>Ga0114918_10001745_pt1 | contig 19488 bp, 13 predicted proteins | sample LantaG_FD_87015 | JGI IMG/M metagenome (GOLD analysis project Ga0114918, IMG submission 87015) | Deep subsurface microbial communities from Baltic Sea to uncover new lineages of life (NeLLi) - Landsort_02402 metaG | ecosystem: Environmental > Aquatic > Marine > Oceanic > Sediment | place... | reverse complement strand
CGATATACCGATGATTGAAACATACATATTCAGACCAAAGAACTCCTCTAAAACCTTCGCCCCGGCGTAAAGGCTTATCCCTATATGAACCAGAAGGGCAGACATTATGAAGATAAAGGCCAAAATTGTCCGCGCAGTGGGGCAGTATCTTTTCTCGAGGTATTCCGGCAGAGTGCTGAGCCTGCTTCTAAAATAAAACGGAGCGAACGCCAGTCCTAAGACGATTAAACAGAATGAGGCCATCCATTCGAAATTGCCGACAGCAAGCCCAACTCTATATCCGTCTGCAGCCAGACCAACCAGGTGGATGGTGGAGATGTTGGCACAGAACAATGCAGGGCCGATGATTGCCCATGGTAGCGCCCTTCCGGCGAGAAAGAACTGCGTACTTGAGGTCCTTTTCCTGTAGCCGGCCCAGAGACCAATAGCCATTATCCCAATTAGATAGACAATAATGATTGCCAAATCGGGCTTGGAAATTGCCATTTTTGCTGCAATAAAACCCATGTACTTTGCCCTTTCCAAAAAAAATTACTTACGCAAACTACCCGACCTTACAGCCTGATGTACGTACCAGCTCCACTGCTTGCTCCAAAGCCCTGATGCGGGCGTATTCTTAACATAGCCTCTGGTCACCGTCCAGTTAAAACTTGCCTCATCAATGAGAAATTTCCCGTACACAGCCTAATCAACGTCCGACCGGTGTAAGCCATATCTGAGTCGGTTTCACCGATGCAAATTTCAGCCAGATAACCAGCATTTGCTTACCGTCTGTATCTCGCACTATACCGTAGCGAAAGTCCGGGCCGTGCTTTCGTTCAGCTCCATCTATCTCTATCTTCGCACCCGCGTCACTCGCCCAATTCTTGATTACAAAACACGGATTCACAATCGGCGAATCCTCAGTACCCTCCAACGTAAATCTAAGCAGTTTAGCATCTTTCAACGTACGCCGCACAACGTATGCCCGCTGCCCCCGGTCATATCCTTCGCTGGAAAAACCCGCACCGATAACTCTCATATTTGGAGCATGGTTCCACGACTTCGCCAGCCCAACCAGCGAAGTGGCCGATTTGTTCGTCAAACCATACATCGCCATATCATCATCCAGGTCATCTATATCTACTCCCCCCAGTGCGGAATGTCTCAGACGGTCACCAGCAGTCGCGAGTCTGCCGTCTGAAAGGATTTGCGACACCGGCCAGTGATTCCACGTCGGCCACGGACAATAATCATTCTTCTCCGACTCGCCCCACGGTTCTATGTGCGCACCTTCCTCGAAAATCAAAAATGGTTTATAGTAAGATTTAAGATTTACCATTTCTATGTTTGCATCGCGCAGTGTATTTTTTGGAATACTACCCGCCCAGGAAAGCGTTCGGCTTTGCCCACGCGAATTGACCACCGTCAGCGAGTCTATCTCGACATTATCTTCGGGCCTTGTACCCGGCCCACTTAAAAACTGCGTATCCTGGAAGCAGTAATGACCATAATCGGAACTCCAGTATTTGATATTGCGTATCCCCACGCCGTCCGGGTAAATGGTATAATACTCATCTACCCAGTCGCTCCAGCCTGTATCTGAATCCAGACGCGGTTTTTGATACAGAATGTCAACCACAGCATAACGCCAGTGCACAACTACCCTCGCGTCCGTATTCTCGATTATCCGCACGTGGGAATGCCGGCACTGTTTATCTGACATATGTTCGGCACAGCCAAGCGCGCCGCCTCCGCCTTCCTCAACGCTTTGGTCTGATATCCATTTGTTGTTCTCAGTAACCCAGCCGGCCCCATAGCTTGTCCCACGCCAGAACACCACACTCACCGGTGCCTCGTCGAACTTAACAACCACATCAGGATGTTCCGAAACCCTCCACAGATTATCCCACGTCTCATAGTAGCTTAGCTTCGTATAGTAAGCTCCGAACCTGTCTGCATCCGCCGGCCCCGAAGGAAGCACACGCTCCCGCATCGCCGGCTCATTACGCTGCAAACTGCCCGGCTTGGCTTTCTCATACGATTCCGAAATCTCCGAGCTACTTAAAGCCTGCCCGTATATCTTGACTTCATCTATTAGCCCGTCAAATCCATACAGCGTTGGCAAGGTCGCTTTCGGACGAACCGCATCAGTAGGTCTTATTCCCTTGTTGTTTCTGCCGATAAGAACGTCACTATCCGCGACGGTTACGTTCTCCTTCGCAACCGCCCGTGACCCAACCTCCGAACCGTCAATAAAGATGAGCATTTTGCCGCTCGCTTTATCAAATGTCCCCGCAATACGAGTCCATTTGTACTGCTCGATGACTGCCGAGGACGTCACCTCCTCCCACTTGCCCCCTACCGATACCATCAATCCTAAATGCCCGCTCTTGTCGATACCCAAATAGTACCCTTGCTCTCTCCATTGCGACTGATGCACAACCGGCGCCCAGTTCCACGGATACGCCCCTATCGCAATCCACGCTTCTAACGTCAAACCATCGCCTATAGAAGGCGCCTTGTCCTTATCCAGAACCACGTCCGAACCATATCCGTCAAATTGCAAAGCCGTCCCCAGCACACCTGCCTTCCACAAACTTTTTGGCCCATCAATCTGACACAGTGCTCCAGTTATTTTTTCCCGAGTCGTATAACCGGTCCCTTCGTTAAACCTCCACCACGCAGCCGGCGATACAACCGGCCTCACGTCCTTCTTCACCGTGACAATTACATCGTCAAAATCTTCTTTTGCACCGTCACTCGCTGTCAAACGCAGTTTGTAAGTACCTGCGGGCCGCAGTAACACCTCGGTCTTTGCAGCATCGCCGTCAGAAAACTCGACCTCTCCCGGTCCCTCCACTTTGCTCCAGCTCAACTTTAGGCTCTCCCTCAACCCATCATCACAAACTGAACCATCAAGCTGTACCCAATATGGTGGAGCTTTCCCCCAGGGACCCCCAACTTTAGATTGGTCATCCCCCGCATCAACACGCGGCGCTTTGTTTTTAGGCACGGTTCCCCCAACCGGCAAAATCAAAATTCGAATCTGCTCTGCACCTGACTTCTCCAGCCACACAACAAGGTCGCTGCCTTCAATATGATGAGCGTAGCCCGCCTGATAGTTCTTGAATACTTTACCGTCAACATTTACCGATACACCCGCATCGCCCCAGTTCTTCACCACAACTACCGGATTATTAATGCCCTTCTCACCGCACCCTTTAAGCGCAAAATCCAACTTCGATGGCCGCCCACTCCGCCTGCACCTCAGCACACTGCAGCGACTGCTCTTGTCAAAACCTTCGTAATCATATTTGCCGGATGACAAACTACTAAGCGACACCTCGGTCTGACAATCCCACGAACTCTCCAGCTCGGTGACACCGTCAGACAAGAGCTGTAATTTATAAATACTCAGATTTGACGAGCTTAGCCAATCGTTCACCTTCTTCGCGCCGCGCCTGATTGTCCTGATGCAAACGCCATCAGGATAGACCGTGAAATACTCATCCACCCAGCCGCCCCAGCCCTGATTATCAAATTTGGGCACATACCGCCAGTGCACTATCGCCCTCGCATCGCTGGCTTCAATCAACCGAACATGCGAATAAATATTTACCTTATCGGGTTTAATACCACTGCCGTCACCTCTACGCTTGACAACTTCCTCCACATACCATTTACCCTTTTCCGTTTTCCAATAGGGCAAATAGCTCGACCCCCGCCAGAAAACAAACTCCCTGTTCTTATCAAACCGAATAACAATATCGGAGTGTTCCCTCGTCCGCGAATGCTTCTCCCACGATTCACCGGACTTAACCTTAGTATAGTACGCGTAGAAATCCCCACCGTAACAACAAACCGAAAAAAACATCAACGCCACCATCAAACCACAAATAGTTGCTTTATACATCCTTTGCACCCCTTAAGTTCAGTTACTTGGTTACAACAGTGGCTAATTTGCGACAGGTACCAGCGCTATGGTGACAGGTTCTGTTGACTTGGTCTTTATCCAAACGATAAGGTCACTGCCTTCGAGCCTGCGCCGCAGCCCGACCCGAAAGTTCTTACCTTGCTCGATTTTCTTACCGTTAATTCGCAGCTTCGCATCCGACTCACCCCAGTTCTTGATTACAAAGGCTGGATTAAACACAGGTGATTCCGCATTAGCTGCAACCTCAAACCTAAGTGCCTCAGCTTTGCCCGAAACATTTTTCGACAAAACATAAGCACGTTGGGCCCGACTATACCTTTCATTGGTGTATGCTTTGCTCAAAATTTTAATTTCCGGCGCCTGCAGCCACGACCGTGCCACCCCAAGTAAGTGCTCAATAGGTTTGTCGCTCAAACCCATAATGAACTGCCCTACCCTGGTGATGCTGTCCTTTGATGTGCGCTTGGTTGGTGCGCGCGGAGAAGTGATAGCCGAACTCGAAACACGGTCCGCTGCCAGTGCATACCGCCCGTCCGACGGCGCCTGTGAAACCGGCCAGTGGTTCCACGTCGGAAAATGAGAATACTCGGGCCGCAGCTCCGCCACTCCGCCCCCATAAGGAATAATCCGGCTGCGGGGCTCATAAACGTAACAAGGCTTCGAAACCGACTTTAGATTAACGATGCAGATATTTGCGTTCGGCACTTCCTTCGCGAACTGCCCCCCGCCCGGCCACGGTTCCCAGCTAAACGTGTGTATTTTGCCCTCCATATTTGCCAGCGTAACCGCATCAAGGCTGATATTGTCCTCAGCCTTCTCGCCCGGCTGATTAAGAACCGTCGGCTCCGTTATGCTGAACCCGCTTATCCCGTGCACGAAGAAGTTTCGTATCGCCATCCCGTCCGGGTAAATGTAGTAGTACTCGTCCGCCCAAGCGCCCCAGTCCGTAATTTCATCCACGTCCGCAATGTTGTACAAAACGTCGCAGAGAGCATAACGCCAGTGAACGACCACGCGCGCATCGTGGTTTTCAATAATCCGCACGTGAGCAAAACGACACTGTTTGTCCGACATATGTTCCGCACAACCTGCGATAGCGCCGGTTTCTGCACTCTGGTCGCCAACCCATTTGCCGTTTTCAGTAACAAGGTTCATATTGTAGTTGGTGCCCCGCCAGAACACCATCTTGTACTTGCCTTCATCAAAGGTAACAACAACATCCGGATGGTCCCCGACCCGCCACAGCGAATCCCATTCCGGATAAAACTTTAGCCGGCAATAGGCCGCACCAAATCGATTTCCTCCGGCAGGAAGCTCAGGCAGCTTTCGCCACTTAAGCGCCGGCTTTTCCTTCGGCTTGCTTGCTCCGTATGTCTGCTCAATCTCACGCGCCGACAGCGCGCGATTGTAAATCTTCAATTCATCAATAAGCCCGTCAAAAGAATAAGATGTGGGAAAGTTGACCCCCTTCCTGACTAACCATTTAGGATTAAGCAGCGTCTTTTTATGGTTCCTGCCTATCTGAAGATCCATATCACCAGCAAACGTCAATGTCCCTTTCACCCCGTTAGAAACCTCCCCTTTTCGTACCGTATTGTCCCCCGTTATAAAATTTCTAACGGGGTTCATCGGCTTCTTGGCCGCAACTTTTCCGTCAATATAAACTGTGATACCGGTATCTTTATCAAATGTCCCCGCGATATGAGACCATTTCTCCATAAAAGGAATAGTTTTTTCAGATGTGCACTCGTACCATTGGCCATCAACGGCCAGACGCAAACCAACGTGCCCGATATCATCAATACCAAAAAAGTACCCCGATTTGTGCTCCTTCTCCTGGTTTACTATTGCGCACCAGTTCCACGGATACGCCTGCGGAACAACCCACGCTTCGATGGTAAAGCCATCCGTCAGCCGCGGTGCATCAGCCGCCTTGCGAACAATACGAGTCGTAAAACCGTCGAACTTAACAGCAGTCCCCGAAATACCCGGAAGATACCGGAAGTTGCGAAGGATTGCATCCTCTTTGCCACTGACGCTGTCAACAGCTACATCGCCCTTTCCTTCGTTAAACTTCCACCACGCTGCCAGTCCATCATCGGTGGCAATGACCAAAGGCGAGAAAAAGCTCAACATCACTGCCGACAAAAAAAAGACAAAAAAGATTCCCTTGCGCATCGCAGAAATTCCCTTGCAGAATTTGACCCGGCGCCTCAAATCATCGCGACCGATACCACACAGGCGTCAGCGAGATTTTGACTGGCTTCGTCGATTCTGCCCTCATCCACACAATCAAATCGCCGCCCTCAACCGTCTTTCTGTATCCGAAACGGAAATCCCTGCCCCGCTTGACCTTCTTGCCATCAATCGCCAACGCCACCCGGCCTCTTCCCCAATCCTTTATAACAAAAGCCGGGTTAACCACAGGCGACTCTTCGCTCGCCGCTAATTCAAATTCAAGGGCCGAAGGTTTACGCACATCCCTGCGAGCAAGCACATACGCTCGCTGCGCCTGGTCGTAACCTTCGCTCACATACCCCTCGCCGTTCAGTTTTAACTGCGGCGCATACAGCCACGACTTAGCCAGCGGTACCAGCTTCGCGGCCGGCTTGTCCGTCATCCCGTGCAGCATAATCCACGTCCGCGATATACCTTCCTGCGAATATTGCTTCCACTCGATGTGAGTCAGCGAGGAGTGCGAAGGTCTGACCGCAGACCTGGCAACCGTCGTATCGGATATCCCCTGGTTAAGCGGCCAGTGGTTCCACCAGTGAAAGTAAGAATCACCATCCTGGCCCCCATACACTTTAATTCTAACACCATCAGGATTCACAACAGTAAACGGCTTATAAGGGTTCTTGAAGTTTATCACCTGAATACACGGCCGCCTGGGCGGATCACGAAGCGGCGGGCCACCCTCTTCGGTCCAGATATACGTTTTGCTCTCACCCTCAAGATTGGCAAAACTCACCGCATCAAAGTTTATGTTGTCCTCAGGTATCGTCCCCGGCTGATTCACCACAATACCTTCCTGATATTCTATCCAGTGCTCTTTAGGCGAGCCCGTATGTATCGTCGCCTTACGAACACCAATCGAGTCGGGATATATCGTATAGTACTCATCAACCCAGTCCCCCCAGCCGGTCATCTCATCACGATAGGGTGACTTGTAGTACAGGTCGCCCGGCGTGTAACGCCAGTGAACGACCACCCGAGCATTACTGCTCTCCACTATCCGCACGTGCGAATAGCGGCACTGTTTGTCCGACATAGGCTCACACATACTATCGCAGCCACCCAGGCGACCACGACGCTCGAAAAACTCATTTGTATACCACGCCCCGTCATACGTCGCCCAGCACGGAATGTAGCTCGTGCCGCGCCAGAATACAAACCGATGGTCAACGTCATCAAATCGCACCACCACGTCAGGATGCTCGCTCACCTTCCAGAGCTTGTCCCACGTCAGATTATACTTAAGCCTCTTATAATAGGCCCCGAAACGCCCCGTACCTTTGGGCCCCGACGGAAGCCTCAGCGGCATCTTGGTGTGCAAATCATCCAGCTTCCGCTCAAGCTCTGCCATCTTCTTTGCAGGCTCTGCCAACAGACTCGCTCCCCTGAAAGCCTCACTTACACTGTCCACTTCCCGCTTATAATTCTGCCACTTCTGGTCCTCCGGGCCGTGCTCGCTCTCTAAATAGGCAATCTCCGCACGCATGAATTCAATCTTATCACTTACCGTCTTTTCATTTGGCGCCACCTCAGCACCCAAAACCTCGGAACACACTAAGAAGCAGCATAGCACCAACACGCCGATAAAACCTGTTAACCAAACTACTCTTCGCATTGCATAACCTCCGTTCTGCTCTCTAATCACATAACCTGACTTCTTAAATTCGCTCAATAACCACTAACACTAATCACCCACAGGTGAAAGCGAAACCGTAATTGGCTCCGTTGATTCTCTCTTAATCCATACCACCAGGTCACTGCCCTCAAGCCTGTGGTTGTGCCCAAGCCGGAAATTCCTGCGGCGCCTAACATTTTCACCATTGATTTTCAACCTGGCTCCGCCCTCACCCCAGTCTTTCACTACAAAAGCAGGATTAACCACAGGAGATTTGTCACTGGCTGCTAATTCAAACTCCAGAGTCGAGGGATTACCCTTATTCTCACACACCAGCACATACGCTCGCTGATATCTGTCATAGCCTTCACTCTTAAAACCCTTGCCGATAAGGTTCAGCTTTGCCGGATAATTCCACGACCGCGCCAAAGGCACCAGCCCTTTTACATCTTTGTCACCCATACCCATCAGACTCACAGCCGTATAAGTCCCCTTTTCCTTATCCTGTTTGATAATCGCCGAATCCTCGATGGACTGAGCAAGAGATGAATGTGCCGGTCTGTCAGGCACCCCGCTCTTTCTTCCATCGCTGGGCAATTGTCCAACCGGCCAATGGTTCCACCACGGAAAACGTGACCATTTCTCTTCAACACAGCACCGCATCAGCTTCGGACGGCTGTTCGGTTGGAAAATAATAAACGGCTTATTCTGCGCCTTCAGATTGACAATCTGAATCGTCGCGTTGCGCAGCTTGCCATCATCACGCTCTCCCTTCTTCCACGTATATGTCTTCGATTCGCCGTCCATATTGCCCCACGTCAGAGCTTCAAGCTCTATATTATCTTCAGGCCGCGTCCCCGGCTGGTGCAGCACAATTGTCTCCTGCCATTCATGATGCAGACGATTACTGTGCAGTATCTGCTTTCGAGTCGAAACCGCATCCGGATAAATATAATAATACTCGTCGGCCCACTCCCCCCAGCCGTCCTTGTCCGCACCGAATATCTCATACTTAATGTCAGAAACCGCATAACGCCAGTGAACGACGGCCCTCGCACTATGGTTCTCAATAAGTCGAACGCGCGAATAACGGCATTGCTTGTCCGACATATGCTCCGCACAGCCCCACGGCGAACCTCCACCCGTCCGCTCCAGACTCTGGTCACCCATCCATTTGCCGTTCTCGGCCACCCAGACCGCACCGTAAGCAGTGCCACGCCAAAACAGCATCCTCACCCCAGTTCCATCAAAACGCACTAATATGTCAGAATGAGGTCCAACACGCCACAACTTCTCCCACTCATCGGCGTAACGAAGCCGGCAATAAGCTGCACCAAAACGATTCGGCAAATCCTTCGGTCCCGACGGCATCCGCCGCCACTGCAATGGCTGCTCCTGCTTCGGCTTGCCCGCCGTGTAAGAGCTGCTGATTTGCCCGGCTGACAGAGCACGGCTGTAAATCTTCACCTCGTCGATAAGTCCGTCAAAAATCATTTGCGACAAGATACTTCTGCTCGGCCCACGCTCCGTATTCGCAGGCGACATCTTCTTATTGCTCGTACCTATCAGCAAATCATATCCCTTCGGCGGTGTCACTGCACCTTTCACCGAAAGCGACCCCGCCGGTTTGCCGTTTACATAGAGATTGATACCAACATCCTTATTAAAGGTCCCCGCAATATGAGACCACTTTAACAACGGAACGGCCGCCTCTGAGACGCACTCCTTCAATTCGCCGTTGACCATCACCCTCATTCCTATATGTCCCTCGGAGTCGATTCCGAAAAACACCCGTTGCTGCCGTTCTGGCGGCGGCCCCGCTCGCCCCAATTCTTTCGTCCTCACGTAATCTTCATCTCTCGTACTGTGACTAAACGCCGCCGGCTCCACCAGCCTCTTCGCCTGTCCCGCCCAGCTCCAGTACAGACGCAGAAAAGATGGGTCGCCATCCTGGAAGTACCAAAGAACAATCGGATATTTCTTGCCCTTCTCCATCGATATCTTACCTGTCCGCGCTTTGTTCCTGCCCCAGCCGTCTATCACAACCTGCTTATCGATTTCAAGTTTCAGCCCGTTGTCCGCCTCGGCTGTAAATGTCACCTCCCCCGTAAACGGCGCTTCAATATATCCACGCCAGCGTGCAGACCAGTCTCTCCACTTGCCCGTCCAGTTATGATTCACATGCTTGAGCTCATCCGTCCCGTCCGCATCTTCGAGGTCAGCGTCCGTATACTTAGCACCGAACAGTCCGGGCGTCAGTCGCAGCTCGCCGGCCTTCGATTTTTCCCCGACAACGTTGCCCGCCTGGTCAACTATCCCCGTCCAGTTCCACGAATACGTCTGCGGCGCAATCCACGCCTCGATAGTAAACGCCTCCACCAGCCGAGGAACCTGACCCGCCTCACGAACCACTCGCGTCGTATAGCCGTCGAATCTCAGACACTTCCCGCTCGCCCCCGGTACATACTTGAAATTGCCTTTTATTGCGTCGCTAATCTTACCGACGCTCTCACGCGCAACATTGCCTTTTTCCTCATCGAACTTCCACCAGGCCAACAGGTCCTCATCAGCCGCAACCCTCAGATTGCAGCACAGCGTCCACGCCAACATAAAAACCGCTAAACAAATTATCCTTCTCATTGCATAACCTCCATTCTTTAAATCCTGGATAAAACATTGCCAATCGGTGCCCAATACTAACAACAATCCCCCGCAAAATAAAGCAAAATCCTCCCCGACACTCAAGCCGGCTCAGATGCAATGGTTAAGTCGGAGAGGGACTTCGCACTGTTCAAAGAAGCCTACGAGTATGCGATTAAGCCGATGCAGAAGTCCCGTGGCGATGCCGAAAAGTTCGCACTTGAGCTCTTATACGGAAGATAAGCTTTGTCATTCCAGCGAAACTTGTGCCGGCGCAGGCCGGTAGCCGAAATCCACTCCCCGTCATTCCGAGTCATCCTGAGCGAAGTCCGCCGCAGGCGGACGGAGTCGACGGACCTATTCAAAGAATGGTCATTGCGAGGCCTACAAAGTCCGCCAGTGGCAGACGGCAATCTCAATAATTTTGCACTTTACACTTTAACTTTTAACTTTTCATCGCCTCGCATCTCCGACCGCACCCGAAGCATTTCCTATCAATCGTAAATAGTCAATAGTAAATGGTAAATCAAACTGCCCCCCCAATCTTTCAGCAGTACTGCTCGTTAGTACCGACCTCCTCCACGGTCACCACCAAAACCGCCTCGTCCGCCGCCGCCACGGCCGCCACCGCCTCGGCCGCCACCGCCTCGGTCGCCACCACGGCCACCACCAAAACCGCCACGGCCACCACGATCGACCTTCGGCCGCGCTTCGTTCACATTCAAAACGCGTCCCATCAACTCTTTGCCGTTCATTTCTTCGATGGCTTTTGCTGCTTCAGTTTTAGAGGGCATTTCTACGAATCCGAATCCTCTCGATTCGCCGCTGAACTTATCCACTATTAGACGAACCTCTGCGACCTGCCCAAATTCTGCAAAAGCCTGACGAACCTCATCCTCGGTTGCCTTATGAGGCAAATTTCCTACATAAATATTCATTCTGTCTCTTCCCTTTCTTTTAAGAAAACTCTTGCCGGTACTACCGCCATTCAATAGTTACCTGCCGTTATATTATTCACTCCCCTCGAAAGAGTCAAGCATTAATTTTAAATCCCCCTTGCCCCGTTAGAAATTGGGTTTGATACCTATGGCATAAATTGGGTTTGTTTTCCCGGCGTCTGCGAAGTGGTACATTTTCATAATACTTTGTTAAAAAGAAGTTTACGTTCATTTCGGGTTCTACAAATTGGCTTTGTTTTGCATAAAAGTACAGCGTATAGCGGGTAGCGTAGAGCGTATTTCGTATGGCGTACAGCGTATAGCGTATTGCGTATAGCAACTCGTATTGCGTATAGCGTATTTGGTATTTCGCATTTCGTAGTTCATTGTTCATTGTTCATAGTTAGTGGAGGAGTGGCTGCGGGAGTATGTGAATGCGCGAATAAGGGACAGTTGCGGTCGGGTTTTGGTCATTAAAGAAAATGCCCTATTTGTGAAGCCAGCTGAGAAAATTGATTATTGATTATTAGTCAACAAGAAATTAGACGGAGATTACGCGGATTGCGCTGATTTTATTTTTTGCCACGAAGAGACGAAGGCACGAAGAAGAAAATCAAATATCAAAATGTAAAAAGCAAAATGACAAATCAAAAGTCAAAAAGTTCATCGTTCGTAATTCATTGTTCATAGTTAGTGGAGGAGTGGCTGCGGGAGTATGCGAATGCGCGAATAAGGGATAGTTGCGGTCGGGTTTTGGTCATTAAGGAAAATGCCCCGGTTGGGAAGCCGGCCAGGATGTGGGGGAAAGCAGTTTTGAATTTTGAGTCTTTAGTTTTGAGTTGGGGAAATTGGCCTTGACGGGGATTTTTTATTTTGAAGGGGATTGGAGGTTTTTGATTTTGTTAGACGCAGATTTCGCAGATTGCGCTGATTTTGAAGATGGCGGATTTTGTTGAAAAAAGGTGGGGAATTTTTGTTTTTGACGGGAATTGTCGGTTTTGGGTATAATGTCGGGATATGAAAAAGGCTGCAAGGAGAAGATCGAAAACTTTGCTTAGCCACAGAGGGCACAGAGAGCACAGAGAAAAACAATAGTAAACCGCAAATAGAAAATAGTAAATTCAAAGGGCTGTTAAAACGGGAGAACTGGAAGGATAAGGAATAACTAACTGCTCACGTGAAGGCAAAAGCAACCGAAGCAGGGACTAAATTGGCAACTAAAAGTGTAGTATGTTATCATATTAGATTGAAAGAGAAAAAATGATTGAATGGATAGTTGAAAATAGAACTTGGTTGTTTAGCGGATTGGCTGTAGCCATACCTCTTGCAATAATAGGATGGATAATATTTCGTCCGAAGAACAAAACAGTTCAAAAACAAAAATCAGGCTCACGGTCCGTCAATATACAAGCGGGCCGAGATATAAATTTAGGGGAACAAAAAGACCATGAGTGATAAACAGGTTCAGAAATCTGGAGATGACTCGGTCAACATTCAGGTTAAATCTGTAAATGTCCAAAAAGGGCTTACATATTTGGACGTAAAAGAGATAGCTCTTGATGTTTTCAAAAACAATTTTGAACATCTATCTGTAGTTGCTGCTGATACAGCCAAAAAACGCGCCGAAGAAATTACTGGAAATTTTTTGCATGAACTGGAAAAACGTAATCGTGAAGCTTTGAATCAGGCACAAGACCCTGATTTTCAGTATTCTCTTTTCACAGTTCAAAAAGAATATGCAAAATCGGGCGATAAGGATTTAGGTGACCTCTTGGTTGATATATTAGTAGAAAGGACCAAAGTAGAACAAAGAGGTCTACTTCAGATTGTTCTAAATGAATCTCTTGCTGTCGCACCAAAGCTGACCAACTCGCAGCTCTGTGCATTAAGCATAATTTTCTCAATTAAATACACGCGCGATTTGAGAATGAATTCATTGGACATGATTGTACATTATCTAAGTCAACGTTTATCACCTTTCGCAATTGATTTGCCCAAAAGTCAAGCGAGCTACCAGCACTTAGAATTCGCTGGATGTGGTAGCATTTCGATTGGAAGTTCTAACATTAACAAGATCTTTAAAATACGTTACCCAGGAGTTTTCACCAAGGGATTTTCCAAAGAGCAATTCGATAATAAAATTGCGCAAATCAGTGGTAGCGAAAAACTACTAATACCTTGCTTGCGTGATAATAGTCTTTTTCAATTCAATGCTTCAGATTTCGAGACATTGAAGAATAAGACGAAGGAAGAAGGAAACAGTGAAACTGAATATGCAAAAATAGAAGCATTCTGGAAGAAGTACTTAATAAGCGATGAAGAACTGAAAAAGGAACTAATAAAAAAGGACGTAAACATGGCTATTATATATGATGTATGGGAAAATACACCCATGAAAAACATGACTCTGACAAGCGTTGGGATTGCAATTGCACATGCTTATACTCGTAGCAAAACAGGAAATACTAGCGATTTATCAGTGTGGATAAATTGAATAGAGGGAAATTAACGGTGTCCGGTACTTTTTTATAATGTTAGCATAAAATCAGTGTAAACCGTGTTGTATATTATTATGCTACGCTTAAAAAATGAAGGAGATATGAACCTATGGCATTTTGGCGATTCATGGCCGATTGGGGAATCTGGGACATCACTGGACTTCTGCTCCTTATGGTGCCAATTATCTTCGTTCTGTGCTATCTATTCCCCCGTAAAGCAATAAAGAACTTCTATATCGACACGAGAAGAGGTTCAATAAACGCAGGCTACCCGAAGGTCGTAAGACTCATATTAAGAAACCTTACAAACGAACCGATCTACGTCTTGTCCGAAGGCTTCAAGTTCAAATCGACGATCTCAGCGTCGCCCAATGCGGCGAAAAACGCAGCCACTAATGTGTGTGAGGTGAAATTCGAGGGTAGGCAGCATTACTCTCTGACAGAGATCGACACTCTTGTGCGCCCCAGTCAAGAGGTGTGCACTTGGGTCCCCGTTGATCCATCACACTCAGACGAAGAAATTGACGCTGCCATCCAAACGCGAAATGTGGGTGTCCTGCGACTAAGGTGCAAGAGATTGTCTGGTAGACGAGACGCCGCTATCCGTATGAGAATACCTGTGTAGACCACATCAAGCAAAAAATCAATCAAATCCGCAGGGGGGTAAGAGCAAAAATCAAATTTTTTGAAAATTTTTATCTCCTTATAACACAATCACTTGCGTTTTCTTGAATTGTAAAAAATTCATTTTTTTCGACCAAATGCGCAAGTTCGCCTAATTATAGAGGGTGTGGCACGGCCTTCAGGGCCAGCAGGCCCAAGTCAAAAATAATCGTTAGTGACTGCCTTATAGGCAGGTAACATTGTTTCGGATTTCGATATTAGGATTTAGAATTTATGTTTCAGAGAGTAGCAACTGTCTTCTGTAATGTGTCATCTGTCTTCTGCCCTCTGTCTTCTGTCCTCGGCACGCCGGCAGACTGTTTTATGCAAAACAAAGCCAATTTGCTGGATGCTCAAATGAACGTAAGTTCTGTTTTAACAAAGGATTATGAAAATGTACCACTTCGCAGACGCGGGTAAAACAAACCCAATCAAACCCAACCTGTAGTGAGCTTGTCGAACCTATTTCCGAAAAGCCAAAATGAAATTAAACTTCTATTCAACAAAGGATTATGAAAGCCAAGGACGCCTTCGGACTGCGTCCCGCACCAATTGAGGTTAGGCTTGCGCCTAATTGGTGCGGGACTCCACTCAGGATGACAGTTTAAATGATTATGGATGATTGATGAAGGATTATTGATTGAGATTGCCGCGCTGCGCTCGCAATGACATTTTGTTTTTAAGTGGGGTTCGGGAAATTTAACACGGCGAAATCGCGATGATACCTTAGAAAATCAAATATTAAAAATCAAAAAGCAAAATCACAAATTAAAATTCAAAAATAGAAGAGAAAACGCACCAATAAATTGGGGGCGAAGTATTTTCATTTTTTGAAGTTCAGAACGGCCCCCATTAGAGAGCAGAGAGAATGCCTCTAACGGGGCGAGGGGAAGTTTGCGAAGGAGAAAAAGCGTCGCCGAGTCGGCGACGGCTACAACGAAAATCGCACGTGAAACGTGGGGGTAAATATTGTGGATTCCTGCTTTCGCAGGAATGACAGATGTGGGGTTGATTACATGCGTTGGCCAGATCCTTCGACTGCGCTTCGCTCCGCTCAGGATGACAGTGTGTGGTGAGGTCGGGATGACGGTTTTATAGCGTACAGCGTTTAGCGTGTAGCGTTTAGGGAAGGAAAATCAAAGATTAAGAATCAAAGAGCAAAGAGCAAAATTGATGAGTCCGCTTCGCGGAGTTGGTTTATTATGGATTCCTGCTTTCGCAGGAATGACAGATGTGGGGTTGATTACATGCGTTGGCCAGATCCTTCGACTGCGCTTCGCTCCGCTCAGGATGACAACGAGGGGAAGTTTAAGACGGCGAAATCGCGATGATACCTTATAAAATCAAAAATCAAATAGCAAAGAGCAAAATCACAAATCAAAATTCAAAAATAGAAGAGCAAACGCACGAATAAATTGGGGGGGGTAAAGTATGACCCCAGCTAGAGGACCCCTGCCGCGAGCGGCAGGGCTAAACCCCGCACCAAAATGCGGCAAGGGCCTGTTTGGTACGGGGCAAGCTGCGTGTGACAGCGGAGCTGGGGCTTAAATGCGTCTTGCTTTTGAGGGGTCATTACGGTTATTATTCTTTTTTGGTTTTTTTCTATTTATGCAATAAAAGCAATTGCAGATAGCGTCTTTATTTATGTAAAAAGCGCTTTGATATGGCCAAAAGCGATGGTTTAGTGCGGATAATAGACGGTTGTAAGGCCGGTGAGGCGGAAAGCTTTCAGACGCTGGTCGATATGTATGGAAGGCGTTGTTACGGGTACTTTTATCGATTGACGGGCAGCAGGGAGATAAGTGATGATTTGCTCGGCGAGTTATTTGTCAAATTGGTAGGGAAAATCGGCTCTTTCAAGGGCGGTTCGTTTGGGAGCTGGCTGTTCAAAACAGCATCCAATGTTTTCTATGACCACTTAAGAGACAAACAGCGACAGAGAAAACTGTTGGAGGGCCGAGAAAAGGAACTTAAAGCAAAGCTGACAGAGGCGAAGCAGTCTGATGCGGAGCAAATTGACAGGTTGCAGATACAGCTTGAGAAGCTGGATGCGGAAACGAGGGAATTGATAATGCTGCGTTTTTATTCGCAGTTGAGCTTTAAGGAAATGGCGGAGATGCGAGGTGAGCCGATAGGAACAACATTGTCAAAGGTGCATCGGGGGTTAAAGAAGCTGCGAGAATTGATGGAGCAATAGTGCTATGAACGGTCGAAATGAAGAAAATCTAAAAGACTTGTTTGAGAAATTCCTTGATTCCGAACAGGCGGAGAGGAACGCAGAGGACATTCGCAAAGGTGAGGAAATTCTTCGCGAGCACCCTGGGCCGGAGCCGGATGATGAAGTTATCGCTGATATAAAGGCTGAAATTGCGAGGGAATTGCTCAGCCGAGAGAGAAGAGTTACCAAGCAGGTAGTTTACAAGGTGGCGGCGGTAGCAGCGGCTTTTCTTATTCTGGCGGTTGTGAGCGTGAAGCTATTTGAAAAAGGCGGTGAGCAGCGAAAAGTCATTGCGGCGTCGATATTGCCGAGCGCGCTCTGGGACAGCGAGGACATAGCTGCGGACGATGTGGATTTGGCAATTTTGACGGCTGAAATCGAAGAAATTGAAAGTGAGGCGCTGGCTTTAGAATTAGGGGAAAACGGAGGTAACGGCCTTGCAGAGCTGGCGGAACTGGAAATGGAACTTATGGAAATTGATAGTGATTTTTGGAAAGGGTAAAGCAATGAAAAAGAATTATGTAACAATTTTGGTTCTGGCAATGGGAGCAATCGTGCTGCTGTCTGGGCCGCTGCCGTGTGGGGCTGAGGAGAAAGAGGAGGAAAGCGTCTGGCAGGAGGACGAGCCGAGAGGAAGAGGAGGAGGTTTTAGACGGTTCGAACTGACGGATGAAGCAATTGAGCGTATGATGAGTCGTCTGGCGGAAAGCGACCCGGCGAAAGCGAAAGAACTGGCGAAGCTGCGTAAGAAGGACCCCGAAAAGTTCAAAGCTGAGCTTATAGAAGTTATGCGCGAGCGGTTCGGCAAAAGATGGGGAGAGCAGAGAAAAGGTGGTGAAAGGTATGGGCCTGAACAGGGTATGGAGTTTGGGAGAGGTGTTGGGCCTTATGGACCTACGAAGGGACGAAAAGGAGAGAGAGAGTCTTTTGGACCTGCCAGAGGGCGAGGAATGGGGATGAGGATGCGCGAAAGGGACGGCGAGTTTCTCGAATGGCTGGAAAAAATTTATCCTGAGGAGGCGAAAGAACTGGCCGAACTTGAGGAGAAGAGTCCGGAACTTTTCGGAAAGAAATACGGGCTTTGCTACAGAAAATACCGGAGAATTTATGAGGCATTCAAGGAAAATCCTGCGTTGGGTGAGATTCTTAAAGAAGATTTGGAGCTCAAAGAAAAACGAGACAAGCTACTTGCGGAAATCAGGGCCGGGGCCGGCAAGGACGAAAGGAAAGAGCTGGTCGAAGAACTGGAAAAGGTACTTGGCCGGAGATTTGACCTGATTGTGAAACGCAAGCAAATAGAATATGAGAATCTGCTCAAGAAGCTCAAGGAACTGCAAGAAAGAGTCAAGGAAAGTGAGGCCCAGGTTGAGAAGTGGAAGGCGGCTGAGTTTAAGAAGACGAGCGTCAAGGGGCGAGTTGAGGAATTGGTCGGCAAAGCTGAGAAGTTCAGGTGGGAGTGATTATAAGAGCAGGAATAGCGTAGAGCGTACAGCGGGTAGCGTAGAGGAGAAGATAACTTAAAAGTCAAAACGCAAAGCGAAAAGCCATAGCGGAAAAGTCAAAAGTGAAGAACCACTGAAGGTAGGCTAAAGTCTAAAATCTCAGATAACGACAAAGCTCAGCGGCGCGGCTGAGCGGATACGAATGGGAAATACCCAATTCCGATAGAATTAGAGGAACAATATGATGGTCTATACATATCTGGCAAAACTATCACCACGACAAAAAATGTGGTTTGCCGTGAGCATAGTAGCGGGGCTTCTAATTATCGTCCCTGGCATATTAAGCGAACCTGACCGGCCGAGCCAGGCAGGAAACCAATTCACGGTAAATATGAGTATCCAGGAAATTGCCCCAAAACTGGGTGTCACGGGTAAGGGCCTGGCACGTGAGCTTGCCCTGCCACTGGAGACGCCGAAGAAAAAACCACTCAGCGAATTGGGGATATCTCCGGAAGAACTGGAACATGCGACTACACATATCCTTTCCCATCACTCGACAGGACTAAAATATTACCTATTTGCGGCAATCGTGCTGTTCGGTTTGTTGTATCTGACTCGCTTCGGTCGGCCGGATAATGCAAATATCTCCGAGCGCAAACTGTGGTATCCGCGAATCCCATATATCACATGCCTCCTTGTTGCTGTGCTTGTAAGTGGTTTCGTGCTGGGGAAATCCCCGAACCCAATGGAAGGGACAGTTAAAGTCTTTAAGTCCATGGTGGGACTGTATCCATCTATGACTGACAAATTGCTTGCTTTGATCTTTTTTGTTGTATTGGCCATCATCGGGAATAAACTTATCTGTGGATGGGCTTGCCCGTTCGGAGCGCTGCAGGAATTGGTCTACAGCTTTCCCATCCTCCGTAAAATGAAGCAGTGGAAGGCGCCATTTTGGCTGACGAATGCGATAAGGGGTGGATTGTTTTGTGTAGTGCTGTTATTTCTCTTCGGTATTGTCGGCGGCAGGAAGGGATTTGTGATTTACCATTATCTCAACCCGTTTAATCTATTCAATCTGCATTTCGACCATTGGCTGATTCTGGTCACAGTTGTTGCGTCTCTGGCTCTGGCGTTTTTTACATACCGGCCGTTTTGTCATCTTATCTGCCCTTTTGGTTTTGTTTCGTGGATTGCAGAACGGATTAGCTTAACGAGGGTAAAGGTCGATCATGAGAAGTGTACAGACTGTGGGTTGTGCATCAAGGCCTGCCCAACGCATGCAGCTAAAGGTAGGGTATCGGATAAGCTATTTGCCGCTGATTG
>Ga0114918_10001744_pt1 | contig 19494 bp, 18 predicted proteins | sample LantaG_FD_87015 | JGI IMG/M metagenome (GOLD analysis project Ga0114918, IMG submission 87015) | Deep subsurface microbial communities from Baltic Sea to uncover new lineages of life (NeLLi) - Landsort_02402 metaG | ecosystem: Environmental > Aquatic > Marine > Oceanic > Sediment | place... | reverse complement strand
GCGGCGCCGCGCTCTCTGCCGTGCCCTCCGGGTGCGCCCTCCGAATCGTCGCGTCCGACCCCAGGCTCTCCAAGGCTCCCAGGGAGTCGAGGGCTGTCGTCGGGGGAGGGGCGGGGCGCGTCGCCGCAGCGGCGAGGGCGGCGCTGCCGCGCGGGAGGAAGGAGGAGAGGGACCCAGAGGCGCCCGAGCGGCAGCGGCCGCCGCCTCCGGAGGGGCCGAGGGCGAAGAAGAGGGCGGCACCTTCTGCTCCTTTCCCCTCTTCCTCTCGGCGCACTGCTGCCTCCCTCGCCTCGGCGCGAGTCGCGGCGTACCTCTCTGCTGCCCGTCGACGGGGGCAGGAGAAAGGGGGGGAAAGCAGCAGCGGCACGGGCGACGGCGGCGGCCACGACGAGCTCGTGTGCTCCCCCTCCTCCCTTTCGCCTCCGCCGCCGCCGCCGCTCCCGGCGCGGGCCGTCTCCGCCGTCCGCGGCGCCGCGAGGCGCGCCGCGCTTGGGCTCCTGCCCCTCCCTCGCGCCACCGCCAGGGAAGTCGAGAGGTGTTTGGGTTCTCTGTCTTCTTCCTTCTCGACGACCTTCCCGCTCGCCGCGGTGCGCCGCTTCCCGCCGGCGCCGCCGCGGCCGAGGGGCGGCCGGCGCGCTGCCGCCGCCGCGCCTCCTTCGCGGTCGCCCTCGCCGTCGCATCGGCCTCTCCGCCTCCCGCACTGGTCCCTCGTCGTCCCCGCAGGGTGGGCCCTGCCCGTGTGGAGGGCCCTGATCGCGAGCAAGAGCGGTGGCGTCGGCGGGGGCGGCGGGAGCGGGAGCGGAGGAGCGTCGGCGGCGGGGAAGAAAAAGAGCGGGAGCGGCGCCAAAAAAACAGCCCCGCTTCTTCGCGGCAAAGGCGTCGCCGTCGCAGGACAGCGCGAGTGGCGATGGGCCTCCTCTCTCTGCTCCCACAACCCCTGCCTTTCCCCCTTCTACCCGAACGACTGGCCGGAAGGCGAGGCCGGCAAGGGCGCGAGGAGCGAAGAAGAGGCGAGCGCCGAGCGCGAGGATGCGAAGAGGCCTCCGGGGAAGAAGAGGAGGGAGCGTTTGAAATCGAGGGGAGGGGAGACGCGCCCTCCTCTCCTCCCCGCCTCGTTCACCGTCGCGCGCACGTGGCCGCAGGTGCGAGAGGCGCTGCAGGGAGAGCCCCCCGGGGAAGAAGGAGGAGGAGAGGATCCGCGAGCTTCTCTCGGGGCCACTTTCGTCCCCGCCGCTCTCTGGCCCGAGCGCCGCGGGACGCTCGCCGCGGGCAGCCGCGTCTTTCTGCCCCGCGCTCCTCCCTCTTCTTCCGCCTCGCCTTCTTCGTCGCCGTCGCGGATGGGCGACTACCTGGGGGCTGTCTCCACGTCCCCGCCGCGAGGATGCCCCCCCGGGGTCGCGTACGCGGCTGGCGTGCTCCGAGCGCGAGCCCTCTGGGGGGCTCGTTTCGCAGGAGAGACAAAGAAGGAGAAGAAGGACGAGACGACAAAGGAAGGGGAGGAGAAGCAGAACAAGGAGAGGGATACAAAGAAGAAGAAGAAGAAGGGGGTTCCCTCCGAGGCCTCCATCCGCGTCGTCGTCGTGCTCCCGGACGGGCGAGAGGTCGTCGCGAGGGCGACCCCCTCGGGCGTCGCGGCGTCGCTTTGGTAGGGGGAGACAGTGTAATTTTATAAAAAAAACGAGAGAACAAAACTGACCTTGAAAAAAAATGCACCGATCAAAACTCGAAACAAAAAAACAGCGCTGCATCGAATCCTCTTTTCCCCCTTCCGAAAAGATGGACGCCCCGGCCTCCGCGGGCTTCAGCGGCGCCATCAAAATCGGGGACATCTCCGACTTCATAGCCCCGGCGCAGGCGTGCGTCGTCGGCCTCGGCGCGGCCCCCTCGGGCGCGCCAAAGCTGGAAGACGACGAATCGGTCGACGATGGCAGCGGCGGCGGCGTCGTCCGCGCTGCCGGCAGGCCGAGCGCCCTCGCGGCGCGCGCCGCCGCGGCCGTCTCCGGCACCGCCCCCGTCCCCAAGCCCGCCGGCACGGAGAAGAACGGCGCCCCCGTCAAAGTCACGCTCAACGACTGCCTCGCCTGCTTGGGCTGCGTGACCTCGGCCGAGACGGTCCTGCTCGAGGCGCAGTCGGCGGCGGAGCTCGACGGCGCGCTCGAGCGCGGGGACGCGGTCGTCGTCACGCTGTCGCAGCAGTCTGTGGCGTCGCTGGCTCTGGGGGGGCGCCTCCCCCGGACTGCCGCGACCCTGTCCCCGTCGGAGGCCGCCGCGGCGCTGAGCGGGGCGCTCAGGGCCCTCGGCGTCGCCGCCGTCGTCGACGCCGGAGAGCCGCGCGCGCTGGCGCTGCTGACCTCCGCCGCCGAGTTCTGCGCCGTCTACGCCGCCTCCCCCGAGGGCAGGGCGGCGCTCCGCAGGTTCGCACCCAGGGCGGCAGGCGGTGACCCCCGGGTAGAGGGCGGCGGGGAGGCGGCCGCCGCCTCGGGCGCCGGGGAGGCCGCGGCCCTCGCCGCGGCCTCGGCCGCCGCCGCCGCCGCGACCGCGCTGGGCGTCGACGTCTCGGCGGCCTCGTCGCGCCTGCTCCCCTGCCTCGCCTCGGCCTGTCCCGGGTGGGTCTGCTACGCGGAGAAGAACGCCGCGGCCGCGGCGCTGCCGCACGCGGCCTCGGCGGCGAGCGCGCAGGCCGTGGCCGGGCTGCTGATCAAGAGGGCGCTGCTCTCGGAGGGCGGCGGGGGTCGGCGCGGGCCCGGCGGGCGCGGCGGGCGCGGCGGAGAAGGAGAAGCAGGGGGCGGGGGAGGGGGGGGAGGAGGAGGCGCGGGGCGGCGCCGCGTCTTCCACGTCGCGGTGATGCCCTGCGCCGACAAGAAGCTCGAGAGCCTCAGGGACGACCTCGTGGTACGTCCCGGGCCCGAGCGTGAGGGCGAGGGAGGAGAGGGGGAGGGGGAGGAGGAGGGGCGGGGAGCCCGGGAGAGGCTCGCTCCGCCCCCGGGGACAGACTGCGTCCTGACGACGATCGAGCTCTCGGCCTGGCTCTCGTCGAAAGGGTTTCCCGATTTAGCCTCCGCCCCGCGCTCGCCGCTCGACTCGCTCACGATGATGCTGCAGGGGGGCGGGCTCGCGGCCTGCAGGGCCGCCGCGGCGGCGACGGCGTCCCCCAAGACGCCTCTCGCCCCCTCGGCCGGCACGAGCGGCGGCTTTGGCGAGTTTGTCTTCCGGCACGCGGCTTCCACCTTGTTCGGCGTCGACGATTTGCCCCCCGGTCCCCTCCCTTGGAGGGCAGGGAGAAACGGCGACGTCAGGGAGATCTCGTTGGAGATGGTGGCGCCCGGGAAGAGGCGGAGGCAAGAGGGAGGAGGCGAGGAGGAGCAGGAGGGGAGCGGCACCGTCGTGCTGCAGGCGTCGCTGCACTACGGCTTCCGCAACATCCAGACGCTCGTGACGAAAATCAAGGCCGGGAGCTCTCACTCGCTGCCGCACTTTGTCGAGGTGATGGCGTGCCCCTCCGGGTGCGTCAACGGCGGAGGGCAGCTTCGCGGGGTCGCCGCCGCTCCCGCCGCCACCGCCGCCGGAGGAGGAGGAGGGGCGGAGACGCCCGCCCCGCCGCCGCCAGACGGTCGGGCCCTCGCCGCCTCCGTCTACTCCTCCCTCGCCGGGGAGCTCCGCCCGGAGGGCAGCGACTGGTACGCCTCGACGCTCTCCGCCGCGAGGGCGCTGGCCGGGGTGGCGTGGCCCCGGGGGAGGGTCGAGCCGCTGGGCGCGCTGACGGCGAGGGTGCGGGACAGGAAGGCCGAGGCGGCCGCGGCGGCCGCGGCGGCGGCGGCCGAGGCGAGCGCTGGTGCTGCAACAACAGCTGCCGCTCCAGCTCCGATGAGCGTGGATTGGTGAAGCAAGATTATTGGCTCTGTAACGTTGGCTCCGGTGAGGGGAGAGAGGAACGACTGACAGAACCGGAGCGTTGGAAGGAGGGGGGGCGCGGGGCGGAGGGACTCGAGGGTTTCTAGAAGGTTGAAGGGGAAAAACAGAGTGTTTTCGACACTCTTCGCTTTCTCTTTCTCGCTCTCCCCGCATCTCCTCGTCCGCAGCCGGCGCGGGGGCGCCTTCCGCCCCTTCCGCGAGCGCTCATGGGACCGCATCTTTGCACCGATCTCTCGCGCGCGTGCGGGCGCCGGCGTGCGGGGGGTGGGGAGAGGTGGAGAACGAGAGAGAGAGGCGGAGAGTCGTCGAGCAGCTGCTGGTGAGCAATTCTTCGAGGTTCTTCCCAGCTACGAGAGACGCCCACGCTTCTCCGCGCCTCCAGCCCCGCTTTCTCGTTCTGTCAACCGCGCAATAGCAGCGCCGTCGATTGTAGGGCTCGGCCTTGCGCTGTTTTGCGACGGTAGACGGAAAAATAACACGAGAACGGGGACGAGGAAGAATGGAGGCTTGCGCCGTCGTTGACCGCTGTCACATGCTTCAACTTTTTATCTCACTTTTCTTCCCTATGTCTCTTTCTTCCTGCAGGCTTTTCCTCGCAGCACATGGGGCTGCGGTCTCCTCCTCGCAGGACAGCGTTTGAGTTGTTAGGTTGAGAGAGTTGAGTTCGAGAGTAGAATAGAGTTCCCCATCGATACACTTTGGCGTTGAAGGAGGAGGAGCGAGCTCGGACGCTCGTGTCCCTCGTCCTTCTTCTTCTTCGGTCCTTCGACGTCGTCCTTGCACTGCCGTCTTTTTCGGGCTCCTCCTTGGCGTCCATTTCGCCTGCGGTAACCCTCTTGGATAAGTAGAAAACAGCAGAGGGGAAGGCTTCGGCATCGAAAAGAAGAAGAGAGAGGAAGAGAAGAGGGAGTTGAGCGAAAGCAACACTTTGATTTTCTTTCGTTTGGTTTCTGCTCTCTGCCGCTTGCCCCCCCCCCCCCTCTTGCGCCCGCTTCTTTCCCTTCATCACCCTCGTGTTCCTCGTCCCTTTGTCACCCTCGTAGATTACTTTTATAGACTAGCTAGCATATCCATAGATCACCCTTTTTCCCTTCTTTCTTCAGGCAAAACTTAGTTTTATTATCGGGTTTTGTGTTTTGTTTGAGAGTCGTTTGTGTTCCTTCTATATTCTTACCCGCGGTTTGGCCCGAGACCCTACGCTCGGCCCCGCAACATGAAGCGACTTCTGCGCTCTGCGTCGTGCGCGTCTATTAGCGGCTGTGGAGTTTCGGCCTTTGAGTGAATTGCATTTGCACTTTTTCTTTCGCTCGTTCTGCCCCCTCCCTTCCCCTCTTCATTCCCCCGCCGCCGCCGCGTTCCGCTTTTCTCTCTTTCACCCCCCCCCCTCGCCAAGAAATCAGCCCGCTCCTCCCCCTCCTCTTTTCTTCCCTGAATCGCACCATTCATTCAATCGGAAAAAATAGCAGCAGGGGGCACTCGGTCAACGAAAGCAGGGGCAAACGAACAAAAAAAAGGTTTGAGAAGGAAAAAAAATGAGGAACAAAACAATCAGAAAGGCGCCTCTTGCGACAGAACAAAAACCTCAGGTTACGACGTTTTTTATTTCTCTTTCGCCGGGCGTTTCTTTTCATTTTCAGGGAACAGTTTTTGGGGGGTCCTTGGCAAAACTGCACTTGCTCGCTTTGCTTTGCTTCGCACTGGGGGTCGCTTGTCGAAATCGGTTTTCTCTGCCTCCCTCCTGCGTCGGTATTTCGTGCTTGCTGTTTTTTGTTCTGCCCGCCCCCTTTTCCTTCCTGTTTCTGTTTTAGTTATACTCTTCCCGGTCACCCTCTTTTCACAGAACGACGAAACGAAGATCTCCAGAAGCGCGAAAACAACGCCGGCTTCAACCCGTTTCTTTTTCGAAACGAAAATCATTTTTGAGGAACTTTTTATACCGACTTTGCCTTCCCGTGGCGTTCCTTGTTGTAGTAAGGGATCTCCTCTCTCTCTTCTTCATTTTCTCCCTCACTCTCGCTCACGCTTGAGCGCGAGCGCGAGCGAGAGTGAGGGAGGGAACGAAGGGAGATGGAGAGAGTGCCCTGAAACTAAAAGGTCGGCTTCTTGTAAGAAAAAAACCAAGGGTTTTTCGCTATTTTTTTTTCTCTCGTTCTCTCTCTCTCTGTCTTTCAAGCGGCGCTGCACCCTCCAACGCCAGAGATCGTCGCCGTCGAGGCCCACCAGACGTCGCTCTCCTCTGCTCCGTGTCCTCCTTCTGCTCCTCCTTGTCCTGCCCCCGACGCCCCCGCCGCCGCCGCGGCCGCTGTCGTGTTTTGCTGCCATTCCATCTCGTTTCCGCTCCCTTCCCCTCCTCTCTCAAACTCCACCTCGATCCTCACCCGGATCATCCCGCGGGCGTATGATACCCGAGGCCAGGAGAAGCCTGCCGCCGGGAGAAACCCCGGCGGCGGCGGAGAGGGAGCAGAGGAGGAGGACGGCAGTTGCTGTCGCCGCGCCGCCGGCGACATGACCTCTCCCCCTCCGGCTCCTCCGCCGCAGCCTCCCCCGCGAGGCCCCCGCACCAGGACGAAGCACTTTGTCGGTGCCCTGGAAGCGGGCCCGTCGGGGAGTCCCGCCTGCAGCAGCCGCATGGTGACGAGGCGCTCGAGGGAGAGAGAAGGAGCCTGCGCTTTCTCGCCGACGCTGTCGCCGTCGTCGCCGTTGCTCTTCTCCTTTTGCTGCTCCCTCGCCGCCGCGGCCGCCGAGCAGGGGACCGCCACCTCGAACGCCTCCATCGGCCTCAGGATCGAGGGGCCGAAGAGGATCAGCACCGTGGCCTTCTCCGAGGCGGAGGCAGCGGCCGCGGCAGCGGAATCAGAAGAGAAAAAGAAGGGGGAGCAAGCGAGGAGCGCGGCGGCAGTGGCCCCGAATGCCTCGACCAGAGATCGCGCCTTGGCCAGACCGCGGCGAACAAAGTGGTCGCGGCGCTGAATTTGCTGCTGCTGCTGCTGCTGCAGCGCTTCGGCCTCGTCTTCGCGCTCCAGGGCCAAGGACAGCGCGCGAAGCGGCGAGGGGGACTGCCCGCGGGAGTACAGTAAATGGGAGAGGAGGGAGACGGCCGTGACCGCGGGGGCCGCGGCGAAGCTTCGCGGGAGGGAGAGCCTGACGCAGCGGGCTTGCGGTTGCTGCTGCTGCGCCTGGATTCGGCGCTGGGAGTGGAGAGGAGGCATTACCGCGGGATCGAGAGAGAGAGAGAGGGAGAGACAGGAGCGGGAAAGTGACGGGGTCGAGTTTTTCTTTTCGTTTTTGGCAACAAAAAAAACACTCTTTCTCTCTCTGTGTTTTTTCTCTTTTTCTCTCGAAGGGCGTCGACTTGCAGCCCCCCACGCACGAGAGATGGGAGGAGAAGCCAGCAGCACGAACGAAATTGAAAGGATGGAACGAGTCTTCAACCGCTTTCCGTATTTCTTGTTGGGTGGAAAAAAGCTGGAGTAGGAGCAGGGAGCTGATGGTATGGTGAGCCGCCTCTCTCGAAAAAAGTTGGGGGGAAAAAACAGGGGAAAAAAGAAAACAGCCGAACAATTTTGTGGTTGGGGCAAGGCCTCTGCAACGGGGAAATATAGGGAGCAGGGTGCCAGATCTCGTGTGTGTGTGTTGAAGACAAGGGGGGGCGGCTCGCGCGCGCGCGCGCGCGAAAAGTGCCGGTGAGGGGCGTCTTCCGAAGCGGCGGCGGGCGACGGTAGCGGCGGCGAAAGCGGCAAAAACAAAACATTTTCTGCGTTTTTGGTGGGGCCTCTGCGGTGAGGAGCGTGCGCTGTAACGGCGCAGGCTGAGGCCGTAGCTAGTTTCTGTTTTTTTTCTGATGCCTCGCTCTAAAGGGAACGAAGTGGAAGCGCCGAGGGAGCGGGAAACGAAAATAAAAGGGGGAGGGAAGGGACTGAACAAAGAAAAAAATAAGGTTTTTTTTTTGTATTTTTTTCTGTTTTTTCGGATTTTTGGTTGGGGTGTGTGCAAGTTCTGAACTAAAGGTATGCCGCATCTACGCAGCCAAGTTTGTTGCTTGGCGCGCGCGCGACTCGTTGTATGATTTGTTTTTTTGGTTTGGGGGACGGAGGGAAGAAAGAAAAAAGTCGTCTCTTTCCCTCTCAACCTCGCCCAGCAGGGGCAGCGGCGGCCTCGCCCGCGGCGGCAGCGGCGGCAGCAGCGGCAGCCCTGGCCTTCTCCTCCTCATCGGCGTCGCACTGCTCGACGATCCGCCGCAGCTGCTCGCCCAGCTCCCTGAAGCTCGGCCTGCGACTGGGAACCGGGTCCCAGCTCGCCTCCATCAGGTGCCTCCACTCCGGCTCGACCCAGTCGGGAACGACGGGGGTCAGCGGGGACCCGCCCATCAGGCCCCGGACGATGTCCTGCGGCGTGAGCGTCGCGTGCGGCGGCTTTCGCACGGCCATCTCCCAGAGGACGACGCCGAGGGACCACACGTCGGCCTTCTCGGTGACGCCGTCGGGGTCGGCGACGAGCTCGGGGGACATATAGGGGAGCGTGCCGCGGAGGTCCTTGACGCCTGGAAAAAGATTTTTGAAAAAATGGAAAGTGAGAAAAAGGTCGAGGTTGAGATGGTCTGTCTTTTCCCTTCTCCTCGAAAAAAAAGGGAGGGGGGGGGAAGAAGCACTCTCTTACCTGGCACGACGCTCGACGAGGACCAGCGGTGCTTGGCGAGGCCGAAATCCGCAACCTTGACGGCAGGCGTCTTGATCAAAGAGGCGAGGACGGCGGGAGGGGCCGGAGTGGCCGGAGAGGAAGCGGCAGCAGCGGCAGCGACGGGAGCAGAGGAGGACGAAGAGGGAGCGGGCGTCGCGGCGGCAGCGGCGCTCGTCGGCGAAGCCAGTGCGCCGCCGCCGCCGTTGCTCGACCCCGCCGGCGCCGCCCCAGCCCCCGAGCTCCCCCCCCCCTCCTCCCCCGGAAGCACCAGCGGGCCGTCGAGGAGCAGGTTGTCCGGCTTGAGGTCGAAGTGGACGACGCGCATCTCGTGCAGGTACGCCAGCCCCGAGACGGCGCCCAGCGCGAACTCCGCCCGCGTCCGCAGCGGCAGCGGCGGGCAGCGCGGGCGCTGCGAGGCGGCAGCGGCCTCCCTGCGGCGGCGGGCGCCGCCGTCGGCAGAGGAGGCGCCTCCGTCGAAGGCGGCGTCTCCATTGTCGTCGCTGTCGCAGTCGCTGGCATTGCCGTTGCCGTTGGCGTTGGATTCCTCTGCAGCAGCCTGCTCGCGGTAGTTGCCCGAGCGGAGGCGGGCACCCAGAGAGCCTCCCGCCATGAACTCCGTCATGATCCCTACGACGGTCCCGCAGGGAGGGGGGCTCGGCGGAGGCGAGGTCGACAGGAGGGCGGGAGAAGGGAGGGCCGCGGAAGCGGAAGACGGTGTCGACGAAGAATTCGCGCCGCTCTTGCTCTTGCTCTTGCCGTCGGCGGTGATCTCGGTGCCGTCGGCGACGACGACGCCGTAGAAGCGCAGGACGTTTGGGTGGTTGAGCCCGCTCAGCGTCGCGGCCTCCCTCCAGAAGGAGGCCGCGGCGGCGTCGGGGGCGTTGTTGTTGCGGTGGTTGGCGCCTCTGTCGCCCTCCTGATCTTTCCTCAGCTTCCTGCGGCCCTGTTTCAGCCACTTCACGGCGACGCGGCCAAACGTCGGGCAGCACGCGAGCGAGACAGCGCCGAATGCGCCCTCGCCGATCACGCGCTCGACCTTCACCTGCGCCGCGGGCACGCGGTGAGCCGCGATGGCGCCGAGGGCCGCCGCCGGGGAGCCCGGACCGATTCCGTCGCCGTTGGTGCGCTCTTCGTCGTCGCTGTCGCTGCCGCGTCCGCGGAAGCCGCCGCCCCTCCTCCGGGCCGCTCCCCCTCCGGCGCCGTCGTCGGCTGTGCGCCTGCGCGCCCTGACCCTCTCGGCGCCCGGGGTAAGGTTCCCGCTCCCGCCTCCTCCCCCTCCGAGAACGGGGGGCGCCGGGGACGAGATGTCCGCCGCGACGTCCGGGAGCGCGTGGGAGCGCACGGCCGGGGAGCTGGAGGGCGGGCGGTTGGGCCCGAGGCGCGAGGGGCCCGGGGTCCCGCCGCCGCCGGCAAACGCCGCCGAGAGGCCGCCGGGGCCGCTTCCGCCGACGCCGCCAGTGTCGCTGCCGCTCCGACTCCTGCCGCTGCCGCCGCCGCCGCTTCCCCCGCTGCTGCCGCTCCCGCGCCGAGAGAGGGCTTCTTCTTCCCGCGCGTTGGCGGCGGCCGCGGCGGCCAGCGCGGCTGCGCCCCCCTCGGTCAGCTCCTCGGCGCCGAAGATCGAGATGTGCGACGGCAGGCCCTCGGCGACCGACGTCGCCGTGGTCAGCGCTGGCGCCTGGGGGGGGGGTGACGAGGGGTCGAAGGGGGCGGGCAGCCGCTCCTTGGCCCCTCCCCCCCCGGGGGTCCTCGAGAATCCCCTTGGGTCTGCGGCGGCAGCAGCAGGCATGGGCGCGGGAGTCGGAGTCCCGCCCGTGGGGAGCAGCGCCGAGGCCGCCGCGGCGAGCGCCGCCGAGGGCGGCTCCGCGACCTCGTCCCAGCTGCAGCCACGTTGAGCCGCCGCGGCTGTCGCGTCTCCTCCGGTGTCTCCCCAGCCGGCTTGGGTCTGCTGCTGCTGCTGCATAGAAATCGGCGAGGTGGGTACGGGGACGGGAGGCGTCGGCGTGCGGGGCCAGGCGGAGGCGGAAGAACTTTGGTTGGCCGCCGCCGGCGTCACCGCGCCCGACGAGAGCGACAGCGACTGCAGCAGCGGCGCCATCGCGGACGCCGCCTCCGCCCACGAGCCCTCTTCGTCGGCCCGCCCTCCTTCTTCGCCGTCGCCTCCGTCGCAGCCGCCGCCGGTCCCACGTCCCCACAGCGGGCGCGACGCGGCGCGGAGGAGGCGCTCCCGAAGCCCGTCCTCCCACGCCATCTCCTCGACAGCGGCCTCGGCGGCCGCTGCCTGCTCCTCGGCGTCCGTCATCGCCGCTCCCCTTCCTCCGCTCGCTCCCCCCGCGCCTCCGCCTCTGCCGTGCGCGGCGAAGGCGTGCTCCGAGGCGGAAGAGTACGAGGGCGAGGAGAGCCTGCGAGGGGTGGCGTCGGCCGAGGAGGAAGAGTGCGCTGCTGCGGCGGCGGCCGCGGAGGCAGAGGCCACGCCGCCCGTCGTCCTCTTGGCCTCCGCCGCCGCGACGGAGGCGGCCTCGAAGAAGGCGTCGCCGTCCTCCATCTCCTCGACCGAGAGCGTCGGCACCTCGGAGGCCGGGAAGAGCAGGACGCGGAGCCTGAAACTGGCCCCCGTTGCCGCCCCCGCTCCCGCGCCTGCCCCCAATGCTCCTCCGAGCCCCACGGCCGACGCGGAGGAAGTCGGGCCGCCGTCCGCAGGCGACTGCGGCCTCGAGGCGGCGGCAGCAGCAGCAGCAGCGGCGGCGGCGGCGTAAGCGGAATCAGAAGCAGCCGAGGAAGAGGAAGCCCCGCGGAAGAACTCGCCGCATAGCTCGCGCACGTCGGCGTCGTCGGCGACCGAGATCAGGCCGTCCGGGTCGAGCGGCTCCCCGGGGAGCTGGTACTTGATCGAGGCCGCGCTGCCGGCCTTTTCCGTGAGGCGGAAGGTGAGCTCTGCGTAGCCGCACCCCGTGGAAGGGATGGACTCGAGGAAGGTGGAGCCGCCCGTGTAGCGCCAGAGGTCGTCGGGGCCTGTTCGAGAGTTGGAAAAGAGTCGGAGTTTTTTTTTTTTGAAAAAAAAAGCGGGTGAGAGGAAAGGAGGAGAAAACTCGTTCGACGACGAGATCGTCTCGGGACACAAAGTCGCCGTGCCGGGCTTGTTTTTCGTTCCTTCTTTGGCCCAGAGGCAAGAAGAAGCTCGAAATCCTTGCTTGAGCAACATGCGCTCTCAACAGAGAGCGCGTAAATAGAATGTCCCAGAGAGAGCCCAAAGAAGCCGCAAAAGGGAGGGAGGTGGATTTCTCGACGATGATAAAGAGCGAAGAAAAAGAAAACTGACGTCCATCGTCGAAAAAAACTCACCGAGCACAAATCCTCCGCCGTACGACACGCGGAGCTTGACGACGGGTGCCGCCGCCGCGGCGGCGTCGGTGGGAGCGCCGTTACTCTCCATCGCGAGGTGGCAAAGTTTTAGCGGAGGTCCGCGCGCGGAAGAACCGAGCGCTCCCCTTTCGGGAAGTGGTGGACGAAAAACGAGCCGCCATCACGGTTTCATCGATTGATGTTTCAAAAAAAAAGTTTTCTTTCTTCTCCGGCGTTACTGTGTTTCTCCTTGAGGTGGGGAGATAGCAAAGGCAGTCGCCGGACAGAGGCGATGGCCGATAGAGATGGAACGGGGGAAGGCGGGAGCGCGCGCGAGCGTGTCGAGAGGAGAGAGAGAGAGAGAGAGAGAGAGAGAGAGCGGTGAAAAACGAACGAAGCCAAAGGTCGTCGAACGAACTCTGGCTTCGTGGAAAAAAACAAACGATTTTTTCTTTCACTTTTTTCCATCTTTTTCAAAACCTCCTCAAAACTTCACCGACCTGCTCCCGCGACCGCCGAGGAGGGAGCAGCCACCTTCCCCTTCGTCCCTCCGCCGCCTCCGCCTCCTCCTCCGAGGCACTTGAGCGACCCCAGGACGTCGGCCGCGTCCGAGGCGGAGTCTGCCGCGCCCCACCGCTTCTCCCTCGGTCCTCCCGTCAAAGACGCCGCTGCCGCCGAGGAGGAAACGGCGGACTCGAGGGCCAGCAGCGTCGCCGCCGAGGCCGCGGCCCCGAGGTCGACGAAGTGGCGCAGGGAGTGGTGTGCCGCCCAGCGCGCTGCGGCCTCGTCGGCGTCTCCTCTGGGTCCCGCTCCTCCTTTCCCACTCGCGCTGCGGAGCCCGACGACGACGACCGGAGGCGAGGGGAGCGAGCCGTCGCTCCCTCCGAACTCGAGCTGCGCCTCCGCGGCCTGCAGCCAGCTCCCCAGCGAGGCTTCGGCCGCCTCCGCGCTGGAATCGGAACCGTAGGCCAGGATGACGGCGCAGGCCCCGGAGAAGAACGCCTCGCCGAGGGCGGCGCAGGCGGCTGCGGGCGAAGAGGCCCCGCGAGCTTCGCCGCCGCCTCCGCCGCCGCCGGAGTCCCCTTCCCCGCCGCCTCCGCCGCAGTCCCACAGCGCCACGGCTACGCGCCTCCTGTCCGGCAGCGTCATCGTCCGAAGGAAAGGATCGGCGCCGACCGTCGAGGGGAAGCGGCGCGGAGCGGCATTCTCCCCGCCCCCCTCGTTGCTCTCCTCTTCCGCGTCGCTGCCCGCGGCGGCAGCGGAAGCAGCAGAAGCATCAGCGGCGGCGCTCGCACCACTCGCCCAGGCCCTCGCCGCCCGCGACTTCCCGATCCCGCTGGGACCCAGCAGCAGGATCGGGAGCAGCTGGGCGACGTTGGCTTCGTCGTCACCGCGGGAACTTCTCCCTATTTCGCGCTGCTGCTGCTGCTGCTGCTGTTTCGGAGCAGAGGGGGCGAGCGGAGGGCGAGAGGAAGAAGGAGGCGGAGGTCGAGGTGCTGCCGCTGCTTCTGCTGCTGCTGCTGCGTTTGCTGCTGCTTCAACCTCTTGTGCTGCTTTTCTGCTGCTGCTTTTCAGGGTCCGGGACGCCTCGAGGTAGAGCCCCTCGAGGATTCCCGCGGCCTGTTGAGTTTCTTGGAAAAAGAGAAAGTTGACTGTTGAGGCGCCAATCGGTAGAATTAAAAAAAAGGGAATTAGAAGCCTCTCTCCCTCTCGTGTTTTTTTCCCGAATTACCGCGCCGAGGACGGAGCCAAGCATGGTGGCGCGAGGGGAGCCGAGTTGTTTTCGGGGAGGAAAAGTGCCCTTTCGTTGCTTCGTCCAGACAGGCTCTCTCTTTTTCGACTGTCGCGATTTGCGACCAAGGAAAAAAAAAGTGAGCGGCATGCACCGGTGCAGACTTTTCTCGATGCGGAGAAGCAAAAACGACTGAACCGATCCAACCTCCGCTTGCTCTTCTCACTCGCGATTCCCATCCTCTGCTCTCACAGAGTAGAAGCCTGTTCGAAGACGATCGTGACGAGCTGATTGAGTGAAAGAGAGACGCGATCGAAAGTGCGTCCTTTCGGCTGCTCTCTCAACCGCAACCAATTCGCCACCTAGACTCTCGCTCGCTGGCCGTTTCTTCTTCTTCTTCAACCCGCGACCTTTTTCCCCCCCAAAAAAGCAAGAACGGAAACAAAAACACACAATGGCCTCTCACGGCGGCATCGGCTCCCTCGGCTTCCTCACGGGCGCCAACCTCCCCTGGATAAACTACGGCTGGGACTTTGGGCCCTGCGCCTGGGGCCGAGGGTACAGGCCCGAGGCCTTCGACGCGGCGTTCGCGGACCTGGCCTCCAGGGGGGCCAACTGCGTGCGGCTGTGGGTCTTTGGCGACGGCAGGGCGGCGCCCTCGTTCGACCTTTCGACCCCCGCGACGCGCTCCCTGACCACGGGGCTCCACCCGGAGTTTCTCGAAGACTTCGGGGACATGCTGCGCCGGGCCCAGAGGCACGGCATCAAGGTCATGCCCGTGCTCTGGGACTTTATCGCGATGAACGTCCCGAGCCCCGCCGACAAGCCCACCCCGCAGCAGGGGGGCCATGGCGCCCTGTTTGCCGACCCGAACCTCGCCAACGCCTTCATGGAGAACGCCCTGAGGCCCCTGATCCAAAAGTTCGGGTCTCACCCCGCGGTCGCGGCCTGGGACGTCTTCAACGAGCCGGAATGGTGCGTGGCCGAGACCGGCGAGGCGACGACGGCGCAAAAGGTGCCGCTGGCGGCGCTGCGGACGTTCATCGGGAGGGCGGCATCGATCGTCCACAACGAGGGTGGGCCCGGGGCCCTGGTGACCGTGGGCTCGGCGTCGGTCAAGTGGTCGTGGGAGCGGGGCGAGACGCGCCCCGGCTGGTGCAGCGACTTCTGGGGCGACGCGGCCCTGGTGGCCTCCAACAACGGCGACCCGGCGGCGTTCCTCGACTTCGGGCAGACGCACTACTACCCCTGGATGAAGAAGGAGATCGACCCGTTCGTCAACCGGCCCGAGACCTACTGCGGCGGGCGAGGCGGGCCGGCGGGACCGGGCGGCGGCGGGGGCGGGGGCCGGCCAAAGCCCCTGGTCATCGGCGAGGCGCAGGCCAACCTGCTCAAGACCTACTCGGCGGCGGCGCTGCTGCAGCACGCGAGGGACAGCGGATACGCCGGCCTGCTCTACTGGTCCTACAAGGTACGATAGAGTGCATTCTTCCCGGGTGCTCCTGCGAGAGGTCGCGCGGGGGCCGTCGTCGTTTCTCGCGCTCTCGCCGTCCTCCCTCCCCTCACGAAAAGTGAAAAAAATGAAGGAAAAAAATGGAAAAAATGAAACTCGGAAAACAGGAGGTGGACGACAAAGGAGGATGGGACGATTTCGCCAAATGCGTCGGGGGCGAGTGCGAGGGCTCGTTCTCCGCTCCCGGAGGTGGAGACACAGGCCCCAGCAAGGCAGAGAAGCTGATCAACCGCGTGTTCGGCGGCTTCAAGTGATGGTTTTGGTTTTTGATTTCGAGAAGAGGAAAGAAAGGGAAGGAAGAAGAAGGAAGGGAGGGAACCACTTTGTTTTCTCGTCTCTTTTTGTTCTTTCACCTCTCTCCCCCCATTAAAATAGTATTACAAAAAAGACGAGTTTCAATTCGAGCCTCACTCTCTCTCTATCGGTAAGGCGGAGGAGGAAAAGGAGGGTAATAACCCGGATGCTGCTGCTGCTGATTCTGGTGCTGTTGGCTCAGCAGCAGCTGCCGCTGGAGCTCCTGGTTCTGCTGCTGGAGCTGACGCAGCTGGTGCTCCGGGACGAGCGTCATCGGCGGAGGGAGCTGCTGCTGTTGTTGCTGATGCACTCCGTGAGGAGAAACGTGGTAGAGGCTCTGCGCCGGCGGAGGCGCGGGGGCGAAGAAGGGCGGCGGCCGCTGGTGCCCACCGTTCCAATGCTGCGGCGGCGACGGGTGAGGTCGCCGTTGCTGCTGCTGCTGCTGCTGCTGCTGCCGTCCCCCGCTGCTGCTGCTCCCGTTGCCTCCGCTGCTCCTCCACGGCATGAGAGAGGCCGAAGCGGGCCTCTTGGCGTCTTTTATGTTGCCGTTGGTGTTGTTGTTACCGCGAGTTCCGCCGCTGCCGCTGCTGCCCCGAGAGACCAGCAAGGGAGCGGTCGCGGGGCGCTTGTTGTTGGCGTTTCGGACAGCAGTCGGAGCCGGAGACGGAGGCGAGAGACCTGCTGCCGCGGAGGCCGGCGTAAGAGGCCTCTTTAGGCGCGCCACAGCGTCCGACGCGGCCCTGGCTGCGGCCGCCGCCGTTGCCGCTGCCTCCTCGGCGTGCTTCGCCGCGGCCTCAGCGGCGGCCGTGGCGTCCTGGAGCCGAGACGAATGGAGAGTCTTCAGGTTTCCTTCCTTCTCGGCGCCTCCGCTCCCTCCTTCTCGAGCGGTGAAATCGATCGCCTTGTCCGGTTTCGCCCCGGGAGGGACGCGAACGTCAGAGTGGATGCTGTACGAGATCTTCAGCAGCGGCAGCGGGTTCGCCTTGGCCGAGAAGGCGGAGGAGGGGGGCACTCTGTCTCCTCCGCCGCCGCCGACGCCGTCTTCTTCTTCCCCTTGTTCTTCCTCCTCCGCCGCCAGCAGAGGCCTCCCTTCCAGCGCCTCGAGGGCGATCCTCGCCGACTCCGCGTCCCGCATCTGGACAAGCGCGTGAGGCTGGCCTTTGCGTTTAAACGTAGAGACTTTGGCGACGCCGAGACCTTGCCTGCCGAAGACGCGGCCGATCGAGGCCGGGGTGAATCTTTGGCCCGAGGCTGAACCTTCATCGTCGTCGTCGCCGACGCCTTTGGGGCCTTTCGCTGCGCTCTCAAAGGCGACGAGGAGGACGTTTCCGGAGCTAGGAGCAGCCGTCGTCGTCGCCGCTGTTATTGCTTCGGTTGAGGCTGAAGCTGGAGGCGGCGCTCGAGCTGGCCCGGGGGGAACCGGAACGGAGCCGCGCCGAGGCGCGGCGGCTGCGGCGGCGGGCGCGGCAGCAGCAGCAGCAGCAGCAACGGCGACAGCGCCGCCGCCGCCGCCGCCGGTGCCGGCCCTCCCGAAGGGCAGGCTCCCGTCGAGGAAGTCCCGCGACCTGTGGCTCTGAAACCGCACGTTCAGGTCCGGATGCCTGCTCGGGAACGCGCGCACGAGCGGGGGCCTGGCCACGGGCAGCGCCGCGGGGGGGAACGGCCTGCCGGCGCCGCCGAGCTCCCGCGCAGCGGCGGCGGCCGCCGCCGGGCGCGAAAACTGCACCAGGGCCTGCAGCCCCCCTCCGGCGCCGCGGTCGAAGAGCGTCGCCTTGTGGAGGGTGCCGTACTTGGACAGCATGGCGTGGAGGGCCTCTATTGTTATGAGCGACCACATTTCCGACGAAGCTGAAGAAGGGGAAGGAGCTGAGGAGGCGGAGGGCCCGGCGCCGTCGGCTCCGTCGAACGAGAGGAGGAGCACCTTTCCCGGAGGAGTGTTTGGGGCGAGAGGGGAGGACGCTCCTGCTGCCGCTGCCGCTGCCGCTGCTCCTGCTGCTGCTGCGACTGCCGCAGAAGAGGAGCACGGCGTCGCCGGGGCGGGCGAGGAAGGGGGCGGCGCGGCAACGGCCTGAGGCTTGCCGCCGCGGGGCTGTTGAAGTGAGTTAAAGAGAGGAGGGAGAGAGTGTTGAGCTGAACGCCAACGATGAACGAGTGAGAGGCGAGGCGCGAGAGCAAGCGGCGGGGCAAACGCAATCGATACGAGAGCTCCGCGTGATGCTCCGTGACGCCTGAATCGACCACCGAATGGTGACCGACACGTACCTCCTCGGTGGCTTGGTTCATCCTAACAAGCGCGAGGCAAGGGGCATCGATGGGATCGATGGCGCTCTGGCCGGAATGCGTGATGTGGTCGATGGTCCGCTTTGCGAAGCTGTCAACTCTAGTAACGAGTCGATTTGGAGACAAGCGGGTCGTTTCCTTTGCTCCTGAGGTCTGCTCCAAGTGAAGAACGTGGCCTCACGAGTGATATGAAGCTGCGAGCGACACGAAGATGGTCGTCTTTGGCCTGGAAGGCTGAGTGGTCGCGAGCCGAAAAGCGAAAGAAGAAAAATGAAAACATTGATAGATGCCTCCTCTTTTACAAAAAATCACAAAAAAAAGCAGCAAAAACTATTCAATCTCGCCCAACATGTCGAGCCCAGCGCCCGTCATCATCATCTACTCTTTCGTCGCCAGGGGGACCACAGTGCTCTGCGAGAACTCTGGAAACTTTACGGGCAATTTCTCACAGGTTAGAGAGGAGACGCGAGGCGGTCAACGAAGAGGGCGGTCAAAGAGCGATGGGTCTCTCTTTTCTTTTTCGACCTCCTCATGTTTTGACCGAACCCTTTTCTGCTTCCCCTCACCTTCCGCTCCCTCGCTTCCGCGCTGTCTTTCTCCTTTCTCTTGTTTTAAAACAGATCGCGATGCAGTGCCTCGACAAGGTCGCAGCCCGCCCGGGGGACACCGCCGGAGGAGGAAACGGAGCAAGAGGAGGAGGAGGAGGAGGAGGAGGAGGAGGAGCAGGAGGCCTCGTCCCCGCTGTCGCCGGCGCCCCGTCGACCTCTTCGGCAGCGAGCCCGCCTTCTCCTTCTTCCTCCTCGTCTTCGTCGTCGTCCGCGGACCAGAGAGCCCGCCTCACCTACACCTGCGACAGGCACCTCTTCAACTTCCTCGCGGAGCCGGGGACAGCGGGCCTCACCTTCTGCGCCGTCTCCCCCGAGAGCGCCGGGAGGGCGCTGCCGTTTGCGTTCCTCGAGCGCGTCGCGTCCGACTTCCACTCGAGGAACGAGGGTGCCTACTCTCCTCCCCAGCTCGCCTCGCTGCCCGCGCACGCTCTGGACCGCGCCTTCGGCCCGCGCCTCGCCCTCGCCGCCGATCACGTCTCGCGACACCCGGAGTCGGCGTCGAAGGTGGCCGCGGTGCAGAGGCAGGTCGACGCGGTCCGGGACGTCATGGTCGAGAACATCGAGCGAGTCCTGGAGCGGGGCGAGAGGCTCGAGCTCCTGGTCGACAAGACGGACGGTCTGAGGGACCAGGCAGCGAGGTTCCGGGCGTCCGGGAGGGCGCTGAGGCAGAAGATGTGGTGGAGCGTGAGTTTTTCTTCTGGTCGGGGGGGGCTTTTTCTTCCGGTCGGAGCTCGGAGAAGAAGAGAAGAAAGAAAAACTCCGAAAACATTCACAAAAAAAAACTCTCTCGTCTCTCTCTCGAACTCGAAAAAAATTCAAAAACATCAAAACAGAACATGAAGATGCGGCTGATGGTCGGGGCGCTGATCGCCTCCCTGCTACTCGTCGTGTTCGCCTCCGTGTGCTTTTCCGGCGGGAACTGTCTGTCCTCGAGGAAGAATTAAGGGGAAGAGGTTTTGAAGGAGGCTCTCCCACTGGTTGTTGTCTTTGTCATTTTTTTCTGCTTTTTCGAAAATAACTTCTCTTTTTCTATTTTTTCCTGCTTGCATAATATTATTTATAATTCTGTTCGCCCTGCTGTATGTGCTCCGTGTTTATCTTCTGGTCGTGAAAAATCAACCTCTACAGCTTGATCATTT
>Ga0114918_10001743_pt1 | contig 19494 bp, 22 predicted proteins | sample LantaG_FD_87015 | JGI IMG/M metagenome (GOLD analysis project Ga0114918, IMG submission 87015) | Deep subsurface microbial communities from Baltic Sea to uncover new lineages of life (NeLLi) - Landsort_02402 metaG | ecosystem: Environmental > Aquatic > Marine > Oceanic > Sediment | place... | reverse complement strand
TGTGCCTCATCATATACTATAATTCGGATACCATATTCACTTTCATAAGTGAGGCTCTCATTTATATTTTTTATCTGATCTTTACCAGCATTATTTGCAGCATCAATTTCCATATATCCTGGATGACGATCTTTCAAAAAATCAGCACAGGATTTACAAGCATTACAAGGAGAGTAATCCTCTTTAGGATTTTCACAAAGTATTGCCCGAGCAAATACCCGAGCTAAAGAGGTCTTACCAGAAGAATGAGACCCAGAAAATAAATAAGCTGCAGCATACTGCTTTTCTCGCAAAGAAGCCTTTAATAAATCTTTATAGACATCTAAACCATATACACTATTAAAATCTAAGGGCCTAAATTCTACTCCATACATAATCTTTTAATATCCTTATTCTCGGTATAAAAAAGGGACTCTTGTTTCTATATACTTTTTAAAGTTCTCTATTCCCATAGACTTTAATAGAGAATTAGAATCCCCATGGCCTATATCTATATAAGAAATGTGCTTAGATCCATAATATTTAATAATTTTGTCAGCCCCCGCCAATCCTGTGCTGTCATTATCGTATACTAATATTATGGTATCTACAAAAAACCTAAGTAGCTCATACTGAGCTTCATTCAAATAAGATGTCAGTGACGATATCGTATTTGGATAAATTTTTGCAAAAGACATTGCATCGAAGGCACCCTCATGTACAAAGACCTTCCCAGTTTTCCGTATATAAGGTAAAGCTTCTTTTAAACCAAAAAATGCTCCTGATGCCTTTGCCTCTGCTAAAAAATACTGTACGTATAGTTTTTCCTTTATACTTCTAGTAACTAAACCATGTGTGTTACCTAAAATATTCTTAATCGGAAATATTATACGTTTTTGAAGATTCTTAAACCCGTAAGACCGCTTTTTGATGTATCGGTAGTCTCCACTATCAACTTCCTTTATACGGGCGATATTCAAATAACCTAACTGATACTTATTTATATCTTCAGTATCAAAACCCCTATCTTGTAGATATTTTAGAGGTTCTGGGTATTCATGTATAGCGGCATTCGCCCTATTTATAAAGCTATTCAGGTACATATACTACTTTGGTATATCTTTATTGTCTACTACAGACAGCTCTATAATTTTCTTTTTGTAATCTTTTAGCACCCAATCCGGAAGTACTTCAAATAAAGTAAACTCCGTTCCTGGATAAAATCTAGGTAGGACTTCTTCTACTGTTAGACCCTGTCGCTTATTCTTATCTATTTTAAGATCTGGGTAATAAACTTTCAATACATATTTAAAATCTTTTGGATTAAAAGTATTACCCCACTTACCTATCTTTTCACGGGCTTTTAGTAGAAGCTTACCCTCTTCCGTTTCCCAATCAAAAATTTTAATGATTTTGGCCGTTCTATTGGCCATGGGGACATTAAATTTTGGGTTTATCTCCCGAAGATAGGTATCTGTGTGTACCGTTAAGTACACTATTTTTCCTAGTAGTTGTTTATCATCCATACTTCGAATATAGTTATTCGTGCATAAATAATAAAACGTGAAGAAAAATTTATTAAAACACTACATCTTTTTAAATTTTCTCGATAAACTCCGCAACATCCATATCAGTACTTAATAATCTATGGAGATTATTAATATCTAACTTATTGTATTCTGTTTGTGCCCGTTTACTGATCTTTGAAGATAAAATCCTACCGCACATAGATACTCGATGCTTTTTCAATAATCCATTTAAAAAATTCTCAGAAACGGTATAGAGTCGGCCTCCCTGCATTACTAAGATACTAAAACACCCCTTGCATTTGAATAACATAGGATTAACTTCTTCCGATACTACCATGGTCTCTGACATACATGTAGGACAAGTTATTAAATACTGTATCACAACCATAATAGCTCCTTTCCTATCTGATCTCTACAGATAACACGTTGCTTAAAATATTAATACCTAAAGAATGCATAAAATCATCCTCAGAGCATACTAATGGTTCATGTACTACAACATCATAATCTCTATTCTTAAGATCCTCTGCAGTAAATAGCACAGTTGTATGAGTTTCCATTCCTACAAGATGTACCTTATATGGCTGGATCTTATTTAACTCAGAATCTAAAGCAGTTCTATAAAAACCACTATATCTAGCTGTATTTATTACTAATTTCGCAAAAGGTTTAAATACCTCAGGTATCTTTATATCTTCCGTCCCTACTAAACCATAAGTCTTAGTATTCTGGAAAAATTTGTCATTGACCTGATGTACTTCCCTAATAAAAAATATTGCTGCTCCGGAACTATTCTTCTCTCGTAAGAAATCCTGCATCCGTATATTTAATATCTCAGATTTGTCCCCAAAGTACATACTTCCCTTTTTGTGGAAATAAGCCCTTTGCATCCCGCAAACAATAACAGCATCTCTTCTCAACTACTTTTCCTCTCTTTACACCCGTCAGAGCAATACTTAGCATATTTACCCTTATTACTAAAAAATTTAAAGCATACCGGGCACTTCTTTATCTCCTTTATACCAAACATCCGGATATATAAACAGAGATTATAACAAACCACAGCCTCTACCCACGGGGCATCCTCTGCTTTTATTGCTACTTTTCGATCCTCAGATACCCGAGAATTACCTCCCTCATTAACGTATTCTATTAACGAGGGCTTTGTATACGAGTTGACATAGTTGATTAAATATTGACTAATACCATTATCTATAAGATCCAATAAAGCCTTTTTAAAATCCTCCCGAAATATCCTTAAATCCGGGATATCCTCTAACTTCTTCTGTGCTATCTCTACGGTCTCTTTATTTGAGGATTCTAATAAAGAATTTATAATATCCGAGCCACTGCTTACCCCATTCGCAAATCTTATAAACAAAGGCTCTCTTCTCATAGTACCCTCAAAACATGGTTTATATCAGCAGCTTTTTTTACCATGGTACTTTTGCACAGTACTCTCTTCTTTGCCAAATCAACTCTCAGCATTAAATCAGGAATCTTTACACTCCCTACATTTATAAAAAACTGGTTAGACACCCTATTTGTACTGAGCATACTATTTACCAAACCTAGGATCTGATCATCATCCTTTATGAAGTCTCCATCAACAAACTCTCGTATTACCCTAAGAGACTCCTTAACTATGTCCCGTATCCGATCCCTGTCAATATCTAAAAAAATAGAGTTCTGTTCCATAATACTCCCATACTACAAATTTAGACATAAAAAGATTATTAAGCGCTTAAGGACCTTATGAGGTATGATCGGAAGCACAGTTTTTTATCAAACTTAGAGGATCTTAGCGCCACATTAGCACTATTTAGAGTCTCCATAAGTTTAAGAATCCTTACCTTTTTAAAATATCCTGTATAAATAAAAAATTTAGCTGTTAGTATAAATTTAGGTACTCCTATAAGAGCTGCCATATCTTCCTTTGACATCCCTAGCTCCCGGTATTCTATTACTCGATATATTTTTTCTGCCTGGGATTGAAGTAAACTTAAAAGCCTAGGATATTCAGCTTCCGGTATTATCTTCAAAATTTCTAATACCTCAGCCATTTTTCTTTTAAAAAACAATTCAACGAAATCAAAATACTTAACAGTTAGACCCATAGATAATGTCTGAGCACAGATCTCTTTTGTCACCTTACCCTTAGGATATAATAAACTTAACTTTTTTATCTCATTTTTTAAGATACCTATATCAGAACCTAGTCGTTCTATGATATATCTAGGAACATCAAAGCTATAATCCAACTGATAAGACTCTAATTCCTCTTTTATCCAAGGCTCTATCTGTTTCACTGCGGGGGCTTTTAGATCAGCATAACCACATAATGCTTTTAATTCTGTGTAGGGCTTTGTGTGGGGTATAGTAGTACTCTCTACTATTATGAAGATATCTTCCTCATAGACATGATTCTTAAGAGCTTCCTTTATACCTGAAACATGATCCTTCTGTAACTCAGGTAAGATATAAACTGACTTTTTAGCATCCTCGAAGATGTTATTACTTATTAGAGCATCACACCACCTTTCAATATCACAAACAATTATATCGTGATCCGGGCATGATTTCCTTACATTACTTATAAACTCCTGTACTAATATATCTTCATTGCTCTTTATTAAGAATATTCCATTATGTCTACTAATTACTTGTTTGGATAGTTTCATCCTTTTTGCGGCCTTTTTGAATAAAAAAGTATGTAAAAAGAAATCCAGGTAAAACTAGTTCTCTAAGCCGTAAATTAAGGCCTCTTCTATATTGTTTTAAACCCGGTATGATCTTACTAAGAGAGGCTAGGCATATCTCATCCTTCCAATTTACTGCCAGCTGCTGAAGTACTTCTAGGTTGTTTATATTAAATATTTGAGCAGAGGCACCATAATGGATTTTTATTAAATCATTTAAATGCAGGATATAAATATCAATAAAGGCTTCTAAAGATCCTCTACTGTCATACCCGTCTATTATAGATAGAATATCATCACTATCTTTAGCTAAAAACTTTTTTAGATGCCCGGGCATCTCTTTAATTATCTCCCGATACTCTCCATAATCCTTAAGCAAATCACCACTTAAATAGGGGATCATATCCTCTATCTTTTTTATATCAGAAATCTTATGCCCCAACTTTTTTAGCAGTGTCAGGGTATCTTTTGGTTGAAGGCTACCGAATTGGAAATTGTAGCTTCGGGATCTTAGAGTATCCAGGATACGATCAGGCTTAGAGCTTACCATTATTATAATATTGTTTTTATTAAGCTCTTCTGTAATTTTAAGGAGCCTGGTTGCTGCAGAATAATTTAACCGGTGAGCATCATCTATAAGGACTACTCTTTTTTTGCTAAGATAGGGATATAATGAGAGAAAGTCGTCTACCTCAGAAATATCTGAAGTTTTGATTATACTTGTACCCTGAATTTTCATGTAATCCGGGGACTCTGGAAAAAGCCTGCAGCTTTCACATCTACAGGTATCATCCATGGTACCAATACATAAGAGGTATCTCGACAGTGCCTGAGCTATTGTGGCTTTTCCCACAGAGGACGGCCCGGTAAATAGATACGTACCTGTAACTGTCCTATTTTCCAGTCCAGAACTTAATCGAGATAAAACCTCCTCATGCCCTAAGACATTAGAGAAAATCATTTTTTATCTCGTTTTTAAATGTAATGAGGTCTCCGTTCTGAAAAACTTACTCAAACCCAACAAAGTTAGATTCGATGTTTTCTTCCTGCTTCATAGAAACAGCCTAAAAAAGATATAAATCTTCCTTTGGTCTTACACTTTCTCCACAGGCTTTAATTCCCGCTGAACTATCGGTATCTTTGTACTTGTTATAAACTATTTACAACTGTTAGATCTCCCAAAGGAGCATCTACCTAGAAAACAAACAACTTGAATAATCTTTTTTATTTGATTCTTCTTTTACTGTTGCTTCTTCTGTTTCTTTATTGGTTTCTTCTTCTACTGTTATTTTTTAGGCTTCTTTAAACATTTAGTCGATAAAGTGTAACTGTAGTACTATTAAAGTCTTACAAACTTTAAAGGCCTGAGTCCAGAACCACTTGGAAAAGGTACTCTAAGCTATTCCACCATGATAAGGTATTTATCTATGGGAGGGATTCCTAAACCCCTTCAAATCATTTTCTTAACGCTCATCAGTCTTATAAAAGCTACTCGGTTGCTACCCTGCCAAAGGCCCTGGCTTACTTTATGCTGACTACATATAAAAGAACTTGGTTATTCCAGAGCTAATATATTTAGGGGGATTTAAAAAATAACCTACATACTTAATTTTTTTATATTTTCTTTCCAATTATCTAATAAATTGGCGAAATAAGGCTCTGAGGGCACTTTTAATAACTCAGGGGTATTCGAATAAATATCAAATTTAATCAAATAATCGGATTTATCCCATATTAATGGTGATACTTTTTTTAAGTCAGTTTTCTTTTTTATATAATATCTAATAACAGCTATACTATCATCTCCGGCTTCTTCTATAACCCTTTTAATAAGGGATTCCTGTATATCTGAACTATATAAGCAGGATACATCTTTCATTACAAATGAAGGATTGTATGATCCATATGTCTTTTTAAGGAAATCACAGAACATACTTATACTTAGTTTATCTGGAGATGCTACTATAACTACCAAAATAATACTCCTTATTGAATTTTATATATCGATTAGATCTTTTTTATTTGATTCTTCTTTTACTGTTGCTTCTTCTGTTTCTTTATTGGTTTCTTCTTCTACTGTTATTTATTACATAAATAACACTTAAAGAAGAAACCTTTATAATAATAATTATAAATAATAATAATTATTTAAATAATAAATATCATCATCATAATCTATAAAAAAGAATAATCTATATGAAGTATATAATATAATGTAGTATATACAAAATCCAGAATAGTGTTATAAAAGAAGTATTATCTGTAAATTTAACATATCAGTGAATTTATTATTATTAAGTTATAAATATCTGTCACATTGCTATATTATACTGGATTTTGGTATGAAAGGATAATTGATGAGTGATAAAGATGATTTAAATGAGAAGATGAAGAACTTTAATGAGCAACTCTTAAATGATGCTGCTATTACTTTCAGTCTTGAAGGTATCTCAAAAGATCTTAGATTTATAATAAATAAAAAGACCTGGTATTGTGTGACAGTCTTTAAACAGATATCCAGGCTTATAGATTATATAACTACAACCGAACAAAGAAGTACACATCTTACAAAGATGGAAGAGCAATTAAATGATCTATTATCTGAAGTTTCCTCTGAAATTAAAAAAACCAATCAAATCATAAATCAAATAGCAGATAACCTACTAGAAAATGAAAAATTCTTTAAAAAAGAAAAAGAAGATGTTTAACGGAATATCCTATGTATACGAAAAAAATCAATAACTACAATAGCAAAGAAACCAATAGGACCCTTTATTGGTCGATTCATCACATGAAAGCTGCACTTAAATCGACTATTGAAGTACTTACCGTAGATAAATCCTTGGAAATAACTGACAAAGGATTTTACACCGTGCCAGATTTAATAGCATATCTTAAAAGTAAGCATAAAGAGCTTTATTACATTGAAAATCAGCATATAGTTGAATTGTTCTTCAAAGATTATACAAAAAAAATTCTTCTAGATGACTCTGGGACCCTTATAAAATACCGGGAAGTACGTTACGTAAAACCTCCTGAGATTCTTTATTTTGGTACTATGGAGCATCTAATTAATCTTATGAGTCACAATGGGATAAAAAGCAATACCAAGAAGTATATAAAATTATTTACATCTGCTAATGAAGCTATAGAGCATGCAAGTCGCTTTAAAGTAAAAGATAGGGATTCATTAATTGCTCTTAAAATAAATACAGAATTAGCTTTCTCAGACGGATTCAGGTTTAGCTCCTTTAAAGAAAACGAATTCATAGTCAGTAATATTCCTAGCAAGTATATTATAACAGAGTCCCGAGAGTTAACTGATCCTGTATAGATATAGTCCGGCCTGATTCATTATCAGACCAAATAGCAGAAATTTTACTAATAAACAGTCTGGATAGTTAATGGAAACCATCACAGGTATAGTTAATAGGATAGTTTATGAAAGTCCTAAAAACGATTTTAAAGTTTTTAAATTAAAAAAGAAAAATAACCTCACAATTACCGTTACCGGTGAATTTCAGAATTTAGTAACCCTCGCTCATATCGAAGTACATGGTGAATTTAAATGCCACCCTAAATATGGGACCAGTTTTGTGTCCCAGGCATATTCTTTCATGTTCAAAATCGGAGACGCCTACAGTGTCAGCTTATACATACAATCTATCGCTAAATGGGTAGGACCTCAAAGAGCTCTGAATATAGCTGAGCATTTCGGGAAGGATATTGAGAAAGTTATTGAGGAGCAACCTGAGAGATTAACTGAAATTGATGGTATAGGACAAAAGGTAGCTTTATCAATAGCAGAAGCTTGGCAACTTAATCGCTCTCTTAAAGACATCCGTATATTCCTGCATGGCTTAGGCCTTACTACCTTAAAAATTAGACGTATCATAAGCATGTATGGGCCTGATACCGAAACCATCTTGACTGAAAATCCATGGGTACTATGCCTTAGTGGCTTTGGGTTTAGTACCTGCGATCATATCGCACATAAGTTACAAAAAGATATGAGCTGCATAAATCGGTTAAAATATTATGCAATATATGCTTTAAAAGAGTGCTCATTTATGGGGCACCTCTATCTTAGGCCTATAGAACTTTTAAACCAGTACAACAAATACAATAAGAGATCCAACTATCCCTTTTTTAATCGAGATATAACCATAAACGATATTGCCCTAGCTATCAAAAGTTTAAGGGATTCTGGGGATATCATCATTGAGGACAAAAAGCTGTATAATGTCTCCTGCTTCTTCTACGAAAATGAATCTGCTAGATTATTAAGTAACATTAAAAACTCTTCAGATACATGTAAATTAGAAGATTTTGAGCTAGAGGATTTCATAAAAGAATTTGAAAGAAAAAATGATTTAAAACTTTCTGCGGAGCAGCATTTTGCAGTTGAGGCTTTTACAAAGGAAAAGGTTTCTGTAATTACGGGAAGCCCGGGATCAGGGAAAACCCTTATCGTTAAAGCTCTGGTTAAAATATGTCAGAAAAAGAATATTAGTTTTGAGCTTTTAACCCCTACAGGGATCGCTGCGAAAAAATTAGGATCTACTACAGGCTGCCCTGCATATACGATACACCGTCGTTTTATGTTCAGTGGGAGTGATTGGGCCTATAATGCTATAAACAAGTACAAGACCCAGGTTGTGATAGTAGATGAAACATCCATGGTAGATCAGGAAGTATTCTACCGATTGATATCATCTCTTTACCCCTCTACAAAGCTAGTATTCGTAGGAGATAACGATCAGTTGCCCTCTGTAGGGCCTGGATCAGTGTTGAAACATCTTATCAGCTGCGGGACTTTTAAAACTACATTTTTATCCACGATTTTTAGGCAAGAGGAATGCTCTGATATTATTAAAGAAGCCAACCGTATCCGAGTAGGGGATACAAATCTAGAACTATTTAGCTCTGATAATAAAGCAGATATCTGGCATATACGATCAAAAGATATAAAAACAATAGAGAATTTAATAGTTAAATTTGCTAATCAGCTAAAAAATAGTACGAAATTATCCCCGGAGGATAGACATTTCCAAATTATTACTCCCCGCAACAGTGGACCCCTCAGCGTAAGTAGCCTAAACACTCTTTTACAAGAGAGTCTTAATCCTAAATCTGATGATAAAAAAGAAATAACGTTAAATTACCAGGCCATACGTAAAGGTGACCGGGTTATAATCATTAAAAATAACTACGAATTTGATGTATTTAATGGGGACATAGGAAAAGTAGCCCACATTTCTCCTGAATTCATTGCCATAGATATAGAGGATTTTAGTGATGTCACACGTAGGGTAGAAATCCCTCTAAAAATTGCAGACGACATGATTAAGCTTGCGTACACCATTACTTGTCATAAATGTCTTCCTGGAAGTACTCTTATATCTACAGAAATAGGCTTTAAATATTTAAGAGATATAAAAGTAGGGGATAAAGTTTTAACCCGTAATAGAAGATTTCGTAAAGTTACCTTATTCTCAAATACAGGTGTAAAAGAGAGCTTAGTGGTCCACACTAAATCCGGATCATTTCTAAAGTCATCAAAAGATCACATGTTTTTAATTGCGAATAAGGGGGGTATGACCTATAAAAAGACCTCTGAGATAGTACCCAGTGTCGATTACTTATGCTCCTTCAGGGCGGTAACGCCTGGGGAAGAGCTATCTTTTGAAAGGACACCCCACCAGATCCCCCCAGAGCTTACACCGCATTTATCATGGCTTATTGGTTGCCTGGTAGCGAAGGGTACTTATAATTCAAAAGATGGCTATATAACATTTAAATGTCCTAAGCATCCTTTAGTATATAAAAATATGCTGGATATTTTTGAGGCATACGACATCCCGTATGAAGAGATCCTTAGAAAAAACAAATATCTTAAAATTGAATCTCCAGAATTTAGGATTTTTCTTCTTTCTTTAGGTTTAGGGTATGATAACTTCAACGAAAAACAGATCCCTAAAGCTATTCTAGCATCTAATGTACTCAACAGACAAAGTTTCCTTGCAAGTTTTTTTGACCTAAATGCTTCCTTTAGTGGCTCCGGAAGATACGGGTACATACAATTTTATGTTATGTCTGAGAAATTAGCACAGGATATAAGGATCTTACTTAGGTCTGTAGGGATACTTTCATCTGTATACCCGATAATAAATAAACGTACCTGGAAGTTTTCTTTATACAAAATTAAGATATTTAATATTAGCATAGATTTATTAAAAAAGATTCCTTTTATCAATAAAGATAAAAGAGCGGTTTTAGAAACATATAAAGAGGCAAGGGTTTCCAGGAGTCATGAGATACCCTTTGGACATATCTTTGCACAAAGTTTTAAGGATGCTTTTGAGGAGCAGACTGGTCAGAAATTAGTAAATAAGGATAAAAAAATTCTTGAGATTTTATCTCACATAAAGAGTCATAGGATTCAGATGACTCGCAATTTACTTACTCGATTAGCTAAATTAGCAGAAAAAGAGGGAGTCACTCTCCCACCATTTATAGAAAAAACATATAAGGAGCATATGTCCTTTGATCGAGTGATATCTGTCGGTGATGATACTACGGAGGAGATGTTTGATATTGAGGTTGAAGAGGACAACTCATACACTGCTAATGGGTATATTTGTCATAATAGTCAGGGTATGGAATACCCGATTGTGATCCTCCCATTTATAAAACAGCATGGTTCTTTATTACTGCAGAGAAATTTATTGTACACAGCCCTTACCCGGGCAAAGAAAAAGGTAATAATATTAGGGCAGAGTTCTGCCATTGAAGATGCTATTTTAAATGATAAGATTCAGAAAAGAAATACGATATTTGCGGATAGGATAAATCTATGGGACCAGCAGAAAGGGATATCTTTGCGAGACATGTTATCGAGCTCAGGAAGTTATCAGAATGCAGAAACCCTAAAGCAACTCTTATCTCTGGAAGACGGGGCTACAGCCACTATGGTATAAACAGGTATATAATACCTGGGGAATTATATGAAAATAGTCCTATAATGGATTGCTTATTTTACATACTTGAAACAGGGTCAATAGATAAATATACCACGTTATTCTCCACGGAATTTCCCAGCTATTCTGAGCTAACATCCTTATTATCTTTTAATATCCGAAGTATCTATTATTTCGGGGATCTTAAAGATCCTAAATCCGTAAATTTCATCAATAGCCATACGAAGGCCTTCGTTGATGATGGCTTCGAAATAATAAATTTAAAATTTTAGTTATTTTTTAATATGACATTACTATATTGGTTTGAAGTTTAGTTTTTGGAAAAAGTTTTATTAAAGTTTTATTAAAGGTTTAATTTGAATGACTATTGATAAGTCCAAAGTTTATAATGAGTTAATGAAATTAGAGATCATAATAGATTTTAATAAGATCCCTACCCCGGCATATATTCAATCTTTGATCATAGAATGTAATGGGTATCAAAGAAAAGTAGAAAAATATTTTATACAAACCACGCAAGAGCTCTCCAACCACGATCGCATGCTTCGAGTAGAAAAGCTCAATCTTGAGACAAAAAAACGTCATTATCTAATAAACAACGAAAAGATTAAAAAGTTACCTACAGGCAAAGAACGTGAAGCTGCTGTAGATGAGCTATTAGAAGATGATTATAACATTTTTTTAAATTTGGAAAATAAAGTTGCATCATTAAAGGATCTTTTGTCAGCTATTAAAATGGTGCAAACTAATCTAAAGGGCACTAACTCAGATATTAAGACATTAGTAAGGGTAATGGAACAACAGATCAGCAGGTTAAATATTGGTTCTCCTGAAGATCCAGATATTGCAGAGTTGAGCAACAGACTAGCTAACATTGACAAATTAGATGAAGAGCTAAATAGTGAAATGACAGAGGAGGATGTATCCTCCGCAGAGGAATATATTGAGGAAGATGATAGTAAAAAAGATGAAGAAGAGGTAGACCTTGATAATCTCTCTTTTAAGGATATGGTTAAGGATTCAGAAGAGAGCGTAAATGAAAATGATACTCAATCTAATGATGATGCTAAGCCTTCAGATTCAGACGAGCCCGGAAACGAGGTCTCCTCTGATGTTGATGACTCTGCAGAATCAGATGATTTAGATATAGGGATTGAAGCCTTTTTAATGGACGATGTCCCAGATGAAAAAGACAGCGAAGAGGATTCTGATGACGATTCTTTAAAAGAAGAAACTGAGGAATCAGTAGACGAGCCTGAAAAAGGTGAGGACGTCTCCTCTGAGCTGGGCATAGACATTGATATTTCTGATGGAGATGAGACTGAGAGTCCCGACAACGAAAACCTCGGGATAGAGATCGATATCGAGGATAACGATGATTCTAAGCAAAAAGATAGCACAATATTAAGCGATAATCAGGATAGTATAGAAGAAGCAGAAGCCGTAGAAGATAAAGAGAATCCTGAGGAGTCTGAAAAATCTAAAGAAATTGTAGAATCTAAAGAACCTGAGGAATCCAAAGAATCTGAAGAGTCTGAGGAATCTGAAGATTCAGGAATAGATATTGATGAGCTCCTGATAGAACTTAACGAATAGTATAGGTAATTTTATGGGTGAGTTACAGGATCTCGTTATGAGTGCTGTTATGGACACCTTATCTGAAAAGTTAGATGAAAGTTCTCTTAAGGCTATAGACAACAGAGAAATGAAGCGTAAGCTTCTAGATAATCTAACTAATGAGGTATTTTATCATTTATTCGTTAATAAAAAAGTTATTCTAGGACCAGGCTTTGGTAGCATAATATTAAAAGATATTAAAGAGCATACTAAAAAAGTTTTTAGTAAAAAATCAAATGTTATGGTTTCTAAAACCATAAGAGGTAAAAAAGTTGTATATGTACCCGGCAGTTCTGTAAATGAGCTTTTATAAAGATCAGATCAGATAAGCTTTCACTTCACTTTAAACTTATAATTCACTTGGAGTAATATTATGGCAGAACTTGAAGAATTTGGCGCGGACAGAGATGATATTGGTGGTTCCAGTTTTAAAAAATACAAAGGTAAAAAAGGAAATACAGATCGGATAGGTATCATATACCATGATCCTAAAAAATTATTCAGGGGTTTAAAAGCACACTACAAGGAGCGCTACTTTGCCTGTAAGAGTGAAAAGGGTAAAGCGCCTGAGATATGCTGCACACATAGTTATGAGGGCAATCTTGCTAAATATCGTATTGGTGCTGTTATTGTAGTGTACGATCTAGTTGTCAAAGCTGGAAAAACTAAACTCAACGGGTATGAGGTCATGCCTTGGGTTTTTGGGGAAAAGATGTATGACAAACTTAATAGTGCTGACAAAGAATTCCCTCTTGCCTCACATGACATCAAACTTACCTGCACTAACGATGAATATCAAAATATAGATATTCAAAGTTGTAAAGAATGTATATGGGTCAATGGTGACCTTAAGGAAAAAGTTCTTGAGGAAGCCCAGAGCTATTTCGATAATATGTCCAGGAGTCTTGCAGCAACTCTTAGTCTGTCGGAAGTCCGGGAGCAATTAGGTATTGACGAACCCGGTTCTGAGGATGCTGCAGCTGATGTAGATCTTGAAGATGTTATCAGTTAAAGAAAGCTATTAGATGCCATACCTACTCGGTTTAGACCCATCTTTAAGTAAAACTGGTTACGTTATACTAGATGCGTCTAAACCGTATAATACGGTAGAAGAAAAGGGACTGTTAAAGACTTCTCCTAGAGACGGTCTTACTGTTCAAAGGTTAATAAAACAAGCAAATAATATAAAAGATAAAATATCAGAATTTGATATAAAGTTTATTGGTATGGAAGCCCCGTTCTTCTCTTCCAATAGTACTGAAATATTATATGCCTTAAACCAATACCTACATAAGGTTTATCTAGATAAAAGTGTTTTTGTCGTGTGTTTTCCTCCTCAGATGTTAAAGAAACTGGTATATCCTGAACGATCTGTAGCTGAGATAGGTAAACCTCACATGATACATAAAGCTAAAACTTTTTTAGATTTACATGGGCAAAGACTGGCAGAGGATGTAGCAGACGCTTTTTGGGCGGGACATTTTGGGAAAAGGTTTTATAAATATTATATCGAAAAGGTACTAAGTGAGAAAGACCTCGATGCTTATGAGAGAGAAAAGTTCTGTGGTAAGCATGTTTATAAAAGGGGAGTTAAAAAGGGATTAGTGGATCTCACCGGTATCATATATCGTGAAAATGAGTTGTTCTATGATTTTGCAGCAATAAAAAGGAGAGCAAAAGATGCCGACGCCCGCGAAAAAAGCAAGCGTAAAAAAGACAGTAAAAAAGACAGTAAAAAAAAGTAATTCTGAAAATAAAGAAAATGATGCCTTTATAGAAGGTTTAAGAAAAAAAGGGTTATTAGGGGACATAAGTAAAAAGGTAGATATTATACCAACAGGATCCTGGGTAATTAACAGGATAATTGGGGATGGTAGCTTAAGGGATCAACCAGGTGGTATCCCTCGGGGATGCATCACTGAAATTTTTGGTAATGAATCCAGCGGTAAAACTACAATAGGCCTCTCCATAGCTAAGCAAGCTATGAACCAAGGAGGCATCATTGTATATGCAGATTTTGAGCAGACACTTCGTACCCAACGGCAGTACATCGAAAACATGGGTATAAATACTAACCCCCCTCAATTCCTACATTTAATACCTACCAACTTTGAAGATGGTGTCCAAGCTATAGGAAACATCCTAGTTAGGATGAAGCCAGCCTTAATAGTTATAGACTCTGTTACTGCTATGATAGCTAAAAATGTTATTGAGGGTAGTCCAGAAGAGACTCAGCAGATAGGGCACCACGCCCGCCTTACCGGTAACTTTTTGAACTGGATGACCAAAAAACTTCCAAAATTCAATACCAGCTTATTGCTTCTAAATCAAGTAAGAAGCAATATTAAAGGAAAATACGATATAGGTCCTAGTGAGGTATCCTCCGGAGGAAATGCTGTTAAATTTTTTACTACTGTCAGGATACAGCTGACTTCATCTTCTAAAAAAGAAGAGATATCAGTAAAAAATGTAATTACTGGTATAGCTGAAAAGAAAGCTATTAGTCAGATAGTTAAATGTGTCGTTAAAAAGAATAAATTTGATGTACCATTTAAATCAGGCCCTATCTACATAACTTTTGGAAAGGGCATTGATAATGTGATGTCTCTTATCGTTCTAGGAATTAATAAAAAAGTTATTAAGAAAGCCGCTGCCGGATGGTACACCTGGAAGGACCCTAGCAGTGAGTTAGAATTAAAGGCCCAAGGCAAAAATGGGGTTAAAGAATATTTAGAAGCACACCCTGAGATTCTGGATGCAATAACTCCATACCTTATGCCTACCCAGGATGATGCTGAAATGGATAGGATACAAGTTGAGCTTATGGCTAAGGGTGTTGAAAATCTTACCCCGGACGAGCTAGAACAGCTAAGAGATATTAAAGATGCAAAAGGGGAGGATACAACCTTTCTCGATTATAATGAGGAACAACTTGATGACCTTTCAGAATTGATGGATCTTACTGGTGAAAAATAGTATTAAAGTTACAATAAAGAATTATGAATCTATAGGGTATGCGGAGCTGGAGATATCTGGGTTCACTACTTTACTAGGTCGTAATGCATTAGGCAAAAGTTCTTCTTTAAGAGCTATTGATGCTGCTTTGACTAATAAATCCGGTATGGATTTTATTAAGTGGGGGGAGAAATTCTGTGAAGTTACTATAAAAACAGAAGGTCTAGATCTTTTATGGCATAAAGAACAGGGTAATAATTTTTATGTTATAAATAATAAGACTTATAAAAAGATTGGTAGAGATACTCCCCCTACCCAAGTTTCGGATGCCGGGTTTAAAGTAGTAAAAGTAGGCACAGAAAAAATAAATCTTAACTATGCTGAGCAATTTAATCCCTTATTTCTTGTTGATAGGAATGATACAAAAACAGCAGATCTTATAACTTCTATATATGGGTTGGATAAGTTATATAAAGCTATTAGCCTCTGTAATATCGAGCAAAGAGATAATAGGGATCAACTCCGTATTAGAGAAAAAGATTTAGAGATTGCTAATAAGGATCTGGACCGTTACAAAGATTTTGATAGTATCGAAAAAGGAGTTAGTGATCTAGGAGATCTTAAAAGAACCTACGAGGAGAAAGAATCCAACTTAGATATTATTCAGCAGTATTATGACACCCTAGAGACTCTTATTAGAGAATTAAATAGTCTTAAAAAGATAAAAGAAATAGTTATACCCTCTTCGGATAACTTAGAAAATTTAAATAAGTGTTATGTAGAGCTCAATACTTACTTAAATGAGTACAATAATCTAAATAAGGAAATACAGAAGCTTTCTAAAGTTAAAGATTTAGAGGTTCCTAAAGAGGGCACGAGTATAAGTGAACTTATAACGTCATACACTAACGTAGGTAGAATGCATACTCAGTATTCCAATTTATTAATGGAGTGTGAGAAACTAAAAATTATACAAGGCATAAAACTCCCAGAGGATCCCAGGTCCCCAGAAGATACTGATAGATTAGATAAGTACTACAAGAACTTAATTAATCTTAAAGACGAGCTACTAGGTATTAGAGCAGATTTAAAAAGGGCCAAAGAAGAAAAAAAGCTAATAGAAAAAGAATTAAGTTCTTTTAGTATGTGCCCTCTTTGTGGGTCCGAAATTACAGAGCAAGTATCATAAGGGGGCGTCCGTGCAGTACATACTTAGTGAAGTAGAATTTAAGGAGATTCAAAGAAAAAAAGAGCCTGTTATTAGAGCTCTCCAAAGCCTAGTACTAAAAGGTACTAATAATATGGATCTTAGTGAATGTGGTAAAAAGTATTGTGATGATTGCCCCTTTTGGATATATACAAAAAAAGATATAGATGGTGTACGTCTACGGGACCTTTGCCCTAACTATGAAAAAGTAACTCTGTCAAAGTGAGTATATTTTAAAAATGACTTCTATAAGATTTATTACATTTACGGATGTCCATATAAGTTCTTTAAATCCCCAATCAAGATTAGGGGACTACTGTGAGGATATCTTAGATAAGCTCAAGCAGATAAAACTTGTAGGAGAGAAACTTAAAGTAGATTTCTTTCTTTTTGGAGGGGACCTATTTAATCTTAAGGCTCCTATGAGAAATCCTCACAGTTTAAATAGTAAGCTTATAGAGCTCTTTAGATCCTTTCCTGCTACGATTTATGCAACAGAGGGTAACCATGATCTAAGATTTGATAGCTATGGAACATTTGATGACCAACCGCTAAATGTTATATATAAAAGCGGAGCAATGACACAGGTCAGGGATGTGAGCCTTCTAATTAATGATATTAAAATAAATATAAGAGGATTCCCATTTACTGAGAGCCCCGACTTTGGATCTTTACTGAAGGCTAACAAGAAAGATTATGACGTGAGTATCTGTAATCTACATGTGTACTCCACACCTAAAGGCGGAAATCTTTTTAAGCATAAATTGTACTCTTATGATGAGATCGCTACTCTTGGGGATGATATTTTTCTTCTAGGGCATTACCATATCGATCAGGGTATCCTAAAAAGGGGCACTCCAGAGCAGATGTTTATAAATGTAGGATCAATCAGTCGAGGATCTTTAGCGGAGGACGAGCTTACCCGAAATCCTAAGATAGCTCTTGTTACAGTAACAAAAGATAATGGGGTGATATCTACAAAGGGACAAGCTGTAAAATTAAATGTAAAACCGGCAGAGGAGGTCTTTGATTTAGATAAAAAGAAAGAGGAAAAGAAGAAAATAGAAGAAGCTGAGATATTCGTAGAAAAATTAAGAACTGATGGTATAGAGGAAACTGCGGAGGGCACCGATAGAGTAGATAGTGAAATGGAAAAATTAAAACTAGATCGGGTTATTTTAGATAGGGTTAAGGATTTTCTAACTAGGGCAGATGTAGTACTAAAAGAAAATTCATAATGAAGCTATCGTATACCTCATACAAGAACTATATAAGTTGCCCACAATATTATTTGTGGAAGAAGGAAAGAAAAGAGCCCCCTGAGCCATCTTCTAAGTACTTTGCGCTATACGGACTGCTTATAGAATATTTTTTTAAGGAATACACAAACTACTACACTAAAAAAAACATAGAGCCAACTTTTGCAGAAATAAAACAGATTTTAGCTATCAAGTGGAAAAATATCCTAGATAATAATTATGTTAATTGGAATGACTTCTGGGTTAAAGAGAACTCTATACAGATCTACGAGTCGGTTCTTGAGGATACTGTAAAAAATTTAAAAGCTTTTGATTTATGGAGACACTCTAGATCAGAGGTGACTATAGATATAAATCTTAAAAAGAGTGGAGATTTAATCTCTTCAAGATTAGATTTTATTTGGGATAAACCTAATGATACTGTAGAGATTTTAGATGGTAAGGGTACCTCTAAAATTGATACAAATGTTGATGTGGAGCAGCTCTATTTTTATGCTTTAATATATTTGTTAAAATATAGGAAGATGCCTAGTAAATTAGGTTTCTTATATTATAGATATCAGATGATTAAGTATATAGATTTTGATAAAGATATCTTAATGAATTTTAAGAACAAGGTAGTCTTAGTAAAAAAAGCAATAAAAAATGATAAAAAGTTTGAGCCAAAAGTTAAGTTATCTAAGCAATGTAAATGGTGTGAGTATAAGTACTGCTGTGATGCTTACTCGGATCAAAAAAAGAAAAATGCGAATAAAAGAAAAAAGAATCTAGACAAGATAGATTACGGTGGAGGCCTTTTTGAATTTAGCCCGGAGAGTTTAAGATGACAGACATTGATAAATATTCTTCTCTTTTAGAAAAAAAGAAAAATATTGAGAATGATCTTATTCGTTTTGACGAGAAATATAAAGCGAAAGAAAAAACTTTAATTGAACTTGTTAAAAAGATTAAAAAAGAAGGATATGAGCCTGGGGAGCTTAAAAACATTATAACAAAAAAAGCAGAAGAAATAAAAGAAGCTCTCAGTGACTTTGAAGCAAAAATAAATGAGGTATCAAAGAAGTTGTCTGAAATAGAGGATGTATAATGAGGATAGTAGTAGATAAGATTGAGCTAAAAAATGCGATTAATCTACTAAAAAAAGGACTCCCAAAAGTAGTTCTTTTAGAGGAGAGAGGTCATCTTCTGTGTTCCGTTAAAGCAGATAAACTTAAGATTTCTGCAACGAATAATGACATTAAAATGCAGAAAGCTCTTAAGGTTGAGAAT
>Ga0114918_10001742_pt1 | contig 19497 bp, 16 predicted proteins | sample LantaG_FD_87015 | JGI IMG/M metagenome (GOLD analysis project Ga0114918, IMG submission 87015) | Deep subsurface microbial communities from Baltic Sea to uncover new lineages of life (NeLLi) - Landsort_02402 metaG | ecosystem: Environmental > Aquatic > Marine > Oceanic > Sediment | place... | reverse complement strand
CTCCCTTTTCTCTCTCTCTCTCTCTCTCTCTCTCTCTCTCTCTCTCTCTCTCTCTCTCTCTCTCTCTCTCTCTCTCTCTCTCTCTCTTTCCCAATGCCGCTCTTCTCCGCGGAAATGGGGATCAGAAGACACGCGATAATTGTCATTCTCGGCGATGGAAAACGCGGGACAGAGCGGGGGAATTGGGAAGGATGCGCGGAAAAAAGGCATTCAAGGGAGACGGCTCGTCGGACAAGGAAAGGTCGAGGGAGAGAGGTTTTTTCGAGAGAGCGCGCCTCCTCCTCTCTGGCGATCAAGGAAAAAAATATGAGATAAGAAAGAAGAAACCCCCCTACTCAAAAACTGCCAACGCACCACCATGTCGTTCGTGGGCCTGACGTTGATCCCAGCCCGGTTGAGGAGCTTGAGCTTGGATCCCTCGGCGTAGGGAGGGAGCGCGGAAGAGGAAGTGGAGGAAGAAGAGAGAACAACCTCTGCTGCCTTGCCGGCGACCTCCTCCTCCTCCTCCTCCGCCTCTGCCGCAGCTTCGGCCGCGACCTCTTCGAGCGCGGCGGTCACGGCGGCGGCCGCGGACGAGGGCACCGACGAGATCGAGCTGAGCGGGCTCAGGCCGCAGAATGCGCCGTTGACGGCGGTCGGGGACTCGCAGTCGAGCGGGACCACCTGTTTTTGGATGGATGGAGGTGATGATGATGGGCGGTTGAGGTGAGCGGAGAGAGAAGAAAGGAAAAAAGGAAAAAAAGGGAAGCGAGCAATCGCTTCGCTAGCCCTCAATCCTAATCTCGCTTCTGCAAGGCGCGCTCCAGGCTTTTCTTCCCTTCTGCTCCCAGTGGACGCCAGGTAAAGGTCTCGATATCCCATCCAGTGAAAGCGACGCGGGATCGAAAGCATAGAACGAGGAGGTCGGGGGGCGCGAAAAAGTTCACTCTGACATGCCACCTTCTCAAGTTCCAAGGGCGGGGAGGACCGTCGTCGGGGAAGCAAATGCCAAACCTTCTCTCTCTCTCTTCTCCTCCTCCTTCACTGAAACTCCGATCTCACCTTGCTAGCCCGGGGAGTGAAGGTCTCCATGGCCAAGATCGCGGACAGGGAAGCCGCGGGCGCGTCGCGGGACGTCGGGGCGGACGACGGGCGCTTCGTCGCCGACGCCGCCATCGATGCCGACAGGTCGCCGATTGCGTTTTTCTCGTTCTTCATCGTCATCAGCGTCGCCGTCGTCGTCTCGAGCGTGACAGCCGCAGCAAAGTCTGCTGCTTCCGGGGAGATCTTCACGGTCATCGGATCCGTCTTTTGCGGAGCGAGTATTCTGTAGGGAGGCGGAAGGCGGGGTAGAGAAGAGGAAGGGCGGGAAGGAAAGGAAAATAGTTTTTGTTTTTTTCGATGAGAAAAGTGTGACTGCTCTCCTCCGAAGCATTGATTTTTTTGTTCTCTTCGACAGCCTGCCGCCGCCGTCCCTCCTCCTTCTTCTCTTTTCCCGCGCTCTCTCTCTCTTTTCTCTCCTTTCACTTCTCCCCCGCCACTTGATCGATTTTTTATTTGAAAATTCAGTGCGTTTCTATTGCTTTCAGAGATGACAATTTTCTGTTTTCCCTCCCACTACCCCTTCTCTCCTCCCCCCCCCCTCCCTCTCTCCCCTTCCGTGCGCTCTCTCTCTCAATCTCTCCCCCTCGCTCTCTCCACCGCCTCCTGCCTAACTCTAAGTCTTCTCCCAAGTCGCAAGCCCGTTGGTCCTCGACACCACGGGCACCTTGGCCTTCTGAATCTCCTCCTCGCTCCCGGGGAAGAACCGCCTCCCTATCTCGCTCGGGTCCAAAACTTCCTTCACCTTCCAACCCGTGCCCTCGGCGACTTCTTTGCTCTGCTCCTCCGCTCCGGAAGGGAACGCGTCCAGGTAGGGCTCGCCCAGGCCCGTAACCATGTGCCCCAGCGTCGCGAACACGCCGCGGCCCGGAGGGGCCGGGACCTCTTTCGCCTCGATCTCCTCGTGCGAAGAGACGCCGGTGGAGTCCGCGTCGAGGTAGTCGAAGGCGAGCAGGCTCCCCTTGCCGCAGATCTTCCCGAGCTCGCGGATGAGGGCCCTGGTCTTCTCTCGGGGGAGATACCTGTTTTTTTTGTTTTTTTGGGGGTTGGGTTGGAGGGAGGACGAGGGGACGAGTGAAGAAGGGAGAAAGAGTTGGAGGTGAGTGAATGAGCGCGTGAGTTTTTTTTTTTTTCGTTTGCGTTTTTTTTTCTCTCTTCCTTTCCCTCTCTTTTCTCCCTCTCTCTCTTCCTTCTCCTCCCGTACATAAACAGCCCCTCCGCCGTGAACAGCGTCCTGGCCCTCCTGTCGAAGCCCGGGGCCGAGAGCAGCGTCTCGCAGGCCTTGGCCGCGTCCGAGAGGTCGGCGGCGACCAGCTCCGGGCGCGGCCATTTCTCTTCGTCCGGGAGGAGGTCCGCCAGGAGCTTGCGCTTGCCGGCGACGACCTCGGGCAAGTCCACCTCGAAGATGCGGAGAAGAGGAGCGGGCTTTTTGGAAAGAGGGGAAGAATCAGAAGAAGAGGACGCGTCGGGGTCCTCGTCGTTGGGGTCGGCGAGGAAGCGAGTGCCGCGGCTGTCGAAGCCCGCCGCCAGCGCGACGACCTGCGAGCAGCCGCAGCACGCCCCGACCGCCTCCTTGACTGCACCGTCGAAGAACCTGACGCGGGCGTCCAGGTAGCGGTAGTTCCCGGGCAGCAGCCTGTCGACGACCGAGGCGTAGCTCTTCCAGTAGCTCTTGCGGAGGCCCACGGCCGACAAGAGTTTAAGAGAGACGTCCCGGCCGACGCTCGAGCAGCGCGCCTCGCGGAAGCGCTTTGCGAGATAGTCCCCGTTGCAGGGCGCGCCTGGGACCGCGACCTTCTGCGTGAGCGTGCGCATTATGAGCACTTTGTCGTTGGTGGCCGCGGCTCTGGTGGCGACTAGCCCTTTGAAGACGAGGCGCTGCCACCAGGGCAGCGAAGGGAGCGGGAGGAGCCGCGACGGAGGAGGAGCCGAGGTCGAGGTCGAGGAGGAGGAGGGCTTGTTCGCCGTTGGAGGAGGAGGAGCCAGAGGGGGCTTTCCGGACTCGGACTTGGACGACGGTTCCGCCGGGACCTCCTGCACCCACGAGGCGACGCGGCCAAAGGGGCGGCGGGAGCGCTGCGGAGGCGCGGAGGCGTCTGCAGCAGCGGCAGCAGCAGCAGCAGCGGCCGTCGTGGTTGCCGCTGCTGCCGCCGCTTCGGCCGAGCGGCGCCTGCCGCTGCCGTCGCCGTTGGCATTCGACGTCTCCGCCGGGTCTGAAAACGAGAGCGTCCTGTTCCGTAAAAACAGCATCGTGCCCGCACGGAAGCGCTCTGTGACCCCGCGAGGAGGCGGTGGAAGATGGGGGTAGGGAGAAGCGTGGAGACGGGCGCGGAAAGAGAGGGATAGGATCTTTGATGCTTTTCAGGCGGCGACGACTAAGGGGGAAAGAAGAGAGGAAAAAAGAAGTGTCTCTTTTCGCTTCAGCCCCTCTCGACCTCAACTTTTCTTTCGTTTTCGTTTGCTCAAATGTTTTTTTTTCTTAATGACACAAACTCTCTCTCTCTCTCTCTCTCTCTCTCTCTCTCAATTTCTGGGGGGCTCGCGAAAAAGGAATCGGGGTGGGGCATTGTTGTTGTTGTGGTTGTTGTTTCTTGTCCTCTCTCTCTCTCCCCACAAAAAAAAACAGGAAAGAGGTCGCACGTTGGTTTTTGTTATGCTTTCTTTCTCTCTCTCTCTCCCTCCAACTCCCACTCTCTCTCTCCAACTCCAACTCTCTCTATCAGGAAAAATGCATGCGCGCGCTCTTTGTCTCTGTGGGCGCGCGCAGATGTGTAGGAATTCGGGTGGGCAAAAAGAAAAGAAAAGAAAAAGAAAAAATATCATTTTCGTCTTCTTTCGCGGGGCGGTCGCGCCTTTCCTTTTCCCCTCTCTCATAACTCTCTCTCTCTCAACTCTCTCAACTCAAAGCCCACCTCCTCATCAGAGCTTCTCCCACAGAGCCATCGCCATGTAATCGCTCACGGGGCCCCTGCATTTCTTCCCGCTGAAGAACGTCTCCACCACCTTGGGAGCGTCCAGCAGCTCGCGCACCTTGAAGCCCAGCGACGCAGCCAGCGCCGCGTGCCTGTCGGCTTGATGCTCGAACCCCGACCTGAACGGCTCGCCGTGGTGCGCCACGGACGAGGCGACGAGCCCGTAGGTCGGGAAGGCGATCCCAGCGGTCCTGGAGACCTCGTTGATCTCGTAGGTGGAGGCGTCGGTGGCCGGGCAGGCCCTGACCGAAGAAGAGGAAGAAGAAGACGAGGAGGCTTCTTCGCCACTCTTTGCTCTCTCGTAGCCGACGCCCCCGGTCGCAAAGCACTCCTCGACGACAAAGTCGAAGGCCAGCAGGCTGCCCGGGGTCAGCAGCGTCGACACCGTGCGCAGGATCTCCCTCGCAGAATTGGGCGGGAGGTACATCAGGATCCCTTCCAGGGTCGCGAGGCAGGGGCGAGAGGCCGAGGCGTCGAATCCCGCAGCCACGAGCGCCTTCAGAGCTCCGGCGGCGTCGAGGAGGTCGGCGCCGACAAACGAGGGGCGGGGCCAGCGCTCGGCGTCCGGGAGCACCGAGTCGACGAGCTCCCTCTTGGCGGCGGAGACGTGCGGCAGGTCGACCTCGAAGAAGCGCGGCGCGAAAGAGTTTGAAGAAGAGGAAGAAGAAGAACTAGAAGAAGAAGCTCCCTTGACGCTGGCCCTGCCGAGGACCTTGGCGCTGTCGCCGCCGCCCGAGGCGACCGACGACGCCGCCGCCCGAGCACTGCTGCTTCCACTTTGCTTCTTCGCCTCCGTCAGCCTGACCGCGGCCTCGCTCGTCGCCATGCGCACCGCCCTGGTGTCGTAACCCGCAGCCAGGAACAGGTGCTGGTCGACGCCATCAGTCAGAGCCTGCTCGACGACGCCGTCGAAGAAGCGGACGCGGGCGTCGAGGTAACGGAACATCCCGGGCAGCGCGAGCTCCGACGCGCGAGAGTAGAGCCTCCAGGACCAGGGGCTGAAGCGGGCAAACCAGGCCGCGCGATTGGGCATGCGCGCGTCGCGGAAGCGCTTGGCGAGGGTGTCGGCGTTGGCGTCGGGGAAGCCGAGCTCCTGGAGGACGGTGCGCTGGATGAGCTGCGTTTTTTTGGGAAAGGGGGCGAGGCAAGGTTGAACGGAGGAAGAGGGAGAGGGAGAGGGAGAGGGAGGGGAGGGGAGAGAGAGAGAGGAGGTCGAAGAAGAAGGGTGAGATCTGGTTTTTGTTTTTTTCTTGCAAAAGGGGCATCGACCTTCTGGAGCCGGTTCCCTTGTCTCTGATTCGGGTTCGTGCGTGGCCAGTGATCGCGCATGGCACAGAGATCCACGAGAGCATTGGAATGCGGGCCGGGTAGGAGACCCTGCAAGGGGCGAGCAGAGGCGGCGGGCAAAGAGAAGAGAAGGAGAGGACGAGGCGACGAAAGCCCGCGATGTTGTTTCGACAGTTTTTTTTTTCTTCCTTCCTTCTCGCGCTCCAATGAGCATTGACCACTCCCAGAGCGGACCCTCCGGCCTCGTTCTCGCTCTTGCCATTTGTACTAACGCGCTTGTGATGCGTCAAAGGCGACTTATGGGTGCAGAAAGAGGTCGTGGAGGGTCTTCTTGGGGGTCGAAAACGCCCTCCATTGAAAGGCGGGCCCGCCTTTTTTTTCTGCGGAGAAGCAATCTCGCGTTGCCTCGAGGGCAAGAAAAGAAAAAAAAACGGTGCGAGCGGCCTGTAACGATTGACCTTTTCTCGCGCCCTTTTCAGTGCTCCAAGCCCCGATTCACGCCAAACCAAGCACACCAGCGACGTTGAAACGTTGTCCAGACCTCGTCTAGCGAAAGATAAAGAGATAAAAAAACGCTCCAAGCATGAAACAACAACGAAAAAAAAGAGCACTCACGACGATGTCGTTGGTCGCCGGGATTGGAAGCCTCAGCACCTTCTCTCCGAAGAGCAGCCAGCTGTTGAGCGGGTTGAGCGCGATAGGCGGCGGCTCGTGGCAGCACGTCTCGAGCGTCGGGTCAGCAGGGTAGGGCGGCGAAGCAGCGAGGGGCGACGTCGAGGGCTCCTCGTCCTCGGCGCTGTCGTCGAGGAGGTCGCCGGCCGCGATTTTCGATGGCCTCGAATTTTTCGTCTTCCTGCTGCTCCTCTCGGTGACCGCCGCCTTGGCCCCGCCCACCATCGCCGTCGTTTCCGGGGCGGCGACGGCGTGCATGGTTGAGGGGGAAGAAAAGCACAAGAGAAAAGAAAAAGCGCGGGCTCCTTTTTTATTTGCTCCTCGTTCCTCTTCGGCGTTTCAAGCCAGACGGGAGAAGAGGGGAGAAAGAGAGAGGAGGAGGAGGACAAAGAGAAAAGTGATTTTTCTCCGTCTTGGTCGTCGCACTTTTCTCTTTTTTTGGAACGCCGTCGCCCACCTTTTCTCGGGCGCGTCTCTTTTTCTCCTCCCGGAGTTTTCTGTCCCTCTCTTTTCCTTCTCAGGTGAGGCTCAAAAACGCGTTCCATTGCGGTCAGAGGGGTTGGGGCGAGAGTTGAGAGAGAGACGGCGGCGAGTGCACGCGCGAGAGAGAACGAAGAGAGAGCTGTTGATGATGGATGGTTGGTCGGGTTTCTCATCGATTGCTCTCCTCTCTCTTTTTCTGCACTTTTGTCCCTCTCTTTTGCTTGTTTTTCTCTTCCGACACCCGGGGTGCGCTTCTTCGCGTTGATCTTGATCGAGTCACGGAGTAATCGAGATGAAGCATGCATCGAGCTGTTCGCAATTGGGCGCTGAAAGTTTGAAAAAAAAGACTTTTTTTCCCAAACGACGATGACGACGACGACGCGCCCCCGAATCGCGCGACTCTGCATCATTGCTACCCGGATTGGACACCCTTCCGCGCGACTTCTGCTCCTGACTCTCCCCCTCGCCCTTGAAGCACATGCATATCTTGCCTCCGAGTGGAAAGAGAAGAATAGAAACGCACAGCACGCATCCAAAAACCCTTACCGAAAAAACGAAACCGAAACCGAGAAAACTCGCTCTCTTGCACCCTATCAATCGCTCACCTTTTCTTTCTTCGACCTCCTCTTCCTCGACCTCTCTTCCTCTCCTCAACAGCCACCAACCATGGCCCGCCGCCGCAACGCCCTCGCCGCGGCCGCCGTCGCGCTCCTCGCCGTCGCCGCCGCAGGCTCCCCCAGCGCTGCGGCCCCGGAGCCCACCAAAAACCCTGCTCCTTCCTGCACGGCGGTCTACTCGACGCAGCTGGTCAAGACCGAGTTCGCTCCCGGCGCCGCCGACGCGCCCACGGCCAGGCCCGTTCCGTCGTCCTTCGTCGCCAGGGGCCACGTGATGATCCAGGCCGCGAATGGGAGCCCGCTGGACTCCGACGCGCGCGTCACGATCGACTTCGGGCACGGGGTCGAGCTGGCGTCGCAGGCGGAGGTCGCCGGCGACGACAAGGCCGCCGCTTCCACCGCTTCCGCTTCCGCGCCGCTCTTCGTGCCCGCGGAGTCCACCTCCCCCTCGGTCAAGTCCTTCGCCGTCGTGCCCCCGTCCTCGGCGGCCCGGGACTCCTCCTTTGAGGCTGCCTCCGAGGGCGGCGCCGGCGCCCCCGACGCCGTCGCCCTCACCTACGAGCTCTCCAGCCCCAGCACCGACTTTGCGCCCCGCGGCGTCTCTGTCGACGGGGCCCCCTGCGCCGTGGCCTCCGCCGGGGCCGCGGTGCCCCCCTCCCCTCCCTCCGACCCGCGATCCCTGCGCTCCCCGATCCCGGGGCTCTCCTTCCTGGAAGAGAAGCCCGTCTCGACCCGCGGCGACCTCTTCATCGGCGTCGACGGCCTTCCCTTCACCATCAAAGGGATCAACTGGTTCGGCTACGAAAACGGCCAGACCAACCCCGACGGCCTGTGGGGCAACGTGTCGGACTCGATCGTCGCCGACTTCGTCAACGTGGTGTGGAGGATGCAGCTTCTCGGGTTCAACACCATCAGGCTGCCGTTCTCGTTCAGGTAAGAAGAGGAGTGAAAGAGGAACAGACGTTTTTTTTTTTTTTTTTGAAAAATTTTGATTTTTTAAAAAAGTTTCTTCTTTCCTTCTCATCCCTTTTCTTCGACCCCCATACAAAAACTCTTCCCCCCCACAGGGACCTCGAGTCCGCGGTGCCCAAGGACCCCAAGTACGCGACCTGCCACAAGGTCACGCCCGAGCTCATGGCAGCGAGTGTGACGCCTCCCGGTGTCGCGGCCCCGGCCGCGGCGACGATGCCGGTCCCGAAGAACCCGATCCCGGCCACGCGCAACTACGAGGTCTGCAACGACTACGGTGAGGGTTTTAGAAGAGAAGAGAGAAGAGAGAAGAGAGAGTTGGAGAGAAAGAGAGAGAAGAGAGAAGAGAAAGAAAATCACCTCACTTTTCTTTCCGACAAAAAAAACAAAAAAAACTCAACAGTCCCGATGGACTCGCAGCGCAACCGCTTCTTCTGGGCCATGCGCTACATCGCCTCCAACGGCTTCTACGTCGTCATCGACGACCACCTCGCCTACGACACGCTGGTGCTCGACGACACCGCAAAGTGGGTCGCCTCGTGGCAGCAGATGGCCGCCGACATCGCCAAGGACCCAATCCTGAGGCCGCGCGTGATGCTGGACCTGCTGAACGAGCCCGACGCCCGCGGGATCAAGTGGACCAACGGGCCCAAGGGCCCGACGGTGGGGATGGCGACCTACTACGAACAGGCGATGGACGCAATCTACAAGGTGAAGAGAAAGAAAGAGAGAGGGAGAGTTTGAGAAAGAGAGGTTGTTTTTTTGAGGTTGAGGTCGAAGAAGAAGAAAAAAAACCCCGAGAACTTTTCTCATCTCACTTTGTTCCCCCGCTCTCTTTCCCTCCCACCACCTCAACCCACCACCACCACTTCAAAAACCCAGGTCCACCCCACCGCCCTGATGCTCCTCGAGGGCACGGGACAGCTCGGCACCGTCGCCATGAACTGGGGCGACGGCTTCGCCACGGACCCCGCCGTCGTCACTGCCGGCCACGTCGACGACGCCCGCCCCTTCTTCGAGAAGATGATGACCAAGCCCTACCTCAACAACATCGTCATCTCGCCGCACCTCTACCCTCCCTCGATCTCCACGCACAACGAGCCCGAGGTCGTGCTTGCCCCGGGCCTGTTCGCGAGGCTCGACAACTCGTTCGGCTACCTGACCAAGCGCGGGTTCTGCCCCGCGGGCGTCCCGCAGCCGACGGCCGCGCAGCTCGCCGCCGCCGTCCCTGGCACTCCCGCTTCCCCGGGGTGCAAGACCTTCCCCGTTGTTTACGGCGAGACCGGGTCCAAGTTCGACAGGGCGCTGGACGTGCAGATGCTGGACGACTTTGCCAAGTGAGGATAAGCAGCAGTTTTGACCTTTTTTTTTCTTCTTCAATTTTTTTCTTCAAAACTTTTTCTTTCTTTCTTTCTTTTCACTCACGCTCTCTCTCTTTCTTTCTCTTCACCTCCTCCACTCAATCAGGTACATGACCTCCTCGACCCCGGGCCACAACCCGACCCCCAACATGATCTGGTGGGCCTGGAACGCCAACTCCGGCGACACGGGCGGCATCGTGATGGACAACTGGAAGGACGTCAACTGGAACAAGGTCGCGTGGCTGCAGAAGGCCGCGGGCCTGCAGCCGTGGGCTCTCGGGGTCGCCGGAAAGCTTCCGGGTGCCACGGGCCCCTCGTCGGTGATGGTCAACGGCGTTCCTTCCGCTTACGGCACCAACTCGATGTTCGACCAGTCTGGAGGAGTGAAACCCGCCGCCACCCCCGCTACCCCGGCTGCCGCTCCTGCTTCCCCCTCCTGCGCCGACAAGACCACCCCGGACGGCTTCAGCTGCGAGCAGCAGAAGTCCTGGGGCAAGTGCTCGGCCGACTGGTTTGTGTCGGCGGGCTTCTGCCAGAGGACCTGCGGCAAGTGCCCTCCGGCGCCCAAGCCCAAGGCCGTGGAGGAGACCCCGACCGTCGACGCTGCCGCCGCTGCCGCTGCTGCTGCTGTCGTGCCCCCTGTCGTGCCCGCTGTCGTGCCCGCTGCTGCTGCTGCTGGAGCGATCCCCGCTGCTGCTGCTGCTGGAGCGATCCCCGCTGCTGCGGTGCCCGCGTCTGTCGTGCCCCCTCCGCCGATGCCCATCGCCGCCGCCGTCCCCGCCTCGGCCGCTGCGGTCGAGGGAGCTCCCGAGCCCGCCGCCCTCCTCGCCGCCCCCATCGCCCCTGCCCCGGCCTCTTCGGCCTTCCCCTCGGCCTTCCCTGCCACCGCGGCCGTTTCTCCCTCTTCGACCGCCAACACCAAGGCGATGCTGAAAGACTCCGGGGCCTACTCCCTGAAGCCGGGCAAGGCCGACGCGACGCTGGCCGACGCGGCGCAGATCGCTCGCATCCTGGAGAACTCGACCCAGACCGAGGATGCCGCGCTGGCCTCGGCCGCCGCGGTGCTCGAGGGCCGGCCTCAGACGCACGTGGCCGCGGTCGTGGCGCAGCTGAGGGCCGCCGCGGCGATCGAGACCGTGATGGAGGCCGCCGCGGCGACCGGAGTGGCGGTGGTCGACGAGGCCGTGCTGTTCGGCGCCGCCAAGGCGGCCGCGGCCGAGGCGCTGCTCGAGTAGTGGGAGTGGTGGCCCTTTTTTTCTTTCGTCTTCCCTTTTTTTCATAAAACACAACATCACGGGAATACCAATTCAAAACAACAACACATACTAACTTACCAAAACACAATCTTGGGCGAGATGAACAAAACAGAGAGAGAAAGACCTTTTTTTGATTTTGATAAAAACAACACCACTTTTTCCCCGTCGCTGCCGCCGCGGGCCCTGCTTTTGCGAGACGCCTTTCTCTTCCCTTTGAGCACAGTTTCTACTGCGCTTGAAGCGAGAACAGACGCCGCTCAGCAAATCCGGCTTCCGTATCGACTTAAATCCAGTGACAACTTCAATTTGATTTCCTCCACCTCCTCTCCGTGCAAAGAAACAAAAAAAAAGACAAAAAAAGAAACTCTTCCCTTCCTTTCTTTTCTCGACGCGTGTTTGCCAGAGAGCGCCCTTCCTTTTGCCAGCGTTTACACCGACCCTCGAAACCTTTTTCGCAATCAATCTCTCTCTTTCTCCTTCTCCCTCTCTCGAGTTTATCTCTCTCTGTCTTTCTCTCTCTCTGTGTCTCATCTGACTTTTCCTTCTCACCACTTCAAAACATCGACGCCCCGGCAGCGCGCTCCTTCTCGTATGTCTCAAAGTACTGGTAGATGATCGTGACCGCCAGCAGGATCCCGGTCCCGGACCCGATCGCGCCCATAAAGTCCGCCACGATCGTCAGCGCGCCGATGCACATCCCTCCAAAGGCCGCGGCGGTCGGGATGTACCTGTTGAGCTCCCTGCGCAGCGACTGGACCGTGTCGCGGTGGCCCTGCAGGAACATGCCCTGCTCGCGCATCGACTTGGCGACGTCGTTGGCCGAGGAACCGGACACCTCGATCCAGGTCTTGGAGAAGAGAGCGCAGGCTCCCAGCATGAAGCCCACGTAGAACAGCGTATGCACCGGGTTGGTGGCCGCCTCGGCCAGCGATCCCGGAGGCGAGATGTAGTACACGAAGCCTCCCACCGGGTGCATGTGTGCGCCGCCGGCGCCGCCCTCCGAGTCAGCCCAGCGGCCGAGCAGGCGGACGAGAACATTCCCTCCGTAGCGCTTGAAGAGGAGCTGGGAGATGAAGTAGAGGTTGGAGACCAGGGCGGACTGGCAAGATGAAGAGAGAAGAGAAGAGAAAGAGAAAAGAGAGAAGTGAGTTAAAAGAGAAAGTGGTCAAGGGTCGAAAAAGAAGAAGAAAAAACTTCTGACTTTAAAAAAGAAAAGAAAAAACTCTTCTTCTCCTTCTCACCTGCAGGATGATCGGCATGTTGCTGGTGTAGAACAGCTTGATCGGGTACACCTGCTTGGCCCCGCGCCTGTTCTTGGAGGCCACGGGAAGGTCGACGCGGAAGCCCTGGAAGTAGATGACGACCAGGAAGACGACGACCGTCGCGAGTAAGTTGGTGACGTTGGGCAGCGGCGAGCGGTAGAAGGCTTCTTTGAGAGCTTTGACCTTGTCCCCGCGGGTCAGCAGCAGGTGGAACAGCGCGATCACGGCCCCCTCGAACTCGTTCCCGCGGGCTCCCGTCACCGTGTAGGGCGAAAAGGCCTTCCAGATGATGTTCTCGCAGATGTTGGTCGCGATGAACAGCGAGATCCCGGAACCCAGGCCGTACCCTTTTTGGAGCAGCTCGTCGAGGCAGATGACGATGATGCCGGCGCAGAACAGCTGGAAGACGATAAGGCAGGCGTTGACCGCGCCCAGGTCGCGCACGTCGCCGTACATGCCGCTGACGACGTAGGCGACCGCCTCGCCGATGGTGATCAAAACCCCCAAGAGCTTCTGCGCGCCGTTTAGGAGGTCGCGGTCGGCCTTGACGGAGTTGTCGACGTCTATGATCTTGGAGCCGGCGAGGAGCTGCATGACGAGGCCCGAGGTGACGATGGGGGAGATGCCGAGCTCCATGCAGGTGCCGCTGTTGTTGTTTGATGTTGGTGGTTTTGGTTTGAGTTGAGGGGGGTTTGAAGAATGAGTAAGAAGAAGAGGGTGGTCGGGGTTGAAGGTTTTTTTTCTTTTTGCCGCCGTTGGCTGCTTGCGCGATCGCCGTCGAAAGCTTCTCTCTTCTTCTTCTCTTCTCCATCTTCTCTCTGCCTCTCTCTCTCTTTCACCCCTCCCCTTCTGCGCCTCTCTCTCCGCTCTTCTCCGCATGCGAGCATCAACTTTTTCCCACCGGGCGATGCTCGAGGAGCAGAGAGAAGTGCAAAGGTGAGAACGAGGGAGCAAAGATGAGGCGCGAAGAAAAGAGCAAAGCAAGATGCCTTTTTTTTGGGCGCGCCTCGAAAAAAGTCGACCGAACTCAAGAGAGAGCATCGATCACGTCTCTGACTCTTTCACTCCTTTTATCCACTGCATACGGATCGTACGCCGAGAACGCATCCAAAACCATCGACAAGGATTGGAGGGGGAAGGGAAGAGGTGACAGAAAGAGAGAAAGCGACGCGAGAAAGACGATGCTTCTTTTGTTCACTCGATGGTGTCGAGATCGCTGATTCATCTCTTTTTCTTTTCAAGCTCCTTCCTTCCGCGCTCGCCTCCTTCCTCCCTCTCCTGCCCCTCGCTTCGCTCTCTTCTCCACGCCACGGCCGAGGAACCGATATTCCTCGATCTCTCGATGCAAAAAGCAAGAAAGAGAAAACGCCCCCAAACCCCACAACGCACCGGTTGGACGCCATGATGACGCGGGCCCAGTAGAAAGGGTCGGCGCCGGCGTTGGACTTGATCCCGTAGAGCGGCAGCTGCGAGGCGACCAGGAACACGAACAGGCACACGCCCGTGTAGAGCACCTTCTCACGGAAGGGCACGCGCCGCTGCGGGGGCTCGATGTCCGGCAGCACGGCCAGGAACGGCCTCACGAGCTCGAGAGGACGCATGGTTTTTTGTTTTTGTTTTCTTTGAGTTGAAGTTCAAAGTTTTTTTTTTGAAAAATGAGGAAAGAGAAGAGTTTCGTCGATTTTTTTTCTTTCCACCTTCATTTTTTTTTTTTTTGGACCGAGTCGAGCAAGCGAGCTCTTCGCTTGCTTTTTCTTTTTTCCAATGCCCTCACCTTTCTCCTCAGAGGCCTGAAGCGACTTTCTTCAGACTCGTTCCTTCCCCCCTCTCAGAGACACCCGAAGAGCGTCGTCGCGATGTCATGTGAGTGGCGCCGTCCAGAGATGGGGCGACAAGATCAAAAGAAGTGAAAGAAGAAGGAGAAAGCGGTCAAAGATCAGGATCGATGCTGATTCACTCTTTTTTGCTGCTAGCTCAACTCACCATCACCATCTCACCTCTCTCTCTCTTTCCAATCTTCAATCTTCGCAGCGTTTTCAAGCACGCTCGCGCGCCTCCGCAGGCTGTGGCCGGACGCCGAGCCCGAGATCATCTCCGACGTTCTGGGCCAGGTCGGGGGCGGGTACGGCGACGCGCGCGAGCAGCTGAGCACCCTCCTGGGCGAGCCCGTGAACGTTGACGACGATGGTTCGGGCGACGACCCCGACGACGACGAAGGCGAAGACCCGGCGGCCACGACCGAGGCCCAGCTCGCGCGCAGGATCGCCCGCGAGAGCGGGGGCACGACGAGCGAGGGGGAGGCCCTCGAGGTGATCCGGGCGATGGGCGGCGTCGAGGGCTTCCTCGCCGTGTCGCAGGGCGGCGGCGGCGGCGGCGGTGGAGGTCGAGGAGGAGGAGGACCTCGAGGACTCGCCAGCAGCGCCTCCTCCGAGCGCGAGCAGCAGCCCCACGACGACAACGACGGGATCCTGAGCCAGCAACTTCTCCTCCGACTCCTCGCCTCCGCTCCCGGCGGCGGCGTCGGCGTCGTCGACCCGGGCGCCGAGGAGCTCGTCGCTCTGATGGTCCAGCGGTCCGGCGGCGGCCCGGCCGAGGTCGCCGTCGCGCGCCGCCTCGTCGAGAGCCTCGGCGGCGCCGCGGGCTTCATGCGCGCGGCAATGAGGCACAATAGCGGCGGGGAGACGGCCGAGGACCATCGCAGGCTGGAAGAGGCGCTCGAGAGGATGAACATGGGCGATTCCGCGCCCGGCGACGGCGGAATAGGAGGAGGAGGAGGGGCAGGAGGAGGCCGTGTCGCGATGAATCAACAGCAGCAGCCGCGTGTCCTCTCGAGGCACGAGCACAACCAGCAGCTGAGGAGGCAGGAGCAGCAGCAGAGACAGGCGCTGCTGCAACAGCGAGAGCAACAGCAACAGCGAGCTGCTTCTGCTGCTGCTGATGCGGCGGCAGCAAACACAGCGGGAAGCGGAGGCTGCCGCGCTCTGTCTCCTCCGCGCGAGCCTTACAAGAACGCCGACGGTGGTGCTTCTGCTGCTGACGCCGCTGCTGCTGCTGCTGCAGCCGAGTCTTCTACCTCCTTTGCTCCTGCCGCTTCGGCGAACAACAAGAAGAAAAAAGGCAAAAAAGGTAAAGGCAAGGGCAAAGGCGTCGGAGGCGGAGGCGGAGGTGGAGGCGGAGGTGTCTTCGGAGGTGGAGGTGGAGGCGTCGCTACTGGTTTGAGAACCAGCCTTCCTTCCGCTTCCGCTTCCGCCCCGCTCGGTACCACCTGCCCTCCGGCCGCGGTCACCCACCAGGGCCTTTGCGACCTTCGGGGCACGCTGCCCCCTAAGGACGAGCAGCGCCTGCTCGTGCTCGTCGGGCTCCCGGGCTCGGGCAAGACTTTCTTGGCGGGGCCCCTCGAGCGTGCAGGCTGGATTTCGGTCACCGAGGAGGAGGAAGAGGAGGAAGACAAAGGCGCGTCTTCTTCTCCTTCTCCTTCTCCTTCTTCTGCCGCCGCCATGAGAGCCGAGAACGCGGTGCTGACGGCGCTGCTGATGGGCCGCAGCGTGGTCGTCGACGGCGTCAACCACATGCGCGAGCGCAGGGCCCGCTGGCTGGAGCTCGCGCGCGAGGCCGGCAGGGCCCGCGTCGACGAGCTCAAAAGCTCCAGCCCGCCGCCGCCGTTCCCTGTACCTTCTGGCGACTCGGCGATCAACACGCTCGCGCTCGAGATGCGACTGCCGCTCGAGGACTGCATCTTCGCCGCGGAGAAGCGCGACAGGCAGCTCCGGAGCAGCGGCGGTGGCAACAGCGACGATGACGACGAAGGTGACGCGAACGGCAGCAACGACAACAACGGCAACGCGAGCGGCCGCCGCCGCCTCTCCGCCGCCGACGCCCGCCGCGTCATCACCGATCTCTCCAGTTCCTACCTCTCCCCTTCGACCTCCGAAGGCTTCGGCGCGGTGCTGGCGGCGGACAGCTGGCTCGCGGCGAAGGAGGCCGCGGCGTCCGCGGTCGGCGTCGCTCCCATGATTGCCGGCGTGGCCGGGAGCAGCCCCTCCGCCGCCGCCGAGAGGGCGGCGGCCGAGGCCGCCGCGAGCGCAGCCTCCGCTGCCGCGGCGGCCGCGGCTGCCGCGGCTGCGGAGAGGCCGCGGACCGCGCGGCGGCTTCCTGGGGCACTCCCGCCTCTCGCGCCGCCGCCGCAAGGGCTGCCGCCGCTTCCGACCCGCCTTCTTCTCATCAGGCACGCCGCCGCCACGCCTCTTCCTCCGACGAATACGACAGCCAAGACGATGACGACGACGACAACGACAACGACGAAGACGAGGGAGCCAACAACAACGACGCATCTACAAGCGGCGGCGGCAACCGCGACCGCGACTCTCCGCTCCCGGAGGGCACCCCCGCCGAGCTCGCCTCCGCCGTGGCCTTCTTTGTGACGGCGACGGGCGTCCCCCCGCGCGTGGCGCTGGCTGCTCTGAATCTCGCCCACGGGAACGAGGACCAAGCGATGGAGATGCTGCTGATGCAGATGCAGGCGGACGAGGACAGGAAGGATAAGAAGGCCTTGGGCGGGCAACTTGCCGCCGCCGCCGCCGACGACGACGGCGACGGCGACGGCGAAGGAGAAGAAGGAGAAGAAGACGAAGAGGACGAAGAAGAAGAGGAGGAGCCCTTTGTCCGCGAGCCCTCGCCGCCGCCAGTCAGCCACTCGCCTCCTCCCTCGCCTCCGCGCTCCCCTCGTGGCGGCGGCATTGGCGGCGGCAGCGGCAGTGTCTGTGCGATTACCGGAGGCGCGGCGGTCCCGGAGGTCCGCCTGCCGGAGACGGGGCACACGCCCGAGTTCTCGACGGCCGTCAAGGCCCTCATCGAGGTCTTCGGGGACGACTTCCCGAGGGAGATCATCGTCGCCGAGCTGCGCAAGCTTAACGGCGACATGGAGCGCGCCGGTCAGTCTATAGGGAACAACCTGGAGTCGCTGCTGATGGCGCACCAGCTCGAGCAGGAGCAGCTGACAGAGAGGCAGAGAGAGGCGGAGCGGCGGGCCGCGGCGGAGGCCGAGGCCGCCGCGGAGCAGAAGAGGAGGCGGAGGACCGCGGCCAAGAGGAAGAAGATGGTTTTACGCTCCGGCGGTGAAGGACCTTCTTCTGCTGTCTCTGCTTCGAGGACCAGAGGCGGCGGCGAAGGCGAAGGCGACGTCCTCTGGCAGGAAGACGAGGTCGGGCACGAGGAGTCCGAGAGCGACGGCGGCGAGAGCGACGACCCCAACGACCCCCGCAAGCAGCGCTTCTTCGCGCCGAGCGAGATGGTCTCCCCCAGGGATCTCGCGCTGCGGCTGGGCGTAACAGAGTGGCAGGCGGAGTACGCTCTCGACGCGACGGACAATGACCCCGTCGCGGCGGAGAATCTGCTGCGCGGGACGGTGCTGCACCCGGGGCGGCAGAGAAATGCGGAGACGGAGAAGAAGGACAAGGAGGCTGCCGCCTCCGCCGCCGCCTCTGCTGCTGCTTCCTCTCGCGAGCCCAGCCTGGAGCTCGAGCTCGAGCTCGACGGCGGGTGGAAAAAGGTCACCAAGGACGACGCCGAGGCCAGAGCCGCGGCCGCGGCCGAAACCGAGGAGAGGGAGCGCAGGGAGGCCGCGGCGCGGAGGGCGCGCCTCGACGCCGAGGCCGCCGCGAGGGCGGCCGCGGAGGAGAGGAAGAGGAGGGCGGCCGAGGCAGGGGCTTCAACGGCAGCGAAGAAGGAGGTTGGCAGGGGCAAGGCGCCTGTTGCGGCTTCTTCTTCTCTTTCTTCGTCCTCTGCTGCCTTTGTCGACCCGGAGATTGCCTCGATGACTCGCGCTGCTCCCGCGGCACCGGCGGTCCCGGCTTCGATAAAGCAAAAGCCTCCCGCCTTTGCCGCTGTTGCCGCCGCCGTCGCCGCAGCGCCGATGTCGATGACCTCTTCCGCCTCTTCCGCTTCTTCCGTGCCGGCACCTCGCGCGGCTCCCGCCGCCGCCGTCGCCGCCTCTGCCGCCAAAGCCGCTCGATCCGCCGCCGCCATCGCTTCCGCCCCCGGAGCCTACTCCTCCGATTCCGAAGGCGACGACGACGGCGGCGGCGACCGCCGCAGGCAGCGGAGGCAGCAGCACCTGTCGCGGCGGGCGCCGCCGCCGCCGCCGCAGCAGCAGCAGCTTCAGCCCTTCCGCAAGCCAGGCTTCCACCCAAACTCCAAGCAGGTCGCCTTCGACGAGGAGCACGCCCAAGCCGACAGGATCCGCTCCGACTGGCTCCGCGCGATCGACGACGCCCGCGAGGCCCGCAGGTCCGGGGACCACGCGCGCGCGGTGCAGCTTACGAAGCTGGCCGGGCGGCTCAAGGCGCGCTACGACGCCGAGAAGGACCAGGCCGGGATCCGCATCGCAAAGACGCGCAACTACGACAACTACGACAAGAAGCGGCTGGACCTGCACGGGCAGACGGTGGCGGGAGCGCTGGATTTGGTGTATCAGCTCCTAGGCCAGGAGCTGGACCTGAGGCTGGCGCTGACGAACCTGATGTTCAAGTTCCTGGTGGGCAAGGGCAGGTACTCGAAGGGCGGGCTGCTGAGGCTGAAGGAGCCCGTGTACCAGCTGCTGGAGGAGGCTGGGTTCGCGGCCGAGAAGGAGCTGTTCTGGTTGCCGGACCTGGCGAGGGTGGTGGCGGCGCTGAAGGTGGACCGGAGGGAGGAGATCAAGGCGGCGCTGCCTGGGGCCTACGAGGCCGTGAGGGCCCGGTTTGTGGGCAGGGGCGGCGGCGGCGATCAGTGAGAGAAGAAGAAGAAAAAAGAAATGAAAACTTTTTTTTGTCTTTTTTTCTCTTTCCGCTTCTTCACCTCGCCCCTCCACCCCCAAACCGCCACGCAGCCGCTAGCAGCTTGTGCATTGTGTGTGTGTGTGTGCGTGTGTGTGTGTGTATTTAAAAGAAAGAAAACCCGGCTCTGCAACTGTCTTTTTGATTTGAATTCGGTCCTTTTTTCCTGAGAGTGTGTTAATTTTTCTGCTTTTGAAGAAACAAAAAAAATGAATTTCTGAAAAAAAATTACACGCCGCTTCTTCACCCGGCGGTCGTCAACTTGCTCTCGAGCTCGTCCAGGAAGTCCTCGTCGTCGCTCTCATCGTCGTCGTCGTCGTCGTCTCCGTCCTCGACTTCCCCGCGCAGCAGCGCCTCGCGAGCCCTTCTGTCGGCGTCCGCCTCCTCCTCATCGCTCGGGTAAGAGGTCCCTTCTTCTTCTTCCTCCTCTTCTCCCTCGCCACCGCCGCCGCCTCCGAGGCCGCTCCCCGCTCCTGTGTCCATCTTCTGGAAGTACGCGCGGCCCGTCAGCTTGCCCGCGCGGCGCTTCTCGGCGGCCTTGGCGGCGTGCTCGACTGGGGAATTGGGTGAGAGTGGTTTATGAGTTTCGGAAAGGAAAGGGTGAGATTTTTTTTTCTTTTCGATTTCTTCATCTTCTCTCTCTCTCTCTAAACACACACACACACACACACACACACACACACACACACACACACACACACACACACAACATAACGAGAGAGGGGT
>Ga0114918_10001739_pt1 | contig 19520 bp, 16 predicted proteins | sample LantaG_FD_87015 | JGI IMG/M metagenome (GOLD analysis project Ga0114918, IMG submission 87015) | Deep subsurface microbial communities from Baltic Sea to uncover new lineages of life (NeLLi) - Landsort_02402 metaG | ecosystem: Environmental > Aquatic > Marine > Oceanic > Sediment | place... | reverse complement strand
GGGGGGTGGGGGTGGGAGGGAGAGAGAGAGGGAGAGGGAGAGTTTTTTTTTTTTGAGCGGGAAAAGAACTTTAAACGGAAAAAAAAACCCCGAAAAAGTGATTCTCTTCTTTCTTCCTTCACTTCCTTCCAAACAAGACAAGCGCCTCTTTCACTTACCCTGCCGCCGACCCGATTCCTCTGCGGATGAGCGGGCGGATGTAGACATAGGCCGAAGCGAGCAGGGAGCCTGTCGTGTGTGCGGCGAAATTGTTGGGAGAGTTGGAGGGGGCCGAAGGGAAAAAAGGGTGAGAGAAAAGAAAGAGGAATAACTTTTTTTTTCCCCTCTCTTTCTTCTCTCTTTCTCTCCTTCCCAATTCCTTGACACTCACCGTAGAGCAGGTACCACTTCCGGTTCAGCTCGTACTTTTGCAGGATGCCCTGTTGGTTGTTGGTTGGATCGCGGATTGCGGATTGCGGGAGAGGAGAGAGAGAGAAAGTCGTAGAAGAGGTCGAAAAGGTCGTGGTTGAGTTTTTGTTTTTTTCCTTGGAACGTGTACGTGTGGCGAAAAAGGGTCGGGGTTTTTTCTCTCTCCGTTCAATCCCTTCCTTTTCCAAACCCACCTGCGTGGAGTCGTTCATCACGCACGCCACCGCGAAGCTCAGCACGAGGTAGGTCGCCAGGTGCGTATGCTCGAAGGCCGAGACGGCCGAGGACGGGGGGAAGGGCGCGTTGGGCCGAGTCGACGATGAAGCGAATGCAGCGGCTTCGGAAGCAGCTGCTGCTGCCGCTGCCGCGAGCGCGGCCGGAGGAGGGGGGAGCGATGTCGTTGTCGTCAGGCTCGACGCTCTCCTGGTGTCGGAGGCCGATGGCGGGGGAAGCAGCGATGCCGTTGTCGTTGTCAGGCTCGCCGCTCTCCTGGTGTCGGAGGCTGGTGGCGGCGGAGACGGAGGCGGGGAAGACGGAGGAGGAGGTGGCGCCGAAGCAGCAGCGGCAGCGATGGGTGTCGTCGTCGTCGTCGTCAGAGTACCGAATGCGTCGTTGTCAATCGCCGCGGCTTCTGCTGCTCCTCCTCCACCTCCCTGCACTACGACGTCATCCACAGCCTCTGGGACGAGCGCGTCCTTCTTACCCTCCAGAGGAGAGATAGAGACGGGCATCGCAGAGGGGCTCAAGTCGAGAGCATTGATGATTGGTTGAAAAAAAAGTTCTCTTCCGACGACGAAGAAGAAGCGAGAAAATAACCGAGGAAAAAAATTGAAAAAAAAACTCTTTTTTCTCTCTCTCTGGCTACAGAAGGGAAAAAAGGAAGAAACAAAAAAACACACACTCCGCGCGCGGGTTTCCCGAGAACTAGTAAGTAAAGGCATGCGTTGTTCGTTCGTATTTCTCTCTCTGCGTTTGTGTTGTTGTTGTTCTTGGTATTCAAAATTGAAAATCGGAAAGTTAAAAAAAAAGAAAACGAGAAGTCCTACGCGAGCGCCGGCACCGGAACAGAAGAAGAAGAAGGAGCTCCCACCTCCTCGCTCGCCGTCATCCCCAGGTGGTGGTGGTCCGCAGCGGCTGCCAGGAACGCCGCGCCCAAAGAACTCGCGTCCCTCACCCTCCGCAGGGCCACTCGAGAGTCCACCTTCCGCAGAGGCACGCCCAGCGCCTCTGCCAACCCAGCGCGGCACAGAGCTCGGTACTTTGCATAATGCTCGAAGACCCCTCCGTCGACAGCCACGGCCACCCTGCCCCCCGCGGGAACTCCAGACACTGCCTCCCCGGCGTCCTCGACCAGCTGGAGCAGGGAGGCGACGGCAGAGGCCAGCAAGCGGGCGGAGCGAGCCGCGACGAGAGAGCAGACAGAGCGGACGATCCTGCGGTCGAGGTAAGAGACTTTCGCCGTCTCTTCTGCTCCCAGGACTTTCTGGAGAACCTTGTCGACCTTGGAGAGGGCCAAGGAAGAGTCGGTGTCGCAGGCGGAGACGTCGGCGGTGGAGAATGAGCCAGATGTCTTCAGCCCGGCGGGGATGGAGACGGGAGACGGGGAAGGAGAAGTTTTGTCGTTTGTCGTCGTCGCCGTCGAGGTCGAAGAAGTCTCTTTTCCGCTTTTACTGCTGAACAGCCCGTGCCTCTCGACCAGCTCCAGCAGCAGCCTCCTCGCGCACTCCCCCATGTACATCCCGGACACCTGCTTCTCCAGCAGCTGCTCCCCGGGGTGCTCGCTGGCGGCGTCGAGAGCCACGTCGGCGTCGAGCGTCGGCAAGGACGAGGAGGAGAAGTTGCCCCACTCGGTGTTGACGACGACCCGCCCTCCCCGCAGCTTCTTCGCCGATTCTCGCGGTAACTTGGGAACGTTGGCCGCCGCCTCGACGTAGGCGGCGTTGGTGCCAGTTCCCAAAATGACCCCCACGGCCACCGCCGGGTCTGAGTAGCGACCGCCGGCCAAGGTGCCCACCGAGTCGTTCAGCAAGGCGGCGACGCGGGCTCGAGGTTCGCCGGCCCGGGCCAGCGCCTCGCGGAGCATGACCACGGGGTCCTGTCCCACGGCCCCCTCGTTCTGGAACCGCTTGGTGAGCTTGAGCAGAGTTCCCGCGTCGAGAGCTGTCTGGTCGCAGGGGAAGGAGAAGCAGAAGCCGACGGTGAGCGTCTTTTTCTTGTTTTCCTTCTCGTTTTTCTTCTCTCCTCCTCCTTCTTTCGCAGCAGCGGTCAGCACCCCGAGGTCGCGCCCGAGCTCCACCACGGCGCCTGCCAAGAGGTCGAAGAGCTGGGGGGCCGGGGCGGTGTATGCCCAGTCCGGGATCGAGCTGTCCCTCATCTCGAGGGCATCCAATTTTCCGGTCTCCGGAGAAAGGCGAGCATAAGTGACGCGGTAGTTGGTGCCGCCGATGTCGATGGCGAAGTACTCGCCCTGCTCGTGGCTGTTGATGATGGGTGGAGGGGTGGAGGTGGTTTGTTTGAAGAAGAAAGGAAGAGCGTGAGAAGAGAGAGAGAGAGGAAAGGCGAGTTGTTTGGGCTAAGAAGCAGAGGAAACGACCAAGGAGAAAGTCTTTCTTTCTCTTTTTCCTTTCTTTTTCTCTCTTACCCGGAAGGGAGCACGTCGACCATCGAAGGGAGCATCATCAGCGACGAGGGCCTGCCTGCGAGGCCGGCGCGGGCCTGTGGAGAAGAGTCGAAAAGTGGTTTCGAGAGAGAGAGAGTTTGGAGGTCGAGGTCGAGGTTAGTTTTTTTTTTCGTCTTCGTCTCCTTCAAGCCCCCCCTCCTCTCTCTACTTCCAATTCCAATTCTAATCAACTCCTCCTTACCTCGTCCAGGAACGCGGTCTTGATGGCGTGCATGCGCTCGAGAGGGACGCTCGCGACCTTGGCCCATTGTGGTTTTGGGGTCGTTTTTTTTGTGGGGAAGAGAGAAAGGAAGAGTTTGCGTCGTCAGCGCCGGAAGTTTTTCGTTTCGTTTTTCGTCGCTCGTCGCCTTTTTCGTTCGACGAGTTGTCGCGTTTTTCTTCTTTTCGGAATCGCGTCTCCGCGCGCCTTGGTTTTGACAGTTCTGCTGCATGAATTTCCATTCCATCACGCTCGCATGACACTTTCGAACGTCCTCTATCGCGTGACGAGGTCAGAAAAGTGGGTAGAGAAGCCCAAAGGGAGGAATTAAGGGGGAAAGGCGTCGATGCACTCTCGGCCATCGATGATGGCTCTGCCATCGATTGGCCTTCTCGCTGAACGAGGAGGAGGCCCATCGACCCATTCAACTCCTTCATTCTCCCCTTGTCTTCCACGACCCCTTCCACCCTCCACCAACTCCTTACCTCGTCGACGGCCTGCCTCTGCTCGCGGTACCTGCGCAGCGCCGGGGCGGCCATGGCGCCGCAGAGGATGGCGCCGGCGGTGGCGACGGACGCGGCCGCGGCAACGGTGGCGAGCTGAAGGTTGCTGCTCCGGCTTTCTCCTGCTGCTCCTGACGACGGCGACGACGACGACGACGGAGCCGTGGTCGAGCGGGCAGCGCCGTCCATTCGCAACGCTTGATGCGCGAGGAGAGAGAAGAAAGAGAAAAGGGGGAGAGGGAGAGAGAGCGAAGGAGAGAGAAAGGGTCGAAACGCCAGTTTTGAGAGTGAATGGTTGGGGTCGATTCGCAACTTTTTTTTTCTTCGTTTTTTTTTTCCATCGATTTTTTCATTTATTTTTTAACCACCTCGCCGTCTTCTCTCTCTCTCTCTCCGCTTCCTATCCTCTTCTAGTGCTCGTCCACCTCCGGCGGCTCCACCCCGTGTACGAGGCCGGTAAGCTCGCGCCCGTCGATCCCGCCCAGAAAGCCCTCTGCCCCTTCCACGAGCCTGCTCGTCGCGGCGCTCGAAAGTCCGTTTCCTCCGCTTTTTCCTCCGCTTTTTCCGTCTCCGCTTCCGCCTCCTCCGCTCCCTCCGCTTCCGCCTCCGCCTCCGCCTCCGCCGAGCCTCGTCCCGGACAGCGGGCAGCACGCCATCTCGCACTCGGAGCACGCGCTCATGCTGGCGTGGGCTAAGATGGCAGAAACGGCGGCGACGCCGGGCGGGAGGGCGAGCGGCGGAGGCGAGAGCGCGTCTGCAGCGGCCGAGGAAGAGGAAGAAGAAGAAGAAGGGAGCCCGAAAGCAGCTGTCGAACTCGCTTCCAGCTCCCCAGCCCCCGTCCGCCCGCGCTGCTGCTCCTCCACCTCCCTTATCAGCAGCTCCGGCTCAGGCGGGAGCTGCTCCCGGAACCAGGAGTGGCCCAGCGCCTCGAAGGCTGTGGGACGGAGCTCCTCCTCGCGGTCCAGTAGAGAGCTCAGCAGGTCCCTGCAAGAAGGAGAGCACCACGAAGCAAAAGGTTCCTTGCTGCCGTCGAAGCCCCACGCCTCCTCGCCGCCCAGGGCACGGGCCCGCACGGCCCGCGGGCTCAGCTTCAAGACCTCCTCAAGGGTCTCGAAGTATGGGTACCGATCGGAGAGCAGGTAATAAAGAGTGACCCCGGCGGCGAAGACGTCGCTCTTCTGGCCGTAGCTTCCCCGAAAGACCTCTGGTGCCATGAAGACGGGTGTCCCTCGCTGTTGTGTCGTTTTTTGAGGTTTTCGGGGTGATAAAGGAAGTGAGGCGGCGGGGACAAAGAGAAAGAGAAGAAAAGAGAAGAGAAGAGAAGAGAAGAGAAGAAAAAACGAACAAAAAATCGGAAAAAAACTCACCGTTCCGGAAACCTTCTGCTGCGCCGCGCACGCCCTCCCGAGCCCGAAGTCCGCGAGGCGCAGAAACGGCCTCGACCACTTCCCCGCGAGCGCGTCGCGCGTTGCCGAGGCGTCGAGCATGATGTTGGCGGGCTTGATGTCGCCGTGGAGGACGAGGTTGGAGTGGAGAGCGGTCAGAGCCTTCAAAAGCTCGAAGACGACGACGGCGGCTTCTCTCTCCGAGAGCAGAAGCGGCGAAAGAGGAGTCGAACTCTTCTTCCCTTCCTCTTCCTCTTCCCACTGCCGCCGCTCCTGCTCCTCCTTTTTCTCCTCCCTCCTCCTCGTCACCAGGGCCTCGAGGTCGCCGCCGTCGACGAATGCCAAGACCACGAAGGCAGCGTCGTCGGACTCGTGGACGGCCCTGAGGGCGCCGACGTTGCCGCAGCCCGAGACTTTCGACAGCAAGTCGGCTTCCCGCTGGAGCCTCTGCAGCACGACCGCGGAGTCGAGGGGCAGCTTCGGTGCCGAGCTGCTCTGCGTTCGCTTCTTCGGGATGACCTTGACCGCGACCTCCTCCCCCGTCGCCCGGTCTCTGCCGAGAAAGACCTGTCCATAGCTCCCCTTGCCAATTTTCGTCCCGGGGTCGCTGAGGTCGAAGCGATCGGAGAAACCCGAGGGCCAGCCCAGGGAGGAAGGTAAGGGTTGGGCGCCGGCGGGCCAGCCGGTTGGGGAGGAGGAGGAGGGGGTTGCTGCTGCGGGGCAGCTGGTGGTGCGAAGTCGAGGTCGAGGTTGAGGCCGAGGAGCGACGACGCGTCGGCGCCCTCCTCCTCTCATCCCTGCGCACGGCGGCGCAACCTGCGGTCCCGCTCCGGTCGATTGAACGGTACCACGCGGCCTCATTAGAGACTCTCGAGCCCTCAAAGGCGAAAGGAGAGCCGAGAAAAGGTAGACGAACCTGCGAGAGCGAGCTTGCTTCCTCGAGGAAGATGTGTCGATTGTTTCGTCGATTCGACAAAGTTTTTGAAAAGAAATCAATTTTTTCTTCCATTTTTTCTTCTCTTCTCGTTTTCGACCTCTACTTCTCTCTCGCGTTGCTCTTCTCTTCTTTTCTTCTTCAATTTTCAATGCCCCCGTCAAACTAAAACATGAGCCGCCCCTCGCTGCTGCTGCAGCAGCGGCAGCGGCCAGCAGCGGCCTCGACGGCGGCGGCGGCGGCGGATGCCACAGCGGCGGCGCGGGCGACGCCGGCTCTAATAAAGCGATGCAATCTTCGTTCGCTCCGGCGCCTCCCGGCGCCTCGATTGCCGCTCTCTTTCCCTTCTGTCACGTCAGCGACGAGCGTTATCGCCATGACATCGGCCAGTGCGACGGAACAGGGGGCAATCGGCGCGGCCGAAGCAGCAAAGGCCGCGCCGGCCACGTTGTCGTCGTCTTCGATGTCGTCGTCCGACGGCGACGAGTCCGACGAAACCTCCTCTTCAACCTCTTCCGCCTCCTCCACGCCTTCCACCTCCACGTCTTCTTCCTCTTCCTCCCTCGAGGCAGAGTCCCTGGGCATGCTCGAATGGCCCGCGGTCTGCCGTCAGGTGGCCTGCCTGACGCAGACGCCAATGGGGGCGAGGGCGGCGCTGTTCTCGGAGTCGAATTCTTCGGGAAGGAAAGAAGCTCGGAGGAAGAAGAAAAGCCTCCTCGGTCGTCGTCGTCGTCCGAGAGGGATCCCGCTCGCGTCGACGCGCGAAGAGGCCGAGAGGCTCCTCGACGAGACGGAGGCGGCGCTGGAAGCGCTATCGTCGAGTCTTGCTTCCCTTCCATTTGACCTGTCGGGCGCGCTCGACCTCACGCAGCTGCTGGACTCTTTGCTTATTGCCGACGGAAAAGAAGGAAGAAAGGACGACGAAGAAGAAGCCTGCAGCGACAACCAAGAGCAGCCACAGCTTTCCTCCTCCGTCGTTACCCCTCTGGCCGTCGCCGGGGTGGCGGACACGCTGGAGGCCGCCGCTGCCGCTGAAAAGGCCACGGGAGGTTTTGAGGCGCTCGCCGCGCTCGCCGCCGGGAGGCTGGGCAGCCCTGGTCTCACTCAGCTCCTCCTCAAACTCAGGGAGGCCGTCCCGCGCGGCGAGGCCCGGCTGATCGACTCCGCGACGCCCGAGCTGGCCGAGGCCCGCGCCAGGCGCAGGGAGGCCGACGCAGCTGCGCGCGCCGCGGCTGCCGAGTGGAGTAAAAAACTCTTCGCGGCGGGGGCCTCTGCGCGCGCCGCCGTCGCGATGCGGCGCGACCGCCTCTGCGTTCCCGTGCTCACGGCCCGCAAGAGCGAGCTCCCGCGAGGGTCCGTGGCGCTCGCGACGTCGGCTTCCGGAGCCACCAGCTTCTGCGAGCCGGCGCCGCTGGTGCCCCTGAACAACGAGGCCGCCGCTGCGAGGCAGGCCGAGGAGGCCGCCGAGAACGCAGCGCTGGTGGCGTTGACGGGGCTCGTCGTCGCCCGCGGGCAGGAGCTGCGGGGCATCGTTGAGGCCGTGGCGGCGCTGGACGTGGCGAGGGCGAGGGCGGAGCACGCGAGGTGGGTGAGCGGCGGGTGGCAAGGGAGGACCAAGGAGAATAAGGAGAAGGAGAAGAGCTCTTCTTCTTCTTCTCCTTCTTTCTCTCCTTCTTCCTCTTCCTCTCCTTCCAAAGTTTCCCCTCACCCTTGCGTCGCTGCCCGCCCCCGCCTCCTCGACCCTTCGCAGGGGAGAGCGGAGGGCGCCGTGCGCATCGAGGGCCTGCTGCACCCTCTGCTGCTGGAAAGGGCGCTGCCGCGCTTGCCGAATCCTCCGGGGGTCGAGGAAGACGACGGCGAAGAAGAAGTTGCGGAGACAGAAGAAGAGAGAGACAACTCCTTTTCTTCCTTCCCGAGAGGCCTCGCCTTCCGCGTGCCGCAGGGCACCTCCGTCGTCGTCATCACGGGGCCCAACACGGGGGGGAAGACGGCCGGGCTCAAGTCGCTGGGGCTCGCGTCGCTGATGGCACGCGCGGGGCTCTTCTTTGCCGTCGAGAAGAAAAACCACGACGACGTGAAGAAAAGTTCACCTTCTTCTTCTTCTCCTCCTTCTCCTTCTCCTTCCTCCAACGACCCGCCGTCCCTCTCCTTCTTCGACGCGGTGCTCGCCGACGTAGAAGACCCGCAGTCGCTGGCGGCGTCGCTGTCGACCTTCTCGGGACACGTGCGCAGGGCGGCGAGGGCGCTCGAGGCCGTCAGAGGAGGAGATGAAAAAACTTCTTCCTCTTCCTCTGCTTCTTCTTCCACAAAGTCCGCCCTCGTCCTCCTGGACGAGCTCGGTGCCGGCACGGACCCTTCGGAGGGCGCGGCCCTCGGCGCGGCCCTGCTCGACGCCTTCGCCGAATCCAGCGGCGCGGCCCTCACGGTCGCGACGGCGCACTTCGCCGAGCTGAAGGGAGACGGCAGGCCGCACGTCGCCGACGCCGCCGTGGAGTTCGACCCGGTCGCTCTCGCCCCGACCTACCGTCTGCTCTGGGGCTCCGGACCCGGGGCCTCGTGTGCTCTGGAGGTGGCGAGGGGACTCGGGTTCGATTTGGACATCGTGGAAGCCGCGGCGGCGTCGCTGGGGAGGAAGGGGTTTGGAGGAGAAAGCGAAGGAGACGAAGATGGAGAAGATGACGGAGAAAACGGAAGTGACCTTTCTGCCTTAGCTTCCGCTTCCACCTCTTCCTCTTCCTTCTCTTCCCCCGCTTCCCCCTCCCCCAGCAGTAGGACCCGCGCGGACGTCCTCGCCGCGGCCGCGGGCCTCGCGTCGACCCTGGCCGCGGACCTCAACGCCGCCAGGGAGGACGCCTCGCGCGCCGCGGGCGAGCGCGCTGCGGCGGAGGCGGAGGCCGAGGCCGCCGCGCGCGCCGCCGCCGAGGCCGCCGAGAGGGAGCGGTCGGCCGCAGACGCGCGCTCCCGCGCCTCGGCCGCGGCGGACGCCGACGTCTCGTGGGCGCTCGCGGCCTTCGAGCGCGGCGAGCTCAGCGAGGAGGAGGCGGCGGAGGCTTTGGCGGAATTGGCCGCCTCGGCTCCCAACGCCGCCGAGGCCGCGGCGAGGCTAGCGAGGGCGAGGACAGGAGGAGGAGATGAAGACGACGGAGATGACGCTCCCTCTGCTCCAACAACAGCAGCAGCGGCGTGGCTCCCGGCGGTCGGCGAGACCGTCAGCGTGCTCAAGATGGGGAACCAGCTCGCCGTCGTCACCCGCGCGCCTCGCTCCCCCGGGGCTTCCCTCGTGGTCAGGCTCCGCAAGGGGCTCGACGTCACTCTCAGGACCTTCGAGGTGGCCCCGCCGCCGAGGGAGGGGGGAGGAAACGCAGCGGGGGAGAAGAGAGGGCAAGAGCGCAGCGGGGGGCAAAAAGCTTCGTCTTCCTCTTCCCTCCGCGGCACTGCCCGCTCCGGCTCCCTCTCCGCCTCGGGAAGCCGGCTCTTCTCCGTACCCAAAACAGCCCGCAAGTCCCCGGACGCCCCGGCGATCAAGACGCCGGACAACACCGTCGACGTCCGTGGGCTCGACGCGTCGTCGGCGGCCGCGGCGGTGAGGGACGCCGTGGGGTGCGCCGACGACGGCGACGCGCTCTTCATCGTCCACGGGTTGGGGGCCGGCGTCTTGAAGAAAGCCGTGCGGCAACAGCTTGCTTCGATGGTCGCCGAGGCCGAGAGGAAGGCGAAGGGCAAGAAGAAGGGGTCGGTGACGATCGGGGGCGGCGTGGCGTCGTACGGCGACGACGGGGAGTCGGCCGGAGGGGTGACGCTCGTGCGGGTGCGGAGGTGAAGAAATCATTTTTAACCTTTTTTCTTTTCTCTTTTCTTTCTGCCGTTTGCGCGATCCTTTGCCTCCGCGTGTGTAAAACATTGTCCTCTCTCTTTCTCTCTTTATTTCAGGATATTTACAAGATCAGATACAGAATTCGACGGGGGGAGACGAGACGAGTGAGCAAAGCGTGGTGAGGGAGGGAACATCAAAATTGGAAAAAAAAGTTTGGGAAAAAATTTGAGTTTCTTTTTTGATTGAGACCGCGGAGAAAAAAGGTCTTCCGCGCATTTTTTTTTGGTACAAGCTGGCACGTGATGAATAGATAAACAAAGGCGGGGCTGGGGCGGGGGGGAAAATCGTGGCAATGCGAAATGCAGTTCGCAGAGAGCGAGGGCGGAAAGTCCTCGTCGAAAAAGTGAAAAAAAACAAAACAAAAAATTCGAAATTCGGAAGAAATCTTGGGCTTGCTTGTCCGTTTAAGAAAGGTGTATACGATCGAGAGCTCTTGATGTTCTCGTTATTGATGATATGGAGGCGGCGGTGGAGGAGGCGGCTGTGGCGGTGGAGGCGGAGGCATCTGTCCTCCTCCTCCTCCTCCTCTCTGAAACCTCTGCTGCTGCTGCTGCAGCTGTTGTTGCTGCTGTTGCTGCTGCCGCATAAGAAACAGCCTCTCCTGCTGCCTCTGGCGCGCGTACCCCCCCGAGAGGGCCGCGGCTGCCGCGGCCTGTGGAGGAGAAAGAGAGAGAGAAAGAGAGAGAGAGAGAGAGAAAGAAGGTGAGAAAACGACAGGCGAGGAAGAAAACGAAACCGAAAAACAAAAAAACTCAAAAAAATGAAAACTCACTTGCGCCGCTGCGACCTCCGTCACGAACGGCGTGCCCGTTGACATCATCTGCGCGTGGTGCTGCTGCTGGTGATGAACGACAAAGCCCTGCTGCTGCTGCTGCTGTAGCGGCTGCTGCTGCGGAGGAGGCGCCGGTACAAAGTAAAAAGTGCCACCTCCCACTCCTCCACCTCCTCCTCCTCCTCCCTGCTGCTGCTGCGTCGGCATTCCCGATGGAAAGACCGCGAGCGCCGCGTGAGGTGGTGGCGAAGGGGTCACGACGACGGGGATTCCCCCCTGAGGAGGCATCTGCTGCGGAGGCTGCTGCTGCTGCTGCTGCTGCTGCTGCTGCTGCTGCTGCTGCTGGTGCGTCTGAAAATGAAATTGCTGTTGCTGCTGCCCCGGCGGCGGCGGCGGCGGAGGAGGAGGAGGAGGAGGGGAGAGCCCTCCTCCCCTCCCGAGCGAGGAAAATTGCTGCATCACAGCCAGGTAGTGAACCTGCTGCTGTTGCTGCTGGCGGAAGTGCTCCTGATGTCGGAGTTGAGAGCGGAGTCGGGGATTGGAGAGAGAGAGAGAGAAATGGAAGGTTAGGTTTTTTCTCTCTCTTTTGTTCGTTCGTTCGTTCTTCTCCTCCTCCTCTTTTTCTCTCCCAAAAACTCACCTGCTGCCGCTGCTGCTGGTTGAAAAAGCGCTGCTGCTCCCGGAAGGCGTGCTGCCGCTGCTGCGGAGACTGGTAGAATTGCTGCTGCTGCTGCTGCTGCTGCTGCTGTCGTTGCTGCTGCTCGAAATAGAAGTTTCGAGAAGAAGAAAGGTGTTGCGGTGTCGGAGGCGTTCCTCCTCCTGCTGCTGCATCCGCGAACAGAGAGGGCGGCAGAGAAGGCACACCACCAGCCGCCGCTGCCGCCGCTGCGGCCTCGGCGGAGGAAGCCAGGAAGGCCCCAAACCTCTGCCTGCCGTGCCCGGAGCCCGACGACTCGGAGAGCGACGCGAAGCCCCCGCCGCTCGAGGAGGTGTGGGCGTCGTCGTTGGTTCCGTCGCCGTCGCCTTCGTGGTGCTGCAGCTGAAGCTGCTGCGGCCCGGAACTGCCGCTGCCCCTGCTCCCGCGCCTGCCGCGGTGGCCCCGCGCCGAAAACTCCCTCTCTGAGCCGCCGTAAAAGGCAGGATGACCGTAGGAAGCAGCGGCAGGAGGAGGAGGAGAGAAGAAGCGCGAAGAGTACGGCGACGGCGACGGCGACTGTGACTGCGAGGCGCCCGAGGAGGTGCTTCCACCTCCTCCGAAGCGACGGTAATAGGGGTTGCTGTTGTTGTTGTTGTTGTTGTTGTTGCTGTTGCTGCCTGGGTAGGAGGAGGAGGAATGGGAAGGCAGGGCCGTGCCGGCGCTGCGGCGCACGGGGAGGCACTCGACGTAGCTGTTTGAATTGGAGAGGAGAGAGAGATAGAGAGAGAAGAAGGCGTGAGAGGAAGAGGAAGTTTTTGAGAGAGGAAAAAAAACCGAAAAAAAACCGAAAAAAAAAACCATTTCCTACCGATTCCCGAGCAGCTTCCGGTGCCTCGCGGCCCTGGCCCTGTCCGCCGCCTCGGGCGAGACGAAGCGCACGTAGGCCGTCCCGGAGCCCGTGATGCCCCCGGCACCGTCGGACCGCATGACGAGCTCGACGCCGCTGTCGAAGCCGCGGAGGGAGGAGGAAGGAGGAGGGGAAAGGAGGGAGGAAGCGGCGAGACTGTCGGCGGCGCGAGTTGAAGGAGGGAGCGTCGGAGCTTCTTCTTCTTCTTCTCCTTCTTCTTCGGGAGGAGTTTCTTCTTTTTCTTCTTCCTCCGCCTTGTCGTTGCCGTCGTCATCGTCTCTCTCCGGAGCGGGAGGCGCAGCAGGAGCAGCCGCTGCCTCTTCTTCCTCTTTTCCCTCTTCCGATTCCGTCGCCGCCGCCGGTGCCACTTCTTCCTCTCCTCCTCCTCCTCCTCCTTCCTCACTCTCAACTCCTCCCCCTCCTCCTTTCCTCCTGCTCCCCGTGACTCCTCGCACGTCCACCCCGAACCCCTCGAAGAACTCGGCGACGTCTTGCTCCGTCGCGGTGAAGGGCAGGCCCCTGAGACGAAGGACCCTGGGGTCGCCGGCCGCGGCGGCCTGCGCGGGGCCCCTCCGCCGCCGCCGCGGCGCGAGGGTTATCTCCATCGGTTGCCCGTCGGGTCCCGGCACAAAGACCCGCGGGGCGGCGAGGGAAATGGGAGGAGAAGCGGAAGGGGAAGCAGCACCAGCAGCAGCGAGGTTTTGGACTTGTCCTCCGCCGCCGTTGCCGTTGCTCCTGCTCCTCGCCGCGGCCAGAGCCAGGGCCTCACCCCTCCGCGCCGCGATCGCCCGAGGGTTGCAGACGCCGCGGGCGCGCACGGCCTGCAGCATCTCCCCCCTGCTCGAAGGGAAGATCTCGACCTGGGTGGGTGGTGGGAGGTGGTGTTGGAGGTGGACGGAGGTGAGAAGGTGAAGAAGGGAAAAAAAAAGAGGTCGAAAAAAGTTTTAAAAAAACTCACCCATCGCGGCCCGAACGCAGCGCCGTCTTTCGTTTTCAGCGCCGCCGCAGCCGCCCACGCGCTCTCGAACTCGACGTACGCCTCCCCGGAGGGGCGGCCGTCCGGGCTCGAGGTGAAGACGACGCCGCGAGGGCCGAGGCGGGGCGTCGCATCTGGGTTGGTCGGCGGCGGCGAGGGAGAGGGAGAGGGGGCGCGCTGCCGCCGGCGCTGCTGGAGCCGGGGTTTCGAGACCCTTTCCTGCTCTTTATCGTCGTCTTCATCGTCGTCGTCGTCGTTGACGCTTCTCTCTTCTTCCTTTTCGTTAGCGTTAGCCCTACCGTTCTCGTCGCCGACTTCTTCTCCTTCTCCTTCGTCTCGCCCGACCTCAAAGGCGACGCCGGCGACGGCGACCTCCCCGCTCGCAGCCGCCGCCGCCGCCCTCCTCCCGGTCAGGAACCGCACGACCTCCTCCGCCGTCGCCGTGAAGGGAAGGCCCCGCAGCCGCAGCACCGGGTTCCTCAGACCCCCCGGGAGCGGCCTGCCCGATGATGACGCCAACGCCGACGCCTCAGGCTCCTCCTCTGCCTCGACGAAGAGCTCGACGTACCGGCTCCCGAGAGAGCCGTGCTGCCTCTCTGCGAGGGCGCGGGCGGCGTCCCGAGGCGTTGCGAACTCGACGTAGCCGTCTCCCGTGGGTCTGCCTGTGATGGGGGAGGAGTGAAAAGATAGAGAGGGTTAGGTTGAGCTTGAGGTTGAGAGAAGAGAAGAAGAAGCGAGAGCGAGCGAGAGAAAAAAAAGTACGCCCTCGGCTCAACGCCTTTGCTCCGGTTCCGCAAGAAGAGAAAAAGAAAAACTGCAAAAGCCAATTACCTGCTCTCCGGCAGATGAACGCGGCGACGACGCGGTGCCCCTCGAAGAAGCGACCGAGATCGCGCTCGTTCGCGCCGTATGGGAGGCCGCGGAGTCTCAGAAGCACCGTCGACGGCCCGGGAGGGGGAGACCCTCGATCTGTGTCACTGTTGTCGTCGTCGGCGTGATTCGTCGAGGGCGCCATCGAAAAAGTTCGCGACGACGCATCGGCGGCGGTCTCGAAGCCCGTCTCGGCGACCGTCTCGCGGGTTTTTTCCGCTCCTTCTTTTCCTCCTCCTCCAGGATCGGACATCGTGGTCGTGTCGTGCAATCAGAGAGGCAATCGAGCCGTCATCGGAGGTGCTTGAAGTCGGACGGGATTTTTTTTTTGAAAAAAAACAGATCGAAAAAGTTCTTTTTTTTCTTTTTCGAAAGTGACTCACGTGGTGGAAGTGAGAGCTCACGTGAGTACCCTCTCGGCCCTCTTCCGCCCTTCGGGAGGAGGGGGGGGGGTGGCACCCTTTCACACTTCTTTCGGCGTTTGTGGCGGGGGGCGAGTGCGCTAGAGTGGGAAAAAGAAGAGGTTTTGGATTTCTTCGTTCTTTCTTTTTACAAAAGTAAAAAAGGGGTTCCTTCATTTCGTTCATCACCGGCCGAAGAGCGAAGGCGCCGCGGGAGCAGGAGCCCCGAACAGCGAAGGCGCCGCGGGAGCGGGAGCCCCGAACAGAGACGGCGCAGGAGCGGCGGAGACAGCAGGAGCGGCTCCAAAGAGCCCGCCGCCGAACAGAGGCTGCTGCTGCTGCAGCGGCGCTTGCTGCGGCTGCGGCGCAGGCAGAGCGAGGAACGACGGCTGCTGCTGCTGCTGTTGCTGAGCCTGCTGCTGCTGCTGCTGCTGCTGTGCCGCCATCTGCTGTTGGATCCGCTGCATCAGCAGCAGCCGCTGCCTCCGCGGCTGTGCCGCCCTCTCCGCCGCCGCCGCCGCCGCCGCAGCGAACGGGTCCCCGCCGCCTCGCCTCCTGACTGCTTCGACGTGAGCGGCCTTCACCGCCGACACGCGCTCGTGGAGGCGCTCGACGCGCGCCGCCACGGCCAGCAGCGCTCCGTGGGCAGCGTGCATCGCCGCGGGGAGGCCGGCGACGGCGTCGGTCGGGAAAGAGGAATTGTTGAAATTCGAGGACGAAGAAGAAGAGGAAGCAGCGGCGCCCAACAGCGCCCGCTCGCCGGCCTCGCGCTGCACCAGCAGCAGCCGCTCTAGCTCGCGCAGAAGCGCCGAGTGGACGGCGACGTCCTCAGCCAGCGAGCTCACGGTCTGCTTGAGGTAGCGGGCAGGTAATTCGGGCCCCGCGCCCCCACCAGCAACCAAAAGCATCCGCTCCCTCGAGGCCGCCCCCGGAGCGAGCAGCATCGGCGGTGGCGGGCGCACCGAGCCTTGCTGCCCCGCGGAGTTGCCGACTCCCGTACTATTCGCGTTGCCGCTCGCCCACGCCGCCGCCGCCGACGCCGACCGCAGCAGCTCGTCCCGCCACTCCATCGCGCTGCGGTACCCTCGCACGGCCGAGTCGGCGCCGCGCAGCACGCGCAGCACGTCGGAGCGGAGCGCCTCGGCCGAGGCCGCGTCGGCCCTGACGCGCGCGTCGAGGCGCGCGAGCAGCGCGGCGAGCTCGTCTCCACTGCTGCTAGGAATCGTGCCCACTGCTCCGCTTCCGCTCCCTCGGATCGTCCCTCTCGTGCTTGGGGAAGAAGAAGAAGCGGCCGCGGAGGCGACGGCGGCGGCGGCGGCGGCCGAGGCGGCGGCTCTGGCCCGCGAGTCGTGCAAAGTGGCGTCCCTCTCGAGCGCCGCGGCCTCCTCCCTCGACTTGGCCACGAGCTTCTCCAGGTCCAGGAGGTACTGCTGCGCCGCGGGGGAGAGCTCATCCCATTTCGTGCCGTGAGGTAAGGGCCTGCCGTCGGCGGTCTTGAGGGCGGCGGCGGCGGCGGCGGCGGTCACGGCCGCCGCTGCGTCGGCTTGCTGCTGCTGCTGCTGATGTGGGGTCTGCTGCTGCTGTTGAGGTTGAGCTGGAGCTCCTCCGTACAGAGACCCGAAGAGCGAGGGAGCGGCCGAGGTCGCGGGCGCAGGGTTGGAGAAGCCGAAGAGGCCCCCGGTCGGAGCGGCGGCGGCGGCGGCGGGAGGAGGAGCAGAGGTGCCGAAGAGGCCTCCGCCGAAGAGTCCGCCTCCGCCTGCGCCGCCGAAGAGCGACGACGTTGATGCCTGCGGCGCCGGCGCTCCGAAGAGCGATGGCGCCGCTGCTGCCGCTGCCGGAGCTCCAAATAGTCCACCTCCCGCAGCTGGTGCTGCAGACCCAAACATGCCTCCTCCGGCCGCGGGCGTGGGCTGCGAGGCCGCCGGCTGAGCGGCTCCAAACCCGCCAAAGAGGCCGCCGGACGTCGATGGTTGATTCTGATTCTGATTCTGCTGTTGCTGCTGCCCGAAGAGCCCCGCCGAGCCCCCAAAAGAAAACGCCATCGCAACTCAAATGTGCAATTCAAATGCTGCTGCTGATGATCTCTTCGGAGCGAGGCCTGTCTTTGAAAGTAGCGGAGAGCGGAGAGAAGCGGAGAGAGAGAGAGAGAGAGAGAGAGAGAGAGAGAGAGAGAGAGAGAGTCGATTGAAATGCGATGGAGGGAGAGAGAGAAATTTCAATCGATTTTGACGTCGAGTTTTTTTCCCCGTTTTTTTTTTACACCACCTCTTCAACCTCCTCCTCCTCTCTCGGCCTCGGCCTCCGCCATCCCGTCCTCGCCCAGGAACACGGACGGGTCTCCTCGACCCCACCGCACCAGCTTCGGCGGGGAGAACGTCAGATCGATAACGGTAGAGCCCTCCTCTCCAAAGGAGGAGCCTTCTTCCCCGCTTCCGTTAGTCCCTTTCGACGACGTCGACTTTTTCCTCCTCGCCCCGGCAACGGCCCCGGACTCGCAGTCCACCACGTACTCCACCACGCCCCTACTTCCCAAAAAATCAGCGATCTCGGCGGCGTCGCCACCGGAACCGTTGGCGGAGCCCACCGACGCCGCCAGCAGCGGCCTGTCGAGCTCCTCGAGGATAGCCTGCGTGACCGGGTGAGAAGAAAGCCTGACGCCTATCGACCTTCGCGATTTCTTCTTCCCGGGGTTCTCGGCGTCGACGCAGTGTTTGGGGAGGGCGTTGGAGGCAGGAAGGATCAAAGTGTAAGGGCCCGGTAACACGGAGCGCGCGACGCGGAAGAGCGCCGGGGAGCCCGGGGCCGTCGCTGGCCACCCCTGGGTGTAGGCGTCGATGTCTGAGAACCCTCTCACTAGAATCGACAAGGGTTTCCGGTCCTCCTTGGAGCTTCCTTTCGCTTTATAAAGTCTCGCCGGCCCGTCGCGGGAGCCGCTGTCGACCACCAGGGCAGGGAACGAGTCCGTGGGCACGACAGCGACGCCTCCCGCGCGCAGGCACTCGATGACGGGGGCGAGGCGCCACGCGTCGGAGGCGTCGGGGTTGACCTGGATTATGCGGATGGGTCCCCCGGGGCGGTAAGCAGGAGTTGGAGGCGAAGAAGAAGAAGAAGAAGAAGAAGAAGAAGTCTGAGTCGGAGCCGGAGTGAAGGGATCGTCGGAGGTGCTGGGCGTGGCGGTTCGCGGGCCTCGCTGGCGGGCGGCAAAGGCGACGAACGAGGAGGAGTCCGGTCGACGAATCTGCGTCGTCGGCGTCGTCGTCGGCGTCGATGATGATGAAGATGACTTTAATGTTCGCCTCGCCCTCGTCGGCAGCAGAGGCCTCGCTGAAGACAGCTCCATCGACGCGGGAGTCATCCTCGATGTCGGGAGCTCAACTAGGTCGAAATCAGAACGAAAAAAGGGCGCGAGAAAGGCCCTCTGCGCGCGTGTCTTTTTGCTTCCTTTTTTCTCGAAATTGTGATGTTTTTTTTCTTTTCGCTTCCCTTCCGGCTCGATCGTCGAGGACCACTTTTTTTCTTTTTCCTCTCGAGCAAACGCCGATTCTTGTTCTATTTACCGCGTTACCTTTCCGCGAAACCCCGGGCCCCGAGCGGTGACAGACGAAATGACCTTTGCTTTGGTGAAGGCAGCTCCCGCTCTGAGGCCTTTGGGCTTCTCGGCGAGACCCGAACGAGATCGACGACGGAGGCATTGCTCCTCGGCTCGTTTCAACCTCGTCGCCGCTTCTTCCTCTTCTTCTCAGCCTTCTTCTTCTTCTCCTCGACCCCAGCAGCAGCCACCTCCCCTCCTCCGACCCGCCCCCGAGGGGCCCTCGCACCCGCCGATCGTCGTCGTCGCCCTGGGCGGCAACGCCCTCCTCCGCCGCGGCGAGGAGCAGACGGCCGCCAATCAGCGGAGGCACGCCGCCGAGGCGGCCGCCGCCACGGCCCGTCTTTTTTTCGAGACGTTTGATTCGAAGGTGCGCCTGGTGATAACCCATGGCAACGGTCCCCAGGTGGGTTTGCTGGCCTCGGCGCAGCCCCTGGAGCAGCTGGGAGTGCTCGACGCGGAGACGCAGGGCGCGATAGGGCTGACCTTGGCCAACGGAATAGACAAGGCGCTCTCGAGTTTTTCTTCAGATTCTTCAAACGCTATCCCTCCTTCTATCTGCCTCGTGACTCGCGTCGTCGTCTCCGCGGACGACACGGCCTTCTCGCTCCCGCCCACCAAGCCCATAGGGCCAGGAATCTCCAAGGAACGAGCCGAAGAGCTCTCGCAGGGGAACCCGGGGCTCCGGTTCGTGGAGGAGGACGGTGGGCGACTGCTGCGGCGCGCCGTCCCTTCTCCGAGTCCCGTCTCCATCGTCGAGATCGACTCCATCCGCAAGCTCCTCAGCTGCGAATCCTCCGGTGCTTCTCCTGTGGGCCCTATCATCTGCGGCGGGGGAGGCGGCGTCCCCGTCGTCGTCGTCGCCGGAGAGGACCCGAAATCCACTTCGGATTCAAGACCTGATTCCGACCTGTCTCCGGTAGAGGCGGTCATCGATAAAGACGCCACCTCCGAGCTCCTGGTCTCGCTGCTGGGGGCGTCGGCGCTGCTGCTCCTGACGGACGCGGAGGCCCTGTACGCGCCGGAGGAGTGGGAGGCCTCGAGGGCAGAGAAAAGGAGGCCGCGGGCCGTAAAGAGCCCAGCGACCCCCGAGGAGGTCGAGGCGCTGCTGCCGGGGCTCCCCGAGGGCTCGATGCGCCCCAAGGCCGCCGCGGCCGCCAGGGCGGCGAGGGGGGGGGTCGTGGCCGGGATCGGGTCGCTGGTGGACGCGACCGAGATCCTGATGGGGACGAAGGGCACGCTGGTGGTGCCTTCGGACGAGACATGAAGAAGCGGAAAGGTCGGGGTTGTAAGGAAAACAAAATGTAGAGAAGAAAAAAAAACTAGTTTTTTTTTTTTTTTTTTTTTTTTTTTTTTTTTTTTTTTTTTTTTTTTTTTTTTTTTTT
>Ga0114918_10001738_pt1 | contig 19521 bp, 15 predicted proteins | sample LantaG_FD_87015 | JGI IMG/M metagenome (GOLD analysis project Ga0114918, IMG submission 87015) | Deep subsurface microbial communities from Baltic Sea to uncover new lineages of life (NeLLi) - Landsort_02402 metaG | ecosystem: Environmental > Aquatic > Marine > Oceanic > Sediment | place... | reverse complement strand
GGGGACAGAGGGAACTGTTGTAGAAGAGGTTGGGTTCCTTTACGCAGACGGCAGTGTGTCGGTTCCGAGTCAAATATAGGCTTTGGACGGTCCAGATGGTATCAGAACGGTTTTTTCGGATGCTGCAACGATAGAAACCGATGTCACCCTCTTATGTGATAATGCTTTCTCTCTAAGTAGTGGCTTTACTACAAGCACCCTTGATTCTTCCGTTGAATGGGACATGGGGGCGGATTTCAAACCGCTGGCTTTCATCAATAATCTTGATAATTCCGTTGATGTTGATTCTTATGTAAACGGTTCAATTATTTTCCTTCATATCGGGGGAAGTACTGGTAATCTGGGCGCCCGAGGAACCTTCCGAGACAGCAGTGAGAGAGCTGTCCGGTTTGTGTCTCCTCGTGAACACTGGAAAAAATATAATCCTACCCCACAAGACGGAAAGCAAACCCCTGTTCAGTTGCGATTCCAACTAATGAGGGCCCTTTACCCGGAAGCCCCTGGAGAGGAAAACGTCGACCCTCTGGCTGCCAAAAAACATCCGGGACCAATGTATCCTCTTAAGGATCACAACTTTGAAAAGCCTTTCCTGGTGCTTGGTGGGGTCCTTGAACCGACGCTCAAAATGAGTGTTAATTCTGAGACTGACCTGACAACTACCGAGATCGATGTCGGAATTGATTTCGATGTAGCCGACACCTGGTACTCCCTTGATGACAACAGTCGATTCGAGGATGACCCCACGGTTCTCTCCAACCCACTCATGCAGGGGCGCCGTACCTTATATGGGATGCTTACCGCTGGTGGTGTTGATCGGAGTGGTGCTTCTTCAGAAGTCTATGTGGCGGTCTGGGGAGAGACCAACATCCAGGATGATAACGGGGCTTTCCGAGTAATCGGAGCAGGTACCGCTGGGTACACCAACATCAACGCGAGTAACTCAACTAGTATCGTTGTTGAGCCGATTTCTCAAGGGATCTCTGCTTTAGTTCCGGCGGGTGGAGGTGCAGGTTTGAGCCTGGATGTTGAGTTCAGGAGTCAATACACTAATTCTGAAGACGGGTCGGGTTCTGCTGCGGGCATTTCAGCTTTGGCTATAGTTCTGACTGACATTCAAGGAATTGAGGGTGGGATTTCCAATCCTTGGAATACGTTGAATCTGGCAGGGTCCGCTGGTGCTGACCTCACTATCCCCAGTGCGGTCACCTCGAAACTCGAGATAAACACCACTCTCCAGTACCATCCAGGACGTGGTGGTACTGCTCGAATCCCAGACGACATCTGGAGAGTGTCTCTTGTTGATGGGAACTCCACCTATTTGAGGCAAGCGGTTTCCTCGATTGATTCGGATTGGCCCGGGGATAGTGGTTACCCAGACAGCGAAATTATTTATGACCCGGTCCACCCTTCCTTGTGGAATCGTTTACGTGGTTTTGGTCTGACGGAAAGTAGCGATCCTAAGGCGGCAAATGTCGGCGGGTACATTGTCGATTTTGCAGAGATTGACCGAGACCACGAAGTTTTTGCAGATAAAAACTCAAAGACCATTATCCTGAGACCATATCAGGATAAGAGTATGACTTTGAGGAGCGCCACGACGGACTCTGACCCGAGCTTGGTTGGTGTAGTTAATTATCCTGGCACCTCGGTTCCGAAAGATGGTGCCGAAATTTTCACGGTTGATAAAACCTTAGCCTACCAGCTCCCTAGCGAGTTTATGCCAAGGTTCGGGCGTCAAGACATTCCATATTACGTTGACACAACGGGAACGGGTTCCGGAAATTATCTTTCTGGAATAAATCACCTGTTCAAGGATAGTCTTTCTACTTCGTCTCCTGTGTTTAATATCATCGGAGGGGAGGACACCCTTTCCGGAGTTCTCCCGATGCTGTTCCAAACAGGGACAAGTAGTGGGCTCGATTATGGGAGATATGGAACTATTTTGGGAGATGGTTTTTACCAGGCTCGATTGACGAATGATATTAGTAACACAGGACTTTGCGGGTTGACTACGGAAGAGCTGGAAGTTTGGGAAAGGTTGCAGGCTGTATATTCCTGGGATCTGGGGAAGGGTCTCCAGGGTATCATGTTGCCTCCTTACCTCGGAATTGCTCGTCTGTACGGAGTTTATGACCGGGATGATTATCTGGCCAAGGGGGGGGCCACCTTTGAAGCAAACCGGGCGACTCCGTCTTTGAATCCTGCCATAAATCTTCTCAGGACAGATGTAGATCAGCAGACCCTTTTCATTTTCCAGGATGGGGCCTACGACGTCACCCTCGAGAGAGGGGACCATACTTACATCATCCCTGATAATGTCCTGGACCTGACAAAGGCTCCGACATATTCTCCTGGAGTTAAATACAGGTTCCAAGACTTCGAATATGTAGTTGAGGCAACAATTTTTGGGTTTGCCCAAAACTGGATCAACGAGAATAATTACCTTTTGGCCCGATTGCATACAGGGGCAGGGGGTGTGGCGATAGTTGATTCATATAACTATAGCAGTACCTTCCCCCCGGAGGCGGAAGGGGCGAACATGATAATCCCCGCCCCTGTTCAGAGTAATAACAGGGTCTACACGGGTTACTCGAGAACTCCCTATCAGGGAGATCCCTACATGACCCGTGCTGGGGAAAGCAGGACTACGAGTGATTATCAGAATCGTTACGGACAGGTGGCTATCAGTAATGCATACTACCTGAACGAGTCGATTCAACAGTTTGACAGTAACGATGTCAGGACTGTCGAAATCCCGAATGCCCGGATCATGGAGGTTCTTTCCAGCGTAGATTTCTACACGACTCTGGGAACCGGTAAAGTTGCCGGGCCAATGTTCCCGGGAACTTTCTCGGATGTCGGCTTCGTTGATAATATGGGACCCGCCTCTACGAGGATCCCAGCTTCCTCTTTGCAACCTCGGTGGAAGGTTCTTCCCAGGACCTATACGACGGGGCAGGCGGGGAATTTCAACCGAGCCGGAATAACGGTTAGTATTGAAGGCACTATCGGGGACATCGCAGACACGGAGATTTCCTTCCTCACGATTAGTGGGGAATGGCTGACGATAACTGCGGTGACTGGTGCTCCTGGAACAGACGAGTTCCTTATCGGAGCAAATACAAACGTAACCGCTACGAATATGGCGGCCAAAATCAACAGCCTTGACCTTCTCCTCACTTCCGTGACGGCAAGGGCAAGCCAAAATAAGGTTCAGATTGAAGCCGTCCCTACAGGGGCGGAAGGAAATCAGATCCTTATTGATATAAATGTAGAGCCCTCCTTCGGGGGAAATGTGGAGGATTGGGTTCTTGAGGCTCCAGGTCTCCGGAATAACATGATCCCCACAAGTGGAAAAATCACTTCCTCGCATCTGGTTGGCGGAGAAGATGTTCGAGTAAATGCTGGAAGAGGTAATTCTTCATTTAATTTGACTGGGATGACGGAACGCCTTCCTCTTGGGATTCTTCTACAGGACTCTGATTTCCTGGCGGAAAATCCGATGGTGGATGATTCGAGTGCTTTCAATACATATTTGAATAGATTCAAACCAGTACAAGAGAATCTCTCTATTTACCATGGGGAGACAGAGTACACTCGTTTCCTGGGAGACCCTGGGGTTTACATTTCCCAGTCGGACGGTGGAATCCTGCGCTATCAGGCGTATCACGAAACTCTGAGCCCGACGGGTTCAAAGCGTTTCCGCCTGTATCGAGGGGGAGGAGCGTGTCAGGTTCTCTCCGACCCGGTGCCCGGAGGACCTCTTGACTGGTCTCTGGGAAGTTTTTCCGGAACTTTGAAACCTGTTCTGAAGGGTGGAGTCCTGATCGGAAAAGCTATGCTTGTCAGGAATTACCCTGAGTCTGCCTTCTCAACAGTAACGACAACCTCACATGGGGATGAGATTCAGATGCTTGTCGTTACTTATGGCGTCCTTGGAAGTGTTGACTCTCAGAGAGAAGGAATTAACCTATCAGGGAAGATATCTCCTGCCGGTCACGGTGAGGGATATGCAGCTTGTGACCGTTACAGGCTGGATGGGCACCCAATAGTAAATTTACACTCATGCAATGAAAAAGAAGCAGATGTGGAAAACTTAGTCGTCTACACGGGAAGAGACACTGAGTAGACTCCTTTCGATGTGGGGAGGGGGGTGGTATCTTTCGAGTTCCACTCCCCTCCTTACTTCGTTTAATCACTCCCTTCAGGGGAACGGTGAAGACCAGAACTAAACTATGCCTTATTTTATAAACAGAAAAGATGTAGACTCCAAAGTACGCTCTCATTATCTTGCCGAATACAAGCAGAGACTGAAAGAGTCTCTGATGGACCCAACTCTCTCTGATGAGGGTCGACAACGTATCCGGTCCCTTCTTGATACGGTCTCCCAGGAGAGGGCGCCGGAGAAAGCTCATGCGAGTAAAAACGCCTCTTTTAATTAGTTTTAGTCTTCTTTTCCTGGTGGCCTTCGGTTACGTCCGCCCTGTGAGCGGGCAAGTGCCTCCAGAAAAACCCGTAGTAGAATCTTTCGAGTCTAACGAGACGGTTGTCTCGTTAGACTCTGTTGAGGTTAGGGAGATCGGGGCGGGAGAGAATCCTAACCCAGAACCCGTAAATCCTAAGGTTCCAGAAACGGATGAGGAAGCCCAGGGGATGGCGAAATTACTTCTCCTGGCTTTACAAAATAATTCGTGGCCGGTCGCTGTTGGTTTTTTGTTGATGCTTCTTGTGTGGGCCTTCAATAAATTTCTCAAAGGAAAGCTTAGCGGAAATAAGTGGACCCCCTGGATTGCCGTCGCCGTTGGTGTTGTTGGGACCGTCGGCGCTAATCTGGCTTTAGGAGCCCTTATTTGGTGGGAGGCATTAATTCAAGGTTTCCTGGCGGGTGCTTCAGCCACAGGATTCTGGGAGCTTCTCTTCAAACATTTCATGAAAGTTGAAGTTAAGGAGGGGGAGAATGAATCCTGAAAGATTTGAGTCTCTTTGTAAAGAGGGAGATCTCGGGGCTTGTAAAGAGTTGGCACGGGCTTCAAATAGGATGGGGAACTGGTCTTCCTTTATTCGGGCCGTATATGTTTCTGGGAACCAGATTCCGGTCCCAGGTGACACTATAATTAAGATGATGTTATCGATCCTTTCAGACCCCCAGTCCTATTCAGATGTTGAGAAAAGGTCCACCTTGGTCCCAGTGTCTTCAGGGATACTTTCTTTGGAGCCGGTCGCCTTGCAGTTTCAGAGGGGGTGGGTAGACCAAGACTGGTCCAAATCCATAACCCTAATGTGTGCCGATCAATATTTCTCTCAGGATCTCCTCATCAAAGCCGTAAGGAAAGGTTTTGGTGACACTGCAACTAACGTGAAGATTTCTGGGGGAACAAAAGGTGGTTTGGTTTCCACGTGTGAATTTGATTTCACCTCTTGGAACGTCCCTGCCTCCTGGTCTAAATTTATGGATGTTAGTGAGGATTATGGCCCTGTGAGGATGAAGTCGAGTTTTGTTCTCTGGAAAGGAAAGCCCATCATTACCTTTGAGTTTGTAAAGGGACACAAGAGATCCGTATTTGAAGTGAGTTCCCTTCTTCAGTTGGGTAAGTCTGCCCACGGCTCTTCAAAACCGAAGTCGATGAAGAAAAGTTGGTTTTGGGAAGGTTCTGATTACTCCAGATTTTCGGTTGATCTTTTGTTTCAGAGGGTTGTGGGAAACTTTTCCTCGATGAGGCGCGGACTAGGAGTCTAAGGATTCCGGTAAAAAAAAGGGGTTTAGCGATGGGGCTTGATATAAGGGCTTTCAGCAAAATTGAGTTTGTCCGTAAGCAAACCGACAGAGATGATTGGGGTGAGGACCTCGAAGAGAAGGGATTAATGGTATTGATAGTGCCGAAGAAGGTTGACTTTCCCGCAGCGTCCCGAGGACTTGTAAAAGGTAGTGTCTATCAACTTTCCCCGGGAGGAACTACTTTTTCTTTCCGGGCGGGAAGTTACACTTCGTATGGCATGTGGAGAGACATTCTAGAAGTAATGTTTTCCGAGGAACGCCCTGGTATTCTTGGTCGTCTTAGAGGACGCCACGGGCCTTTTGAGGAATTGATTTACTTCAGTGATCATGAAGGTGTCATTGCTGGGAAAACTCTCCAGAAGCTCTCAAAAGAGTTCCAGAAAAATTATCCTACAGCTAAGAAAAGAATCCAGGAAACCCTAGAAAAAAATGAATACGACAAGGAAGGTTGGAACTCCTCGGTATGGCTTTCTGTGTACAAAAACTTCATGAAGGCCTTTGGTTTGGCTAGTCCAGATGGACTCATTAATTTCGAGTAAATAAACAGGAAAACATAAGCATCTGACCCGATTAAAAAGCCCTTTGCAGGACGGTGGTATGGTCTTGCAAGGGGCTTTTTCTTTAGGAAAATAAATGACATCTAGGATTACCCTTAAACGGCACGGACCTCTCTCAGTAACTCCCGACCTTGTAACTCCTTTGAACATGCTTTCGGAGAAAGTCAAGGGGTTCAAAAATCTCCGCCTTTCTTTTCAGAAGCCAGAGCCAGATCCGGAACTTATTGGCCAGTATTCTATGACGGAAACCGGTCGGGAAGTCCTTTTGATCGTTAAGGATGAAGATCTGACCGTCGAAGAAGAATTGGGGCTTATCTGGGCCTTGGCAATACCTCTTGGGTTCACACCAATCGAACGGTATCCGATACGAGGCCCTAGACAGTCTGTGTTTCATTTCCTGGGGCCCTGGAAGCTTCTTTACGAGCGTCTCTTAGCAGAAGGACGCGGAGAGCTGTCGTGGCCATCTGTGTGCATTGCGGCCCAGTGCGATGTTGGGGCCTGGAAAGGGGACCGACTAACGGAGAGAAATGTCCAAACTCAACTTCACAGGATTGGAGTCAACTGTGGTCCAATAGATGGCATTATCGGACAGAGAACCGTTACCGGCCTCAAAGCGGCTCGAGTATCGGACATGCCTCTTCAGGAAGCTGAGGAAGAGCTAATTAAGAGACCTACCGCTGTCCTTAAGAAAAATAAGAAAAACGTTTATGGTCATCTGGTGATACAGAACACAGAATATGCTGTGTCAACTTTTGGGAGAATAACCTCTACCAGGGTAAATAATGGAACGGCTTTCGTTGTACAAGGTCCAGGTAGAATTGTTGTAGATGTCGATTAAAAAATAAATATTTAGAGTATGAGTAGTTTGGGATGCCAGAAGTTCAGGGTTTCCGCCCTCGACAGGTCGAAACTCCCCGAAAGGGGAGAGCGTTGAAACAGAAATGAGTGCAGAAGAAGAAACCTACAAAAAACTACTCGAGTATCGAAAAAGAACAGATCTCTCCATTAAACCCTGCAGTCGTCTCAAGAAGACTTTTGTAGGGTTTGACGGTGTGGAGAGGCCAGTACAGCTCAGGTACTATCAGGTACAAGGAATTCTCCACCTGTTAGCTATGCGTCGTTTCCTTCTGGGAGACGATACCGGTACCGGGAAGTGTTGTAAAAAATTCACACTGATCAAAACAGCAGGGGGTTTGAGGCCGATTGAGGAAATTTATCCCGAAGAGACAGAGCCAGATACTTTTTATCCATTATCGGGAGAGGGTGTTTGGGTGGGTGGGAAATGCCTGCCGGTTTCTGGTTTTTATGATGGAGGTGAGAAACCAACCCTGAAAATTAAAACGGGAAGTGGATATGAGTTGGAAGGAACCTTTGTACACCCTGTTAAGGTTCGCAGGGAAAGCGGAGAGGAGTGGGTTAAGCTTTCTGACCTGAGGGAAGGAGATTATCTTTGCATTGAGAGGGACCAGTATGAGTTTGGGGGCCCCGTTAGCCTACCAAATGTTGGTAGTCAGAATGGGGAGAGAGACTATCCTCTCCCCACTGAAATGACTCCTGAGCTGGCTAGATTCTTGGGTTATCTAATAGCAGAGGGGTGGTTCAACAATGACACCTTCACACATATAAGTCAGTGTGGAGAAAAAAATCCGGAAATTTGCCGGGATTTGGAAAACCTTATCCCTATGTTTGGGTATGGGGTTAAAAAGAGAGGTCTGGGGTACCATATTTGTAGCACCCAAATTATCAGGTTCCTGAAAAGTATCGGGGTCACTCAAGGAGTTGCAAAAACCAAGGTTATCCCTTGGTCTATTTTGCAGTCGGACCGGGAGTGCGTCCGTAATTTTGTTCGTGCTCTTGTTGATGCTCTTGTTGATGCTGAAGGTTCGGTTGGCAAAGAGGGTATAGAATTTTCTTCCGCTTCAGAAGAACTTGTCCGGCAATTACAGATAGTCCTTTTAGGTTTCGGAATAGTTTCAAAAAGATCGCCTAAAAAAGTTAAAGCTTATCCGGATAATACCTATTGGCGCCTTTGGATCTTTGGAGAAAATGCTCGGAAATATATGGATGAGATAGGTTTGATAAGCACTCGTAAAATTGAGGCGATGTCTCCTCTCCAGAGGAAAAAGACAAATTCTAATAAAGACCTCATCCCCTACCTTGAGTCGGAGGTGGGGGACCTTCGGGCGGAGATCTATTCCAGGTGCGGTAGACTAGGTTACAAAGGCGGGGGTATTTGTCGCGAGTTGGGTGTCTCCCTTTACAATACGTTAGGCCACATTCGGGCCGGCAGAAGGCTTCCATCATACCGTTTCCTAAATAGAATCCTGAAAGCTTCTGAGAGATTTCAGGTTCCCCAAGAGAAAAAAGCTTCCTTAGAAATTCAAGAGGTTTTGGACCAGAACCTATTTTATGACCCCGTAGTTTCTATAGAAGAGGGTTTCGGGAAAGTCTATGACCTCACCATTGAAGACCCTTCCCACAGTTTCGTTGGCAACGGAATCGTTAATCATAATACTTTGATGGCCATCGCTTCCCTCTGTTACATCTGGGAGAAGAGACCGGAAGAAAGAGCCATTATCCTGACCGATAAATCTGCGGTGTCTCAATGGAAGAAGGAATTCGAGAAATTTACTAACGGGGTAACAGTTGTCACCGTTGATGGGACCGCCAAGAAAAGAGAAAAGGCGTATGAGGAATTTGAGGCGGCTACGGGACCTGCTGTTCTTGTGACCAATTATCGTAAACCTGTAATTGATTTTGAACATTTTCAAAATATGCGGGATTTTACCTTTATTACGGATGAAGCTACAGCATACAAAAACCCGAAAACACAGACGCACCAAGCCTGCAAATATCTTAGTGACAGGGCCTCGAGAGTGTGGGCTCTTACGGCAACATTGATCAAAAACAATCTCCTGGAAGGTTTCGGGATTTATAGGGTTCTGGTCCCAAAACTGTTCAGTAGCAAGAAGCATTTCATAGAAAACTACACAATTTTCTATATGCAACCGGTCCCGGGAACTAACCGAAAAGTCCCCATCGTTAAAGGATATAAGAAGAGTCATATTGACTCTTTCAAATTAAAAATCGACAGGTATTTTATCGGAAGGGCTAAATGGGAAGTTGCCAAAGAACTTCCAACTCTCACTACGAAACACATTGTGGTTGGTCTCTCCCGCCAGCAGTCGGGCCTTTACGAGGAGGCCTTGTCCGGGCTCCTTCAGGTTGGGGAAGGAGATACCGCGGAAGACAGAGAGGTGACGAAGCTTACTTCGATCATTTACTGCCAGCAAATCGTTAATCATCCGGGTCTTATCGGACGTTCGGGTAAGTCTAAGAAGCTTGAGAAACTTCTTGATCTGCTCTCCGAAGGGGACCTTTCAGATGAGAAAGTTATCATATTCACTCGTTTTAAGAAAATGGTGAATATGGTGGTCCCGCTTCTGAATGAGAAGCATAAGGATAAAGATCGTTATTGCGTCCGGGTTACGGGGGATGAAAATAATGAACAGAGACAGGAAGCCATGTCTCTGTTTCAGGATCCCACTTCCGAGACGAGGGTGATTCTCATCACGATGGCTGGGGCCGCAGCCATTAACCTTCAAGCTGCAAAGGCGATTATTTTCTATGATAGTCCCTGGTCTGCCGGTGACTATCTCCAGATCCTGGGGAGGATGATTCGAATTGGGTCCATCCATGATAGCGTGTACGCAATTCATCTTGTCTCAGAGGATTGTGGGAAACCTACCATCGACGGGAGGACGCAAGAAGTTCTTCTTTCTAAGATGGACCTGATTGAGAAAGTCCTTGGGAAAAAGTTGAAGACAGAGGGAAGGGAAGAGGACGAAGATTACGAGGTCAGCGCGGAAGATGACATTACGGACCTGTTCCGAATCCTTCGACAAGATGCAACCCAACGTCGGAAGTAGTTGGTTTTCAAGTTTGTCCTTATGTTTTCTTCTGGATCAGAGGCCAGAAGATGCCGGAGAATTGCGCCTAGAATTACCTGTTCTATTTCAATTTCTAAGTTTCCTTCCTAAAAGAGATCAATTAGGGATCTTTGTGGGAGTCTTCGGGTAAGAGGTGTGGAGGCAACGAATAGGCTTATGGCTAAAAATGATAAAGGAACTTGTGAAGCCTGTGGAGGTTACAAGTACATCCGGGTGGAGCCTCGCTCCAAGATACCCGGTTTGATCATACCAGGAGGGGCATTCGTCCCCTGTCCGGATTGTACCTACACGGAAAGGGTTTACCGAAATATAGAAAAAGGTTGGAAAAATCTGTTTAAGTCACCCAAGTTAGAGACCGGACCCTCTCCTTTGATGGATTGTGTTGAAAAAAATTTATGGGTGACGGCTACGGTCCGGGATTTCAGGATGCACCTGAAACATGTAGCTATCCGGAAAGGACCCTCTTGGGATTTCAAGGTAGCCTCGGACAAAACCTTGATGACGGCAGATTTTGCCAATATGTCGGTACGGGGGATCGAAATCTTAGACCCCGATTTTGAAGAGTTGGAGAGGATGGCTTCCACAAGCCTTCAAGTAATGACCTTGAGTGATCTTATTGAGCCCCCAGAACTGTTGATTATTCAGTTGGGAGTCAAAGGACGCAACCGTCATTTACCTGAAGTTCTTCTGGAGACCCTGTCCCAGAGAGAGCACCTTTCTAAAAAAACCTGGCTTTGGGACCAACCCCATCGACTTTTCTCTGAAGACCATCATGGGTTTTCTGAAGAGATTGCGGCGTTTATGGAGACTTGGGAACACGACCGAATCAAGATCGGAACCTCCGGAGTGAGGGTGTTATCCCAAAACGGAGTTTTTGAGATGGATACTGATGGAGATGACGATATAGAGGCGGTTTTCACTTTGTCGAACCTGTCCGGTATGGGATCGGCTAAAGAAGTGAAGGCTCCGGAGAAGAAGCCAAAGAAGCCAAGGAAAAAAAAGGAGCGGAATTAAATGCGGGCTCTTCTTCGGTCTTTATTTACCTCAGATCCTTCAGATTCGGTAGATAACCTCAACCGTAATTACAGTGCGATTTCCAAGACAGATTTTGAGTTTGCTCACGCAGAGCATCAAGAAATCTGGGAGTTCATAAAAGAGTTTTTTACGGCACACGGACATGTGCCTAGTCTTTCTACCATAACGGCCCATTTCAAGAGACAGAAAAAAAGTAGTGTTTCGGATCAGGCCGAAATGATCCGCACTCAGCCTCTGATCCTCCGAGGAGACTTCGTTGCCCGTCTGAATCGAAAGATTGAAGACAAGAAAAAACAAAAGGTCAATGCTGTCCTCAAAACTGCTAATGACATTGCAGTGAACGGAGTAACCCCGGAAGGCGAAGAAAGATTCATGATCGGCCCTCAGGATGCTGTTCGATACGTAATCGATCAAGCACATGAAATCCTGACGCCTGCCGGGTCCGTTAAGTTGAGTGGAGAGGTCCACGGAGATGTTGATGATTATCTGAAAGAGTACCATGACCGTAAACAAGATGAGATGTTAGGTCTCGGACAGTTTACCGGCATCGAACAGATGGACGTCATCCTGCGTGGGGCAAAGAAGAAGGAACTTTGGACACATGCAGCCTTTACGGGACATTTAAAGTCCACCTTTAGTTTGAATTGGTCTTATACTCAGTCGGTTTTTTATGGGCAAGATGTCTGTTATTTCAGTTTGGAAATGCCCTATGACCAGTGTCGGAGAAATTACTATGCCCTCCACACACTTCACGATAAGTTTACCGAGATACGGATGGACCTCGGACTACAGGAGATGGCTAATCACCCCACCTGTGTAAGTTACGGGAAAATTCGAGACTCCGAACTAAATTCTGCAGAGGAGGAGTTTTTCCTGAATTATGTTCTGGAAGACCTTCGAAATCCTGATAATAATTATGGGAAGGTACATTTCGAAGTCTCCGACCCAGATAGTTCTGAGTTTACAGTAGCGGATTTGAAAGCAAGGGCCGAGATGATCTATTCCCGGCAACCGTTTTCAATGATTATTATTGACCACGCTCTCCTGATCAGTTCTCGCAATAAAAAACTTTCAGTGAGAACCGACCAGGCAAATGAGGTGATGAGGGATCTCAAGCGTTTGGCCATGGGGTTCTATCGGGGCGCTGGTATCCCTGTCATAGCTTTGTTTCAGATGAATCGTCAAGGCTACAAGAAAGCTTTGGAGAGGAACGGAATATATGACTTAACCGCCTTGAGTTACTCGAATGAGGTGGAGCGTTCCAGTGACATTATTACGGCGACCTGGTGTGAGGGGGTAATGAAACAGGAAGGAAGGGTTCTTTTTCAGAATTTGAAAACGAGAGACTTGGAGCCCTTCCGCCCGTTTTTGGCGAGGATTGAGTGGCCCTGTAAGCGTCTTCTTACCTGTTATGATGACTATGAAGGATTCATGGATGATGAGCGAAGAGAGAGGATCATTCGGGATGCCGAAGAGGCAACGATTGAAGATTTGAACCTTCTTTCTTGAACCTGCTTTAGAGTTTGTCATGTTGAAGATAAAAAAGGCTGAAGAGCTGAGTAAGATTCATCCCTTATCGCAAGCAAATCTTGTGTTTTGGATTACAACAGTCTCAGAAGAACCTTCTTTTTGGAGTCGGTGTTATGAGATCCTGTCCAGGACCGGTGTTTTTTATGTCGTCTGTGAACCACACGAATTAGAGGTTGTGTGTGGGTCCTTGAAGAAGGCTGGGTTCCAGGAGCTTGAATTGAACTCTTGGGCTTACCCAAATGAGGAACCTAAAAGAGCCAAGATTTCTGGGTGGGAAGATTGGGGAGAGTGGTTTGTGCCTTCCTGGAGACCCATTGTGGTAGCCAGAAAACGAGGGAAATCTAATCATAGGGCTTCTCTAGTTTCCTTTTATCAGAAACCTTGCGAAACATACTCACTGGTAGGGAATCTTGAGAAATGGGGTGCCGGGATTCTCCACATTGGGAAAGATGGAGATAAAAAACGGGATCTTGTCCTTATCCATGGTACGGAGTGTTCTTTAGAAAGCTGTGATCATGGATGCTCCATTCATACAATGGACATGAATCGGACCGGAGTTCTCCCCTCACAGAATTTTCAGATAATACAGTGGAGAGAGAGTGATCTCCTTGATCTAATAAAGCAAGCGACTACAGTGCAAGGAGGAGAATGTCTGGAGACCTATGAAGTTTCAGAAAAGGACTTTAAAGGAATCTCAGATAATTATTTTCATTCCATTGTGGCTCAAGGGAATCCGGAAAAGGTTCTCTCAGAGATCTCCCGGTGTCTGCGTCCAGGTGGTTTTTATGTGCGCTTAGCTTCTGCTTCTGATACGATCGGGACAGAAGAAGATTCATTCTTGGAAGGAGAAGGTCTTTTGTATCAGGGTCGGATGGCTCTGATTTTTGAGGCTGGAGCTTGCCACTACACGGGCTCAAAAAAGAGTTTTACGGGTCTCCTTAGTCATCTGAAGATAATCAGGGAGGCTTCAATTGTAGGAAGTTTTGGGGTGCGAGCAGTCGAAAAGAACATTACAGGATCTCGATCCAAAAAGGGTGGGATTTGTGAAATGTTCGGATCCGGAGATTGAAATGGATGCTGAACAATTAAGAAATCTTGCCGGTCAACAAAACCTTAGTTCAGAGCCTTTCTGGGAGGCCTTACTAAAGCAAGGCCTGACAATGCAGGAGTTGGAAGATTGGGCTGAAAATGCTTTTGATGAGATTTTTGAGTTCGTGGAAGAAGTTGTTTCAGCCTTCCTGGAAGAGAGAGCAAAACAGGGGCATTTCCAAATTTTATTGGAGCCTTTCTCAAGTCTTCCCGGGTTCATGCACAAACCCCCCATGGAAGACCTGGTAATGGAGGCTCTCTGTGAGAAATTACAGAGAAACGGTTTTATAACCAAATGGGATCGCAGGGATGACCGAGTCCTCTTAACCGTGGAGTGGGGGGAATGAGTTCTATTCAAAATCAAAGAGCAAGCAGGATCCAAGAGCTTGTCCCTATCTTAGACGTTTTGTATGAGTATGGGTATCGGATAGATCCTGGTAACCTGAACCCTCAACAGTTTTCCTGTGACCTTCATGGAAGCGGGATGGACCGGAAGCCTTCAGGACGTGTGTATCCTGAAAGTAATAATTGGTACTGTTGGGGGTGTGGTAAATCCAGGGATGCGATCGAGACCGTAAGGGAAAAGGAACATATTTCTTTTTCGGAAGCCTGTAGAAATCTAGAGAAAAGGTTCAATCTCCCAGAGGTGGATTGGGGGGCTTCTGAGGGAACTATAGAGAATGATGAGGATGCTTTTGCCCTATATACTAATCCTAAGTTTTCTGAATTTCAGGAAAGGTGTCGTAGGATCCTCGATCTCGAGACAGAAGACAAAGATTTACCCATGCAGAAGATTTTAGCCTTATGGGAAACCTTTGATCAGATAAACTTTCTTGTGGGTAAGAATGTCCTAACGGAGGAAAGGGGGGTGGAGGCTTTCGATAAAATCAAAGAGAAAGTGATCTCTTTGCGGAAAACCCATGTCGGGGCTTAAGGGATTCTCTAAAATAAGTCTATTAAAGACTGAGTGGGGACCTTTACGTATCCTTCGTCCTCTCCCGAGAGATGGGGATGATTGGGGTCCTCTTGCTCTTGCAAGAGGGACCGAATGGGAACCCTTTATACGGAGAGTTTCCGGGGAAGCTTTCTCTTATGCTCTTCATGGGTATACGAAACCCTTAGTGGACCAGCTGGGACCTGAGCCCCTGATTGTTGCGGGGAGGGTTCCTGACAGTGTGGGGTTGTGCCGCCAGTTCCAGAAAAAGACTTGTGCGGTCAGAAAACCTACGTGTCGTCCCGGCCCCGAACCCCCCGCATGTTATGAGGCCTCAGTAGATAGCTTTGACCTTGAGGAAGCCTTATATGAGGTTGTGATGGCTTGGAAAAAAGGTCGTTATGTCTTAGTTGTCGAAGGGCCAGAATTTAGTTTTTGATCTCCTTATTGGTTTTATTTGATCTCCTTATTGGTTTTATGTGTCTCCAGAATTCTCCTCAATAGGGTAGGAGGACGGGGATACAGACCAGGAGGAGAAGTATGAGATTCATAGAGGACGGTGAAGCTTCAGGGTCGAGGATCGATTGGGATTCTAAGCTTTGGATGAAAAAATACGAAATGGTTCTCGCCACGAATGAGAACCTCTCGGGATTAGTAGATGAGTGCATTGAGTCTGGGAAATATGGGCTTGACCTTGAAACAACAGGGCTTGATGCTCGAGTCTTCCCCTCCACTTCAGAGGAAGGTGTTTCGTACCAGACGAAAGACGTTATTGTGGGAGTGTGTATCTCTCCTGCGGGAGTTAAGAAGGGTGCTTATATCCCCCTCCGGCACAGGAACGGAGTAGAAAATAATGTTTCTTATTCGGTTTTCTTAGAGAATTTCAGGAGATTAATAGAATCGAAATCTATCCCTGTTTTTCATAATGGTAAATTTGATCAGGAATTTTTGGAGTTCCCGGGCCATGAGCCTTTGGGAAATTATGATGACCAGAAGACATGGGAAGACACCATTCTATTGGCCTATCTGAGAAACCCCAAGCAAAAAACCCTGGGTTTGAAAAGGCTCTCTAAAGAAGAACTTGGGAAAGAAATGATCGAGTTGTCCGAACTTTTCCCTGTTGGGACAAAGCAACTCGATTTTTCTTCCTTAGACCCGGCTTCTGAGGGGGTGGTTGAATATGCCTGTTCTGATGCAATTTGTACAATTGAGTTGGAAAATAAAATACGGAACCAGGCCCTTAATCTGAAGGGAAAAAGCGAGAGTAAAAAGCCACACACTCAAGATGTAATCTACGCAATTGAAAAGATATGCATCCCGGCAACCCGATGGATGGAGAGAAACCGGTTACACATCGACCTCAAGAAGGTCGGTGAACTCATCCAATTGGGACAACAGGAGTGTGTTCGGTCGTTGGATAGGATGTATAAGGAAGCCTCTGAGGCCCTGGGAAGAGATATCACACCTCTTTATCATTATATTTTGACACAGAAAATTCAGGAGAGAAACCCTCTCTTGGAAGCCTCTGATGATCCGGAAGCAAAGCTAAAGGGTATGCTCGAGGAATCCCGATCAGAAGCTGATCGGATTATCCGTTTGTCCAAAAAGAAAGACCGGATGGTAAGGGCACGGATCCGAGCGGACGAAAAGTTAGCAAAAATGCTTGAAAGGGAGAGCCCTGGGGCGAAGGGCGGGATCGAGTTGTTAGTCGAATATGATATTATGAGCGGCCAAAAACTCGGGGTCCTTCTCCATGATCTGGGCTTGCCGAACCTTAAAAGAACGGATAGTGGTCAAATCTCTACGGATAAAAATACCCTGGAAAAATATCTAGAGGACATTAAACTCAAGGCGAAATTCCCTTTCCTTGGGTTGGTGAAATGGTTCCGTGAAAATCAAAATGCGCTGGGAAAGCTCGAAGCTCTTTATGAGGATACAAACAAGGAAGATAATTCCTTGTGGGTCAAATTCAAGAATACCGGGACTGATACTGGTCGTTTCGCCTCCCCGGGAGATAAGAAACACAAGAGTTCGGGTGGGACTCGTTTCAACTTGCAATCGATGCCTGCAATTTATGCTACGGGGCGTCCACCAGCTCTTCTACGTTTAAGAGAGTGTATTTGTGCTCGCCCCGGCTATTTTATGGCTGCGGTAGATTTTTCAGGAGTAGAGCTTCGGATTGTTTCTAATCTTTCCGGAGAACCTAAATGGATTGATGCTTTTTTCTCTTGCAGTGATTGTGGGGAGAAGTTTAACCGAGGAGATGGAACCCAGACTCCAAAGGCCCCCCCTAAGTATTGTCCTGTATGTGGGTCCGATAAGATTGGTGACATCCATACGATGACGGCTCTGGCGATTTATGGGGAGAAGGCTCAGGAAAAAGATAATTGGAAGGAGCTTAGAGGAAACGGTAAGTCTACCAACTTTGCTCTCTGTTATGGGGGTAGTGGAAAAGCGGTAGTTCGATCAACCGGTTGTTCTGAGAATGAAGGTTATCGGATCAAGAAACAATTTGATGCAACATATAAAGTTTTGAAAGGTTGGTGGGACCGGACAAGAAAAGAAGCTCGTAAAAACAAATATGTTCGAACAGACTTTGGAAGGCAGTACCCTACCCCGGAGATTAATGATGAAGATCATTTCTGGAGAGCGAAGGCCGAGAGAAATGCGATCAATGCTCCTATACAGGGCAGCTCAGCGGACATTACCAAGTTGGCAATGGCTCGAATCTATGATACGTGTAAAAAGCGTGGTTGGTTAGATAAAGTTCTCATGGTTGCTACCATGCATGATGAGCTTGTTTTTGAGATTGAGAAAAGTATTATTGAAGAAGCCCTAGAGATGATTGCTGATACGATGGCGAGAAATAATATTATACTGAAGCGGAAATGGGCCGTCCCATTGACGGTGGATGTTGAGATTGGGGAAAATTGGACGGTTCCATGGGATCTCTACAAGATTCAGCATAAGGTTTCTTTGAGAAAGCAGCTTGAGACTCCGGGACTCAGTGAGGGAGAGATTAAGGGAATTCTACGAAAACTCCTGCAAATTATCCCAAGTGATAAGCTCCGGGAAAAGGGGTTGGAATCTATTGAGTGGCCGGAACCTCTCAAGCCATATTTTAAGGGAGCCGAATCAGTCAGGACGGAAGAATCTATAGATGCCCTTAATCGGGCATATACGATTCTTTTTAATGAAGATTATATCCCTTCAGGGACTACACAAAAACCAGAGGGTGGAAAGATTACAGAAAACTCAGAGGAAGAAATTTTTGACCTTTCTGAAATTGAGGATGAAAAGGAGGAGGTAGAGGTAAAGGCCGGGGTGGGACTGCCCGAGGGGTTTGTTTTTCATCTCCCGGAGATCCTGTCAATCGACTTTGCATTAAAATTGTCTGAGGCTCTTTGTAAAGGTCTCTCCGAAAATGGTTGTCGTTTTAGAATCTTGACTTCTACGGGTCAGGATGTAACCCCGGAGGGTGTGGGTCTTATTAACCCGGATATTTTTATGAAGGAGATCAAATCCTAATTATCCTATAGAAGCCCCCAATTGGGGGCTTCTTTGATTGCCAAGGAAAATTTTCCTAAAGACTCTCAGCATAAAAGTATGGTGTACTTTGTAGAAGTAACGTGTACTAAAACAGAGAACTCCTGAGATGGCTGCACAAAACGATTATACACAAGAATGTTTAAAAGATTGCCGAGGAAGCAAAAATCCTCTTGTAAATCAAGTGAAGGAAGCTTCTCATCTTCGGGATCGTTACTGTGGGCAGTGTCGAAATAAGCTCTGTTCCTGGGCACTTCTTTCAGAAGACCTTTTTGATAAGAGAGTAAAAACCCAGGAAGACCGCCTCCTTGATAACCCTAGTTTTGCGGGTGAGGATCATCCCCGTTATTTTGAGGTCCGGGCAATTGATTTCCCCGATCTGATGAGGGAAGCAATTATTCTGGAGGCTTCGGATAGGAAACAAGATTGGGAGATCCCAACTATTGAGGAGAGTGTCTCTATCGTCCTTGGTAATTCTTTGGGAGAAGCTCATCGGACCCGACAGGTGGATGAAGCGGTAAGGGCTCTTGCTTCGGCAAGGGGGCTGGAGCCTCCTGAGGTTCCGGAACCAACGGAGGATTACGAGGAAGAGATCGGAAAGATGGCGGAGCCTGTAGAGCCCGAGGTTTTTACAGTTTCCATACCTTCCAGGACAACCGAAAATAAAAACTACACGGTTTCCTTAGACGATTCTGGAAATGCCTTTAAATGTGATTGTAAGGCAGGAAAGTATGATAAAAAATGTAGTCATTTAAGAGACGCAGAAAGAATGGTTAGGTCTGGCATGAGGGTCTCGGTCCCTCCCCCCGCCCCTGAAAGACCCTCTTTTAATCCTCCGGCTCCGGAGTTCGCTGGTGACGTTGGGGAAAAGAGAACTTCTCTTTTCCCCTCATCTTATAAAATCAATACACAGGCCCCTTCTCAGGGTATATACATAGGAGGGGGGCAGCAGGGGCTTCCGCCTCCGGAGGAGAAAGATCCCTGGGAGCCTGTCAAGGATGAGATTGTGGAGGTGGGATCAACGTTAACCATAGTGACAAAGAAATGACTACTACAGATATAACCTGTATTATCCCTTTGAATGACCAGACTTTTCCTGGTGAG
>Ga0114918_10001737_pt1 | contig 19522 bp, 17 predicted proteins | sample LantaG_FD_87015 | JGI IMG/M metagenome (GOLD analysis project Ga0114918, IMG submission 87015) | Deep subsurface microbial communities from Baltic Sea to uncover new lineages of life (NeLLi) - Landsort_02402 metaG | ecosystem: Environmental > Aquatic > Marine > Oceanic > Sediment | place... | reverse complement strand
TGAAAGGGAGTACTACCACGTTGACGCCACCTGCATGTGGATGGTCAAGAACCCCGAATGGTTCGACGTGATCGTAACCGGCAATCTGTTCGGCGATATCATCACCGACCTCGGCGCGATGATCCAGGGCGGTATGGGCATAGCAGCCGGCGGCAATCTCAATCCCGAGGGCGTCAGCATGTTCGAGCCGATCGGCGGAAGCGCACCGAAGTATACCGGCCAGGGCGTTATCAACCCGTTGGCGGCGATTTGTGCCGGGCAAATGATGCTGGAAACCCTTGGCGAGGAAGAGGCCGGCAAGTGCATTGAGAATGCGGTCAAGTTCGCCACCGCCAATAAGCTGAAATCAATGCAGGCCAAACGAATGGGATATTCGACATCAGAGGTTGGTGACCTCATCGCAGAAATAGTAGCTGAGTAGAAAATCAAATATTAAAATGCAAAATGTAAAATTAAGGAAGTCATCCCGTGAGATAACAGTCTCTGGCCGATCTCGCGGGATTCCGCAATTTTGATTTTTAAATTCTAATTTTTGAGTTTGTCACTGTGCCTGCGAATCTGACACCGGAATATTTTAAGGCTGAGAAGTGGTACAAAAGCGCCGCGACGAACGATGAGAAGATCCTCGCGCTCGAACGGATGCTGGCCGTGATGCCCAAACACAAGGGCACGGACCACTTGAAGGCCGACCTGCGTAAGAAGCTCAGCAAGCTAAAAGACGCCGGTACGCAGAAAAAGAGCGGCTCGCACGTGGATATATTTCACGTGCCTCGGGGCGGGGCGGGTCAAATCGTTCTTTTAGGAACACCTAACTGCGGCAAGAGTTCCATCGTCGCCGCCCTGACCAATGCGAAGGTAACCGTAGCGGATTTCCCTTTCGCAACGAGCGGGCCGGTGCCGGGGATGGTGATGTTCGAGGACATTCAGATTGAATTGGTCGACATGCCGCCGATTACCGCTGATTATATCGCGCCGGGCCAGGTCGGAACGTACCGCAACTGCAACTTGATCGCGATTGTCATCGATCTTTCCGGCGACGTGGCCGAGCAGTTCGGCGTCTGTATGGACTTTCTGGAATCGAAAAACCTGCTCATCGGCAGTGAAATTCCGGCTTCTGACGACCAGGGCAACGCCCTTGCCAAGGAATCATTCTGCGTCTGCACGAAATCCGACATTGCCAAAGCCGGTGCTCTCGAAAGCTTAAAGCAGTTATGTGAGCGCCCCCTGGAATTTATCGAGATTTCCGCCGCGACAGATGCCGGGCTTGAAAAACTCCCTGCGAAGCTGTTCGAGCTGCTGGGCATCATCCGCGTTTACGCAAAGCCGCCCAGTAAGCCCGCGGACATGACCGAACCGTTCACACTGCCTGTCGGCTCAACCGTCATGGATCTGGCCACCCACATTCACCGCCATTTGGCTGAAAAATTAAAATCAGCAAGAATCTGGGGCACCGGCGTCTACGACGGCCAAAACGCCCAGAGAAACCACGTCCTGAACGACAAAGACATTATTGAATTGCATTTCTCGTAATTCGGCTTGTGAGGTATTTTAAATCAGTTCTTAGTAAGTCCTGACTGATTTATTACTTAACTTATAAAGCAATGTGAAGCCACTTTGTGCAACGTACCTTATAATGGTTTGAAGATTGTTTCGGAATTTTCAGACGTAAGTCTTCCATAGAACTCTATAGCATACCTGTCAGTCATACCAGCAATGAAATCGCAGATAGTTCGCATTTGATGTTTACGTTTACTACATGCCTCATACACTCTTCTGTAGTCCGGCGGTAAAAGAAGATAACCTTTCTCATTTTTATTAGATAACGTTTCAAATATTTTTTGCAAAATTTCCTTACTTCTATATGCTACTATCTGAATTTTGGGAGAGAGTATCTGAGACTCATAAACAAAGTGTTTTAATATCTCGATCTGTCTCTTCCTTTCTTCCTTGAGTTTTACAGTCGAAAGAGCAGGTATGCTACGATTAATTTTATCAATTTCTACGGATCCGACAAAAGCACTTACAAATGAGGAGGTTAGCTCTGTCCTGTCATAGCCATTTTGAGCTATTGAACGAGATATGTTCTTTGCGTTTGTTATTGAAAAAAGGTGGAGTTCTTCGAGCGTTTGTTTGGAGGGCTTCTTATAAAAGTCTTCGTAAATCCTATGAGGTAATTTGAAAATATCGAAAAAGATTCTCTCCGCTATCTCATCTCTAACATCCTCTCTTGAAAACACAACTCCCATGGCTGAACTTACTTTTTTGGCAACATTTGTGAGAACTTCAGGAGACGAACATAATAAATCAATGGGTTCCAGAAAACCTGCTTTGAAGGAGTCTTCCAAATCATAAGTAGAATACGCAATATCATCCGCGATATCCATGATCTGGCATTCTATTGTCTTGAACTGACCGGGATACCTTATATTCCCGCAAACATTCTTCTTGACCCAATTGACAACATCTTTTTCAGACGCGTAATATCCCTTGATCAGTTTGATTTGTACCTGCTTGTTCATCTGTGTAGCAATCTGCTTGTCATATTTGAGTATCGAGGCTATGGATCTCGCCGTTAAATTCAAACCGACTCTTTTGTCATTTCCAGAAGAAGCGATGTCTACGTCTTTCAGACTATCTACGCGTTGTTTTTTCTCAATCCTCGTGATTAGTCTTAGTGTTTGCGCATTTCCCTCAAAGCCGCCGTATTTAATCATCATCCTATTCAGTATCTCTTCCCCAAAATGACCGAAAGGAGGGTGGCCAAGGTCGTGTGCTAAACCTGCAAATTCGACAATATCCGGCTCAACACAATACTTCTCTCCTGCCGACAGAAGATCGTAATTGATTTTCAAGGCGATCGATTTAGCGATTTGCGCCACTTCAAGAGAATGTGTTAGTCTATTGCGGAAGAAGTCAGATTCTCTTCCCGGAAAGAGTTGAGTTTTTCTTTGTAGACGACGAAATGATGCTGAATGAATTAATCTACCGTAGTCTCTTCTCCATGGGGTTCTGTAACTACTATATGGAGAACTCTTGATAATGTCGATTTTTTGAGCACGTTTTTTATCGCTCTTCGAATAATACATGCATAGCAAAAATAACGGTAGAGTTTATTTTTTTCTAATGACAGCTACCTCGCCTGACGAATCGACTGAAATCTTACATGAGTTCCTAATATTTTTCGGGATGTAGGCTTCCTGGATAGCCTTTTTACGAGCTTCACCTAACGTTTTGCTGGATAAATTAACTTTTGCCCGGTCGTTCACCATATCATATCCCTTTCATTATACTTTATTATTATAACTTCCAGAACATGAAAAACAAGAAAAAAAACATTCACCGCCATTTGGCTGAAAAATTAAAATCCGCAAGAATCTGGGGACCGGCGTCTACGATGGCCAAAACGCCCAGCGAAACCACGTCCTGAACGACAAAGACATTATTGAATTGCATTTCTCCTGATTCGGCTTAAAATGTTTCTGGTTAGATTTTTGTTCGCTGTTTGCGGAAGCGAAGAACGGGTTTGTTGCAAATTGGAAAGGAGATTTGAAATGTTTAGAACACGTTTTGTTTGTGCCGGTTTACTGGCAGTTGTGGTGTTGGCCGGAGCTTTTGTGCCGGCGATTGCAGTCGGCCAGCAACATTCAGTGACGATTGATGCCGGAAAGACCGCCGAGCCGATATCCAAGTTTGTCTACGGGCAGTTCATCGAACACCTGGGCCGCTGCATCTACGGCGGCATCTGGGCCGAGATGCTCGAAGACCGCAAGTTCTATTTTCCCATCACGGCCGAGTACGATCCATATCGCGGCACACGGGCCGTCTCGAAAGACAGTCCATACGCGGTTGTAGGCGCCTCGCCCTGGCAAATCATCGGGCCGGCCGATTCGGTGACAATGGTTAAGGAAGATTCCTTCGTCGGCGAGCACGCGCCGCTGATCAAGCCCGGCGGCGGCATCCGGCAGCTCGATCTGGGACTGGTTAAAAATAAGAAATACGTCGGCTATATCTATCTCAAGCCCCAGCGGCAAAATACAAACGTCTCGATATCTCTTCTCTGGGGCGACGGGCAGGAACAACAAGAGTCCATTCAGACCCTGGTTGTTGCGAATGACTACAGCAAGTATCCCTTCGAGTTCACCGCTGGCGCCGATACGGTCAAGGGAAAGCTTCAAATCGAGGTCATCGAGGGCCCGTGCTTTGTCGGCACAGTCTCCCTTATGCCGGCTGATAACATCGAAGGAATGCGCGCCGATACGCTGGAACTGTTAAAAGAGCTGAACGCCCCGATGTATCGCTGGCCCGGCGGAAACTTCGTCAGCGGCTACGACTGGCGCGATGGTATAGGCGACAGGGACCGCCGGCCGCCCCGCAGAAATCCGGCCTGGACAGGGGCAGAACACAACGATTTCGGCTTCAATGAATTCATACGTTTTTGCCGCCTGGTCAAAGCCGAACCACTGGTGACTGTCAACACCGGCTTCGGGGATGCCTATTCGGCGGCGGCTCAACTCGAATACTCCAACGGCTCGACCGATACATTGATGGGTGCAGCAAGGGCCAAAAACGGGATGCCGGAACCTTTTAATGTTCGCTACTGGGCTATCGGCAACGAAATGTGGGGTAGATGGCAGCTCGGTTATATGAGCCTCGAACATTATGTCCGCAAACACAACTGGATCGTGGACAAGATGCGCGAAGTGGACCCGGATATCGTGCCGATCGCCTCGGGCAATGCCGGGCAGTGGAGTGAAGGCCTGCTGAAGAACTGCACCGATCATATTGATATGATCGCCGAACATTTTTACTGCCAGGAGAAACCCGACCTGGTCGAGCATATCGCCCAGATCGCCGAGAATATCAAACGAAAGGTCGAGTTTCATAAGCAGCTCCGTGAAAAACTGGATACCCTTAAAGGAAAAGACATTCGAATCGCCATGACCGAATGGAACTACTGGTACGGCCGGCATGAGTTCGGCGAACTTGGGACCCGGTATTTCCACAAAGACGGGCTTGGAATCGCCAAAGGGCTGCATGAATACTTCCGGAATTCTGACATCATTTTCCTGGCAAACTACGCTCAGACGGTCAACGTAATCGGCTGCATCAAGACCAGCAAAACCAACGCCGCCTTCGAGACGACCGGCCTGGTTTTGAAACTCTACGGGAACCATTTTGGAACCGTACCGGTCGCTATCACCGGCGACGTTCAGCCGCTCGACGTCACAGCCGCCTGGACGAGCGGGCGCGATGCTTTAACAATCGGCATTGTGAATCCCACGAAGGAGCAGCATGAGTTGGCGATGGACTTGAAGGGCGCCCAACTGACCGGCGCCGGCAAGCTCTGGCTGATCGCTAACTCAGACCCGATGGCTTACAACGAGCCCGGCGAAGAACCAAAAGTGGCGATTGAAGAAAAGCCTGTAACCGGCATTTTCGACAAATTGAATGTGCCGCCGCTGAGCATCAGCCTATATAAACTAATGACTAAAAATTAGAATCTTATTTTCCAAAAAGGACCTATCCGAATATGGAATGCAAGAAGAACAAAACCTGGAGAATTGCAACTGTTCATATCCCGGCTGTGACAAGAAGGGAGTGTGCTGTGAGTGTTTGAGATATCATTTAGGTATGAAACAACTGCCCGGCTGCTGTTTCACCGACGACGTCGAGAAAACTTTCGACCGCAGTTTCAGGGCCTTCGCCAAGGCATGGAGGTTGTAAATCTGAAATTCCTCGAAAAACACCTGAAGTAAGTCGTTGATGTATAGAGGACGAAGCCCGTTGAACAGCCGATATAAATAAACACACGCCGAGCGATTACTCCGGCCCGGCGTGCGATATATACAATTCTCTTACCGTTTGGTTAAGGAAAAAAGCATTACTCCGCCGGTGGAATCAAAGTAAGCGGGGCGACTAATTGAGCCCGGCTCACTCGTAGTCAAGGTCAGCTTGTTGCCCTCCAGCTTATAAATACTAAGCGCGGTTTCACCAGCGTACTCCGGCATCGAACACCTTTCGATTTTAAACTCAGCCTGTTTCGGATTCGTTTTGTCGTTTATTGTTACTGTGCCTGAGTAAAACGTATAATCCGGTCCTTTAACCTCCACTTTGTCTTTTGAGATAACGAAAGTCCAAACGTCTCCGTAACTTCCGGCATCCGACCCGACCCAGGTTCCTTCAAGTTCGGTGCCCTTTTCGGCCTTCTGTGCTACATCAGCTTTCCGGCGTTTGAATAACGTTTCGCCCCTGGCCTGGGAGTCTCGGTAGCCGCTTGCCCCGACGGAATATTCTTTGACCTTGAAGTTGTTATTGTCGACCTTGATGAAAACCATGTCCGTCGTTTCCGTTGTGCCGTCGGGTTTGAGCCACTCGTTCCTGTTGACCGCCCCCTCATAGTCCTCGCTCCAGGAGCCCTTCCAGGTGCCGCCCATGTTGTCGGCGCCGATCTGGATAATCTCTTCGCGGGACGGCATTCCCATGATCAGGCCATGATACTTGAAATCGCCGATCTTGACGTCTACGCACATTGCGCATCTGTCCAGTATCCATTTATATTCGAGTTCGACCTGCCGGCCATCGTCTCTTGAAGCCGACCATTTGCCGATCATCCAGTCATAGCCGTACTCAGCGACAAAATCCCCGAGCTTTTCCTGTGCCCCGGCAGGAACTGCCAAGACGGCCAAAAGCACCACAATTACCAAAGATATGCTTCTCATACTCATTCTCTTCTCCTTTCTTTCATTACATTCAGGGCATTAAAAACAAAAACATAATACCATCTCAACGGACAGATAGCAATTCCAGATTTATAAAGGCCGATACCCTCAAGAAGTTAATGTCGTATTACACTCCTCCATTATCCCGGCATGGCTCTCAGAATCAACTGTCTTTGTCGTAATAGACCAAATATTCTCCCTCATGATTGCTGGGACTCAGGTCGTTGAACTTGACAAAACGACAAGCCCCATCCAGATAACCGACCACCAAACCATCCGGTTTCGGGTCAAAAGGAACGCCTTGACCCCAGAGGAACTGGCCCTGAACATGCGAGGCATACCATGTCGGCCAGGGGCCAGAGGGGCCTACGGCATCATATCGGTTGTAACAGAAACAGGTGGCCAGGGTCCTGGAGGTGGGTCGATCCGAGATCTTCCGCGCAGTGACATACTCCTGGTTTGTGTCCGGATCCCTCCAGCGACCGCGTGCGCCCCAATAAATCCATCCAATCTGGAATACCTGCGTATACTGTGGTGACGGCTGCCGAGGTTCCAACCAGTCCTCTTTGACCTCAAAGTATTTGCGCGCCGTCTCACAGGTTGCATGTTCATCGGTCAGGCCGTAACCTTCTCCCAGGTGCCTCATGGTCTCGGCATTGACCAGGGCCATCTGATCAGCCCGGTCCCAGGAGGCTGCATATCCAGGGGCCGTTCGATCAATAATACTGCCGATGGGTAAAGCATCATCAAAATCACCGGCGTACATGAACATGGCCGCAGCGGCTTGATGCAGGTTATTCTGACAAACAGCCCGTCGCGCCTGTTCTTTGACTCGTTGCAGGCAGGGCAGTAATATTGCCAGCAAGACAGCGATGATGGATATCACCACCAACAGTTCTATAAGAGTAAAACCTTCTCGTAACATTCTAAGTTTTTTGTTCATGTTATTTTCCGTCCCTACCTTCGGAGCTGCTTTCCCGCTCAAGTAAATCCTTTGCCGTAACGTACTGTCCCCCGGGGTCTTTCAAGAATATATGAGCCAGGTCTGCATCGGTACAGCTAAGATCAGCGAGCCTTGTTGAAAAGGTCTTGGCATCGAAGAATAGATCCGGCTGATCTTTGAAATAGCTAATAAACACATCCACAGACTTTCCATTTCGGGGGTCCCATATTCTAATTCCCACAGGGAGTCTGCTTTCGCGAAGCGCGTACACGCGAAGCCATTCGGGACCGCCGTCAGAAAAGGCGTCAAAAACAACCATGTCCTCGGATATGACGGCATCCGCATTCACAAGGGGAGTTACATCGACCAGCTTGCCGCCGGAAATACTCCGAATAACTGTTTCGAGAGAATATTCTTCCATATTTCCCAGCATATCGAGCAATTCAACGGCCTGCACATCCGGCTCAACCTCCATACGCCTCCTGATGTCGAAGGCTTTCAATGCCTGATCCGCCCGGCCGAAAATCACCTGATGACCTATTCTCATCCGGGCGCGTCCCATAGGACCCATCCAAAGCTCGAGTTGCCTCGGTTCTTCCAACGCATCCTCCTTCACGTAGATTGTCGCGCTGAAAAAAGGTACGGTTCGAAAGCGCTCTGTGACATCCGCCCAGGCAATACCTGGAGCGCTTATTTGATGTATTCCTATAAGTGCCGCGATAATGATTACCGCCGCAGCGGCCAGTTTGGCAACCGGGCTTTTTACAATTATTCTCCAGACTCCGGCTCCTCCTACTGCCAGGTTCTTTTCTCTTAATTTTTTCAAATGATCCGAAGCACCGGCAAGGATTCTGTTATCTACCTCGGGAATTGTCTTGGCATCCGATTGATTTATCAACTCTTTAATTTTATCTGCTGGTTCCATTTTTTGCCTCGCTATCGAAAATTGACCGCAGCTTATCGAGTCCATACCGATACCGGCTCTTTGCGGTGTTGGCTGAAACGCCAAGCGACTTGCCTATTGTCCTGAACGTCATGCCGGCCTGAAAGTGCAGCATGATTACTTCGCGCTGGTCGTATGGAAGTTGAACCATAGCATTGCTTAATTGCTGCAATTGCTCGTTGCACATAATCGCCCGCAGCGGCTCATTAGAACCGGAACTAACAGATTCGGCAGGATCCAACTCCACGCCTTGCTGATGCTTTGCCTTGTTCAGGTTACGCGCTCGGTTGGCGAGGCAGGTCAACAAATAACCTTTAAGGCTGCCGGTTAAGCTGAACTTTTCGATATTTTGAACGAAAGACAGAAAAACATCGTGCATAACATCTTCGGCGGCACTTTTATCGTTTAACAGGGCCATCGCCAAAACGAGCATATCGGTTTTGTACTTTTCATAGATCCGTCCGAGAGCATCTTTGCTCCCGCGTTTACAACTAATAACAAGCAGCTTGTCTTCCATTAGGCCCGCCTAATCGATTCGGCAACAAACGTTCGTCGCTAATATAACAATTTGAACACTTTTCCGGGTTTAAAGAAAATGATTTTTTCTAAGACTTTCTGCTCCGAGAGAGCATAAAAAAAGCCGAGCCAAACCAGCCCGGCTTTTCATATATACAACCGTAAAGGTTATTTCGAGGAAAGCTTTTCAAGCTCGTCCAGTTCCTCAGACGTAATGGTTTTCACGCTCAGATTGCCAAATATGACTCGGTATTGGTCATCATCCAGCTTCCATCTCAGCAGTACTTTGTCAGCATCACCAGGCTTGACTGTTTCGCCGTAGTAAGCGGGATCGTTGTTCTCCTCAAGCAGCTTTATGTATAATAACGAAGGGGCTACAAGTGATAACAATTCACTTGTTTTTTTGGTCCTTTCTTCGTCGGAAAGTTCCTTATAAGAATTAGGGTCGATAGGCATAAGTCTCTTTAATTCCTCGCCTAAAGCCTTCTGTTCCAAACTTGTCGGGTATTTACCAAAAGCATTGGTGAATAGTCTCAGGCCTTTGATAGCATTTTCTTCGTTAAAAGCATTAATAATGATATCTCCCGCAGGCGCTCTGTAGTGCTCCGGTATGTTTGGTTCGAAGTCATCCCGGTTAATAATTACATTCCAGCGGAAATCGTAGCTAACCTCATAAATACGTCCCCTCTTTTCCGTGACGACATCTTCTTCTAATCGTACCGGCAGAAACGTATTCACATCCACCCACAGTTTCACATCAACCTTTTTGGGATCTGGATCACGATCACCTTCCCCAAAGAAACCACCTCCGTAAGTGAGATCTGTTGTCTGAAAACCTTCTACTGTAACTCCGTCAATGACGGATTGACCCAGGCTTTTGTGTTCACAACTGAGGATTTGTTTGATTATTGCACGTGGCTCATTATATTGTTCCTTATAGAAATCGAGTTTTACACCATCATAGACGAACCTATCATATGTTTTTTTCTTGTGACTGACTATAACTATTGAATTTGACTGAGGTAACAAATACCACTCGTCTCCCGTTTCATATTTAGGTTGGCTATTGGGATCAGCCTGCGTTATTGTCATCTTTATACCATATTCCTTAGAAACCAGTACGGTGTATGTTCTAGTGCCGGTTAGCTGTTGCCTTGTAGTTGCTGATTTCATTTGGTACGTATAGCCGGTGACCTGTTCGATTCTCGTGAGAACCTCTGCCAGGGCAATTCCCGAACTGGTACTGTTCCATAAGCGTAAGCCCATATAACACACAACAATTATCACCGCCGCAGCGGCTGGCTTTAGAATTGGACTTTTCATGATTGTTCTCCCTATTTTCGGCCGTGTGAAAGCCGATTTTGTCTTATCTGATTCGGTCAGCGCCATGGAAATATCATTGTGAACTCTTTTGTCCAAATCGGTGCCGGCTTTCAGGTGTAATTTTTTTATCAACTCGTCTATATTTTCTGCCGGTCTCATTTTTCCACCTCGCCATCTAACATTGACCGCAGCTTATCCAATGCATACCGGTATCTGCCCTGCACAGTATTGATTGAAACGTTCTGCTGTTTGGCGATCGCCTTAAATTTCATTCCGCTGTAAGAATGCAGGAGCAAAACTTCCCGCTGCTCGTACGGAAGCCGCCCGAGGGTCAGGCTCAACCGGCGCAATTCTTCGCCAAACATCGCGGCGGCATCCGGCCGGTTTGCATCCGGCATAACCGCGCCCGTTTCGGTATTCTGATGTCTTCGCCCGGCTTTGTTTCTGTTCCGGGCATTATTGGCAACACAAGTCGCCAAATAGCCTTTCAGACTTCCGGTCAGCCGGAACTTCCGGGAAGATTCGATAAAGCCTACAAAAACATCGTGCACAACATCCTCGGCGGAAGCTACATCAGTCAAAAGAGCCGCCGCCAGAGTCACAAGATCATCTTTGTACTTTTCATAGATGCTCCGCAAGGCCTCGCGGTTGCCGCGATTAAACTTCCATATAAGCAGCTTATCTTCCAGCATTGAAAAGTTACTTTCCTGAATTCAGAACAATCGATTGTCGCTTATAAAACAACTCAGCAGACTGCTTTAGTATAAGGAAAATCCACTTTTTCTGCTATTTTTTAACCTTCTGGATCCCAAGTCTAATTTCAATCCCGAAAGCGCATAAGAAAGGCCGAGCCAACCAAGCCCGGCCTTTATGATTTTATAGCTGCTTTGTTAGTCTCAAAGCGTCTTCTCAAGCTCCGCTAATTCTTCGGCGGTAACATTACCTACGGATAAGTCGCCGAAGATGACTCGGTACTCGTCGTCCGAAACCTTCCACCGCATCAGAACCGCATCGGTATCCTCAGGCCCCACCGTCTGTCCGTAATACGCTCGGTCTCTGTCGATATCTCCCAGTACCGTGTAGAACACACCGATAGACTTGATGGGTTTCGATATTTCCATGGCCCTTTGCATCCATTGCTGCTCATGATCCATCAGCGATTCCAATTCTTCTTTAAGTTTCAAACCGGCATCCGTCAGGTTCTCCCTGTTTCTTAACAAGTACGGATGAGCAAACTCCCGTACAAGACTGTTCTGATCAATATCCTCTGGATAGCGCCCGAAAATCTCGACGAAGAAACGCAATCCTTTTAGAGCTTCTTCTTCGAACTTGCTGGGTAACTCATATTCGTTTATTGATGTGTAATCGGCCGGTATGACCGGCTCGAAATCACTGGCAGCGACTGGAATATCCCACTGGAAATCGTGAACAACAGTGTGCAGGGACATCTGCTCATTTATCGTCTCTTCCGTTTCCCAGAGCACCGGTAGCCAGGTTTTGACGTCCACCCACAGCTTTACTCTAACGTCCTGAGGATCCTCGACTTTAGCCACCGCGAATTTGGGATCTGTAGTCTCAAAACCTTCTACTTCTATGCCGTTGAGCACGGTGCGTCCCATCTCGGTGTATTCACACTCCAACATCTGTTTCATCATCTCTCGCGGGTCGTTATCTTCCTTCTTCCTCCTGGCAATACGATCATCATCTAATTCTGTCCGCTCGTACTTCTTCTGGTCAGGTTTGATCAAAACCTCCAGTTTCTGGTTCGGAAGAATATACCTTAGTTTAGTCGTTGTCCTGCCGGGATCAGAGTCGGGTATACCCTTATCCACTTGCCATTTCGTGCGCATTTCCGATTTCGTGCCGTACTCGTTGGAGACGATAATCGTGCCTTCAATTTTCTGTATCATAGGTATTTCCGGATTCGTATGTTCTGTCATTGTCATATCTATCTTGTACATATACGCCTGGGCTTGCTCGACTCTCTCGAGGACGCCGGCCAGAACTACATTCTTGTTAGTTCCCACAAAAAGACTTGTTAATATCAGAACACCTATTAGTATCACCGCCGCTGCGGCTAATTTTGTGATTGGACTTTTCACAATTTTACTCCTTATTGAAGGGCGCCGCAGTGGAACGACGCCCTGGTTTTTTGTGGTTTTTGCTAATACGGCTTCGGCAAAGGCAAGGACTCTCTCATCAACAACTGCATCGGGTTTAATCCGTATGCCTTTTGCGAGCTGTTTTATCTGATTTTCAGATTTCATTTTGTGTTGTCCTTTTCCAGAAGCGACTGCAATTTTTCAATCCCATATTGGTATCTGCTTTGTGCTGTTTTGATTGAAACATTCTGCAATTCGGCAATTTCTCTGAATTTCAATTCGCCCTGCACATGCAGGACAAATACTTCGCGCTGGTCATAGGGCAGCCTCATCAACATATTGAAAATTCGAGCTGATTCCTCACGGTCAATAAGGATTTTTACCGGGTCGGTTGTGCCGGTCGAACAGCCAAAACCTTCAGTCTTATCCAACGACCTTGTTTTTCTCCTTAATCGGTCTCGAGCCCGATTGGCCACGGAGCTTATTAAGTATCCCTTGAGATTGCGACGGATCTCCATATCAGCCGCGCCTTCGGCGAGACGGGCAAAGACATCCTGAAGACAATCCTCGGCTGCGTGAACGTCATTTATGAGAGACAGAGCTACTGTGAACAAATCTGTTCTGTATTTCTCATACAGCCGGCGTAGTGCACGACTATCACCGTGACGAAGAAGTTTCAGCAGATATTTATCTTCAGACATCCGTATTTTCCATGGCGGCAAATAAGAACAAATGATTAATCACTAATAGACGATTTATGTATTGATTTTACCTTAATAAATTCGGGTATTGACACAAAATTCTGCTTCCGGCGGATTTTGTGCGGAATTGGTATAAGAAAGGCCGAGCGAAACAAGCCCGGCCTTTATGATTTTATCGCTGTGTTATTAATCTTACTGCTTCTCAAGATTCGCTAATTCTTCGGCGGTAACGTTTCCGGCGGATAAATCTCCGAAGATAACTCGATACTCGTCGTCCGAAACCTTCCATCGTAAAAGCACTGCTTCAGGATTTTCAGTTGTTACAGTATCTCCGTAATATACTGCTTCTTTTTCCATTCCAGCCAACTGGGCATAGAAAGTTCCTACTTGAAGGATATCCGTTAATGTGCTTGTATATTCATCTTGCTTTTCGATAATTTTCATACCATATTTTTTCGTCAATTCTTCAGTGATTTCCTTCATTAATGTCAATAAAGCCAGGTTACTTGGATATCGTCCATCAGTGAGTTCAGCGAAGAGCTTGAGGCCATTAATCGCCGTACCTTCATTTGCTTCTGTTTTCATTTCCTGACTGGTATAATCGGAAGGTATATCGGGCACAAACAGGGCCTGGTCAAGTTCAACATTCCATTGAAAATCATCCATGACCATACTCATTTCCATTTGTCCCCCAGAGACAATACCATCAATTTCAATACGAACGGGAAAATCAGTTCCTATTTCAACCCATAATCGAGCGGTTGCGTCTTCAAACATGCCGCCCATTACTCCTGGGCCGGTACATTCAATTCCTTCTACATTAATTCCGTTAATTTTGTCCCGGCCAAGCTGTTTATACTCTGCCGACATCATATGCCTGACCATTACACGAGGATCATCCTTTTCGGCTATTTGTTTTAATTCATCCGGCGATTTGTCTATTACTCTCATAAACCTCTTTTGTTCCGGAATGACAGTGACAAAGATATTTTCTTTCGGATTCAAATACATTGTAAAGCTGAGTTTATCATTGATATATTGTTCCGCTCGCGTTCCATACTCTGAAGAATAGTAAGCTATTGTTTCGTTGTTTGGGATTTGTCCCTGTGGTATGCCCTGCATTTTAACGTTAGCTGTTAAATGATAAACAACACTTTGTACATTTTCAATTTTCTCGGCCAAAGCTCCCCACGCTACACCAGAAGTACTGAATTGAAAATTTATTATTAACGCCGCTATTATTATCACCGCCGCGGCAGCGGTTAATTTTGATATTCTGCGTTTCATGATTTGCTCCAATAAAATAAGTTGTTTCGGTTGTCTTGTCTGCTTTAACGAACTGCTGAAATTATTGGAGGTTTCCTGAGCGATTTTGTGCACGTCGGCCGGTATCTCATCTGCGCCGATATTCTTCAGGATTTCTTCGATATTGTCTTTATTCATTTTCTTACTCCCGTTTAAGCTAAAGTTGCCAATTTGTCTTTCAATACCGCAAGAGCCTTCGATACGTGTGACCTTGCAGAAGCTTTTGAGCAACACAACTTTTCAGAAATGGTGTCGTAATCATGCTGCTGAAGGTATCGCATAACTATTGCCCTGCCCTGCTTGTCGGGAAGCCGGCTTATGGCTTTTCTGACTTTCGCAGTCAGCTCGACCCGGCCGATCTTCTCGCCCGGGTCCGTGTCGATGTCGATTCGGCTTGTCGGCAATTCGCCGTTTCTGCCAATTCTGTTTCGCCAGGCCCTGGAGTTGGCCGTCAGTGCGATCCTGTAGATATAAGCTCCCGCCTTTCCGCCGTTGAGCTTCTCGATGTGCTTCCACATCCCCATCAGCGTATATTGCATCGCCTCGGTGAACAGCTCCCTGTCGCCTGTGAGCTTCCAGAGAACCGACAGCAGAAAAACCGAATACTGGGCTCTTAATTTTTCAAAGATTTCCAATCGCTCGCTTTGCTTCATTTTTTAACGCTCCAATTTTTCACAAAACTCGAACATGTTCAGTTTCCACTTAATATTAACTACCCGAAACCTCTTTTGTGTAAAATTTTTTATAAAGAACAGAAATGCGCGCACTTCTCCCGGCATTGACTCCAAATGGGTTTTCAACCTCTTCTGCCGGCAATTAGCAGGGTGAGTTCGTCAGGGCCGGTTTCCGCGCTTTAAGTATAACATAAAGCCCGAACGCACCTGAGAGCACATAACCGAGGGGTGAGAATTTTAAGATGACATCCGAGCCGAAATGTTCGGCGACCCGCAGCAGGGGAATAAAAACGATATAAGCCAGCGCCCAGGTGCCCCCAACCATGAATCCCATTCGCTGCCCGAGGGTCAGCCCCGCTGCCTGTCTCGATAATGTAATCATCAATATATAAGCCGAAATCGCCCAGAATCCGGCACCAAACAGCATCCATATCGCCATCCTGCTATTTATGAAAACCAGGTACAAAACAAGGAAAGGAATCACGAAAAAAAGTGCCGCAATCGAGCATTTCAGCTCTCCCTTCTTGTGAGCGACATGCGCCCAGACAAATGATCCGACGGCTCCTCCCAGGCCGAACATCGTCGCGGACAGGCCGCCGAACGTCAGCCCGAAGCCAAGCTCGTTGAGTACTGTCGGCAGCAGGGATGCGATAATGGTTGTCGAGACAGCGGCCGGCACCGCCATCATAAGGATGAGCCGGAAAGGCAACTGCTTCTTGTGCTGTTGGGCCGCTTCTTTCGTATGCACAGTCCGCTCAACGGCCAGCCGGACCCTCAATAATAAGACCAGGGCGATACCGATAACGGGACAGAACATCAGAGGATACAAACCCTGCAATCCGAAACGCGAGACAAGAAAGGCCGATATCACTCCGCCGCCCGCATACCCAAGAAAACCACCAGCCATAAATACAGCCGTGCTAACCGCCGGCGGAATATACCTGAGCCGGTGGACTCCCCGCAGTCCTTCCGGATGCACTATGGCAATTCCGATGCCGCTGACGACGGCCAGCAAAATCATGCCTCCAAAGGCGCCGCCCCCTCTTGGCAGGACACCGAGCAGGCATATGACCGAACCCAAAATCAGTCCAATATGCAGAAACAGCGGCCTGCGTTTATTGGCGCGCAAATGGCCTATAAGCGGCTGAACGCCATTGCACGTTAAATACATCACGGCCATGACAATCCCGCCCATAGACAGGCTCAACGAAAATTCGGCCCGGATCGCCGGTAGGATGGCAGGCAGCATACTCGCGAATATATCAATAAAGAAATGAACTGACGCAAGCACGAACAAATGCATCCAGTGAAATGTAGCGAGTTTCCGTTTCAAATTGGCCGCCGAATCCGATACAGTTTCGAAATAGTGCGAATGATCAAGCTGCCCCGAAATTGCGGCTGGATTACTTCTGCAAGGACATTGGAAGCAAAAAAAAATTTGCCGTTACAGCAACCAGGAAAGTTCGGTAAATAAGCCAGACCCTTTCTGTGCCTTGTGTTTCTCCAAGAACCTAAGCCCAGCTACGACGCCGGGTTTTCTATCGAAATGATACCCGACTTAACGCCATCATACCAATCCTTTTTGCAAACGTTTAACAGCCGGCGTTCGACCTACACCGATAGCCATCAGCACGATATGGAAAAATCCCTGTTAAGTTAAAGGATCGCTTGTCTCATATTTTCCGGCCGCTGACAGAACGTATTTCGTTACGATCTACTGCGCGCCGCTTGCGGGCATTCCGGCAACCTGCCTCGAATCTTCCCTGATAACATCGATGAAGTTTATGATCGGGGCCTCGTCCATATTCGGATTAGCTGACTTGGCAAGCAGCTCAAGGACCATAGCACTTCCGGCCTCGATGCCGTTGAATTCTTTGACCACAGCCCTATTCGATCTTCCGGCGACCTCTAAGATATCAAAGCTTTCCAGCACAACCTTATCCTGGAGTTTGATGTCGAATACCCGCCGGCCCTCACGGTCTTCCGGCAGGGCGTTAAAGCCGAGACGAACGGTGTACACGGCCGATTTTTCTCCGGCGGCAACATCGGTCAGCGGCACTTCGCAGCGCAGCATTCCCCGGCAGCCGGATGTGAACAGCCACGGCTTGTCGGTACCGGCTATATCGACGCCTTTGAAATCGTGGCAGAAATAACCCATTCCGGGCAAAGTTTTGGTACGCAGATCGAACTTTACGCCGTAGTTGGGGAAGTGGGTATACGAAGCGGTCTTCGGATTGGGATAGCTGAACCAGACGGTTCCTTCGTTATCCTTCCTGTCCGCGGGCGCGCCGAAGTTTACAGTGAAACGTTTTACGGGCGTCAGCTCGCCGGGCGTGACATAGACCGTCCAGGGTTGAGACCTGCGCGGCTTGCGTATCATCGCCATCGAGCAGCGCACGGGATACGAGCACGTGCAGCCGGCCGCCGCCTCCTGGCTAAGAAGCACACCGCCGGCCGGTATCAAACTGATTGCACAACCCGGGCGGTAGGCGCCGAAGATGGTGACTCCGTTGTCCTGCTCCAGGTCGTAAAACGCCGTGCAGGCCGAGCGATAGAAAAGGCCCTTCTCTGAGGCGGCGGTAATGCCGCAAGTGTGGCCGGGCCGTAAGAACTCCCAGGGGACCTGCTTGCCGGTGATAGGATGGTCCCGCATGATAATCTCGCCCGTGTGGAGATCGCAGGCCTGCGGCTCCAGGATTATTTTATCGGCGACGATGACCGGGCGGGTTCGGTAGTTCAACGCTCGCGACCAGGTCATCCTGCCGTCCTCGGCCGACAGTGCCGTGATCCGCCGCCATTTCATACCACCCATCCTGAATCTCCACGCATCGTGGTTGCCGTGGTTGCCGAAGAACAGGAGTAATCCGCGGCTGTAGGCGGCTCCCATTTTGTCACCGCAGCAGCCGGTCAAATCGACGGGACGGCTCCACAATTCTTCGCCGGTTTTGGCGTCCAGCGCAACAACAACCCTCACGTCAGCCTCGGCGTACGTCAGTGTCCCCTCAGGATACTCCTCTTGGAACAATTCGGCCTGCAGGGAGTTGATAAGATATTGGACCTGGGATTTCTGTTTATATGATGGATCCTCTTTCAGTTTCTGAGCCAGGAACTCTTTCTTTTCCCTTAACTCTTCAAGGACTCCTTCTCTTTCTTTGTACACGCCATTGTCTGTGAGTTTTCGCCGTCTCTGCAGGGCACGGCTCTTTTGTTGTTCTGATATTCCGCTGTCGGCATAGAAGATTTTACCGTCCCCGAGCGTGATTGTAATGTTGGCAATCTTTTTGCCATCCCGCTGCCAGAGCAGCTCGCCCGTCTCGGTGTTAACGGCAAAGATTTCGTCGCCCGACATCAGGTTTCGAGTAACCGCGTTTTTCTGCAGGAATTCTCCGCCGCCGGCAAAAGATGTCATTGAACCATACATAACGCCTGACCTCTCGGCGGCCCTGCGCAAGTCTATCGGATCAGGATACAACTTCCTGGAATTCTCGTACTGGCTTCTGTACTTTTCGGGGACATCCTCAATATTTTTCCACTTCCCATTTTCCACGAAGCGCTTCAGCGTAGCACCGTAACCTTCATTCATGGCTTTGGCGGCCGAGCCGTAGAGAATATTGCCGACGACCGATATATAGCCCCATCGGCGAGCCGTTCCATCGGAAGAGGCTGGAATTTCGTATTCACGAATGGTAGCGCCGGTTTCCGGGTCCAGCTTGTAACATTTATCATAGGCGGCCACGTACAGACCGTTCTGCGTGACAACCAGGTTTCCGCAGTCGGCTTTGACTTTGACACGGACCGCCCCGGGAATTTCTCTTTTCCACAGCAATGTGCCATTGAACGCGTCAGCAGCCGTGATAATCTCTTCGCCCTCCATAAACAGCCGGCCGTTCATCGAGACAGGGCTTTGCGCGCATGCGTGGCGCTCGACCATTCCCTGCGGCCCGGGCTCTCCGAACCAGAGCACCCCCAGCGGGCCGTAGACAAGCTCATCGCCGGAACAGGCGGTATTTTGAGGATCGCAATACTGCTGCGTCCAGGCGCCGGCGCCTTCCAGGGGGCCTCCAACATATTTTCTCCATGTCACCTGCCCGTCGCGATGAAAGCTAAGGCACGCCGTGCCTCCCCAGGGGCGAAGAATTCGCTGGCCTTCTTCGGTTTTTCCTGTGGATTCACCCGTGAGTAACATTCCATCGGAGACTATCAGGTTGGCGAAATAGTCCGGCAGAGATTCCATATCCCAGGGCTCTACCACAATCCGGCTTCCCAACAGGCCGGCGGCATCGAGATTCTTCCGGG
>Ga0114918_10001736_pt1 | contig 19525 bp, 18 predicted proteins | sample LantaG_FD_87015 | JGI IMG/M metagenome (GOLD analysis project Ga0114918, IMG submission 87015) | Deep subsurface microbial communities from Baltic Sea to uncover new lineages of life (NeLLi) - Landsort_02402 metaG | ecosystem: Environmental > Aquatic > Marine > Oceanic > Sediment | place... | reverse complement strand
GGGGGAGCCCTTGCCGGTCTACTGGTTCAGGTGGCCGGCAATGTCGCCAGTGCAGCGACTGAACAGGCGGATACTCGTCACTGGCGGTTATTGCCCGCTGAAATCAGAGTTGGCCAAATAGTGGTGCCACCCGGAGAGTATGCGGGAAGAATTAATTTTGTCAATTCGTCCGGAACGATCATTACCTCAAGAGAAATCGAACACTTTACCGTTGAATCTGGAGAAAAGAAGTTTATTACATACAGAACATTGAATTAATAATAAATTCGTCAAATTTTAGGTTAAAACAAAGAGGATTCATATGAATCGATTGTGTATTCAAATTAAAATAGCAATGATACTGATTGCAATTCCGGCTCTGATATTACCGGGCTGCACACCTGGTAAAAAGCAGACGAAGATTCCGGCCCAAGAGATACAAGGTAGAGCCGACCGGGCATTTGAGGATCTTTCTGCTCAAGAAACCGGACAGAGAAAACCGTCTTCTTTTAAAGAAAAAAGAAATGAAGGTCTCTCACAGAAACAAGAAGTAAAACCGGAACCGTCTGCCGTTCGCGCCAGGAAAGGGAAACGGCCTGATTGGGTGGATGGGGAAAGCAGTGAATACCCTTCTTCTTTTTATATGACAGGAGTCGGTTATGCCCCTGACCGTCAAACATCAGAAAATAAAGCCCGAGCTGAAATAGCTAAAATCTTCTTCAGTGAGATAGATGCTAGTAACCGTGCATACGAAGAATATTTACAGACCACCTATAAAGGGAAAGCAAAGACAAGAGAAAGTATCAGTATTGAAGATATTACCAAAGTCTCCACTCAAAAAGTTCTTTCCGGAGTAACGATCGCCCTGGTTTACCAACAAAGCAAGCCTGATAAACTTTTTTATGCCCTTGCCATACTGGACAGGGCACAATCGAAAAGAATACTCAAACAAAAAATTGAGCAACTCGACCAGGATATACAAAAGCTTCTTACAGATAGCCGGATAGAAAAAGATAAATTGATTCAAATAAAATATCTTAACATCTGTATCGAAAAACATATTATCAGGCAGGCATATAATGCCGAACTTCGTATTGTGACTCGCTCCGGAGAGGGCATACCTCCTTTAATCAGCTTCACAGGAATTAAAAACCAATTGACGGACATTTTACTCAGAGACTTTCTGATCGCACTCTCTGTTAAAGGTACCAGATCTTCGGATATCAAGGAAGCTCTGGTTGAAGCCCTAAATAAAAAAGGATTTTCTGTATCAGATGATTTTTCAAATGCAAGTGTTGTGATAAGGGGTAATGTAAATATCAGGCCCTTTGAACAAGGATCTTCAGAATGGAAATTTGTCCGTTGGAAAGCATATTTTGATTTGGTTGATCAGCAGGGTGGCGCTGTATTCGGTAGTATCAAAAAAACAGGAAAAGAAGGGCACGTAAATGTTTCCCAGGCAGAAGAACGAGCAGTTAGAAAAATAAGAAATATCCTTGCAACAGATATTGCTGATGATATAACCAAGTATATTTATTCTCAGGGCAAATAATCTGACAAGAACTTTTTTCAATATCCAGTTACATTTGCCACTTTTTATACTTAAGACATTCAGGTTAAAATAACATACTATTGCGAAAGGAGGTGAAAGGCGATGAACAAATTTAAATCGAGTTACCTGTTAATACCAGCTGTAATTTCTGCTCTATTTTTAATTGTCAGCGCTCAGGCTTTTGCCTTTACCCCCAGGGAGATTTACCAAAAGACAGGACCAGGGGTTGTCCTTATCCTATCATCAGAAGGTTCCGGGATGGGCAGTGTTGGAACAGGATCAATCATCAGGGAAGACGGCCTTATTATCACCAATGCTCATATTTTTGTCAAACAGGGATCTTCAAAACTGAAATCTGATATTGCGGTCTTTCTGAAACCTGAGAGGGTGACCGGAAACCATAAAAAAGATCTCTCTCAAAAATACAGAGGCAGGATGGTATCATACGATATACCACTGGATCTTGCTCTTATTAAAATAGTGGATATTAACAAACCACTTGCCAGAGTTGATTTTGCCGAAGCTGAGAATGTTGGTATCGGCGATAAAGTTTATGCAATCGGGCATCCCGAACAAGGCGGGTTATGGAGTTTAACGACAGGAGTGATCAGTGCTTTCCGCGTAAATTATGGCGGAGTTCCCGGCAAGGATCTTTTCCAGACGGATGCAAGTATCAATCGTGGTAATTCAGGAGGTCCCCTTTTAGATGAAGGGGGGGTTATGGTTGGAATTAATTCCATGATTGCAAGAAAGGCTGCTGACGGTTTAACCATCACAGACGTTAATTATTCTATCAGGTCGAATGTTGCGATTAAATGGTTAAACAGTTTAGGATATCACTTTGTCGCAAAAAAAGAGACCGTTGCAGTTGCTCCAGAGCCGGTCAAAGAAAAGACTGTTCAGCCAAAAGAGCCGACCCCGGCTCCCAAAGCCGAACCGGTTAAAGAAAAACCCCGGAAGGAAATAATGGCAAAACCGGAACCTGTTAATGAAAAACCGGTTCAACCCAAACCAAAGGCAGTTCAACCTGCAAAGCCTAAGGATAAACCGGAAAAACACGGCGTCGATAAAATACTTACCGGCATAAAACCGTATAAACTGACCGGACTGCTGAGAGACATGCAGGAAATGGAAGACATGATGGATGATATGAAGGGAAAAGTCATAAAATTTAAAAAAGGAAAAAACTAAGGAGGAAATCATGAAAACAAAAAAACTATTTGTGCTTTTTATCACTTTGTCAATGGGAATCCTGCTGATTGCAGGCTGTGCAACAAGTCCTAAACCGAGCGCCGACCCGGCTTCACTGGGGCCGGCCTGGGTTATGAAGGGAAGCGGAGCTTTTGATGTGCAAAAAGGGAAAGTTTTTTATGGCGTGGGTGTTGCTTCCGGCATCAAGAACAAAGCTCTTTTAAGGCAAACTGCCGATAACAGAGCCCGTGCTGAAATTGCAAAGACCATGGAAACTTACGTAGCAACCCTTGCTAAAGACTACATGGCCTCTACCACTGCAGGAGATATGTCAAAATCTTCGGAAGAGCAGCATGTGGAAACAGCTTTGAAAACCTTCTCAAAGACAACTCTCCACGGTGCGGAAATCGTTGATCGGTGGATGGATCCCACAGACGGGTCTGTGTATGCTCTATGTGAACTCGATCTTTATTCTTTCACGGATGCTCTCGAGAAAAACAAGGAGCTCGACAAACAGGTTCAAGATTATGTTAGGGAAAATGCCGAAAAATTACACGGTGAAATGGAAGCTTTAGAAAATAAATAAAAACTTTTTTTCCAGGCCACCACTCGAGTTCCTTCGCTTCGGTGGCCTGGAAACATTACCGAGTGTCCGCCTCATTTCTTACCTGCAACAAACCAGAGATATAAAAAGCTGCAATTACAGCTCCGATATTAACTAAATATAACGCTATATTAATGGTAAATGACTGTTGTCTTAAATAGCTTTACTTAAGTGTTTTTTCCTGCTATTTTTCAACAATATCATCTAATTTACAGGAGTTATCCTTTCTTTTGAATAAAATCGGAATTGTAGTAAAAGCAGATAAAAAAGCCGGAAAAAAAGCGGACGAGCTTGAAAAATGGCTGCGTGCTAAAGAAGTTGAAATTATAAGGCAAGAAAGTCTGCCACCCGGCCGTCAACATTTTGGAAAATCAGTATCTTTTGCCCCTTCTGATTTGCTTTGTATTTTTGTTCTTGGCGGAGACGGAACATTTTTAAGCGCCGTTCGATGGATTGGTAACCAGGATATTCCGATCCTTGGAGTTAAATTTGGTGAAGTCGGTTTTTTGGCAGAAACAGTAGAAGAGAACCTTTTTTCTGTAGCCGAATCCATTTTAAATAATGACTTTACCACAACACCCAGAATGCGGCTTCTGGTGAAAGTTGTCAGGTCAGGACAAAAAATCGCTGAAGAAACAGTACTTAACGATGTTGTCATAAACAAAGGGGCGCTGGCCAGGCTTGCACATATAAAAACATATATCGATGATCACTATCTGACTACTTACCGGGCGGACGGACTTATTGTATCAACTCCAACCGGTTCAACCGCATATTCGCTGGCTGCCGGCGGGCCTGTTATGCACCCTTTAGTCCCAGGAATTTTAATGACACCGATTTGTCCTTTTACACTTACGAATCGTCCTTTGATCATTCCCGACTCAGCAACAATAACAATCAGGCTGGAAAAAAAATCTTCGGATATTATGCTGACTTTTGACGGCCAGGAAGGTCTCAAAATCAGTGAGCAGGATACGGTTATCATCCAAAAGAGCTCGCGTCCCATCTGCATGATAACATTACCGGATCAGCATTATTTTGATGTTTTAAAAGCAAAGCTGCGATGGAGCGGAGGACGTGTTTAAATATAGTCCCTTAAAAAGGCTATCAAAGATCTCGAATTGCAAAAGATAATTCACTTGTCCTGACGGACGGAAAGGAGATAAGAATGCCGGATGTAGATCAAATGAAAGAGGGAAAGAAGTATTATACAGATGTCCCTCAGAAGATTGAAGGATTTTTCCTCAAGGGATCAAATTCTCTTGATTGGGGGATGAAGAACAGGCTCGCCCCTATCTTCAATCCTGAAACCGGCCGTACAGTCATGCTGGCTGTTGACCATGGCTATTTCCAGGGGCCCACAACCGGCTTGGAGCGTATTGATATCAATATTCTTCCTCTTGTCCCTTATGCAGATACACTTATGCTTACAAGGGGAATACTTAGAAGTATTGTTCCGCCATCAACTGCAAAGTCTATTGTCCTTCGTGTTTCAGGTGGTACAAGCATACTCAGCGAACTTTCCAATGAAGAAATCGCTGTGGATATTGAGGAATCCATACGTCTCAATGTGTGCGCCATGGCTGTGCAAGTTTTCATTGGTGGGGAACATGAAAAACAGTCTATAATAAATATGACAAAAATGGTAGACATTGGAAATCGCTATGGCATCCCAACCCTTGCGGTAACCGCGGTGGGCACTGATATGGCGCGTGATGCCAGGTATTTCAGACTTGCGACAAGGATCTGCGCTGAACTGGGAGCGCATTATATTAAATCATATTATATTGAAGACGGTTTTGAGACTGTCACTTCCTCCTGTCCTGTTCCCATTGTCATGGCCGGAGGCAAAAAGATCCCTGAACTTGATGCCTTGACGATGGCCCATAATGCCATACAGCAAGGGGCAAGCGGAGTCGATATGGGGCGAAATATTTTCCAGTCCGACTCTCCCGTTTCCATGCTCCAGGCCGTGAGGGCCGTCGTGCACAATAATGAAACACCACAAAAGGCTTTAGACCTTTACAATACCTTAAAAAATCAGGAGAGGGCAAACAAATGAACATTCAACGTCGAATTTTGAATAAGGTATTCTGCCAATTTGTAGATAGGCGGAGCGAAGCGATTTCATTATTTGACGTTCAGCGTTCAATGTTCGATGTTAAAAAAACGACAAAAACTTTTTCGCTTGATCAGATATAGCCAGATAACTCTGACCTGGCTCAGAAAACCAGGTTTATAAAGTCAATATTAATAGGATCAAACTGTGATAAGCGCCTTTAATGAAACTGCTGCCAAGGAATTTGTCGGGCATTATTCCGACATTCCCGAAGAATTAGCACTTCGGATTTACACTTCTCACCTGATTGGCAGAAATCCTGATTTAGTACTTCACGGTGGTGGCAACACTTCGGTCAAATTAAACCAAAAGAATATTTTTAAAGAAAATCAGGAAATCCTTTACGTTAAGGGAAGTGGAGTCGATCTGGCAACCATTGAACCGGAAGGGTTTTCCGGTTTGGACCTCTCTTTTCTTCGAAAACTCCGAAATCTGGATAGCCTTTCAGATGACGAGATGGAAAATCAGTTGGAACTTCGAAAGGTTGAATCGTCCTCGCCAAACCCCTCTGTTGAAGCGCTTCTCCACGCTTTTCTCCCACATAAATATATTGACCACACTCACGCCGATAGCGTGCTTATTTTAACCAACTTAAAGCATGGAAGGTCTCTGATTAAAGAAGCTCTTGGGTCAAAAGTTTCTGTTCTTCCTTATACCATGTCCGGTCTTCCTCTGGCAAAAGAGGTTGTTTCACAATATGAAAAAAATACTGATGTAGAGGCCATTGTCATTTTAAATCACGGGATTTTTACTTTTGGCGAGGATCCCCGGACCTCCTATGAAAGAATGATTGAATATGTGAACAAAGCGGAGTCGTTTATTAAGAAAGAAATGCGGGGTAAAGCTTTGATTACCCCCCGCACCGATATTTCCTCTTTTAAAAATATGGAGGCCGCACCTGCCCGGGTCGCTCAAACGCTGCGTGGTGTGTGCGCCCATCAAGCCTCGAATGGAAACCTGCGTCGATTTTACGCTGAAACCCGAAATGAACCTGATTTGCTAAACTTTTCTCTTTCCAGGGAAGCTCAGACCCTTTGCACTTCAGGCGTTCTTACCCCCGATCACGCGATTCGCACAAAAAACAAGATGGTATATATTGAGTCTGTTCCGGATAATGACAATGATCTTAAAGATGTAATAAAGCAAAACGTGGAAAGCTTCAAAAAGTATTATCATCAATATTTTCAAAAACAGCTGAAAAACAAAGGAATTGATCGAAAAGAGCTTGACCCTTATCCACGTGTTTTTCTTATTGCAGGACTGGGATTGATTAGCCTCGGGTTCACCCGTAAAGATGCCCGAATAGCCGCTGATATCGCTGAGCACACAATCCGTGCCAAACTCAATGCCGGCGCACTGGGTGAGTATATCCCTATTATTGATTCCCATATTTTTGACATGGAATACTGGAGCTTACAACAGAGGAAATTGCATTTGTCCTCCTCTACCCCCCTGCTCCAGGGACAAGTTGCTGTGATTACGGGTGGTGGTGGTGCAATTGGGTTTGGAATAGCTGATCGATTGCTTGCCACCGGTGCCGTCGTGGTACTATCCGATATTGACGAACCCCGTTTGCAGAAAGCTCGATCAATCCTGGTTGAAAAATACAGCGAAAGCCAGGTGGAAATTATCGCCTTCGACGTTACAAATTATCCTTCCGTGGAAAAAGCGTTTGATAAAATCAGTCGCAAACTCGGCGGGATCGATATTGTTATACCCAACGCAGGCATAGCTCATGTAGCGAGGATTGAAGATCTTGACCCGGATAAACTCGATCAGGTCATTGCCGTCAATCTAAAGGGAACTTTCACCACCATAAAAGCCTCTATACCTGTTTTTAAAAGACAGGGAACAGGGGGAAATATCGTAGTGATCAGTTCAAAAAATGTTTTTGACCCCGGCGTTGCCTTCGGAGCTTACAGCGCTTCAAAAGCCGGAGCCCACCAAATCTCAAAAATTGCAGCGCTGGAACTGGCAGAGCTTGGGGTTCGGGTCAATATGATCAACCCTGACGCTGTATTTGGAGATGAAGAAATATCTTCCAAACTTTGGGATCTTATAGGGCCGGACAGAATGAAGTGTCGAGGGCTTGACTGCCAGGGATTAAAAGAGTACTATCGCAACAGAAATCTGCTGAAAGCGAGTGTACTGGCAGAGCATGTCGGCAATGCAGTTGTTTTTTTTGCCGGCAACCAAACTCCCACTACCGGTGCATCACTTCCTGTGGACGGAGGAATTCCTGCAGCCTTTCCAAGGTGAGCATTGTTGCTGCTGTGTTATTGACTTATTAAAAATTTAACGTATAAAATGCAGAAAGGTTAACAGGGTTTTTGCCAACAACTCATTAAACAGTGAAAATATGAAAAAATTATCTGCTTTCACAATATTTATTTCGGTTTTATTTGTCTTCTTTACCACATATGGATTCTGTGAAAAAAACAAAGAGGCAATAGAATATATGCAAAACGGCCAGATTAACTGGACAACAGGGATTGTTCAGGCAAAAGGTGTTGGAACTCCTTTAAAAAAGAGCTCTGGCAATGCATCTGTTTCAAGCATGAAAATCCTGTCGGATTCAAAGAATAACGCCAAGCACAACATGCTGATAACTGTACAAAATGTCAGGATCAATTCAGTAAAAAAGGCGGAAAATTATGCAACAATAAATGATTCAGTCGCAAAACAGCTGGAAGAGATAATTTACAAGGCCCCTGAAAATGAGACAATGAGACAATATATGTCGGATGGAACCGTTGAAGTTTATTTGCAATTGAGTTTGTATGGAGGCTTTGCCCAGCTTTTTCTTCCTCAGGAAATAAAACAGATAGAATCGATTAAGCAGGTGGCCATCGGGGGGGGAAAATCTTCCTTACAGCCATCCAAGACTTCCGATTTAAAAAATTACACAGGTCTGGTGGTGGATGCTACGGGCATATCCGTAAATCCTGCCATGGCCCCCAGGCTGCTGGATGAAGACGGTAAGGAGGTTTATGGAGCAGCCTTTGCCAGTCGGGAATTTGCTGTACAAAAAGGTATGAGCGGTTACTCAAAGGATTTTAAAACCGCAAAAACCAGCCCCAGGGTGGGAAATAATCCATTATCAGTAAAAGGGTTAAGAACCACAGGCCCTGGGAACTGCGACATTGTAATCAGTAACGCGGACGCTTCCATCCTTCGAAACTCTTCCGAACATCTTGCATTCCTGAAAAAATGCCTGGTTATTATTGTTCTAAAGTAAACCGGCAACGTAACTTATCAACTCTAATCAGCCACCACCCATAGAACCTGTGGTATGAGAAGATCTCGGAAAGGAGACATGCCTGTACTGGACTCATTAGAATAAAAATTCGAATAATACCGTTGACCGAAAAAATTTACCACGAAATTGCACTATGCTGCAAAAGGGGTTAATACCTGTAATGATCCGGCTTAAAAGGCCCCTGTACCGGCACACCGAGATAATCCGCCTGAAACTGATTCAGCTTTGTAAGCTTAACTCCAAGTCTGCCAAGATGCAGTCTGGCTACTTCCTCATCCAGTTCCTTGGGAAGCGTGTAAACTTTTAGTTCATGCTTCTTTGCTGCGAGCTGCATTTGTGCCAGGCATTGATTGGTGAAACTGTTACTCATAACAAAACTGGGGTGCCCTGTTGCACAACCCAGGTTTACCAGCCTTCCTTCCGCCAGAAGGATCAGAGAGCGCCCTGATTTAAGTCTCCACCTGTCAACCTGGGGTTTAATCGTCTCTTTTGTACATTCCTGATTATCGGTCAGATACGCCATCTCAATTTCATTGTCAAAATGGCCGATATTGCAGATGATCGCTTCGTTTTTCATTTTTTCCATGTGTTTACCGGTGATCACATGGTAACATCCTGTTGCGGTAACAAAAATGTCCCCGATGGGAGCCGCATCTTCCATGGTTATCACTTCAAAACCCTCCATAGATGCCTGAAGAGCACATATTGGATCAATTTCCGTAATTAAAACCCGCGCGCCGAATCCCCGCATTGACTGGGCACACCCTTTTCCGACATCACCGTAACCGCATATCACTACCACCTTACCGGCAATCATAATATCCGTGGCACGCTTAAGACCGTCAGCAAGTGATTCCCGGCATCCATAAAGATTATCGAACTTTGATTTTGTTACCGAGTCATTCACGTTGATGGCAGGAAAGAGAAGTTCCCCGCTCTTTGCCAGGTGGTAAAGTCTGTGAACGCCCGTGGTGGTCTCCTCTGAAACACCGCGAATTTTTGATGCAATATTAGTCCAGAATTTTGGATCACGCTCGTAACTTACTTTAAGACGCTCCATAAGACATTTCATGTCAAGGCTGTCGTATTGCTTTTCGAGTAATGCCGGGTCTTTTTCAACAGCCGCTCCCTGGTGAACGTAGAGAGTAGCATCCCCACCGTCATCTACAATAAGATCCGGTCCGGTGCCGTCGGGCCATGTCAAAGCCTGTTCAGTGCACCACCAGAATTCATCAAGGGTTTCTCCTTTCCAGGCGTAGACAGCGGCCAGATCTGCTTTTGCAACTGCAGCGGCAGCGTGGTCCTGTGTTGAAAAGATATTACACGTGGCCCAGCGAATATCTGCACCAAGCTCTTTTAGTGTTTTGATCAGCATGGCAGTCTGGATGGTCATGTGAAGACTTCCCATAATTTTCATTCCTTTGAACGGCTTTTCAGAACCATATTTTTCCCGAACCGCCACCAGACCAGGCATTTCATTTTCTGCAAGAGCCATTTCTTTGAAACCAAGATCCGCCAGTGAAACATCGGCTACTTTATATGGAAGTGAAGGATCGACTTCGAGAAAGCCACTTGAAACTTCCTTTATTTTTGGTAAAGTCATTTTTTGTTCTCCCTGAATGAGTTCACAGCTCATAGCTGATTGCTCATAGTTAATAATACTTCTTCAAGCGGGATTAAAGAGCTGAGGTCTCTTTTGCCATGAGCCCCGTCCGCGAGACGCTGCCCGCTAAACATCATTTCGATGAATGTAAATTGTAGTTAATTTCAAAGTTTTTTTATTTCAACAATTTTCCAATTACAGTCCTGCCTTTTCTCTCATCTCCTCGGCTTTGTTGGTTTTTTCCCACGTGAACTCAGGCTCGTTTCGACCAAAATGACCGTAAGCCGAAGTTTTTCTGTAAATCGGCCGTAAAAGGTCAAGATATTCGATAATCGCAGCAGGTCTTAGGTCAAAAACCTCTTTAACTATTTCTTTCACACGACCTTTTGGAATTACACCCGTTCCCATAAGGTCAACCATAATGGAGACCGGCTCCGGCACACCGATGGCATATGCAACCTGCAATTCACATTTTTTTGCAAGACCGGCTGCAACAACGTTTTTCGCAATATGTCTGCCCATATACGATGCGCTGCGGTCCACCTTTGACGGGTCTTTGCCTGAAAAGCATCCACCGCCATGGCTTCCTTGCCCACCGTACGTATCAACTATAATTTTACGGCCTGTAACTCCGCAATCCCCCATGGGTCCGCCGATCACAAACTTTCCTGTTGCGTTTATAAAATAGCGGGTGTCGCCATCAATCATTTCCTTAGGAATCACCTTTTTTATAACTTCTTCTATTATAGCCTCTTTTAATTCTTCATAAGTAACATCCGGTTTATGCTGGGCAGCAATTACAATAGTATCAATACGTTTGGGCGTACCATTTTCATATTCGATGGTTACCTGGGACTTACCGTCAGGTCTTAAAAAGTCAAGGGCTCCGTTTTTTCGAACAACGGAAAGACGTTTGCATAACTTGTGAGCTAATATGATGGGCATGGGCATCAGTTCAGGTGTTTCATCAGTGGCAAAACCAAACATAAGACCCTGATCTCCGGCACCCTGTTCTTTGTAAAGTCCCTCCCCCATGTTTACCCCCTGAGCAATATCCGCAGATTGGTGGTCGATACTGGTAATTACCGAGCAGGTTTGCCAGTCAAAACCCATTTTGGATGAATGGTACCCAATTTCACGTATAGTATCCCGAACTACCTGTGGCATATCTACATAGCAGTCAGTTGTTATTTCACTGGCAATAAAGGCAAGTCCTGTTGTCACTAAAGTCTCACAGGCAACCCTGCAGTTTTTATCCTGCTCAATGATTGCATCGAGTATGGAGTCGGATATCGCGTCTGCGACTTTATCCGGGTGCCCTTCTGTGACGGATTCAGATGTAAAAAAGAATTGTTCGTTAGCCATAAAAGTCTCCTTTGGTTTTGTCTTATCGGCATCATATCGGCAAAACTTTATCGAAATGATGGAGATGGTTATTCGTTATTACGGATTAAGTATTATATTATCTATCAAGCGAGTCCTTCCCACGTTTACCGCAAGGGCCATAAGTGCCGGTTTGTCGATCGTTTTAATGTCTTCGAGGCATTCGAGATCACATATTGAAATATAATCTATTCTGGTCTCAGGGTGTGAAGTGATCATCTTAGTTGCAGCCTGTATGATTTCGTTTGCATCCTTAACTCCGCTTTTGAGCAAAGTTTTAGCCTTTACCAGGGATTTGTAAAGCGTCAGCGCAGATGGCCTCTGCTTTGGTGTCAGATAGTTGTTTCTTGAGCTCATGGCAAGGCCGTTGGGTTCTCTTACTGTAGGGCCGGCGACGATTTTAATGTCAAAATTCAGATCGCGCACCATTCGACGAATAACTGTAAGCTGTTGATAATCCTTTTCGCCGAAAATGGCAACATGGGGTTTGACGATGTTAAACAGCTTTGCAACAACCGTTGCAACACCTTTAAAAAATACAGGCCTTGAGAGTCCGCAAAGATGATTGGGAAGTTTTTCCAACTCTAAATATGTCTGGAATCCTTCCGGGTATAATTCCAGGCTATCGGGTGTAAAAACAGCATCCACGCCCTCTTTCCCGGCGAGTTCAATATCCCTTTCAAAATCCCGGGGGTATGATTCAAAATCTTCTTGCGGACCGAACTGGGCAGGATTAACAAAAATGCTTATGACAAGGTCATCACATAGTTCACGCCCTTTTCTCATCAGTGAAAGATGTCCTTCATGGAAAAAACCCATGGTAGGAACAAGTACAATTGATTTGCCCTGACACCTGATTTGCTCTGAGCGTTTTTGTATCTCTTCTGCTTTGTGTATTACCTTAATGCTTTTACCTCAATAATCGGTTTGCTGAAGCAACTAAACTAAAACAGGAACATATAAATGTCAATATGTGATGAAATATGATATTTTACGATTTGCTCTTGCTTTGGCGTGATGACTTTATTTATTCTCACTTAATTTGTTTGACATATCAGAACTCTTTTTTTATATTTCGCGCGAGGCAAAAACACGTTTATAACGTCTATCATTTTTATCTTTAATACCGAAAGGAGTCTTTAAAATGAAAAAATATTTTCTAATCGGCCTTTTGCTTTCCGTAATGCTTGTTTTTGGTTGCAAGACTACCCAGTCAACCTCTTCAAAATCGGTATCTAAACCGGTTGCTCCAAAAAATTCGGTTTCCGTCTATGTTCTGGTGGACAGGGGAATTAAGGCGAACATGAATGCTTTCATCAAGTCACAGTACAATTCTGTTGGCCTGTGGATGGAAAACAATCTTGTCGAGACACTTGAGAAAACCGGATATAAGCCGTACCTCATACAAAATAGAAAGGCTTACAAACACGGTCCGGGAAAATACCTGCTCAAAGTTATAATCACAAACTTTGGAGGAGGTACTCCAGGTGTACGAATTGGATGGAGATATAGAGGCGGTGGTGTTGAAACTTTAGATACCCGTTACGAGTTGTTCGGCAAAAGTTCAAAACCTTTTCTTGCCAAAACCCATGGAACAAGTTCCAGTAGGGGATGGCGACGCTGTGCAAAAAAATTAAACGAGGATACTGTGCTGGCTGTCACCGAAAGGTTAAACAAAATTAAATAACACCAAATGTCCATCTTTCAAACAAATAGAAAAAAATTTAATTTCTGGCAGAATCATTCATTGCATTACCTGGAAATGGCATTTCGCTCTGATAAGCGGGAAGTCATTAATCACCCGGACGGGTATGGAAAAAGAACCGGACAGTGCGGTGATACTGTTGAAATATTTTTAACTGTGCGAAATAAAAAAATAGAGTCGGTATCTTTTCAAACAGACGGCTGTATGAATACCAATGCCTGTGCCAACACTTTGGTCTGCCTGGCTGAAGGTATGGAAATCGAACAGGCATGGGGAATCACGCCTGAAGATGTCATTGATTATCTCGGAACATTGCCCTCTGAAGAATCCCACTGCGCTGAAGTTGCGGTGGGCGCTCTTTACCTTGCTCTGGCCAATTTGCGGGAACTGGATCGCTGTCCCTGGAAAAAGCCTTACCAGCAGCATATGATTAAAAGCAGGTAAAAAGGGACGTTTTGAAACTGCCTTAGGCAATAGATTTTTTCATTTATTCTTGACATGAATTTGCAAGTTGTTTATAGACTTCTTTCCAAAGAAGGTGCTTTGACTTTGCCAGTGGATAAAGACTGATTTCATTTATTATACTCTGGGATGGAAATCAACAGGGATGGGACTGAAAAAATTATTAGAAAAGAAAAAATCCGCCATTATTAAAGACTGGTTTGAAGCGGCTGCTGCTACTTATGCTCCTGACACGGCTGATTTTTTTAAAAGGCAGAAAGATCCTTTTGCAAACCCTGTAGGAAATACCATCTTTAACGGTTTAAAAAAACTGTTTGATGAACTTCTTTTACAGATGAATCATGAAGAAATTAAGTTCTGCCTGGATCCTCTCATTAGAATAAGAGCTGTTCAGGATTTTTCCCCATCAAAAGCCACATCATTTATCCTTTCTTTAAAAAAAGTTATTACTACAAATTTGCAAAAAGAGCTTCGCGACATTCAGATCTTAAATGAATTCTTACAATTCGAATCAAAAATCGACACTTTAAGTCTGATTGCTTTTGATATTTATGTTGAATGCAGAGAAAAAATATACGAATTAAAGGTAACTACGGAAAGAAACAAAATATATAGTGCGTTTGCAAGAGCCGGTTTAATTGATGAGGCTCCTGAGAATGGACCTGATCTTAAAGCGTTATAATAATACAGGCGCCTGGTAGCAAAAAATATGTCATCATTTATTGGATGTTGTCATGGAGCCCTTAGTGAGGTAACGTTATATGAATGTAAAATACCTTTATTCCCTCATTGCTGTCGTTGTTCTCTTCCTGATTTCATATATTGGAGTTGAAGCCCTGGGTCTTCAGATTCTTTTTGGAATCGTCATTCCCTATGTGGCCATTATTATATTTATCGCCGGGTTTATTTACCGGGTTATGGGATGGACACGTTCGGCAGTTCCCTTTAAAATTCCTACAACATGCGGTCAGCAGAAAACACTCCCCTGGATCAAACCAAACAGCATCGACAACCCGACCACTAAAGGAGGGGTTGTTATCCGGATGATTCTGGAGATTCTGTTTTTCCGGTCATTATTCAAAAATACCCGGATGAGCCTGAAAGAGGGATCAAAGCTTTCCTATCAGCTGGAAATCTTTTTATGGCTGGGGGCGCTGGCTTTTCACTGGTCATTTCTTACCGTTATAGTCAGGCATCTTCGATTTTTTACCGAGCCGGTTCCTTTTTTAATTCAGTTGCTGGAAAAGATGGACGGATTTTTCCGTATAGAGATTTTATATGATGTAGTTAAATGGGGCCTGCCCGGTGTATATTTGTCCGGGATTGTCCTGCTGGCAGCGGTTACCTATCTGTTTTTAAGAAGAGTCTTTATTCCCCAGGTCAGGTATATTTCCCTTGCCGCAGACTTTTTCCCGCTCTTTTTAATTTTCGGCATCGCTTTAACCGGTATCCTGATGCGTTATTTTACCAAGGTAAATATCGTAGAAATAAAAGAATTCGCCATGGGCCTGATTACCTTTCGTTTTACCATTCCGGAAGGAGTCGGAGGCATCTTTTATGTTCATCTCTTTTTTGTCAGTATTCTTCTGGCATATTTTCCATTCAGCAAGCTCATGCACCTGGGAGGAATATTCTTAAGTCCTACAAGAAATCTGACCACAGACACCCGAGCCAGAAGACACGTCAATCCGTGGAATTATCCGGTTCATACTCATACTTACGAAGAGTATGAAGACGAATTCAGGGAAAAAATGATCGAAGCCGGACTGCCGGTGGACAAGGAGCCTGTTGCAAAGGAACCGGAAGAACCAAAAGAACAAGAGGAAATAAAGGAACAAGAGGAAAAGGAGTAATCTATGTCAGCTGTTCCAACACCAGAAGAAATGTTAAAGATGGATCACCGTCCTTCTCAAACAGGATGGATGGAAACCCCAACTACTATTAGAAAAGGTATTGCATGCTACGCCTCAAATCCTAAAAGCGTCGAATATCTTGGGCTTCCCTACCCAAGAACATGGAGCTGTTTCGACGAAGACTGGCAACTTCCTGAAAACTGGAAAGAGATTATTTTCGAAGGGTTCAGAGAACGGCTCGAAAGGTTTCGATCTTTTAAAGTGTTCATGGATATTTGTGTAAGGTGCGGAGCATGTGCCGATAAATGCCATTTCTTTATAGGAACAGGCGACCCAAAAAATATGCCGGTTTTGCGGGCCGAACTACTTCGTTCCGTATATCGTAACGACTTTACAACAGCAGGAAAGATTCTTGGCAAAGTTGCCGGTGCAAGACCTCTTACACTCGATGTTTTAAAAGAGTGGTGGTATTATTTCTTTCAGTGCACTGAATGCCGGCGATGCTCTGTTTTCTGTCCTTATGGTATCGACACAGCAGAAATAACCATTATGGGCAGGGAACTTCTTAACCTTATAGGTCTTAATATTGACTGGGTTGCAACACCTGTGGCCAATTGCTACCGGACAGGGAACCATCTGGGAATTCAGCCCCATGCGTACAAGGATATGCTGGATTTTTTTACTGATGAGATTGAGGAAATCACCGGAGTCAGGGTTAACCCTCAATTTAATAAAAAGGGTGCGGACATCCTGTTTATTACCCCTTCCGGCGATGTGTTTGCCGATCCGGGAACCTTCACATGCATGGGATACATGATGCTGTTTCACTTTCTGCAGGAAAAGTATGGCTTTGATATCACTTGGAGCACCTATGCATCAGAGGGCGGAAATTTCGGCTTTTTCACATCTCATGAAACCATGAAGCGGCTCAATGCCAAGATGTATGCGGAAGCAAAAAGACTTGGAGTAAAGTGGATTTTGGGTGGTGAATGCGGCCACATGTGGCGGGTCATCAACCAGTATATGGATACCATGAACGGTCCCGCCGATTTTCTTGAAGAACCGGTTTCTCCGATAACCGGAACCAAGTTTGAAAACGCTAAATCTACCAAGATGGTACATATTATGGAGTTCCTTGCTGACCTTATCAAGCACGGCAAACTCGATCTCGATCCCAGCCGGAATGACCACATAACGGCAACCTTTCATGATTCCTGCAACCCTGCCAGAGGTATGGGGCTTTTGGAAGAGCCGCGATATGTTATCAAAAATGTTTGCAATAATTTTTATGACATGCCGGAAAATACAATCCGGGAACAGACATTCTGCTGCGGCAGCGGGGCCGGCTTAAACGCTGGTGAAGATATGGAACTGAGGATGGCAGGCGGACTTCCCAGGGCTAATGCCGTAAAATATGTTCATGAAAAATTCGGTGTAAATATGCTTTCAACTATATGCGCAATCGACCGGGCTGTCCTTCCTGATCTCATGTCCTACTGGGTTCCCAAGTTGACGTCACCGGTGTTTGTGAACTGGTGGCCAATGCGCTGAATTTGCCCGGACAAAAAGAAAGAACGCTTGACCTGCGCGGGGAAGAACTGCCGGGAATAGAAGGTGATACGGAGGGTGGTGCTGATGAATGATAAAAAAATTATCATTGCCGGTTTAATTATTTTTATCGCAATTATACTGTTTCCTTTCTGGTATGGCCTGCTGAAAGCCGCTCCCGCACCTGAGCTCAAATTGACGGATAAGGCAAAGGCTGCCAAAGAGTGCGTTCGGCCCACAGAATATATGAAAACAGATCATATGCAGCTACTTGACGAATGGAGACATTCGGTTGTAAGAAATGCCAAGAGAGTTTATGTTAACAATAGCGGCAAGGAATTTAACATGAGTCTTTCAAATACCTGTCTTGATTGTCACTCAAACAAGGCGGATTTTTGTGATAAATGCCACAACTATGCTTCGGTAGATCCTTATTGCTGGGATTGCCATATCGATAACCCGAAGGAGATAAAGTGATGAAAAGCAGTAGAAGACGCTTTTTGCAAATAGCAGGTATCTCAGCCCTGGGTTTGGGAGCAAAACCTGTTCTGGATGCATTTGCCAAAGAAGACCTTGGCGACAAACCGGAAGTTCAAATTTTACAAAGTGATAAGGCCCTGAAAGCCAAACAGTGGGCCATGGTCATCGATACCCGGAAATTAGAATCGACAGAAGCTCTCGATCCCATAATTAATGCCTGCCATAAAATTCATAATGTTCCGACCAAGCTCGAAGATAAGCGGCATGAAGTTAAGTGGATATGGGAGGAAGGATATCACCACGCTTTTCCTGGAAAGGCGAACAGATTCCTTGATGAAAAGGTAGAGCGTACGCCCTTTCTGGTTCTTTGCAATCACTGTGAAAATCCGCCATGTTGTCGGGCCTGCCCTACCGGAGCGACGTTTAAAAGAGAAAGCGACGGTATAGTACTCATGGACTTTCACCGGTGCATCGGGTGCAGGTTCTGTATGGCAGCATGCCCATTCGGTTCAAGAAGTTTTAATTTCAGGGATCCCCGTCCGTTTATAGAGGTGACAAACAAGGAATTCCTAACACGAATGAAAGGGGTTGTCGAAAAGTGCAACTTTTGCGCTGAGCGGCTGGCTATCGGTAAAATGCCTGCCTGTGTGGAAGCATCCAACGGTGCAATTGCATTCGGTGATCTGTACGATCCGGAGTCTGAAGTCAGGAAACTGTTAAAAACAAATTACACAATCCGACGTAAGCAGGGTCTGGGTACCGAGCCTTCTGTTTACTACATAGTGTGAGGTAATTATGCTTGAATTAGCAATTAAAGGTAGTAAAAAATATTACGGGTGGATGGCTTTATTGCTTGGTATAATCGGGATAGGATTTCTCGTTTATCTAAAGCAGCTTGATTTCGGCCTGGGCATTACCGGTATGACCAGGGATGTATCCTGGGGATTTTACATCGCCCAGTTTACATTTCTAGTCGGTGTTGCAGCAGGAGGGGTTATGGTGGTCCTTCCTTACTATCTTCACGACTATAAGGCCTTTGGGAAAGTGACTATTTTAGGTGAGTTTCTTGCCATTGCGTCTGTTGTCATGTGCCTTTTGTTTATCATTGTTGACCTTGGCCAGCCATCGAGGATTTTTAACGTTCCACTATATCCCACACTGAACTCCGTCCTTTTCTGGGATATGATAGTATTGAATGTATATCTTTTCTTAAACATTATTATCGGCTGGAATGTGCTGGAAGCTGAGCGAAATAATGTCCATTATCAGGCATGGTTAAAACCCCTGATTTATCTTTCTATTCCCTGGGCTGTCAGCATCCATACGGTTACCGCATATCTTTACTGCGGTCTTCCCGGCAGAGGATTCTGGATGACAGCTATCCTGGCCCCTAGATTTCTTTCTTCAGCCTTTGCAGCAGGTCCGGCACTGTTGATTCTTTTGTGCCTGATTATCCGCAGGGTTACAAATTATGATCCGGGAAAGGAACAGATTCAATCCCTTGCAAAGATCGTTGCATATGCCATTACCATTAATGTCTTTTTCTTCCTTTGTGAAATATTTGTAGTGTTTTACAGTCAAGTTCCAGAGCATATGGATCATATTAAGTATCTTTTCGTAGGACTTCACGGACACGGTGTACTGGTTCCCTGGATGTGGACATCCATGATCTTAATGCTTGTAAGCATTATTTTGCTTGTAAATCCAATCACGCGTAAAAATGAGGGTGTTCTTACCGTAGCCTGTATCACTACTTTTGTAGGTACCTGGATTGACAAAGGGCTTGG
>Ga0114918_10001735_pt1 | contig 19529 bp, 29 predicted proteins | sample LantaG_FD_87015 | JGI IMG/M metagenome (GOLD analysis project Ga0114918, IMG submission 87015) | Deep subsurface microbial communities from Baltic Sea to uncover new lineages of life (NeLLi) - Landsort_02402 metaG | ecosystem: Environmental > Aquatic > Marine > Oceanic > Sediment | place... | reverse complement strand
TGGAGGAATATTAAGAGCAGAAAAGAAATATCCAAAAGTAAATCCTTTTTCATTCATATGTTCTTTAAGATTATACAACAAATCTATATTTTTCAAAAAATCACTTTCCGATAGATATGGCAAATCAGAAATCATATTAATAGATATAATAATATTTTTTCTGAGATATTTTTTAATTTGATCAAATGATCTGATTATATCTTCTTTTCTGTACCCTTTATCTATATAATTTAAAGCAAAATCATCCATAGATTCCATTCCAACTTTTATAACTGATATATATTTATTCAATTTTTCTAAATACTTTTTATCAAGAAGATTGTTAATACTTGAATAAATAGTAATTTTAATATCATTCTTAACCAACTTCTTTAAAATAGATTCAGTTTTGTCATTAAATAAAAAACAGCTATCTGCAATAAATATTGAATTTGATCTATGTCTTGAGAGAGTATTTAAAATGGATTTTACAACAAAGTCTGGATTACTATTTTTTATAGTATTGATATTTGGAAATATATTATAACTGCAAAACTTACACTTATTCCACCAACAATGACTATTAAAGATATAAGGTGTGTTAAAGTCGCTATACCTTTTTTTTATTAAAAATGTTTCATATTGTCTTCCCGGAAAACGAACCAAATCCTGTATATAGTCTCTCTCACAATTCCAAAAAGTACTAAAATCATTTTTAGTAATTAAAGTATCCTTCCACTCTTTTAAAATTTTATATAGATCTGTAGTTAAATCAACAAACCCCCTTACAAAAATTATATTTTTTTGATGTTCTTCAGTTGCGCCCATTACTTTTAACATTCTTCTAAGTTCTTGAATAGAATAATTAAAAACAAGATTGCCTCCAAATATAACTTTAATTCCATTTTTAAGAACATAATAAATTAAAGATAAATCAAAAACATCTAATGAACCACTATAAAATAGATAGTCACCTTTTATACTTTTTAGAAATTCTTCTTTATAACCAATAGTAGAAAAATATATTTTTATAAACGGAAAACACAAAAAATTAAAAAAAGAAAGTTTTTTATTTTGAGTAACGATCTTTTTAGCAAGTTCTGAAGTTTTATTTGATGCTGAATGGGATGCATTAAATATAGCATCGCTAAAGTGAACATCAAATCTGCCATCTCTCAAAAGATTTTCAGTTAAAACTCTTGATGCAAGAGAAAATCCCCAATCAGAACTAGGAGAAACTGAATATGTGACTTGCATATAAATTCCTTTATGTTGTAAGATTTACTCGATTAAACCAACCTCGCATAAACTTCTCTTGAACTGGATTTTCCTTCATATAATTAAGATAAAAGTTTCCTTGTAAAACATTCAGAACTTTCAACAATAATTCTTCTTCGTTTTGATCAAGAATATAATCTAAAGCCCTTAATGATGCAGAACCAATATACCCGTCAACTTTAAGATCATCAAATAGTTTTTCATTTCTATTTAAATAATTAAGACTTTCTTGTAGAAATTTTGCTGCTCGACTTCTCCCCATATTAACTGCAGTATCAAACATCTCATCCGCAATTGCTTGACTATTAACATCATCAAGTTTATTAGAATTCCAATAGTATTTTTTATAGAAATCATGAACACTATTTTGCAGTAGTGGTAGTTGTTTTAAGATTGCTGGAAAATCAGCATGACTCTTCATAGAGTCAATGATCTCCCAACCTTCCCATGTAGGGTTATACCTTCGAGAAATTCCTTTATAAGTCTCTCCTCCTGCGTCGTCTGGGTCATTTCCGTAGCCACCTTCGTGCCCCATTGTTTTTTCATATGCTGGTACAAATTCTGGCATTTTATTTTCTCCTCTAAAAAGGATCAATATCCTCTTCGATTTTTTTGCAATTTATTAAATCATTTTTTCTTTTCAAAAAAGATAAAAAGTCTGAAAATCCCATTTTCTTTTTTGCTGCCCATTGAAAACACGGAGCAGTATCATATAAATAAACATACCTATCTTGATCAACCGCAACAGCTCCACAAAATTTTTTTGTTGTTACTTGATATATTGTTCGTTTATATATTTTAGGCATCTAAAACCACATACCTTCTTTTTACTCTTCGTTTTTTATGATCTATTCGTAGTTTATCTAATTCTTTTTTTGCTTCATTAATATCTGTAAATTCAAGTTTACCTTTTGGCATTCCAATGGGCCAATGTTCTATAAACTTCCACCCAATAATTAATCTTCTTTTTTGAATATAATACTTTCGATCTACTTCATCAAAGAGTAATCTGAAATCTTTATCTGGATCCCATCCACCACAAGGCATTGACATACTACACCTCCACCCATTCTTGCTTCTCTTTATCCCAATAACATCTGTAAGAATCATCATCACTGTGTGTTGTTGAGACTTCAATAAACTCACAATCGAGTTGAAGATTGCTAGCAGTGAATCTATGTTTAACTCCTGGTTTTACTCTGTATGCAGAACCAGGACTAAGAATCAATCTTCTTATTAAATCATCTACTTCAATATCTAAAACAAGTTCGCCAGTCATAACATAGAAGGTTTCATCTTTTATTTTATGGTAATGAAAATTTCCACCCGAAGACCATTGTCCAGCATTAATAGTTAATATCTTTCCACAATATTTTTCATTATTTTCAAACCATTCTTCTTTACCCCAATCCTTTAGATGAATATGAGGTAACGCATCTTCATCAATTTCATTAGGTTTTTTCATCGTTTTTCTCCTTTAAACATTTACATAAAACATTCGCATTTCTTAATGCATCGAGAATAGCAACAACATGATTTCCTGTTGCTCCACTATACATTTGACTACCAGATGAATGTATATCAAATGGTAATCCAATATCCCAATGTCTAATACATTTCCAAACTGCATTAAACTCAGGCGTGTCTAATTCTTCTGGTAAAGGATCTCTCCAATTTTCACTCATTTCGTTTCTCCTTAGATAATCTAATTCTTATAAAATTACAACCTAAATGCTTTTCTATTTCTTCTTGTCTTTGAGTATCTTTTTCCGATAGATTTCCATTTGTATTAAAATGTGCCTCTTCATCAACCTCATTGACACAATGGCAAACTTTTCATAACAATTCCTTATATGTGAGGAAGCATATTTAAAATAGAATAAAATTCAGCTCTACACTGACCATGATTCATCATATCACCGTACATATTTGCAATTGCACATTTATCAACATAAAGAAGAATTCCAATTCCTTCAACTGAGTTTTTCTTGATGGTATTATAATGAAGTTGTATAGCCTCTGAAATTATTCCGGTTATATTTCTCATAGTCTGAATATCATTTCCAAGTTCTCCCTCTAATATATTCTGTTCATTCAATATATCCATAGTATCATTAATTAATCTATCTAAATCAGATAATGAACAATCACAAATAATACCAACATACATTGGCCACCCCTTAATAATATTATATTTTCTTACTATAAGGGGAGAGAAATGCTTCATAATTAAATTAGTATTTACATTTTCAAAAACCCCTTTTGCTATAGTTTTTTGTCTCTCTTTACTTCTTGATCCGCTTTCTGGATTAGTCATTCTTTCTCCTTTCAAATTCCTCTATTTCATTTTTGATTTCATCTTCAAATTCCTCAGGAAGATAGAAAATTATTTTTCCAGAAAAATTAAACCACAATGCCTCTGGAAATTTTTCTAGAATATATTGCTCTTCTATATAATCCTCCGTCTGAATTTCTATAACTTTTTTAGCTTTCATCACCTTAGTATCCTTTTTACTTTTTGTTCTAATACACTTAGTTTTTATCTTTAACTATACATCCATCCCATTATATTGATCTAACTTGTTTTCATTTGCTAACTCTTTCCATCTAGCAATTCTTTTATTTCTTTCTGCTTCTTCCATCAAATCTAATGTATATGGTACTCGATTATCTCTACCAATTTTATGTCGTTCATATTCTATTAATGCAAAGCATTGCCACGCCACATGTGCTAAATGATGTAACCCACTTTCATCATCGTATTTTTCACCCCGTAACCATTTAATAAAATGTCTCCATAATGGTCCTATAACTTTTTTCTATGGCATTCCTTTCCACCAATTATCATCATCATATTTAATTGTACCATATGTATATACTTGAGCTAATTGATCTAGAGGATAACCTGGTAATAAATCAAAACGATTTTTTCCTTCATCAAACCTTGCTGCTTCTTCTTTTCCAAGAATTGATGCTTCTTTTTCATTTCGTATATAATTTCTCATTCCACCTTGAGTTTTTCCTTCAGTTAGGGGTTTTGTTTTTATTTCACTCCCCTCATATATCATTGCCATCTTTTTTTCTCCTTTCAAGCAATTCATCAATAGCATTTATAATAGTTGGATAATATACTAAAATTGAACTGATGTTTGTTAAAGTGATCAATTCTTTTTTAATCGCTTCTCTTGCTTCTATTAGTTCATCATTTCGTCTTGGTTCCCCAGTTCTATCAATCATTTCCATTTAACAACCCTCAACGCTTGTAAAGTATTTTTCAACCAAATAGCATGCTTGTTCTTCATCATGGCACCAAGTGTTTACTGTCTGCTGAACAAATGGATGTTGACATTGATAATCATTCAAGTCTTTAGCAAACCCAATAACTGATTTTTCAGGATACATATAATACCATGCCAACTCGAAAAATGAACCAAGTAATGGTTTAGATGGATCATATTGATTCATATTAACAATTCCAATACTTGACCTTTGAACATAAGTAAGATCTTTTGGTACAAGCAAATCAATCCCAAACTCCCTGCTAGTTTTAGTTATTGCATACTCTTGTTCTTTCAAACCATTCTTATTAAATGGATTTGAACAGGGATCAATTATATTGAACCTTCCCATCAACTTCTCTGTTACTCTTTTTCTCCACAAATAAGTTTCTTTAAACTTTGGAGAAATTTGTCCTACTAAATAGATTGTTTCCATTATTCACTCCTTTCTGGACTATCTAAACCTTCTATATAACATGCTTCTTTAAATGCAGACCATAAATAAGCTGGAAGCTCTCTCACTTGAAAGGGGGTGTTTTTCTCTTTACAATCTTTAATACCCTGTACCATTCCATCCGTCATTCCTAAATCAATATAAAAATTTGTCTGTTCAGCTACATCTCTCCAATAAAATCCAGCTTCAATTCCAAGTTTTCTATCTTCGGGAATATGATCTCGTAGCACATTTTTTCTGGTATAAAGTAGGTGGGATGCATATGGAGTTTCATTGTGGTTTACTAAACAATCATGCATAGCAAATTCACCATATATTTCATTCAATTTAATATTCCCAGCATATGGGGATTCAACGACTACTCTTTTCATTCTCAACTTCTCCTTTCTTTTGCCAAGTAATCAATTTAGTTTAAAAAACATCTGATTACTCTATTTTTATTATTTTTAGTTATGTAACCTATTGATATTATTACATGCAAACTACTCCAGTTTTAATCTTAAACACCATTGTTATATTTATACAGTAAAAATTAACCTATTGATATTATTTATTATTCTTAGGCGTTTTACACTAAATAAATTTTCGTTTTATTATGCCCTACATATTTTTTTAGTGTATCCTCCGCACCACCTTTCTCCCGTTTTAATATTTCATCAAGACCTTCTTCTGGTCTAACAACACAAGCAACTATCACATCTGATTTTTCAGCAACAGGTGTATTACGAACTGTTGGGGCACCACGACCATATCTTTTGTAAGCTGGATAAAATATTAAAATTGGAATCCCTTCTTGTTTCGCAATTTGTTCAGCACATCTATCTCCACCTTTTGGACATCCGCCTGAACAAATCCAATCTCCTTCCTCATATATCTCAAAGAATTTTTTCTTTATTAGGTCGAACGCTGCCGCTGTGTCCCTTCGTCGGGTTCCAATCACTCCTATTATCTTCATTTGGTATCCTTTCTAAAACATGTTTTGGAAAAAATGCTTGGTTCATAAAAAAATCAACTTTTGGTTGAGATGCATGTTTAAAATAAACTTCTATCATATTTGGATATTTAGACCACTTGCTTCTTTTTTCAATATGTAAAAATGGCCAAACCATATCGGTAAAGTATCCCAAATCTCCTTTTTGAATCCAGTACCAATCTCTTCGATACCATAGAGCAGCCCTAATTAGATCTGAAAAATCGTGATCATTAAACATCAATCTATCGCCATTTGACTTAAAAATAATAAAAGGTTCAATATGAGGTTTCTCTAAATTCTTTTCTTCTAGCACCCAATATGATGGTTGCCAGTCCATACCATCAACCCAAATTTCAGCATAGTAATTATCATTAGGTATTCCAAATCTATCCTCAATGGGATGTGGCCAATTCTCAGATGGTACTCCAAATTTTTCTCTTGCTTTAATAATCAGCTCAATAGCACGTGCAAAATGAGTTGGATATTTATTTACAGTGTTTACATCAAGCATTTTCACTCCTTTCTTAATGATGGGAATATCCTTCAACAGAATCATTTTCATAATCTGATGATGGTTTCAAACGTCATTACATGGTTTTGATTCATATATAATACATAAACGGTCTTTATGATCCTTGTCTAATACAAATTACTTTAAATGATCACAAATTCATTATTTTCTTTTTGTTAATCTTTGTTGAATATATCCTCCTGAATCTTCGATAATATCTTCAAGTCTTCTAATATATTCTTTAAGAGATTCTATATTTTCTTTTTGAATTTTTACCACTTCAGAAGAAGTTTGTAGTGTTTCTAAATATTCCTTATTAACTTTCTGAAGTTCTTCTTTTAATAAACCTTTTAAAAGTTTTAGAAATTCATCCCAAGCAGCATCTTTTATACTTTTCTTATATTCTTTCCATTGATTATATAACCATCTGCTAATTTTAAAAAATTCAATAATTTCTATTGGTGTCATATATTCCCATCCTTCTTATAATCTCTTTATAAAATGCTTCCCACCATTCTCTATAGTAGTTAGCTATACTATTACATGAAAAACATAATATCAATAAGTTCCATGGATCACAATCTTTTTTATTATAATTAATATGATGAACTAAAATCCTTTTGGTTACACCCAAACATTGTGGATTTTGACATGTATAATTATCCCGTTCTAAAATGTGTTCTTTTAAGTCTTTGGTTCTCCACTCTTCACAATACCCATCAGATGTACAACCACCTCTCCAGTTATGATGCCCTTTTCCACTCATTCTCTCACTTGCTTTTTGCTTTCGTAGTTGTGACTTTTTAGAACCTTGTCTTTCTTCCCATGTTATTCCAAATTTTACTTTTCGCATTTTCTCTATTGATTGTCTAGAATGGTTCTTACCATACATTGGATTGTTTTTTCCAGAATAATCATTTCTAGTAGCAGATTCACTTAACTTTTTTTTATGTTCTCGTGATTTGGGTTTACCAAAGCAGGGATGGTCTTTACCAGTAACTCCATACATACCGTTATTTTTACCACTATTTATTCCTTTACAAGATGCTTTTAACTTCAAAATTTCTTCTTCTGTTTTCTTTCGACCTATATTAGATTTTCTAACTTTCTTTGAAATTTCTTTATTTTTCATTGGATTCCTATATCTAATATAATGGTAATTAAGAAATTTATTCTCGGATCTAGAAACATGACTACCACAACCACATTTACATAACGGTAAACTACTTAACATAAATTATCAAATACCCGATATTTTAAATTACTATTATTCAAAAGATATTCCGCTGAAATATCATAAAACTCAATTTTAGTTACGATGATCTCTTCTACACCACTGTTCAGAATTTCAACCAAACACGGAGAACATGGGATTCCACATGACATATATAATTTACATCCCTTAGTTTCTATACCAAACCTCGCAGCATTAATTAAAGCATTTCTTTCAGCATGTCCTGCAACACACCATTCAAGACCTTCTCCAGATTTAAAATTTGCTATATATCGAGGACATACAGTAGCGATATCTTCATCACTTGGTGTTTTTCCATCTTGAGTTAATAAATCTTGAAGTTTGGGATCAAGACCATATCGTTCCCAACAATGTGGAGTTCCTCGTGGAGGACCATTATACCCAGTTGATATAATAGAATTATCCTTTACTAATACAGCTCCTATTTGTCTTGATAAACATTTGCTTCCTTTTCCAACAGCTTTACAAATATCATATAACCATTCATCCCTTGTTATTAAATTTCTCTTTTTCATCTATTATCTCCTTCACCATGTAATGTTCCACGTTCCATTCTATCAAGAAGTTTTGTTATATTAGTTTTTGCTACATCATCAAAATCAATATCAAATTGATCAAGAATACGTGCTTGATACCAAAGTATATCGCCAATCTCTTTTATAATCAGATCTAAAAATTCTTGATCAATTATTCCGTTTTTATCTCGAAATAGCTTTTTTATTTTCTCACAAAATTCTCCTGATTCACCAGCTATACCCAATACATAATATAACCAACCAGGTTTTATACAATCTTGTGCTGAAGTTCCAACATCTGTTTTTCTACATTCAATTTGATATTCTCTAAAGTCCATTAAAATTCTCCAGTCTCAATGGGGCATTTTCCTTCTTCCACATCGCATCCATTTCCATATTTACAAGTGCAACCCGCTTTGTCATACCCGCTATGCATCTCAACAAGCTGAACATCAAACTGATTCTTTAAAATTTCAAGAATTAATTCTTTTGACATTCCCAATAATGGTGCAACCAATTTAATTGGTTTAACTCCTGAAATTGCAAGAACTTCATTCATTTTAACTACATACTCTTGATAACAGTCTGGAAATAAATTGATACGATCCGAATAATCAGGACCATACCAAACTTCATCAAGTCCCATATTTTCAGCTACGCTTATTGCTAAACCAATAAAGATTGTATTTCTTCCAGGTACATTCATAGCATGAACATTATTCCATCTTGCTTCAGTTTTATCTCCAGTCAATCCACTATCAACACCCAAGTTTTCAACCTTAATAATTTGATACCCGATCTCGATATCTTCGCTTCTCAATTGTTCCTGAGCATATTCTAATTCTTTTACATGTTTTTGACCATAATCAATTAAAACACAATATGGAACTTTTCCCGCCATCTGAGCAAGTTTCAACATTAACATGCTGTCTGCACCACCACTATAAAGCATTACAATATCTGCAATTATATCTGCCATTCTATACTCTCCTTTCAAGGAATTTATTTTATGTTCTAAATACCAAGAATATATTCTCAATAAAACCTATGAGATTTATTCCATTTTACTTCATTTATCTATATATATTAATATCTGAAATATAGGATAGTGTTCCATTAATATTAACTTATTTTTAATTGAAGGAGGACATCATGTCAGAAGTAAAAGATGCCAAAAAGAGGATGAAGAAGGCGAAAAAGTCTTTGGCAAAAGCGGAAGTAAATTTCTTCAAAGCCAACAAGTATGGCTCGGAAAAACAGATTGCGCTGTGTCAAACAAGACTTGACAAAGCCAAAGGGCGTGCCGACGTTGCCAAGGAAAAACTGGAAGCAGCCAAACTGGCAAATCCGAATTTCATCAACAAATCTGTTGACTACCTCAAAGAGTCTCCGATCAAAAAAGCTTTTAGTTGGACCGGTCTCGCAGTTACGGCAGTTGTTACGACTATTGCCGGTGTAGTTCTGTATGATTATCTTAACGGTGATGACGAGAATCCAGAAACAGCCACTGACTCTGTTTAAATGCACGCACGTCACCTTGGGTAGCTGTGTTGGTCAGTTACAGCAATGCGTGTAGCAAAAAATAAGGAGCCCACAAGCGTTCCTTATTTTTTTCAGCTTTATCTAAATCAAATGAATTTTTTTGTTCTATATATATTAATAAATGAGAAGAATAATATAAACTTTATAGACTTCATAAAAGGAGGTATAATTATGTCAGTATCTTACGAGTTTTTCAAAGAAGAAGAATATCATGGTAACTTTGAAGACAATCTCCATTTCATGTTGAGCTATTATCATACAGCGATAGAAATGTATCGCGTTATGAAAATGCAAACTGAAATAAATGAGAAACAGAAAGCGGACGCCCATGAAGCTCTGGGAGAATTAAGAAAACGTGAAAAAAAAATCAGAACTGACAAAATCCATCTCTCTGAGAAAGACAAACTTGAGATGGCTGAAAAGAAAGAATTTCTAACGAAACAAAGAGAAAAAGATGTTTCGATGTATTACAAAGGCAAGAAAATAGAGTACGATCAACTAGTACATCTACTTTTTAAATATCAGTCTGCTTTAGAGTATGTTGAAAACGCTGATAAATGGGGTAGGGGTATTGTTGGTAAAGGTGCTAAAGTTGGGGGATCCGTAGTATTATGGCCTCTAAAGAAGATGTGTAACATAGTTTCTAATGTTACCGAAAGTGTTGGTGCTCAAGCATTTCTGATGAGAGCTGAGTATCATCTAGAAAGGCTTCCATGTCGAGCGGCAAAACACATCACCAGAGAAATAAATTTAGATGATCATCTTTCCAAAATGAAAGAGAATAAACAGAAAGATGGTGAATTTGAATTTAGCATTTCCCTATAAATTATGGGAAAAAATATAAGTCTGAAACTAGACTTATATTTTTACAAACTATTCCATAAGTCTATATTTTTTTTGTTTATAGTATCAAATGAAATTTCATTCTCTATTGCATGTAAGATATCTGATTTCATTTGACTATAATCTCGCATTCCCCGAACAATTCTACTTACAATACTTGCATCATTAATCTCAATAACTCCTTTGCCTCTAAAATAATTTAACAATCTAACAGAATCTTTTATAAGTAATGGAGTCCCAGACATTAATATTTCTGTTGAAACTCTTGGGCATCCATCTGTTAGGTTACTTAAATTCAAACCAAATCTGCTATCATTTAATATTCTATTTAATTCGGGTCTATCAACAGGACCTTTAAATTCAATATTATCTATCTTATACTGCTCGCATAATTTTTTTCCAATATTCGGTTGATTACCACAGTGAACAATTTTATATTTTCTAAGTGCTGGACGCTGAAATATCATTTTCATAAATTCTGGTTGTCCCTTGAATCTAATTTGTGTAAAATTACATGGCCAGCATATATCCCATTTGGCATCGCCGTTAATTGGATGGAAAATAAAGGGAGAGGCAGTTTTATAAAACGGAATACAATTGCTACCTTCAATAAAATCTCTTTCATCTTCCATTAGAAAAACATCATACTTTCCGCCCCATTTCGGTATGATTCTACGTCCAGCTCCAAGATATAATTTAAGACCAAAATGATTTGGATGGCTATTTGTTATCTTATCATATTGTTCAAATCCTCCCCGCCAAAATGATATATCTGGGGTTGGATATTTTAAAGTGTCAGAGAAATTTTTTACCCACTTTTGGATATATTTTTTACCATTTACCTCAAACACAATATCATCTTTTGGAACCTTTGTAAGTCTCCATATAATAACTTCGTCAAAATAATCTTTCTCCAAGAACCACAATGGAAAAAGCATATAGTAATCATGACAATTTTCTTTGAATGTTTTTAAATCTTTAAATTCATGATAATATTCAAGGGCTAATATATTAGCTCTAAACAACCAGAATCTTCTCATTTCACTACCCCTTTCTTATAATAAACTACGAGTTCCTTTTAGCATTTTTCTTGTTACCCGTAGATCTTCTGATGCCCATGCATCCCACATGAAATTACGAATATAATCATAACTAAGATAACCATACCCATCTTCGCCCCACCACGGACTCCAACTGTTTTTAAACTTTACCAGATTTGTAGCATCATCATAACCAACAGCACAAACAGCATGCCCGCCATAACACATATCTGGATTTGCAGGATATTTAACAATTCCATCTGAACCTACATAAAAGATTTCTTCATAACAACCAATACCGATTGGAACCGGAGCCTTTCCCAAAGCTGCTTTTAATTCATATATACTTCCAACACTCCAATAAGAAGCGATTAAAGACCATTTGGCAATCATCGTTGCCCATTTTTTTGGTTTACCAACATTTATATCACTATATGGCCACGCTGTCTCAGTAGGAACTCCTATTTTGTTTAATACCTTCATAGCATAACGAATAGATGTTCCTTCTTCGTTTGGCCACGGATCAATCTTTTTTGAGTTCCAATATACCCATGACTCAGATAAATCATAATTTTTCTTTTTTCTTTTATATGTTTTTCCAGCAACTATTTCTTCTTCATGTTCTTTTTGTTCTTGCCATTCTTTCATTGCTGTTACTGCAAAACCAACACAACTTCCCAACTGCCCTTGATCTTTAACGGGAGACATTTCAATTGAATGATCTACTTTAGCAGGTAAAGACAGAAACATATCTCGCAATTCAGCTACGCTTTCATATACAAAAGTATTTCGATATTTATAGTCTTTTGAATCTGGCGGATCTTTGATATAGCCAGAAGTATTAAGTTTGTTTTTAATTTGCTTAACTGTAAATTTTTTTGCCATTTTTTATCTCCTTGTTTTGACCATCTATATTTTTGCTTTAGATGGATCAAAACTCCTTAACTTAGTATAAGGAACTTCCATACACCTCAATCCCCAAACAGAAAGTGAATGTAAAGATATAAAGTTCCCTTTTATTTTATTAGGTGCCAAATCTAAATTCGGTATTCCAGCTCTACGTTTTCCTTCAATTGTATAAACTCTGGCAAGATCAGATTGACGTAAAAACTTTTGTAATAAAAATCTAATGGTGTCAATCTTTATTTTTTGATTAAAATTACACACGATATGAAATGATTGTTTTCCAGTGAATCTTATTTGAGCTGTATCAACAATTGGCATTTTATCCATAACATATTCATAAACTTGAGATGTTACTTTTTTCGCCCAAGCAAATCCATCGCTAGGATGAATATCAATATCAATAATTCCAATATTCTCATAAGAACTCATCGCAGAATGAATACTTACAGTTCTACCAGTTATTATTTGATCATAATTAGAATTATACAATCTTATAAATTTGCCCTGTAATTTTCTTCTAATAATGGGTTTATTCATTTCAACCATAATAAAAAACATCAAGTCTCTATTTGAAACTGCATTTAATAACGGACCTTTCACTTTTTGATAATAATCCCATATCATTAACTCAGTAATTCCTCTGGGATATAGTTTGTTTTTTATAACAATTGTATTAGGATTTTCGGGATATCCCATTATTGACTCTCCCAATTATAAATTTGAAATAGAGTGAGCAAAACTTTATCCCCCTTTGAAAATGGGTGTGAGAATACCAAATCGCTAACAACCTCAACTATTAATGTACACCCACAGTTATATAACACTCGACCCCAAATTCTTTCTCCACCTTGATTAAATTCAACTAAATCACCAGGTTTTACATCATCAAGATTTTGTAGAGGATGAGGAGCTTCATTACATCCATATAATCGAGATAGTTCCCACGCATCAACACAATCTATACAATCATAATAGTCACCATCTCTACAAGGCATTTTTACTCCAATGTATTTTTATTTTGTTCTAACTTATTTTTATACCACTTTATAGCTTTTTCCAATCCTTGGTGTATATCATGTTTTGCATTATAACCTAGTTTCGTTTGAATATTTTTTAGATCGGCTAAAGTGTGTCTGGTATCGCCTGCTCTGAAATCTCTGTATTTTGGTTCTACATCTGGTTTATTAAATAGATCTTTAAGTAATGTAAACAAATCATACAAAGAAATATTTGTTCCTGATCCAACATTAAAAACATTAGCACCTTCCAAACTACTGACAGCTGCTAGAATATTAGCTCGTACTACATCTTCAACATAACAGAAATCTCTACTTGTTTTTCCATCACCATTAATAAATATTTCTTCATCTCTAATGAAAGCTCTACACCAAGTTGGTATAACAGTTACATATGGACCTTCAAATTTTTGCATTGGACCATAAACATTAAAGTAACGTAAACCTATACTGTCAAATCCATATGCTTTATGAAATACTTTTGCATACATTTCATTGATCTGTTTAGTTGCCGCATAAGGAGAAAGGGGTTCTCCAATAGTATTTTCAACTTTTGGCAATGTAGTGCTATCTCCATAAACTGAACCAGATGAAGCATAAACAAATTTCTTAACTCCAGCTTGTTTAGCAGCCAACATAATATTAAGAAATCCATTTACATTACTATCATTGCTTGAATATGGATCATCTATAGATCTGGGTACTGAACCAAGGGCTGCTTGATGTAAAACATAATCCTTACCTTCACATAAATCAACACAGGTTTTGAAATTTCTAATATCATTTCTGATAAAGGTAAAATCATTTTTAAACTCTTTTACATTACTATCATCACTATTTGAAAAGTTATCAAGACCCCAAACCTCTTGTTTCTGTTCAATAAGTTTCTTAACTATGTTGGATCCGATGAATCCTGATGCCCCAGTTACTAACCATTTCGCCATTAGTTTTCTCCTATTGGTTTATCTGATCCTTCTACATCAACCACTTTATTTTTATCCCATAGAGATGTACAAATAATCTTTGCCTCATCACAACGAGATTTATATTTATTTGCTATATCCATAACTTCAACCAAAAGACCATCATCCAATGTAGTTGGATTAAGACCAAGATTCAAAAAATTATCATTCATAAATACAAGATCGTTTTTTACATCTTCATTTCTTGGATTAGCATAATATCTCATTTGTGCATCTGTCAGTTTACAAATTTTTTCTGCTAACTCATGTATATTATGACATTCAGTAGTTTGATTGAATATCTTGACTCTTTCACCTTTCTCTGGCGGATTTTCAATCGCTAATTTTACACAACTAACAGAATCTCTCATGTGAATAAATGCTCGAGTTTGTCCACCAGTTCCGTATATAGTTAATGGATGCCCCATTGCTGCCTGCATCAAAAATCTATTCAACACAGTTCCATAATCACCATCATAATCAAAACGATTTATTAATCTCTCATCTATCATAGTTTCATCAGTAGAAGTACCCCAAACAATTCCTTGATGTAAATCTGTAATTCTAATCTTATCATTTTTATTATAGTACATAAATGCTAAAGCATCCTGAGTTTTTGTTAAGTGATATATACTACCAGGATTTGGAGGATACATTATCTCCAATTTTTGTTCACCAAAATCTGTATCAACTTTAACTGTAAGATATCCTTCGGGTATTTTCATTCCAGCAGTACCATATCCATATACTCCAGTTGTCCCCAAATGAACTAAATGAATATCTAAACCTGATTCAACAATAGCACATAAAATATTATGTGTGGCATTTACATTATTATTGATTGTATATCGTTTATGGAACGATGATTTCATTGAATAAGGAGCTGCTCTTTGTTCAGCATAATGGACAACTGCCCTTGGTTTTAATTCTTCAAATAAAGTCAGTATTCGATGATAATGATCTGAAGCATCAACATATTCAAATCGAATTTTATTTCCAGTTAATTTCTTCCAAATATCTATTCTCGTACTTATAGGAGCTATTGGTGTTAGAGATTCACATTCTAATTCGATATCTGTTTTTCTTCTAACTAAATTATCTACTATTGTTACATTATATCCATCTTTTGAAAGTGATAAACAAAGAGGCCATCCACAAAAACCATCACCACCAAATACTATTATGTTATTACTCACTTTTCCATTCTCCCTTTCTATATCCTTTTTTTGGTCCAACATGATCATAATGTTTGAAATCATTATTAAATCCTAAGGTATATTTTTTGAGATTAAGTTCTTTAGAAACTGGAGTCAAAACTTGAACTTCTCTTAGTTGTTTTTTCCATCCTATTTTACTTAGCACTATTCTAACCAAACTGGTATTAAATATTCCAGTTGCTACAGAAAATAAATCAAATTCTGTCAAATCTAGTCCATCAATAACAAACTCAATAGGATTATTTCGAGGATCTGTTTTACCTCGTCTTAAAATTATTTCAAGAATATTGTTATACTTTTTCATTATATTTATCAAAGGATCAATTTCAATATCCATAAAAAATCTATTATCATCTTCTAAATGAAAAAAGAACTCAGTATTACATAATTTTACAATTGGGGCAAAGAAAAAACCGGGACCCAATCTTCTTTCAGAATAATGAATTTCATCAAATAAATCTTTATTTTTTTCTAACCAATTTCTACCTAATTTTTGTCTTTCTATATCATGAACTTTATCTTCTAATATTATATACTTTAAAGTATGAGAAGTTTTAATATACTTTCTAAATGTTGTTATTGATGTTTCCAAAATATCTGGTCTTGCACAACTGTTGATAAGAACATTTATAATCATTTACGTCTCCAAATATTATGTTCATGTATTATTCGAGGCTGAATATTATCATATTTTTTAGTTCTAATGTTGAACTCTGGCGGTAAAACATAAAATTTCAAATCAGAGCATTGCCAAATAGAAACTCGTAAAGACGGTTGATCTCTAATCTCACCAGTTAGTTCATACCAAATATCAAAATTTTTTTGCCAGGTTTTAAAGAAATTTTCAACTTCTGGAGATTTTCTAAACATAAAAACACCACCACCAAATTCAGAAAATCCATCTGGAATATTTGCATAGTCAAGATATTTAGAAGATTTCTTTGGATCCTTTCTTATAAGATCATGTGTAGCAGCCAAATCAAATCTTTCCATTAATCTAAATGACTCTTCAATAGGTCCAACAATTTCAGTATCACAATCCATATATAATGTATTTTCATATGGTGAATTGTAGAGATGTTTATGCTTAATTCTTGCACTTTCAACTTCAATTATTTTTACATCATTAATACCTTTAACTTTTGGGTCTTCGTCTGTAAATAAAGTTATTGGCAACTTCGGATGTATTTTCTTAAGAGATTCAACTGAGTATCGTAATTCTCTAATTCTATCAACCTTCTTGATTTTAATTTTAATAAATGCTATATATACTATTCCGTTTTTCATTTACTTCTCCGCTATTATCCAGACAGAAACTAAATGTTTATTATCACATGCTAATGCTTTTTTTTCTAAATCAGTATTTGGTGTGACTCGTCTTCCGCCTTTTTTATTAAATATATCCATTACAAAATTCAAATTTCCTGTACCATTACATTCATAAATATATGAAAAATTTTCGCATAATACCTTAAGACCATCTGGAGTAAATCTCCAATAATCAAATGGAACTCCATGTACATAAAATATCAAAGCAGATGTAAGTATTGCTAAACCGCCGGATTTCAATACTCTTCTTATTTCTTCAACTCCTACCCATGGTTTCCTGACATGTTCCAAAACTTGATCAGCAATAACATAATCAAATGTGTTATCTTCATAAGGCATTCCGTGGATATCCACATTGGGATAAGGAGGAGCAGTAATTTCACATTTTTTAGGAAGCATATCTATAATTGCTGTGTTTCTTATTTTAATTTTACTATTTCCTTTTCCTTCTAAAGAATCTCCTATCAATAAACATTTACCCGAAAGTAATTGTTTTGATTTTATAAACTTTTCTATAGAACTATACATAGCATATCTAGAAAAATTATATCTCTTACTTGGCATTCTTTTCTCTCTTTCTTAAACTACACCAATCTAATGCACACCAATTTTTAATAGGTATAGAAATTTTATTGATTAATTCATTATGGTCTTTTTTTGATAATCCTATTTTACCGCAATGCCATTCTATCCATAATTCATTTATATAGTTAAATGAACCATCTTTTATCATCTTTGAAATTACTGGATATTCAGCACCCTCAATATCCATTTTTAATATAATATAGTCACTCGTAAATAGATTGTCGAAAACCCATTTAGAAAAATCTATTGTTTCTATAGTTATTGGATTTTCCTTATCCAGTTTACCGCTTTTCTTATTCTTTATTAGCGTTCCGCCATCTTGTAACCATGCCGCACTCCTATAAAACTCTTTTTGTCCATCCTCTATCCAAACAGCTTTATTAATAAAAGTATGATTTACTATATGAGAAAAACATGAAAAAAAATCAGGATCAATTTCAAAACTATATATTAGAAACATACTATCTATATCATTTTCTTTTCTAAATTTTCTAATAGAACAACCATCATGTGCACCAGCATCTATAAAAATTTTTCTCATGTTATTTTCCATTTAATTTTCTAAATAAAACTTTAATTCGTCCTTTATTCTCACCCCTCTCATAAATAGTATATAATACTTTCCATTTAGATTCTTCAAAAAATGATAAAAATTCTCTCAATCCATCAAAATGATAATAATGTCCAGCTTTCGTTGGCATTTCTATTTTTGGTTGCCTTGGAACTTCAACATATAAAATACCATTATCAACTAAATGATTATAAACATTAGATATTACTTTATTCATATCAGGACAATGTTCCAACATATGAGAAACAATTATAGTATTATATGATTTATTTAAATTTAGATTTTGAGCATCAATAACTTCACCGTTAAATCCTCTTGACTTCAAAATATTTATTGCATCTTCTGAAATATCAACTCCATATATATCTTTAAATCCCGCTTTTGATAATAATTTAAGAAGATTTCCTTCCCTGGATCCTATATCAAGTAATGGTAAATCTTTATTAGCATATTTGGATATAATATCTAAAATGGGAAGGTGTCTTTTTTTCATTATCTTTTCTTTTTCTGCCTGACTTTGAGTACTCAAAAGATGTTTAGTAATCTTAGCATTAAATTCTGCATAGTTTGATCTATCCATATTAACAACCTCCATATGTTCTTTAGCCAAAGCTAAATATTTTTGGTACTCAACTTGATATTTTTCTCTCTCAAAGTGACCTTTCTTACAATGCCATATAATATATTCATCATTAAAATGTCCTATACTATTAAATTTCATAGGCAATTCAACCATTTTAATTCTCTTTCTGTAGGTTCTAAAAACTCTCCAAAACTCCAGTTGCCCCTGACCCCATTTTTTATTGACTTTTATTGCTTGATACCAACTATTTATAAAAGAGTGTGTTTCTTTTGAATATCCAATGTTGAATACTCCAGCATTTATTTTAACATGATATGGAGCGTTTTTTCTATATAATATTTTTAACTGTTTGGATTCAATTTCAAGAAATTCAGATATATCTCCTCTAACTAAAACATCAGTATCTATCCAAGCAACTGGTTCCTTATATTTATCAAGGCATTCTCCAATTCTAATAGCTCTATCAATGATCATACTAAATCCACGTTTATCTATCATCTTCAATTGATTGTTTTCAAATGAAACTTCAGGAAAAGTTCTTTCTAATTTCTTTTGTAAATCTTCTGGATAGTTAGCTAAAAATACTTTTACTATACCAAGATGTTTTGGAGAATTAATTTTGATAGACATAAGAAAAGCAATCAGTTGATCAAAATAATATTCATCAGCTGTAGAATTAGTTATTATCATTT
>Ga0114918_10001734_pt1 | contig 19531 bp, 16 predicted proteins | sample LantaG_FD_87015 | JGI IMG/M metagenome (GOLD analysis project Ga0114918, IMG submission 87015) | Deep subsurface microbial communities from Baltic Sea to uncover new lineages of life (NeLLi) - Landsort_02402 metaG | ecosystem: Environmental > Aquatic > Marine > Oceanic > Sediment | place... | reverse complement strand
TGAAACAGTTGTGAGTACTAACGCCCTCTACCTGGAAGGTACTATCCTCTTCCACCTGTAGGTTATAGACTACACCGCAGGGTCCTTTAGAGATATCCCTCAACTTAAAGAAAACGTCAGACCCTACTCTTTTATAGTATCGGGGCTCACAAAAAACCGATCCCTCCGGACACTTCTTTACTGAGTTCTCGGTTAGAATCAGACACGAAGCTTCTTCTCTAGTAACTAGATGATAAGTATCTTTGCCTCTTCCGCCATTCCTGTGAACTACCGGACTTACCCTACCTTTTTGCTTATTGTAGTTCCAGACCACCCCACACTTCATACCGATATCCCTGAGGGAGTCTATGACTCTTCTCGAGGTTAGAACTATGTTAACTAGACCTTCTCCGGTCTGAGAAGCACAGCCGTCGGAATCAACCATCCCGTGTAAAAGGTATTTTAATTTATTTACCGGTAGGTCGATAACCCACGAGGGAATAGTCTTCTTAGAAGACCCGTGAGAAGTCTCTCCAAAATTAGCAGCCCACCACTCTACAAAAGCAGGGTTTAATACTTTTACATAGGTAAGACTACCACTATCCCAAGATTTTACGGAGTCCTCACCCAGCATCTTAGTTAGAATAGCTATAACCCGAGCAAGCTGGTCCTTAGACTCTTCTCCGAAAACTACTTGCCACAGACCCCAATAGCTTCTATTACTATCTCTCCCAATAGTGCCATCACCTAACCAATATCCTAATAGGTAGCAAAAATCCTCGTCTATTTTTATTGATTTTGGAGACTTATAGAAAACAGATCGGTCTATCTTATAGCTGGCATTATCCTTAAACGGGCACTCTCCTAGGATTGGGTGCCAAAGAACGGCGGACCCCTTTCCAAACCCGTCTGCGCCTATTCTTTCATGGAAGACACACGCATCCTCTTTATTAAGCTGAGAGATGACATTGTTTAGAGTAGCCCTGGTAGCACCAACTATTTCTGCCACTTCTTTTCTTGTCTTGACCGTGGGTTCATTTAGATTTGCTAACCAAGAGAGAAGGACTTTTCTAACACGGGCGGCGTTCTTATCCCTACCCCTGCATATAGATATGGGTAAGCGGTAACCATCCTCCTTCCACATAAGGTCTTTGTTTTGTGCTATAGATACCTCAGAGGTGTCTTCCACATGAGTAGGAAAACTCATCTTTACGTAGTCCTCTACGCACAGGTCACCCATCTTCTTAAACTCGCTAGATTGCTCTCCCAAAACCTCAACGGGATGCTCTGATGTAAGTATAAGCTTTTCGCTAGTTTTCCATATAGATGCAGAAAGAGTGTCCTTTGGCCCACTAGCTACTACAGATAATACTCGTCTCCACCTACCTAAATGGGTGAGGACTTCATCCCCAGGATTAATCTCCTCTATCTTCTTATACCCGTCGCGAGTTCTTACTCTAGACCCCTGCAAAACGCAGTTGCCTAAAAGCCAGAATTCATGACTTACCTCTAGCAAGGTTTTAAAAAGCTTGACATCCTCACACATATCGAGAAAAAAGTCATAAACGTATTGAGCCTGGTCTTCATTCTCGCTCTTAGGTTTTTCCAACCGGATCTTGGAAAGCGGAAGAGTCGAATGGAGGTCTATGGCCTGCCCTACAAACTCATTGTTGTTATAGAAGTGCCTATACCAAGCTCTTCTCTCTCTAAGATTCTGTGGTTTCTCCAAGAAATCCGTAGAGAGCTGCGGGGAATAGAAGTTACCCGCAGAGCTGGAAGCTACGTCAGAAAACCCAGAAAAGCTATCAGCGACCCTTCTTGAGTTAAAGCCGAAGGATGTGGTAGCATATTTTTTAACCATTCTGGCTTTAATTTCGAGCTCACTTAGCGGAGGGGCTTTTTTTGCCTGAGACTCCATTTTAGTTACCTTAACAGCTGAGGCATTCTTAGATTTCATTGGTTGCTCAGATCCTATCTTACTAACAACTGTTCTTTTACCGGTAGCCATATTTTATATCCTATTTTTTGTCTTTGAAGATTTTGTCTAATTCTTTTTCAGGCTGCTCCGATATATCGAATTTAGATATATCACCTGTTCTCTTTATGCACACGAGAGCATTATTAACCGACATCAAATCCTTTTTAAGACGCATAAAAAGGGCATAAAAATCTTCAAGACCGTCCATACTCCCCTCTTGGGCTTGCACCTCATACCGAAACTTAGATTGAACCTCGGTAAAAAGGCCGGAGTATGTTTTTAAAAGTTCGGATAGTCCTTTTTCGACTACCACTTTTTTAGCTACCGCATCCTTAACCATCTTATTTAGATCTGACATATTATTTAGCCTCTTCTTTATCTTGCTCTAAATGGTTCTTAACCATCTTCAATAAGACATTCTCGGTCTTCTTGCCTTCCGGATTCAACGGCAGGTACCCAGGTAGATTACCATATCCAGAGTTTAACGACCACTCAGAACTTGGTTCGTACCTTTTTTCATAGTAGCCCACATAGGGTCCGAAGTTTTCATCCGAAAGGTCTCCAGGCATTTTATTCCGCCCCTTGTTTTTTCTCAGCCTCAGCCGAGGCTGTAGCTTCTAAAACTTTCATAACAAAGTCTGCTCTCCTGTGTTCGACTTCTTGAGCCTTAGCCTTATAAAAAGCTATTCTTTCATCAAACCTCGAGAGTTCCTTCTGATAGTCAAGCGGTTTCATATTATCTCCTATGAAAGTTTTGTTATATAGATTTTACCAAGCATCGAAGACGAGATATTATTTGAAGTGTGCAGGATCAAATCTGCATCCCATTCTGCATCGTAGGTGAAAACATTAAGCTCCCCGCTGGCCTGGGTCTTAATAATTTTCTTGAATCTGGGATAAATAGATGCCGACCACGGCAGCCTGGACGGGTCTGCCTGCGGACCAAACAAGGTCATCTCATCGGTATTATAACCATTAGGCTGACCCGGCTGCTTACTGTAGGAGTTACAGACGAGGATTGTTTTATAGATCTGACTATCCCCATACAACCAGAAAGCCGACCAGCTCTCCAAGGGCAAGTACACCCACAGAGGCCTGTTTATGCTGTAGATAGTCGGAGCAGAGCTGCTATCGTCTATCACGCTTGCCTGCACATGAATCATGAAGTTATTATCGAGAGACCTATTTTCAGAGGGCATCCAGTTAATTACTGAGTTATTTTGCCTATCCCTGAAATAGGGGCTATCGAATTTGTATTCTTGGATGATATCAGAAATGCTGGAGATGTTAAAGCTAGTATCGACCCTACCTGACCACTTCATCTTTATGGTACCTAGGGTAGCTACAGTAACCCTACCAAAGGAATTCCTATTGTATTCCTTAAGACTTGCGCTAATTTCACTCCCTGAGAAATCTTCGGCAAAAAGAGTATCCACGCCGCTCTGAACAAATAGTTTTTCGGGATAACTCAAGCTGTCCTTATTCCATACCTTAGAGTAAGGCCCGGTGATAGAAGTACCGATACCACATATATCCTCATATGCTGGGGTATAGTCCCCGTTCGGCTGCATATCAAGCTGAGCTGTATCGTATACCTGATTATTAAATCTCAAAGTAACGTCTACAGCGAAATCCTTATCTCGAACTATCCCATAGGGTTTGTTCAGGTCAACCTTAACAGAATCTTGGAAGTAAATGGCATTCTGAGGCTGAGTTATGTCGGATAAAGAGCCAGGAGTGCCCTCGCCCGTGAAACGTAGGTCCCTTACCTCAAGAGTTCCATTTATCCTGACATTCTCTTTACAATAGAGACTATAACCAGCGACGGGGTCTAGCTGACCGGCTGTGATATTATTGGACGCCACGGAATTAGTAGCTGTAAGATTACCCCTAACACGAACATTTAACTGTCCGTAGCTCCCCGTTCCGTTTCCGAAGTCTAGGACGAGGTCTTTATACCCACCACCACTCGTTATATCCGTGCCAACCCTTGTGTCTATGATGTGGATACCTACCGGGTCGGAACTATCTTCCATGCTACCTCCGACCTTAAGATAAACCTTAGGGTCAGAGACGTACGCTTCAGGAAGAGTATTACCCAAAACTATAGCCAGGTCGGAAGTATCTCTAGCCTCAAAATTAGTAGCTTTTACATTCCCCTCTATCAGGGCTATGGTATTCGGGTCTTTTACCTGCTCTTGGATAAGTAAAGACTTACCCTCACCGATACTATAACCTAGAGTAAGACCTTTTCTAATATGTGTCTTCTCATTAACGGTTAGAGTATCTCCTATATCGAGGAAGGATACCTCAGCCCTATTAAATCTTAAGGACGTCGCATATATGGAGCCATAGACAAAGAGGTCGTTTCTCACCACTACATTAGGGCTAAAAGTCACCCTATTAAGTTTACCGTTACCGTTAAAGAAGACGTCGCCATTAAAAAGCCAGGCGTCCGCAGCCTCCCCCAAATCCAACTTAGCGAAGGTGATATCCCTGAGACTTCCACCCCATTTCCCCGACCCATAGTAGTGAGAATTGGACCACGGAACATCTTCTGTGACGGTAGCCCTGAATACCTTAAACTCCACCATTTGACCAAGCAACCCGTTTTTGTCTCGGATTATTATTTTACAGTGGCCTCTGGAGCTATCCGACAAAGAGGATAGAGCCTCTTCCTCTGGGCTGGATACGACAAAAACCTTAATATCGGGAGTGGAAAGCTCTGTCTGAAGCAGGAATTCTAGGTCTGCCGCTAATTTATCTATTCGTATTTCCGGGGTAAGACCTTCTTTGACTGCGATAGTCTCAATAACATTGCTACCGCCGACCACAGCGATGTTTACGAAGACGTCATCCTCTTCTTCTAGAGCTCCAAGTTCGGGCAAGTATTTCAAGCTATACTGGGAAAAGATCATAGGGACCGTCCCGGTACCATAAAGGCTAAATACGGTCCTGTTGTAGTCCTCTCCTATATCTCCGATAGTAAAAAGCCTGACACCGTCTGCAGTAAAGCTCTCGTAAAACCCTGACTTACCCACGTACCCACGGGAGTCCACTAAGCCTGTCTCACCTTGAGTAGCTATGCCTGGATTATAAAAGACTATCGCCTTAGACCCGGTAATTCCTATGTAAGGCACGCCGGTATATCCGAAGTGACCCTTGTTCTCAGAACTCAAATCACCAGGGATACCCCAGTACTTACCATAGGACCCACCATAGGTATAACTATCCCCATCTACAAATAGATTATCCCTGACCCGCACAGAGTCGTTAACATCAACCACTACGCTGGGAGCGTTAGCATACCTATCGGCGTTCCACTCTTCAGGAAGAAGGTCCCAGGCTGGCTCGGTAGTGTTATAACCTAATCTGCCCTTATAGTCTATCGTAAGGTAATTACCAGGAGTCCCACTCATGTCGAGGGCCTCAATAAAAGCCCCGTACACCCCGGTTTCTCCGGAGTCATTCCTAATCGTAAAAGCAGATACGCCTGTGACTCCCCGCTCCAGCAACGCTAAGCTAGCCCCGGTCAGACCGCGTGCGCTTATATTGACTCGGTCTGTATACTCTCTTAACCCTGTAACACCGAGCTCATATCCCACATAAAGAGATTTTAGCGATGCCTGATTAGCTACGATCTCCCCATCCGAAAGACCCTCAGGACCTGTAGCAGAATCTATGGGGTATGTAATTATCCCAGTGGGGACTCCTACTTGAAGAGCCCCGAGTAGATATTTTCCCTCATTATCCACAACTCTTGGAGTAACAGAGTTTGAGTTAAAGGCTTCCGTTCCAAAACCCTCGTTCAACCCTGTAGAAAAAGCGCCCTCATTAATGGTAGCCAAGGGGAACTGAGACTCAATACCCGTAAACCCTAAAGCATTCATGTTTGCGTCAAAAACAGAGGTCTCGCCGTATCCGCCATGCTGGCTACGGTAAGAGATCTCCTCAAGAGTCATCACCCTCTTATCGTAGAGAGTAAGAAGGTCTACTACCTTATCCTGGCTAATAAGCTCCGTACCCGCGTCCCGATAAATTACAGCTAGAGGGACTTTATAATGCTGCTCGTGGGGAGAGACGCTATTATCAATCTCCCCTAAAAAGAAATGATGGGTAAAAATTTCTTTGTTAATATCTTCCGACCAGCCTTCTTTAACCCGGATATCAAAAACTGCTCTAAGCCTGTTAGCTGAAGCAGTCCCAATTCTCGGGTCTAAGAGGCTACTATCACGATAGATGTCGGCTTCAGTCCCAGAGGAGGCAGTAACCTCCTCAAAATGAAGGTCCAAATAAACAATATCTATCCTGTTTGATAGTGGGGATGATAAATCTGGAATGGAAGTCAAGGTCTTTGTCTTATCTGGATACGTGGCTAGGTCGATATTATCAGAGGGAAACATCTGGTCCTGATACCTAACATCTCCAGTCAGAAAAACATAGAATCCTTTAACAAATAAGATAGCGGGCTGCTCTAAAGAAGACCCTCCCCTAACAATAAAATCGTTAGGATTTCCCTCGGAGACTACAGAGAAGGCACTCTCTGTGCTAGAAGAGGAGCTATACTTGATAAGCGGGGCGGCAACATCCCCATAAACACCTTGGATAGACCTTCTAGTCTGGTCCAGGGTAGAGATGTTAAAGTTTCTGAGCTCGTCATCAGTAAGAGGTCTATTCTTCTGAGGAGCTAGATAGTAGTATCTCTTATTCTCATCATATATAACGACATTCGAGTAATTTCCAGGTCTGCCACCCATCATTATTTCCTATCTATTAAGTTAAAGGCTATCTCGAAGGAAAACCTTGTCTTAATCCCATTCCGGATCTAGAACTTCTATTCCTGGAAGGACGGTTAAGGGAGGCCTTAAACATCTCCCTTGTTTGCATAACCTTAAAAGAGCGTGCCTGGGCGGAAGACGACATAGCCACCTTACCGGATCCAACCTTCATCTTGTGCTCCGACGCCAGTAGGACCAATCGAGCAAAGGCATCACTTAAGTCGTCGTGAGCATCTTTTCTATCTGGTGCTTTTACTTTTATTAAATATTTAGATTTCTGTACGGACTGTAGAGTCAGTAGCTCGGCCACTAAATCACTATCATCTACAGTAACCCCATCTACGACCCTCTGGTCCCCTTGGGGAAACCTTACGGTACCTGTTAATAGACACGAGTATAGGTTCTGGTATAGGTTGGAGTTTGTGATGTCGTTAAAGCTTCTATACTCAAACATCTTATGCCCAAGGTCGTGAAGTTTAGGAACTATACTAAACCCATAGTATTGGTCCATAAGACCCTTTACTATATAAAACCGGTCGGTAAATCCTGCCAACCAGTCTACAACCTCGTCCGGGTTGAGATATTCTTTCCCAAGCTCATCTGCGCTTATAGACTCGCAGCAATCAACCTCTATCTTTTCCATCTTGATGTTATCGACTAGCTCTGTGGTCCAGTGGCCGATACATATAGAAGTGGCATCGCCCTTTAGACCTATATCGACCCCTGCAAAATGAGCAACGCGCTCCAAAGACCTAAACTTATACTTAAGCCCAGGAACCACATTCTTTCTCAAGATAGTCTGATCCTCAAGCCACCCTCTACGTTTATCACTGAACTCCGCCCCAAACTCGGAATCGTATACCGTAGGATTCTCGTTAAACTTATTCCTAAGGTACTGGGCTGATAGCGAGGGGTCTACCTCCCATGTAGGAGCTTGGATCATTAATAAATCATTAGACTTATCTGACCAAGACCGCTCATATTCCTCGTAGAACTTGCCCATTTTACCGTATGGGGAGGATATGCAGATAATCTTCCCGTCGGGGCTACCGTCAGGTCTCTTGAATTTTGCCACAGACGGGGTGACCGCATTATAGATCGATTTATCGTTCCGGTCGCTGCCCGAGGATCCACTCGTATCAGAATCGCTCTTCCTCTCCTCAGCAAAGAAGAAGGCCATCTCATCGAGGGTAACTATTATGTTATTGTGCCCGCGAAGACCCTTGGCACTGCAGGGAGCCACATTAATAGAGATAGTAGCTCTCCCACTCTCTCCGTACTTATCCAAGTCTCTTTGAGACCTTAGAAGCATTCTCTGCTTTGTAGGCTTACCCCGATATTTCCTGAAAAACTCGCAACGCTCTAAATGGCCTGTAACTTTATTGAAAAGCTCCGCCGCCGTATCTTTACCCGTAGAAACACAGGTTATACGGATATCGTCCTCAGGCATAATGCCATAATATTCTTGAGGACAATACTTATTCAACAGCCGATATGTTTCGTATGCTATGATACACGCCACCACGGTAGTATTGTGGTTAGTCATTCCGTTTGCTACAAAGGACTCACCCTCAGGTACGGTAAGGTCATAAACCTGGTCTTCTCTGTGCTCAACAACCTCAACTTTATCGTAGAAGTAATCCAGCCTAAGTAATTCTTTGAAATGCTCAGCCTCTTTTATTCCACCCTGAAGAGTCTCTGCGACCTCTAACGATTTAATAATACGAGAGTATGTAATATCTTCATTTGCCGATATTTTGCAAGAATTCCCAAGGGCCTTTCTTAAAACCATTCTACCCCTACCCTCATTGTTTTTACATAATGAGGAAGGCCCCTTACGCCCTTCAACAATAGAGGTCACCCAATCATGAGCCCACTGATATTGAAAAGGGATACTATCCGTATTAGATTTACCTTCCTTATCACTTTTAATAGATTCTAAAAGAGGTAAATTCTTCTTATCGGAATCAAAGCCTATTAATTCAGAGAAAATCTTACGGGATCTAACTCCCTTAATAGCCAATCCTGCGTAATATTTATTATACTTTTTATTATACTTTTTTCTAAAACTTGTTACTATCCCCATGTTTAACAGAATTATTTGAAGCTCATGGACCAGCTTAAAGCTAGTGGAAGAGAAAGTTATACGTTTCCCTTTATACTCACAGCACCCATCTGTTTCAAATAACCCTCTTAAAAAAGAGCATACTACTGGTTTGGGGGATTTTAAGATAGACCACGGTATATTTTTACTATTGTTATTAGCGCATAATTTAAAGCCTAAGCTATCTAAAAGTTTTCTATACTTAGTACTATGAAAAGATATCCTACCCGTGTTTTTTGTGCGCTTATCCAGGGTAACTTTAAAGTCTCCAAAGATATCTAGGTATAACTTTTTTAGGTGGTCCCAAGTCTCCGGATGCTCCACGGTTACAGACACCGCCCCCTTATCTCCCCAGGTATCATCGCCAACTAGATATCCCATTAAGTTTCCCAGTCTCTCATCTAGCACACTAGGCAGGTATACTTCCTTAAAACCAAACCCTACCTCTTTATGATAAGGGGTGATATCTAATTTTTCTGAAGCCCATAAATCAGTATTTCTATTTATAGCTATAACGTCTTTTTCTCTGATATCATCTAGATATCGCCATTCGACGCAACCAGTCTCTGACATTACCTTTATTCTATGGTTTGCAGTCCCCGTGATATTATACCCGGAATATGTTCTTATATGATAGGTAGGCTTAATACCACCATTATAAAAAGCCACAGATTTTGACCTTTTGGACGCCTCTTGAGCAACCCCTACAACACACGGAGAGAACCCGTCCACAGGAGCTTTTCCTAAACTTTCTATCCTAGAAATGCCGGAATCCGTCAAAACCAAAGAGTCCCCCGTTATGCACTTCCCAGACCGTCTACCACAGACAAGAACCAAGTTCTCCCGGTCCCCCTCAGGGTTATCTACGTTTAGACGGCCCTCTCCAGATAAGAACCTGAGATACTCAACCTCATTGAATCTGTAGAGCTCGTTCTCATTGAACTTGTCGTTTATGATTATATCCCGGTTGCTGCCATTATCCAGCTCAAGACCGTAGTAGCACTTTAGGATAAATCTCTGCACAGGATAAAGAGGAGGAATCTCTTTGTGAGTCCCAAGCCCCAACCCCCAGGTAGCCGTAACAAATTCAATAATATTCTTATCTAAGACTTTGCTTACGTCTATCTCTTTGGTGAGAAAATTAGTACAAAGCTGAGAGACGCTCATTTAAAGTCCTGTTTAACTTTTTTGCCGTTGTACAGTCTCTCAGCCGTATCCTCGAACCCGTCTAACTCTTTTGCAAGCTGAGAAAAGAAGATATCGTTATACTGGTCCGGGATATTTACCTTTTTGAACGTATACTTAACTGCTTTCAAAAAGTGCTCGAAGATCCTCAGAAAAGCCTCTCCTCTAAAGTCTATTCTAGCTGACCCAGAGTTCTTTAGAATCTTCTCCCTCTTATCCAGGGCCTCAACTATCTTCCTTAAGGTCATCACTCTCTTATCTGAGACTTCAGAGAAGTTGTCCTCGTTGACGTCGAAGTTATCTTGTCTGAAAGATTTCAGATAGGCGGCCTCTTCAGCCATCTCCTGCATAATATTATTAAGAATAGTAATCGTAGGGTCATTATTCTTAATAGAGTTAAAAAGCGAATCCGAAATGGTCGGGTCTTCTACAGTCCTTTGAGAAGACCCGACTGAGGCCGGAAGCCCAATCTCGGAGATAAGGTCCTTCTCCAAATCCCTATAGTCATAGGCATTCTTTTTTATAGAAAGAACCTTACCGCTATCTTTCTTATGCTTCTTTAATTCATCAGACATTATGCTAGCAACACTCTCCTCTAGCGATAATTCTGATTCTTGAGGACCATCCTCCTTAGGCTCTTCAACCCCAGAACTCAGGTCCTCTTCCGAAAAAAGAAGGTCATCATCTTCTAAACTCATCTTAGCTCCAATTTTATGTTGAATATTATATACGAACTAAAACTAAAATCAGCCCAAATCCATGCCATCAGACTCCAGGTCAAAATCTAAAGAAGCCTCTTTAGACATCTTATCGAGAGCAATGTTGGACCCAGACCCGTAAGAATCCGACATGTCATACTCCTGCCGCATATCACAGCGAGTCTCATCGGGATTCTCAGCAAGAGTCACCTTCTTAGTCTTAGGGTCAATCTTAATCATGGAAGCCTCGTCATCAGAGGCCATCTTGAAAGTAAGACCAGTCTGAATACAGCTGCTGCAGTTCCGATAAACGCACCCTGTGCATTTGGACTGAGCAATCAAAGAGGCCTGCCTGTTTAAGTGGTATTTCTCGGACGTGCAATTAGTAAGGCAGTTGGCGTCTATCTCTTTAACCTGCGAGAGAACGTCCCTAACAAGCCCTATGGCCTCTGTAGTAGGAACAACCGAAGCAACCTTAGACTCAACCTTATCCAAAGAGATACCGGCGCTAAGAGCCTGGTAGGCGGCCTGCCGGAGGCTATCACGATTGATATTCTTCTTGGAAGACATCTGATGGAAATAACCCTTAACGCCACCCTCACGCTGCTCCGTCTTATGGCTGAGAGAGGATATAAAAGCCTCTCTCAGTATCTGAAGAGGATTCTCTCCGGATTCGAGAGACTTCTTAAAACCGATGGCGTTATCTGAAGAAAGACGGCTAGTAAACTGCAGGTCGTCTATATAGCTGGAAGCTATCTTCGTATCTATCTTACCATCCCTAGGAAGCTCCAGGCATCCTGTAACCTTGGCCACTCTCTCCAGGGTGCCATCAAAGTCACCCTTCTTATCACTCTGGATAAGATATAGAGGGCCTGTGGAGGCGTTCTTAATCGCCTTTATAGCATCATCCGCAGTGTTATACAGGGAGATGTCTACATAGACGTTTCCGATAAGGCCTTGGAGGGAAGCCATCTTCTGGATGTAAGAAGCATACTTAGCAATAATGTCTGCCGAGTATCTCGTCTCAATCACTTCCTTCAAGGAGCTGCCAATCTTACCTTTTAGCATTTCATTCTGAATGAAAGCAAGTATAGGACGGACCTCGGCCTCTTTAGCCACCTTAGCCTGGTTAGAAGCAAGAGCGGTTTTAGATTCGATCTGAGCGTCAAAAGCTTTCTTTGCCGACTCGTAATCCTCAGCGTAAGACTGGGAGGAGGCCTGCCTGTGCGTGGGACGAACAATCTCCTCTTTCACTCTAAACAGAGAAGAACGTAGGTCTTCCTTGGAGGATAGAACCTCAGAGGGGGAAAGAATCTGAGCCACTCTGAGATGCGTGGTATACTCTTCTAGTAGAGCGGCATCATATTCGACAGAAGCGACGACCTTCTTCTTAAGGTCTTTGCAGAATCCGGACCCATGTGAAGAGCAGCACTGTCGGGAAGGATTTCCAACAACATATTTAGCTAAGCGAATCTTGTTGTTTCCGAGAATACGAGATGCTTCTTCGCAAGAAGCGAAAACAGACATATCAACATACACGTTACCAAGAAGGCCCTGCTCCTCGGCTACTTTTCTCAGCTGAGGCTTAGAGGCCTCTAAAAGGTCAGGGTGATAAAGAGACGCGAGTTTATCAGCCAGAGCTTTCCCAGAGATTCCCAGCATCATCTCTTTTTTAGCAGTGGCAACTACTCCGCCAATCTCTTCTTCAGACGCCTGCTTCTTAATTACAATCTCTTCCTTATCCACGCAAGGAATGATCTTCATCATAGAAGGCTCATGGCTCCAAGCCTCTTGAAGCTGAGGTATTATCTGAACAGGAAACTGTGAGGGAAGATTCTTCTTATCCTCAAGATTAATCACAGCCCAGTCGAGATCTGGTATTTGCACCTGACCCTTATCCTCTAGAAAATCGGTAAGACCGTCCATTTTACTTATCTCCTCTCAGCAGATTTGCTATTACTATTTTTCCTAAGTCAGATGCAGTTCTATCCATTGAGGGAGGCCCCTCCAGCAACTGTCGGTATCTGTTTATAGAATCCAGAGGACGAGCATTAACCACATCCTGAGGGCATATATCACGTTCAGGTCTAATAACCTCTAGTATGGGTGCCTCCTCAGGCACTATCTTAGCCTCGCCGGGAGCCACGACAAGAGGGTCTTCAACGGGCTGAGACCCATCCTCCAGCACCTCTTCTACCTGCTCAGCCTTGTCGTCTACCTTCTCTTGGTCTTTTTCAATCTTGGCTACTTCTTTAGAGTCTAAACCCCAGTTAGGGTTAGTGAGCTCATCGGCCAAGGTGTCCGTAATATCTGAGAGCTTACTCAGAACATCGCTTAGGGTAAATTTCATATCCCTAAACCCCATGATAAATCCTGAGCCGCCCAGTTTCCCGTCAGGAGTAACCTCAGACCCACGTAGCATAGCCAAATCCTTGGTGGCTACGAAAAGGGTCCCGAGAGACACATTAAGATTATGCAGGGCTCTCTTAAGAACCTTTGCTTTACTCTTATCGTATTCGAAGCCCTCGATATTACGATGGTCGCCCCTATCCTTCTCTGAGCGCTTCTCCTTCGACTTAGTATCGGCTGCGATCTTAGCAGTTATTCTTTCTCTACTCATTTTTTTACCCTCTAACCGGTTCGCCATCGTTAAAAAGTCTAGTTATATGGACTTCTCCGTTACTGTTCTTCTCGATAGTCCAAAGATCCTTAGTGCATTTATGAATAAGCTTACTGGCATCTACCCTATTAAAAGCAAAGAGGTCGTCCAAACTGGAGACCTTTATGCGGTCGGGATTGAAAAAAACATCGATACCCTCGTTAATGACGCTGTTGGCTACGGAGGCTATCCTGGAGTCACTCTTCAGGTCCCTGAAAAGATTTGAAATTACCTCTTTTTCATAGGACTGGAGGCTCGAGAATCGACTATTCATGTCAGCCACCTTACTGTCGTACCCACTCATAGGTTTACCCCTATTCAATTGAAATCCAGGACATCTTTCCTCATAGTTTTTAGGATAACTTGCGCACTGCTCAGGCTTAAACTCATGAACTGAGCACTCGTTATCCTCTAAGAAAATGCAGTCCGTTTTGTTTTTCTTATTCTTAAGAAACTTTTTACCGCTGATCTCCTTACAGAACTGCGAATAAAAGTCTTCCGTATCTACATCAAGATGCTCGGAAAGCCTTCTTCCATCATCCTGGGTTATGCGTACCTCGCCATCCCAACGGCAGCAGTCTCCGCACTTAGTACACTTGAAAGGGATCCCGTCTATGTGCATAAATCTTTACCGTGTAGGGTCGTTCCACCCAGAAGGGTCAGAGTCCATCCAAGGGTCTGTCCACTCCCCCTGGTTCCAACCTATCGTGTCTCTATCTTCGTTACGACCACCAGGAAGAGTTGTAGTATTGTTACTCTCCCCCTGTTCATTTTCCTTTGGGTTACCAAAATTGGTAACGGTAACAGGAAGCATAGGATTATCCCACACATCCTTTTCAGGGCGGTCACCCTGTTGCTGTCGGATATCCTCTTTATTCTTAAGGCGGTCTTCTTTATCCGTGTCGTTGTATTCGCTGGGAGGGCCGAGCTGAAGCTCCTGGCTAGTTTCTGAGGGGTCGAACCGGGTCTGAAAATACGGTATATTCAGATAAGGAGACTCGGAAGCTTCCCTGAATACACACAGGTATGCTGCGCTCCTTATGTGGTCCGATATACTTATTTTCATAAAAAAACCCTATCAGAACTATTCTGTAGAAAATAGAAATCTGATAGGGTTTAGTTATTAGAAGATTATTATCTTTAAAAAATATCTTTAGGACAGTTCCCTTATCTTAACTTTGTCGCCTTTGTTAAAATGAGGGAGCACTACCTCATGAAGCATATAAAGGTTCTTCTGTATGTATATCAATAACTTATAGCAATCCTTCATATCCTGATTTTTTCTTTTCAGTTTCGATACCCTGTTTAGATATCTATCAAACTTATGACGAACTTTGACCTGGGTCATCCTATCCTTATCGCTAAGCTTATACTTTGTGTTTAGGATATTAGCGGTTTCTGACTGGCAGGTGGTCTCGATCATACAAACGATCAGGTCTATCTCAAAATCAGTAAAATGGTTCGCCAGAAGCAACCTGAGGTCCATGCTAAGCTTCGGCATGTCCCTCAGGAACTTCAGCCTACATATCGCTCTAGATATCCTATGTGAAATAGCCCCCTGAGTAACTTGGAAGAAAAAAGCTATCTCTTTTTGCTTTTTATTCTTCTTGTAATACATATCCAGGAGGTCACGCTCTCTTTTGGGCAACCTATCAATAAAGGGCTTAAAATCCTCCAGCCTGAATTTACCCTGCCCAAGCCTGTAGAACGAGTAGTCTTCTGAAGAAAACCTATTCTGTATCTCAAACGGATCCATGCTTCTATATACTAGATTATTCACATCCCAGCCTTTGGATAATAGTATGATGCCTATAAAAACAAGGATTACTCTGAAATAGGGACGAACTTTCGGTGAACTTCCATCCATCCCGAAAAAGGAGGGAAGCTCCGGTCATCTAAATAAACATCTGCTAAAATCTTCGGGACTGCCAATCCTCGGGGAACCTGACCTATGTTACAGTTTACCGCATCTGGAGTGAAACCCTTAGATTCTAGCCAACCTAGCATTGGGAGAAGGTTAAAGTCACACCGACACGTCCATATAATTATTTTATGGCCCGCTTCCTGAAGCTTCTTAAGCACATATATCGCGTGAGGAAGCTCTTCCCCGATACCAGGGAAGCAATGCTCTACGATAGTCCCATCAAAATCGACAGCAAAAATCATATTTTCTATCCTAATCGAACAAAGAGTAGGTCTCTATCTTCACGTTACTGCTTACGGGGTCGGTATACCTAAGGTTCATTTCCTCGTTAAAGAGACTCTTAAAGCTCTCCGGGAGCATACTCTTCACCTCATATCTATCCAGGAGAGATTTCATGATCTCCTCGTCTACAACACCGGACCTATAATCCAGTGAGGTGAGGCCCCTTTCAAGTTTCATAATACTGTAGTTTACTAGTGCCTGTTCCTTGAAACCTAAGATAGCACTCAAGGCGTATTTCGTAAGTTTTGTCCTCTCTATAATATTGCTATAGAGGTCGTTCAAGTCTGAGCTTGAATTGACCATCGAGGCCAGTATAGACCTCCGCACCTGAGGCACTCCAGGTAGGGTATCGCTACCGTCCCCATCTAAGGACCTGAAGTCTGGAAGTTTGGCAGGAGGCACGCCATATTGCTCCAGGACTGCTCCGTAATCATATATCTTTTCCGGAGTATTACCTACTTTAGGTCGGACTACAACCACTTTACCCTCTTCAACCAGCTGAAGCATATCCTTATCGTTGCTATGGATTACTATGTTGCCCTTGCAGGACTTAAAGTTCTCCACAATAGTAGCGATTACATCATCCGCTTCTTCCCCAACCTTCTCATACTGGTCAACATTACAACTGCCTAAAAAGTTCTTTATATCGTTAACCTGGGAAAATACTCTTGAGGAGAGCTGAGAACGATTAGACTTATATTCTGGGAAAAGGTCATACTTTCTCTGGGACTTGTTATCCCAAGCTACAGAGAACTTGTAACCTCGGTATTTATTCCTTAAGGGGATGAGCATCTTAAGAAAACCGTAGAACATCCCGGAAGGGTCGCCAGAGGAGGTTCTCGATTCGAAAAAGATAGAGTGTGCTCGATAGGCAAAGTTCATTCCGTCTAGGACCAAGTTGTTCCTAGGGGCTTCAGGTCCGAAACCTTTAAGGGTCTCATTTTTCATATAATATTTCCAGATTTATGATATTTATAGGAGCCTCGACCGTTCGAGAACTTCTCTCAAAAACTACCCTAGCTACCATTTTTGCCTTATTGACCGAAATAACCCGACCCTCTAGATTCTTGAATGACCCTTCTATAGGAATAACTATCTGACCTTTTTTAGGAATATTCCTGTTAACGTCCTTGGTCATAGCTTTCTTTATCCTAGAGATCTCATCATCATTGACATACTTGCCCCTGGTGTCTAGGATCCCCTCTATCCTCTCAGTTTTATTCTTAAAAGAACTCTCGTCAACGTCGTCAGTCTTTTTCACAAAAATATATCGGTCTATAAAGACTCTAGAGACCCTTTTACCGCCGATAAGCTCCGAATGAATCGGGATGAAAAACTCTACCCCATCACCGAACACTCTTCTTAACTCGTCCTCAACATTCTCAACATCAGTTGATAAGTCGCACGTCTCCTTAAGAAGGACCACCATCCATCTATTGACCTTCTTACACTCGTTATATTTTACCGCCATTAAGATCTCCCTTAAGAACCTTTCGGAATTCTGAGGGGGAGAGGCTTTTCATCTGCACCGGGGGTATCTTATCTTCTTTTTCAGGACCCCAATGTGATGAAACTGTTTCCTCTACCCTTTCATCTTTGTTGCCGCCCACCATCTGTCTGCGAATCTCCCTCACGGCATCTTCTCTTTTCCATGTAGGTAGCTTCGCGATTTCAGCTAAAGAATTGGCTTCTGGTTTAGCCTCTTTTTGTGGAACAGCCACAGAAGGTTTTTCCGAAACAGGCACCGATTTCTTAGGAGAGAAATGTCCCTTGGTAAACTTATAACTTAGGACCAAGAGGTCCGATTGTAGGTACGTGACATCAACAAACTTCGTCTTAGACATTAAATATGAAAGAATCTCGTACAGTGAGTCCCCAAACTGGGAATGGATTTTTTTTAGTATTGATTCATACGAGGAGGATTCAAAACCTAAACCCATCGATAGCTTTAAGGAGTCGGTTATTAACCTTAAGACTGAGCTATATATGTTTTTAACAGCAACTTTGGAGGCTAAGACTTCTGCTGTGGCTAAACTGGAGGGCAGGTCGTAGGAGAGGTTAATGAGCATTTCGGCAATTTCTTCATCGTAATTCAGGACTACTTTTTTCGTATTTTCTAAATTTATATCCCCAAATCTCTTAATCGTTTTTACTCTATTCTCAGCAAATCTGTAGTAGCTATTAACTGACCTTGTTATCAAGTGGAGAGCCTCATCCTCATAACCAAGCCCCATGCTGTTACAAACATTCTTTAGCTTCTTAAAGACATTCTGCTCCGAGGGCTGATTAAAATGAAACTCTATGCACCTGGATCTTAAAGTATCCGTTATCTTCTCTACTGCGGTGGTGCAAAAGATCAGGATAACTCCGGGGATTGGGTCGTCTATCGTTTTGAGGATAGCATCCTTGGCTTCCTCACTCATGTTCTGGGCCTCATCAAACAGAATGAATCTTCTTTTCGACACGGACTCAAACTGAATACTATCCATCAGATCCTTAACAGTCTCCTTGCCGCTATTGTTAGCAGCATCTATCTCAGTGTACCCCCAGTTACGACGCTCTAAAAACGACCGACAGGAGGCACACTCATTACAAGGAGACATATCTTCTTTTCGACTCTCGCACAAAGCAGCCCTGGAGAATATCCTGGCAAGAGTAGTCTTTCCTGAAGAGAGGCTACCTGAGAATAAATATGCCGGGTCATAATCTTCTTTTCTAAGAACCTCTTGAAAAAACTGTTTTACATACTCAAGACCCAGCACACTATCAAAATCCAGAGGCCTAAAATCTTTTATCTGCATCTGAGCGATAATCTCCTAATAAGTAATTTATTATCTAAGGAAAATAGGTACTCTAGACTTTATGTAGTTAAAAAAAGCGACTCTATCTAATTTCTGAAAACAAAGATTAGTGTCGTGGTACCCCAGGTCTATTGAGTATATCTTAGATGTTCCGTATGCTTTTATTACGGCATCTACCCCGTATTTCCCAGCTGAGTCAGAGTCAAAAACCAAAATAATCTTATCCGCAATCATAGATAGCAATTCGTACTGCTGCTCATTAACAAAAGATGTTAAGACGGAAACGCTGTTCTTAAATACTTTTGAAAATGTTATACTGTCTATGGCGGACTCATGCAAAAAAACTTTTTTAGACTTAAGAATATAGGGCAGAGCCTCGTACAAACCAAAAAAAGAACCAATATTACGAGCCTCGGTAAGAAAGTACTGCCTGAATAGCTTTTTGTTTATATCCCGAACTACCATACCGTTCGTATGGCCTAGCACATTCTTAAGAGGGAATATCAGCTTCTTTTGAAGTCCTTTGAAATCCCAGCTATCTTTTTTTAGAAATTTATAATCGTCAGAACCGTCATTAGGTATATTAAATACCTTGGTATATCCTATGCTGTACTTTACTACTTCTTCCTGTGTAATACCCCGGCCACTCAAATACTGAAGTGCTTCAGGGCTACTTAATATGTTCCTGCTGGCTCTCGCGACTACCCCGTCTAAATACATAACTACTTATCTATTTTATTTAGTTTTTAACTAAGGAGAACTCGTGCTTATTCTTAGTAGAACGAAGCTCCTTAAGGATCCACTCGGGGATTAATCCGAACATCTCCTGCTTAGTGCCTGGGAAATACCTAGGGACTACCTCTTCCACGGCAACCCCTATTTTCTCCGGGTCATCCTTCTTCTTAAGCTCTGGATAGTACACCCGTAGAACAAACTTGAAGTCTTTGGGGTCTTGTTTCTCCCACTTACCAGTATCCTTACGAGCCTTCAGGAGTATCCTCCCCTCCTCGGTATCCCAGTCAAAAACCTTAATAACTCTAGCGGTTCTGCCCGCTAAAGAGATGTTTAGCTTTGGGTTTATCTCCTTAAGCCAATGCTCAAGGTGGGGGGTAAGATACACAAATTTGCCGGACAGTTCAGAAT
>Ga0114918_10001733_pt1 | contig 19539 bp, 24 predicted proteins | sample LantaG_FD_87015 | JGI IMG/M metagenome (GOLD analysis project Ga0114918, IMG submission 87015) | Deep subsurface microbial communities from Baltic Sea to uncover new lineages of life (NeLLi) - Landsort_02402 metaG | ecosystem: Environmental > Aquatic > Marine > Oceanic > Sediment | place... | reverse complement strand
TGCCACCGAACCTTCGACCGTAGACGTTCCAGACCGAGTTTGATGATTCTGGAGTGGTCGAAAGCCAGTTTCGGCAATTTTGACACAGGAAACCACTGGGCTGCCGTTGCATCGTCTCCAGCCTCTATCTTGACGGCAGACATCTTGACCAGAGCCAAATAAGAAGTGGAAATTACCCGGCCACGGGGGTCGCGCCCGGGGTCTCCAAAGGTGTATAATTGATCCATCCAAGCCAGTTTGATACTGGTTTCTTCTTCAAGTTCCCGTAGAACGGCCTGATCGAGGGTCTCCTCCATCTCAACAAAACCTCCGGGAAGTGCCCAGCTTCCTTTAAACGGGTCATCCCGACGTTGAATCAAGAGGAGATGAAGTTCCAAGGCGTTAGGGAAGTTCTTATCAGAAGCAAGGCCAAACACTACGGCATCTACCGTGTTGTCAGCCTTGGGATAGTCGTAAGTGTAGCCGTTCAGCTTTTTATTGGTCTTCATACCGATGCGGACTCCTTCTATTTCTTTTACCCGATTTGATCCGGTTTCAGAACGGTTCCGATGAACTTCTCACAGATACTTTGTGGATAGTTCCATCTACCGGATGCCGTTCGACGGCAACGTACACCAGATCGGTGGCCGTGACGTATTCCTCATCCTCCTGACCGTCCCTGCTGGCTGTGATGGTAACCCGAACCCGAATCGAGGTAGTACCGACCTTCGTAGTAGTCGTCCAGAAGCTGACCACGTCTCCGACACGAACCGGCTTCTTGAAACTGATGCCATTCATGGCTACCGTGGCTACGTCGTACTCGGTGTTCCGGCGAGCTTCGATGGCTCCGGCCAGGTCAATTTCGGCTAGAATAGCCCCTCCGAACACTTCTCCTCGATGGTTGGTGTCTTTGGGCAGCAGCATCCGACGGATAGCCAGATATCGATCCTGCTTGGAGTCTATGACGATCTTGGCCGTGTCATATTCCAGATCGGTGAACAGCACTAACCGGATCTCCTCGATATTTTTCCACTTTTTGGCCGTGAATGCTTTATAGGCAATCTCCAGACCGATTTCGAGGGAGCAGCCGTAGACACCACAGGAGATGGCCGGGAAAGCCACCGTCTTGCATCCTACGTGGTCAGCCAGAGCCAGACTGTTGTAGTAGGCATCGTACAGGAGCTTTTCCTTGTCCGTCCCCGGAGGGAGCCTGATGGCATTCTCGATCTGAATATCGGACCTGAACACAGGGCCGACGGTATGGATGATATACGTGGCCGGAAGACGGAAACCGCTGGTGATGAAAGCCTCCCCAGTGTAGCACCGGATATCCGGTTCTTTTTCAGGGAACTTGGCACAGGTGTCCTTCAGTTCCGGTCCGGCACCTCGATGAATGGCTCCGTCTACACCACCACCCCCCAATAGTGAGGGTCGGCCAGCATTGACGATAGCATCAACGACCAATGTGGTGATGTCTTCTTTTACTACGAGAACCTTTGTCATTGTTTTTCCTTGTTAAAAAAGTAAAGAATACAGGTTTGTCATTCGAATGAAGGAGAGCACAAAGGCTGCAAGCTGGGTTTTCTCAGTTGCATCTGGATTGCCTTTTCGGTCATCTTGTAGCCTTTGCCGTCAGCAGTCATGACCGAAATCGGATACTTGGGGCGACGGGTGTTGATACCAGTGATTTTGGCACGTTGGCCGTTGTTGAGTCGGATTTCTTTACCATAATCATCCTCGGTCAGGCCGTACAGGGGTGCCATATGTTTGAAGTCTGCCGGAACACCACCATCACTGGCGACAGTCAACTTCAGTTTGGGGCTGTATCCTATGGCGGGTTCAAAACTACCACCGTTGATTTCAACAGTCAGGCCATGCTTCTCAGTGATGACGGCCAAGGCTTCTTTGATTTCGGTGTTCAACTGAGCAATAAGGCTTCGGGTGATTTGGGTTACTTTCTGTGCCATTATTCGATCTCCTTGATTTTGATTTTCAGTCGTTTCATCTCTCTTACACCTCAACAACCCACAAGACTGAAGTTCTAAGAAAAAATCGTCATTTTATTCTTCATCCAAACAACCACAGGAAATGAGTTGACCCCCACACTTAGGGCAGCGTTCTCTGTCGCAACTGGGATGATGAAAACCACCCGGCTTGACATTGCAGTCAGGGCATCGAGCATCAGGGTAACTGTCCGGGGGCTCATAAGGAACCTGTGGTAATTTGGTTCCATCAGGAAACAGCACTGCTTCCTCTTTACAGGAATCGGCTGTCATCATCTCTTGGTCACACCACGGGCAAATTGCCATTGTTCAACCTCCTTCTAGTAAACCATCAATCATTTCGTCCATTTCCTCATCTGGATCTTTATCCAACTTTGGTATCAGAGATGGTGCTTCCACCGTCCCCATCATAGTATTCTTGGTGTTGGTACCCCAATCTTCTGTTAAAGGGTGTTCGGTGTAGAGAAAGGTATTCCCCAAAGGGAACATGCTCAACATAACAAACCAACCGATTCCCTCACACCATCCAAGACAGATATCACATTGGGGGGCACCATGTTTCCCTTCAGAAGGGTCATCGTTTTCAGGGTTTCCCTCGTGGTGGTCTATAAAACCAGCATTTATCTGTTCGCATCTGGTCTGGCTCTGAGCAATGAATAAAGCCAGAGGGTCGTCACAGAGATGCCAGTTTTTTTCTGGTATTACCAAATCCCACATGTTATGTTTTGGAAATAGATAGTCAGAACCCTCTTTCCAATCCTGAAGGACTTTTTTAAGGACTGTTTCCCACATGGGGGCACTATCGGTTAGTTGTAAATGCTTAATTCCGGTTTTTTCAAGGTCTTCTGTGAATCTCATAGCACAAGTCCTTTCGGTATTTTTTCAATACCTGTGTTATATCCTACCCTGTATTAGAGAAGGAGGTGTTAAATGAAGCACACTATTGAGAGTATTCGTAAAAAATTTCAAGATCGTGGTTTTGTTCTTTTGTCTACATCTTATGAGGGCTATAATACCCCCTTGCATTATCGATGTGTTTGTGGGACAGAAAAAATTTCGACTCTTCGTAATTTTTTGTGCCGTACTGGTCTTTGTAAACAATGTAGCCAAAAACAAGCCTCTAAAACAGAGAAAATAAAAAATGGGGGTAAGTTTCGGTTTGAAACCGAAAAGTTTAAGGAAAAACGAAAAGAAAAATACCTTGAGAATTTTGGGGTTGAAAGCCCTTTGAGAAATAAAGATGTTCTGGAAAAACGCAGAAAAACAAACATACAAAAATATGGTGTCCCTGAAGTATCTTTGGTTCCAAATATTGTAAAACGACAACGTGAAGGTTTTCGTAAAAAATATGGTGTTGATCATTTCATGCAAAACCCGGAATCCGTGAAAAAATTCAGAAAAACTTTGATGGATAAATATGGTGTTCCAAGTATGGCTTTTTTGAGTGGTCGAACATCTAAAGAATCTGCCGATTTTTTCACTTTTTTGTTCAACCTGTTGCCTGATGATGTGAAAGACAAATGTTATTTTGGACCACACACCCATGAATTCAATGTATGGTATCAAAAACAGTACTTTAAATATGATTTTGTTCAATCTTCCTTGAAAAAATGTATTGAATACAATGGATCTCGTTTTCACCCTCACCCAGATCAAAAAGAAACGGAGACCGGATGGTGTTTGTTTCATCCTAAAAAAACCGTTCAACAAGCTCGTCAATACGAGTCTAAAAAATACCAAGCTCTGTTGGACAGAGGTTTTGATATTCTGGTTATTTGGGATTATGAAGTAAAACACGATTCCGGTCTCCTATTAAACCAATGTGTAGAGTTTCTTAATGGTTCTAGGCCAGGAAACTGGCCGAATCCGACACTTTTACCCCCAAAGCCTGCATTTCTTTGAAGAAGCCATCAGCTAAGAACTCGAAACCTGGGACAGGTGACATGCAGTCTTTCAGGAGGACTATTTTACTGGCATAGCCTGCATCTGAAAAACCTAAAACTATGTCTTTGCATGTGTGGTAAACACAATGGCTACTGGCTTCACCCGTGAAGGCAATGATGTCGGCTTTTTCCAACGTTTGGATGAGGCCGGTGTTGATTTGGGTCGTGGGGTCATCCGGGTCAGGCACTTCGGCCTTGATGCCGGAGAAATGCTCGGTGAAAATGTTGGAACCCTTGGTGACGTAGTTGGTCTTGGCAATCATGGATTCCCATTCGTGGATGGCATCCAGCAGTTCCGGCACGATGCAAGCACCCCAGCTACCGATGAGGCAGTGGAGAGGCCAGATGAGATGAGGGTAACGCTTGGCGGCATCGAGGGCTGCCAAGTAGTCTGTGACCTTCTGAAGGAAGCTCAACCGGGTCGTGGTGTATTCCTCGGTGGTCGGAATCTTTTGACCGGCAGCATCCATATCACATTTGACGATTTTGCCGTTGTCGAGTCCAAGGATTGTGAAGGGGTTGGGAGCAGCACCATCGGAAACACGTTTGTACATGGTCGGATGGGAGATGTCCAGTAAGTGGTGGCTGTCAAGGGTAACGTGGATGTCACTCAGCTTACCTTTGGTACGCCGGATCATGGCAGCCAGTCGTTTCATGTCCTCATCGGCACCGGGTACCCACAAGGAACCTTTTGGGTTGCAGAAGTCATTCTGCGGATCAACTATGAAAAGTTGAATGTTCATGTCACTCATGCTTCGTTTCCTTTCAATAAGGTTTAAATTAGACGGGGTTATCCCCATCAGGCTTCGACATCAAACACATTAAAATAAAACTCGATATGACTTCCGAAGTCAGCATCCAACAGCACCACTTTTATTAGTAGTGACCTCCCATTTTTCACCATTCTCGGTAATAAAGATGGCAGAAGCCACGGGTTCGACCCTGACAACATATCCTGTTTGTTTGGTCAGGATAACTTTCTTGAAGTTTGCTTTCATAATAATCTCCTGTTACCTACAACAACCCGAAAATCAGGAAAAGAGAGTCAGTTAATCCATTTTATTTGTCAAAATGCCTGCTTTCAGCAATTCAGCACGGGTTCCCAATGTCGGGATCGATGGGTTTTCCTTATGTCGGGTGATCCGTTCGATCTTACGGGCAGCTTTCAGGAATGCCAGCACTTCAACATCATAGAATTTGTTGGCGGGGAACGTGCCAGAATCACGGGCAAAACGAAGCAGGTTTTTCCAATTATAACGGTTTGAGTCAGAGTCGGGTTTATATGCCGAGAACAGAGTTTTCTCCACAGGTGTTCCGTGAAAATCCCATTTTGAGTAATCCAGCAATCTGGACATCCGCTCGATGGTTCCATATTTTAGGACTTTGCCGGTTTCCGGGTCTACTTGGCCGTAGGTGAACGGAACGCCCGTCCAGTCTCTCAGTTCATCCTCATCGTTATGGCCATCACCTGCATCCCAAAGATCGGGAGATGGTTTAACCGATATCAGTTCTTTGAAACACTGGGCCAGGTCATAATTCCATGCCATACCGACGTTGTTTTCAATCATATTTTTCTGGTAAATACCATAGGCCAACTGAAACACTTCGGTTTTGGTCAGCATGGCCATCGGATTGGTATCAACTTCACCGTCCCCACCCTTCTGGTAGAACCGAAGGAACCGATCCTCACATTCGTTGCCGGTGCCGTGACGGATACCGCCACCGAACATACGGTTGAATCCACGACCGACGGGGGCACGGAGGCACGACCGGATCGATCCAAGGATAGTGGGGTCGGATTCAATATCTTTTCGAATATCACCGTTCTTTTTACCAGTTGCACAGGCCATTTCTGACACCATACTAGAAAAGAGACTACCAAAAAGGGGAGTCATGTTGAAATCGACGAATGGTGCCCCCAATGCATCAGCTAATTCCCGAGCACGTTTGGTTTGTTTCGGGTCGGTGTCAATTGCAGTGTGGACAAGCAGGACATTCTCGGGTTCCAATGCTTCTACAAGGAGATAGGCCATCACAGCCGAGTCGATACCGCCGGACAAGTCCAGTTCGGCTTTGGTAACCCCACATTCCTTGTGGAATTCTTTGATGGCGGCAATCCGGTTTTCGATAAGTTTATTTGTGTTAAGTACGGACATTTTGGTTTCCTTTCAGTTTTATACTTCAACAACCCACGAAGTTGAAGTTCTAAGTCATTTCTTCAATTTTCTGAAAACATTCCTGCCGAAGCTTCTCCGTTTCAGGACTGAATCCGACATCAAAAGCCATATCCGGCTTCCAGTGGGCTTCCAATAAAGCATAACCCTCCGGCGGGATTTCCCCCGCTTGGCCAATCAATCGACTGTATGAGGAACATGGCCCAACCCGATGGAAAGTAACCGGCACACCCGGTACCGAAGCTTTACCCGGAGCCGAGATACAGGTTTTCATAACGGGAGTTGTTCCTGTCATAGACAGCTTGTAGACGGCACTCACTCGGTCACGGGTCAAATAGGTGGATTCTGATTTGACAAAAAATCCTCCAGCACCAAACCACCGACGGTTCAGAGGGATTTTGTATTCATCACAAAGAGCTTCGAAGTGGGCAATTTTCACATTGTTGATGCTGTCTTCGAAGATGTACGACACGTTATTAAGGTCAGCCGTCTGTTCAACACAGAGTTTAAGCTGGGCATCCTGATCCCCGGAATCGAACCGAATGAACATCTGGCGGTCGGGGGTTTCCCTCATTACCTGAAAGGCAGCCGGAAGTCCAAGGGACATGGCATCGTAGGTGTCCGGCAGACACGACGGTTTCTCCGGTCTCATGTCTCTCATAGCTCGGCAGGCATCCAGATCGTTACCCCACCGCATAATATGTTCGTGGCCGGTGGTGCCGACGGCTTTCATCCCCAACTTGGCTGCTAGATAGACGTTGGAGGTACTGGTGATACCTAAAGCCTTGCATTCCCGAAGGGCTATTTCATGCATCTGCATACAAGAACAAGCCCGCATACCGACTTCAAACAGTCGTTTGGGGTTTTTGTCCTTCAAGGAATCGATCAAGGATTGTGCTCGACGGGAAACATCAGCACGGTATCGGTCAGTATCAACAATGACAACGGAATCCTCCATCTTTCCAACCTGTTTCAAGGTGAGTCGTGTGATTTCAGCTTCATCCTCACAGGTACACACGAATTCTTTCTGGCCATTCAGGGCTTCGGTGGCTACCTGAATCGGGTAGTGGAGCATCAGAGACAGGGATTCCAGAACCGAATCGATGAATGACGGGCCGGTAATGGCAAAGATTGATTCTTTTTCACGAAACCACGAACCTTTGGGGGCTGCTTGGATTTCAATACCTTTGTCTCTGACCATCTTGACAGCAGCTTTCATTCCGGGAGTGGCATTGTAACCTTGACGGTTAATGAACATCTCTTCCTTCACCTGCCAGTCGTCGGTAGATATCAGATTATTGATGACGGCTTCCACATCAAACGGGAGGTAATAGGCACCCGGTAGGCGGAAGGACATATAAAAAGTCTCCCGTCGAAGGGGAAACCCGGCTTGTGCCATTGCAAACTTGTACCCATCGGTCTTCAGGAGATTAGCTCCGCCGGAACCGAGGATAAGTCGGGCCAGTTCAGTCTCATAGGTAGTCGGCTGGATCATTGTTTTTCCTTCCATAATCGGCAGGGGTCACTTTTCCGGTTGCCCATTGTAAAATTTCATTCACCATTATCTGTTTGGTATGTTCATCACCACCTTCGGGGGTCACTCCCATAGCCCAGGTGGTCGAGAAATCTTCCCAGACAATATCGATAGCGGCCATTGTGTTCAGAGCCTTGGCAATCTTGCGTCCTGCCTTGAGATCCAAAGGGGTTTTACTTTGGGATGAAACCTGTTTGAGAAACTTGTCCGGTTTTTCCCACAACATCTCCTCCAACTCTTCGTTATCCTCGTCCTCATCCTCGGTCAGCATGAACTCCACAATCTGGTAGGCTGCCTTGGAGAGAGGGTCTTGGCTGACCGGTTCGTGGGGATACAGAGGGTTGAAAATAAAATCCTCAGCTACGCAATATTCAACCGGACGGATGGAGTTCTGAAGATCATTGTTCTCGGTGGCTCCGGCATCTTCGAGGAATTGCTTGACAGTCGGCCAATCATAGCCGTTTTCCCAATCAAAAACGTAATGCATAAAGGGAATGATGGGAAGGCCACGGTTCTGTTCTTGGGTCAGTTCGGCACCACTCTGCCCTGCACGGGGAACCCACGATTTATGGGTGTCCCAATGGGATTTTTCAACCAGAATGACATGATCGGCTTCGGTCGGGGCATGGAAAATACTAGTACTCAGGAAACGGGCAAAATAGAACCCTGCCAGAGGTAAATTACCTAAAGGGTTGGGGTTGGTTCCTGAGTTCGACTGTCCAATAATGGCCCGGTTCTCGGTAGCACCATTATCCAGTAACCATTTTCGGGCAGTTTCTTTATCCTCAACGATCTCGTAGACACATTCCATTGTCTGAACCAGAATGTTATCATCTACAAGTCCGGCAGCCGGATCACGGTCATCCCAATGCTTTTCTTTATCCCACGTTTTCTTGAGAATGATGATGAAACTATCGAAATCCCACTCATCTTCCTTCTCCCCATCTTCCACTGCCGGTTGAAAAGCAAAATAGAAAGCGGACATTGATTGAGTATCAGGATTGACGAAGTTTTTCAGGACTCTACTATCCGTGATATCGACCTCTACATCTCTGAAGATATTGAGGTATTCGGTGTCTTGGGAATTAGTTACTACGATAGCATTGGTGGCTTTACCCCCATCTATCGAGAAAGAACGAATAACCAGACCCTTCGAGTCCTTTACTTTCTTACAACGTTTGATAAGGGCATCCCCTAAATCCATATGTTCCCGAAGGTAGTGTTTGATTTCATCCGTTTTCATTGTTACATTTTTCATTTCTTTGTACGTTAGTGTTACACACACAAAGTCAAGTTATTTTCCAAAGAATCTACCTCTTATACCCCAACAACCCACGAAAAATGGATTCTAGCAAAAAAATTATTACTTAGAACTCATTTCTTGTGGGTTGTTGGGGTAGATGAAAGGAAAAGAGGAAAAATGAAAGTACCCCGATGTCCAAAATGTAAAAATCTACCGTCCCTCTATTCAGAGATTGTGATGGTTAGTTTGGATTACGATGTAGACGAGGATGGGTTTCCTGACGAGTCCCTGGGTTCTGGTTCCTCTTCAAAACCTGAACCACAGAAAGCCACGGCAACCTGTTCTAAATGTAGTTGTCTGGACATTACGAGGTGTTGCCAGCCTCAGCTATCTTATGAAGGAGAACAGAAGCAACTGCAATGTCTATCTGTCCCTTATGGCCAGTTTGTCCCTTATGCCCCGCCGGGAACCGAACGGGATAACAACAGGGAAATCCCCGGTCCGGTATTCAACATAATCAATCACGGATTTATTAAAACTTTTACCGAGTTTTCGGGTAAATAACCTAAGGAGGATCAAAAAATGAAAATTCATTTTCCAAGCGCAAACCGGAATTGGTCATATCTACGTGACATACTGGATACAGACCCCGACTTGAAAGACCAATTGCCTTTACCGACAGGATTTCGATGTGAAGTGCTACTTAAAGGTAGAACTTCAGTGGAGGCATTAGCAATCGGAGACCATATTTTTGTCAGAGCTCTCGGTAATGGTGGCTGGCATACCCACCCAGTTGTCAAAACAGTCGAATACACAAAGCCTTTCATCACGGTCGAAGTTCTCGGACCAGCTTGCACCAAAAACATCAAGAGTACCGTGTATCGGAATTTCAAACATGAAGTACTGGTGCCTCATACATATGACAGCGGGTATTCCAAAGTGCCCGGAGTTTCGGGAGCACCTTCCGACCGTTTCAGGAAAGACGAAAAGATCCCTTATGCCTACCTGACCATCAAAATTACGACAGAAGATGGAACAACCGACACACAGGAACTGTTCTTCCAACAGCCCAGTCAAGGTGCAGCCCGTCTGGCCAAAGATCAGGAAAATGGAACCGTCACCATCGAGTCCGAGTTCTATGGCCTCCGCTGGACGTGGGAAGAAAGCCTGGAATTCAAAATGGTGTCCCGTCAATCCCATGACTACTGGAGAACATCTCGAACCATTACGGAAAAAACATTCAATCCTCTGGGGACTCTGTTGGTTCATACCCACGGTTCTGTACTGACAGAATCAGTGGATGAATGGTGGGAACGGTTCTTCAGGTTCAACCCAATTGGAGAGTACAAAGACAAGTACTCCGGCAACGTTCTGACTTACTCGCTCGATACCTCCGGTGTGTCGGCTGTCATGAAGAAAAAAGTCATCAAAGAGAATCTGGACAAACTGAAAACCGACTGTCCGTTGGACTTCACGTTCTTCCTGTGGCTCATGAACGGCAAAGCCGTGGATAAACGGAAGAATAACTCTATGCTGGCTGCCATGTTAAAAAAGGTCGGCCACGACTTCGGGATGCTCCGTGATACCCTTCGAAACACCCGGTTGAACGTCATTCCAAACAGTTATGGCTACAGCAATTATGGGGACAAAGCCAAAGGGCCGTGGTTCGATGCCCGTCGAGAATACTGCCTTCAGATGCCGGGTGTGAAAGACCTCATTCAGGAACAAGATGCTAAAGCCGACTGGACCAAACGGAAAACGGCTGCTGCTCAGGCCGATGGTCTTGGGATCGACAAAAACCTGTATCCCAAACTCCACAAAGCCATCGAGGCCGGGGATATCCCAACAGGGATTTTCATCCAGCCCACCAGCAAAGAGGCTGTCAACATCGAGTTTGACCTTTGGGAGAAAGCTCTCGGTCGTGGTTGGGGTGAAACCCTGTCCAAGATTGCCAAGAATGCTGCTACCCGATCCACCTATGAACGTGACATCACTCCGTTCCTGTCCTTCTGTTTCAAAATCGAGAAATACCTGAAGAAACACACCAAGAAAACCTGGATTTCTCAACCTTCTTTCGTCGAATCTCAATGGCAGTTGGAAATGGATGAAGACGACAACGAGAATGGCACCGTCAAACGTCGTTCGGCTCTGACTCCGGTGGCAGACAATGAAAACCTGACCGTCACCGTCCCCTACGTGGCCTTGGCTGTATCCGGTGTCCGAACCCAATGGTGCTACTCCCGGTTTTACCACCTGTTCGAGGAAGGGTTTACAGACCCGATCTCCGGCGGGATCATTACCAAGGACTTTGAGCCCAAACTCAATGGCCGTGACGATTATGGTCTTTGCTACTACACCTTGACCGGAACCAACACAGCCCGCGGGTATCCGATGTTCCTTATCATTTTTGAACGTTTGGATGATGGGCCCCGAGTCCATTTCCATCGGGTAAGACCACAACGGTCAAAGAACGGTGTTACGACACCCGGCAGCCGACTCATTGAAGCCTGCTATCAGTATATGGCAGGTAACATCCCAGCCAAAGACATCACCGCCCAGCAGGGAGACCTGATCTTCCTTGCTTTGAATCACAACCCTTTGGAAAAGAAAGCCAAAGCTGAACTGTTGATGGAAGGCCAAGCCATTGACTTCGAAAGCCACAGTATCCAAGGACGATCTTCGGGTTCAATGGTCTTGTATGAAAGCAAAGCCAAGACACCCCAAAACCGTTTGGGTTTCTTGAATGCCAAGACCGGATTCAAGGTTGTACACCCGGAACACCAAGACGTGATCGGGATGGCTGAAGGCTGGTGGGAAATCCGCCGGTGCAAGTCTTGGGAAGCAAACCCCAAAGCCATCTGGAGTCGGACTATTGACTAAATGACATCCTTCAGAGGAAAAGAACGGTTTTCTTTAGGCGGGGTATCAATCCCCGCCGTTATGGCACTTGTTCGTGACCCTCCGGCCAAGAAAGAAGTTCTGTTAGGTCAAGAAGTCTGTATTTCCTCAATAAATCTTCGGGTTTTTCGGAAATGGGGGACCCGATGTGTCAGGTGTGGGATCGAAGGTCTTTTCTTTTCGTTGGAGACCCCAAAGAAAGGGGATACGGAACAACGACCTGGCCTGGTTCTGTATGCTGTTGAAAAAGGTCGGAGACATATGACTATGACTTCCGACCACATTTTCCCAAAATCGGAAGGCGGGAAAAACAATATTGACAACCTCCGACCGATGTGTGCCAAATGCAATCGTGAAAAAGGTAATGAAATCATAGTACCTAAACCGGAAACACCTCCAAGGATTGCTGTTGGGACATCCAGGGTAATCCACGAGGTAGTCACTTCCTGCAAAGATTGTCCTTTTATTAGTTGGTCTGACCGGAAAAATGGGTATATTTGTGTGCGAGCCTATATATCCCCTTGGTTGAATGGGGTAGACATAGACCGAATATCGGCAACGGAACACCACGATCCGAACTTACACCCCCTCAACCGGTGGAAACCGATCCCGTGGTGGTGCCCGTATCCAATTTACAAGGAGGGGTCGGAATAGAAATGGTAGAATGTTGGAGGAGAGACAGTGCTGGAATAATGAAACTCAAGTACGGAGAAGAAAAAATGAGTGTTGAAAAGTTATCGAAGGGGGAACAGCTGTTCCTCGATCAGATGACCCGAAAGAAGATGGTTGAATGGTGTAGTAAGGATCTCGAGTTCGAACACTTATATGGCCGTAACTACAAGGATGAAGAATTCGAACGGTTCGAACGGAATGAAGAATCCGAGGGCATTTACCTCGAATATGCAAAACAGAAAAAATGGATTTCGGGTGATGGTACTCGAATCCTGGCCGCTGGGTGGACTACTGCCGCCCGTTTCCTCAAACGATAGGAGATTATTGTGAACAAGTTAGCAAAAAAAGACCTTTTGATCGAACTGTCCCAAATGGCAAATATGAGCCAGACCCAATGTGATGCCGTTCTAACGGCTTTTGCCAAACTCGTGGCAAAGAAAACCCTCGATTAGGATACTGCCGTCGTTCTGATGGGACTGGGGACATTCTCACCGAACCACAAAGAAGCCCGTACCGGCCGCAATCCGTCAACCGGAGAATCCATTCAAATTGCAGCCAAAACCGTCATCAAGTTCAAGTCTCACAGCAATCTGGTTAAAGAAGGCTGAGAACCCCTGCCTAATCCCCACGGGCAAGAGAAATCCTCCTGCCCGTGGGACTGTTTTGGAGACCTCTATGAAAATAGCACTTAGTGCCGGATCAGGTTCCTTCACCGACATCAGTGAAAAAGCCTATAACCTGTTGAAAGAATATGGGTTTCCGGTATTCGGGAGAAGGGAACTCCCTAAAGCGGGGTTCATCGGACCCTTTGCAATAATCACAATCGTCGATACCAACCCCGACGACTTCATGTACTCCCTGGTCGGCAGAGATAATGAATTTCGCACTCATCCTGTAATCCACAGGGTTATCGAAGAACTGGGTAAAGAATTCCTTTACGGAAATACCCCTATCAGATTTGCTGACATCCCTGACGACATCGAATGGTTCGTCGATGAACTCTCTGGGGGAGCCGAAATTGTGAGAGAAAGACACCGAACTTGGTAAGGAGACCTTTAAATGACGGGTATTGAACGAATTGCTGCCGAACGGCAACGACAACTCGACGAAGAACATTGGACAGACGAACACGATGATTTCCACACAAATGAGTCGATGGCAAAAGCAGCTGCTGCTTATGCTATTCACGGAACTATAAAACCGGCTCTTCGTGATCGTGATGGACGTTTCGACGGTAGAGAAATTTTTCCCTGGGGTCTCGAATGGTGGAAACCAGGACATCAACGGCCAAAAGAAGTCACTATTGAGGATCGTATCCGAAACCTCGAAAAAGCCGGAGCCCTCTGTGCAGCCGAAATAGATCGATTGACCCGTAAAGAAACCTGAGATGGATACTCCTGTAAGGAAAACATATGCCGAATTCTTACACGCTGAAGGAGATGATTCCAGACGAGAGGTTCCTTATGGGGATCGTAACCCCAATGTTTTCCCGGGAAGACCCCTCAAAGCTATTGGAGTCCGATTCTTCGACCGGCTCACTGTCGATGTAGAAGATCCCAAAACTAACAAGATCGTTCGGTGTGAAAGTGAACGTCTGGATTTGGACACAGGTGTTATTTTTTACGGGGGTACCGTTCTGACCAGATGGGACCTGAAAAATCCTGAAGCAGTAAAAATCTCAAAAGACATAGCAGAAAATCTTCTAAGGGGGATGGAGCAGAAAAACTGGAACATTATCATCTACTTCCACGAACATAAAAAAACTGTCCCCTTCAATCCATCCGAAGATCAAATCCACGAAATCTGAAACCATATCGAAATAGGTTATCTATATGTTTGACTTACTAGAAGCCGATCTCTCTGACGATAAGGTATTGGATGAAATGGTAAAATTCAGCAAAGCCATTTTACACAAAATGTTCCGTAACGGGATGCAGTTGATGGCCGAACTTACCTCTGAAAAATGCCGTCTTGATAAATGCCCTGGTATCTGCTGTTCACCTGAACAGTGTGAGATGGTCAAATCAGAGTTGGATGCCCAAGGGGTAGAGTACAACCAGGGTACACACCCGACGATGTTCTTTGTATCCAAAAATGCTTGTATTTTAGAACCCTGGAAACGACCTCTTTGTACCATACACACTTGTGACAAATTCCTGATGGCTGATCCGGTTTTCTACGACAAATATTTCCATCTTCGGTCAAATCTGGATCTTTTAATGTACATACTCGACGAGGATGACGAATGCCTGAAAAAACAGATATGCAATTGGCCGCAGCTCTCCGAATCATCAGAAACCTCCTCAGTGGGGATAAAGGATCGAATCAAGAAGCTGAAGAATTCCTCCAAGGAATAGAATCCGGGGAACTTCCTAAACCTCGACGGTTCTTTATGAATGTGGCCAAAGGCCCCAAAGAAATCCCCGGATTTGCAGTTTACATTTTCCCTTCGGCCAGTGAAGAACCTCAAGAAGGTACCATTCCTGTGGGTCAAGCCCTTCTAAACCTGGATGCTACCCTCTGGTGTTGTGTAGACAACCCCGAAATACACTGGAAAGAGATTATTGCCGATTCCATTGGCCATGAATTCCTCCACGCCTTACAGGATCTCTTCGGTCAGGCTCTCGAAGAATATGGGATCGAAGAAAGTATCGAAGCTGCCCGGGATTCAGGAAATCCAGGATTTGAACCGTACATCCCCGGCTGGCAAGAACTGTTGGATAATGCTATGACAACCGCCAGCCCCGGATCGATTGTCCTGATGATCGACGAGGATCACCCTGAAGCTACCCTCCATCTCATAAAACAGGAACCAATGACCCCTGAAGCGTTAAAAGACCTGCACGAAACAGAATTTCCCGAATGGTATGCTGTAGAGGGAACTGTCGATATCAATTACGTGGTAAATGAACAGGGTGAAACCGTTATGGATACCCACCGGGCTCCAAAAAAGAAAGATAACGACACCGATGGAGAATAATGGCTATTACTCACTTATCCAATACGTTCCCAACCCCAATCGTCTCGAAGCAGTCAACGTTGGAATTATGATGGTTGTTCCCGAAATGAACTCCACTTTTGTCTCAACCGGCCTCCCCAACTACAGTAGACTCCTGAATATGTTTCCTGGAACCGATACAGCCCGGTTAGATAAATCTCTGGATGAAGTAGCCCACAGAACAAAGAGAATGATCCCAGCAGAGGACGAAATCGGGCGTTTACGGAACTCTTTACCTGGTACCCTCAGTATGACCCCCGTTTGCCCTTTGAAGGTCGTAGGGGAGCCGAGAGAGGCTATGAGAAAGTTGAGAGAACAACTCGTGGATGTCTAAGATACCTGCAACATTATGGGATCTGCATCCCGATATGAGGATGGATATCCTCAAACGGATGATTGTCACTATCAAAGAACCCATTTTACGAGACTACACCCAGAAAAAATATGCCCACGTTGCCGGACTCGGATTCTTTCCCCTCATCTGGAAAAACGATCTGGAAAGATTATGTGATGTTTATGATTGTGATTTCAAATTCATAACAGATGATAACGATGAACTGAGTGAAGGTGCCGGAGGGTTCCATACTGAAAGAGGCAAACGCCCTCTAATTTACATCAATGCCGATTACAGAAAACCCGGGCCCCCTGTTACTACCCATTACATGATCACAACCATCTCTCACGAACTGGGTCACGCCATTCAGTACAAACTCTATGGCCACCCTGCCTACCACATCCCCGGATACGGAAGATTACTCTCAGCCCAATGGGCATTCGAACTAGAAGCTTGCCGACTCTCTTACTACATCTACAAAGCCTATTTCACCGAAGTAATTTCAGACATCCACCCAAACAGGTTTCGATCCTACCGATCCAAAGCCGATAAGCTATTCCTCCTGGAAAGCTGGGGTCCATCCCTGAAAGATGATATGGGAATTACAGGTAAGAGGAACAAGAAATAAACCGTTAGGGATTTTTTCCGCAAGATTCCGGGATTCTAAGTAGTTTACCAATGACAAGAGAAATTAACATTTAGCTATTTTTTAATGATTTCAGGTATTTAGAGTTTCCGGCGGGTGGCCCTATTCTTGGGTTCGAAATCAACCCTCTACTAGCCCTCTCTTTTAGGCATAAAAAAACGAGTTTCAAGCCGCTTAGGGATTCTGAAACTCGTTTAATCGATTGTAGGGAATTCGTGTGTCAGCCAGCCCATTTTTTGACGACATCTGTTGTTTTGCTTCCGATAACAGCCCCAATCCATTTCCCTTTGTCCTGGGATAAGGAAAAAGCCATACCGGTAATGGCCACCTTCTCTGTTGTCCTCAGATTCATAGGAGTGACCACGAAAACCATCTTGTCTCGCTTGAGGTATTTTTCAACATCAACTCGGATAATGGCCGTGTTTATCAGTTCCAAATTGAAGACAAATCCAACAGGAGTTGGCCGCATTACGGATACCTTGCTTATGAAGGGGGAAGCCTCCAAGGTTTTCATCAGAAACGGCCAAATTGAGTCTTTGATGTACTCAGGATACTTGCTTATGAATGAAATATCCTCTACAGCTTCCTTCAGAATCGGAACCAGGTGAGAACGAAGTTCCGGGTTCTCACTAGCCAGTTTGGCCACTTTGGAACGTAGGTTACTCATGTCTTTTTCCTTTTTCTTCACAGCCAACCTCTTTACCAGTTCCTGCTCCAAATCCCGGGCAATCTTTTTACCTAAAGCCGGAGTTATCTTGTCTAAAGGCTGCCTGTAAGGACCAACCTTGATTTGATGCCCTGATTGAACATCATCAAACCCAGGGGTTATAGTAATGGGTTTCATAGGGTCTAAAGTGAACCTAATCCCGAAATAGAAATAAGCTTCATCTCTGGTATAACCCTTCGGAATCATCTGGAATAGATAGGTCTTTTTTGCCGGGCCCCAGCTCGGTGAACTGATATGGGTCATTTTACCATACTTGCTCAGATGCTTCTGAACAGGAACCCACACATTTACGACAATAGCCTTGTCCACCTCACTTAAAGCTGATTTCCTGTTATTCATCCAGTTTCTTCAGCCTACAGACGGATATGGATATTTTTGATATCCCAACCCAGTTTCGTAAATATTTGTTTAAGCTCTTTCTCAAAAGGACGGACATCCCCACCATCTTCTGTCAACAAAGAAGGAATGTTCAGGTTCTTGATTCCTACAGAACTACCCGAACAAAACAATTTACCATCCTCAAGGAAATAAGTCATCCGAGCAGGACTAAACGTTTTCCCCCTAACTCCAAATTCTTTTTGGAGAGCATCCAGAGTTTTACCAAGTAAATCCTGACATTTGGACACATAATTTGGCAGGGCATGAATCCATTCCATTGGGGGCAAAGGATAACCATAACTCCAAGTGATGGATTCACGGTCTACGTTAATGTTATAGACGTTCGGTTTTTGGAGAGCCTGCTTCAGAATAGGGACGGGGGTATCTGTTTTAGACGCAACCCTCTTCTCCCGTACATAACGAGCTGCCAGTTTGTTTACAGATGCCCGAATATGATTGTCTGCATACAAATACATGTACCCAGTAACACCAGAACCCAATCCATGACTCCTGTTCGGCATCGGAAGGCTGATACCATACTTCTTCTTCATGAAAACCACCAGCTTACGGGACATATCTAGGAATTTAGCTTCTGCCAGCTCTTCCAGATAGTAATCCTGAAGAATCGAGATACTGTCAGGGCTAATCAAGACATAACCATACTCATTATCGTCATCAGCATTGCCGGGAACGTTCTCTAAAGGGAACTTAAAACCTATTGCATTACCCTTCTTGAAACTGACAGGCTTCAACCTCATCTGTTTCAATAACTGAAGGACTTCTTTGGCAATCTGTTTAACATTTATCATGATAAAAACTCCTAATGAAAAATCTCTTTTCTACCAAAGGGGAGTCTATAATCAAAAAAACGACCAGAATAATATACCAGTCACTTCAACCCTATAGCCCTCAGAAAAGGGCAGTGTGACATTGGTCGAAAATGACTCTGAATTAGGGTCGTAGAGATGGGTGTAGAGATTTTTCCCGGAAGGGAACAGAGAAATAGGTAGGTGTTAAGAGACCACGATTTTCGGGGTTTTTACTGTTCCCTCAAGATCAATCGTTGTCTTCGGCACTCATGTAGAATAGCCGTAACAGGATAGATAGCTCGAAAGCTATTTGGGCTCCATCGAGAACCCTATCCTGTATTCCCGGCATAGCTACATACACACCCAACAGAACCAGTCCCACAAAGATGCCGCTTATGTGGAAAGCATAAAAAACAGTAGCCATCGGTATACTTTTCTTTGGAGTAGGCTTGTTCATTTAAGGAGCCTTTGGATCAACTGAAAAAAAGGGTTCTCATGATCGTGGGGTCACTCGAATCACAACCAAACTTTTCGGATCAACTTGCCAACCTGGGTACTGAATAATTTCTCAGCTGCCTTAGCATCGAAATTTCCCTTGAAAATATCACTGAAAGACAAAGTATCTGCTGAAACCAACCGTCTATCCGAAGGATTGGGCAAAATGACCGTTTCATAGTAGATACTATGAGCGTTGAGACTGAAAGAGAATTCCAGAATCTTGTCCATTTTGTTTTCCAGGAAACCGTAATACACCCAACCGTTTTTTTCGGCTACTGAAAACGGATCGACATCCAACCCGAAAATCTCATACAGTTTCCCATCAAAAAGGTCGAAAGCATGGGTTGCTGCCCGTACCGAACCAAATTGCAAAATCTCTCGTAGAAGTTCCCCGGCACTCTTACCACCCCCTCCTGGCCCGGCATTCAACGGACTAGCAGCCAATCGGGTCTTGAATTTCGATAGGGTCATCAATCGTTTATCCATAATTTTCCTCGATTCTAAGCATCATTTCTTTTTCCTATCTCCAAATTCTCTTAGCACAGTTAATAATGAATTTTTCAATGTACTCTTGAATGTTTTTCTCATCCATATCACGGCTAAAGAAAAACTCCAAAGGAGTAACCTGCTTTTGTTCCTCCAGCCTATGCCGAAGATTCTGAAGACCACAAGTAATAGTTATTTTCTGGGCATCTACATGATA
>Ga0114918_10001732_pt1 | contig 19546 bp, 12 predicted proteins | sample LantaG_FD_87015 | JGI IMG/M metagenome (GOLD analysis project Ga0114918, IMG submission 87015) | Deep subsurface microbial communities from Baltic Sea to uncover new lineages of life (NeLLi) - Landsort_02402 metaG | ecosystem: Environmental > Aquatic > Marine > Oceanic > Sediment | place... | reverse complement strand
GGGGGGGAGGGGGGGGGGTCCAAAGGGAAAATTGGAGGGGGAGAGAGGGTCTTGGCCCGCTTGGAGAGCAACCCTCTCACCTCTCAGGCAACGTCCAAAAAGGCGACGACCGCGGTGCAGTCGTCCGCGGCGCCCGCCTCCGCCGCCTCCCACTGGCCTCGCGCCACCCGCACCAGGGCGGCCGCCGCGTCAGCGGGCGACCCGCCCGCGCAGGCCACGGCGTGGACGGCCGCCATGATGTCGTCATTCGCCCAAAACTCGTGCACACCGTCCGACAGCAGGACGAGGTAGCGGTCGCCGGCCTCCAGGGCGCGCGCGCCCGTCTCCGCGCGCGCGGTGACGCCCGCCGCCGCGGCGACGGTGTCGCCCAGGGCGCGGGTCATGCACAGCCCGGGCGCGTCCGCGTGCGGGAGCCAGACGCGGAGGGGGCCGACCGGCTGGCCGCCGTGCGTGTACGACCCGATCCGGCCCCGGTGCGCGAGGATGCGGCGGGCCTCGTCCGGGCGGCCGGGCGTGTGGTCTTCGGTGAGGGCGAGCGTGGGGAGCAGGTCGCCGGGGGACGCGGGGTCCAGGCGGCCCAGGAGGATGCGGGAGTCACCGACGTGGGCCAGGGAGAGGCCGTCCGCGTCGATCGCCGCGAGGGCAGCGGTCGAGCCGGACAGAGAGCAGTCGATGCCGGGCGCGGAGAGGACGCAGGCGTGCGCGCGGGCCAGGGCGGCGTCCAGGGCCAGCACGCCGCCGGCGGCGCGGGCGGGGCGGGAGGAAACGGCGGTCGGGTGGTGAGAGTGGTGAGAGTGGTGGTGGTGGGTGTGGGTCGGGCCGGCAGCCGCGCCAGCGGCCTGCGCGGCGGCGGACGCGAGGGAGGGCCCGCCACTGCCGGCGGAGGAGGAGATGCCGCCGCCAGAGCCGGCGCTGCCGGAGGCCAGGGGCGTGCCGGACCCGCCCCCACCCGAGGAGGTGTCCTCATCCTCCTCCTCCTCGGTGGAGCCGGAGGGCAGGGCCGGGGCCGCGGGCGGCCCGGGCGCGCCGCCTTGCCAGGCTGGCACGGGGGCGGCCACGGCGGCCTCGGCACCCGCCCGCCGCCGGCGGGCCGTGTCCGCAGAGGGCGGGCCCCGCACGCCCGGCCAGCGCGCCGCGCCACCCGGCGCGGCGTCCCCCTTGGACAGGCCGCCGGCCGCGGCGCCCGCATCCGACCGGCCCAGGCCCGCGTCCGCGGCCAGGCGGGGCAGGCGGGCCGCAGCCGCGGCTGACACCCGCCCCCCATCCACGCCGTGCCCGTCCAGGACGCCGAGTAGCAGCGACTCCCCGCCACCCGCACGCTCGTGCGCGATCCAGGCATCCTGGTTGGGCTTGGTGGGGCCAGGCCCCGACGCGGGCGCGGCCGGGTGGCGCGGGTCGGAGCCGGCGAGGGAGGCGGCTGCGTAACACACGCGCACGCGTGTGGCGGGTGGGGGCGGCGGGGTGGTCGCCCCGTCGGCCGAGGGCGGGAGCGGGGACGCGCGCGTCAGTTTCAGCGCAAAGGTGCGGGGGGAGGCGCAGGAGTCGCCCGCGGACGTGGGCGTGTCGAAAAAGTCGGTGGACGCGACGCCGCCTGGAGTGTTGGGTAGTTGGGTAGAGGGGAGCGCGCGGGTTTTTGAGAAAAGGAAAAAAAGCGGCGGGGGCCGGGGGCCCGGGGGCCGGGGGCGGCTGGGGCGCTTTCGGACCGCGGGCGGCCTGCCGACGCTCTCTACCATTCCCCCTCCGCGCCGCCCCCGCGCCGCCCGTGCCACGCCCGCTCTTCACTCCCAACACCATCACGCACGTTCACCGGCCTTGACAGAAGGGGTGAGCAGGCCATCCAGCGCCGGTTCCAGGCTGTGTGTGTGAGGGGTGGAGAGAGTGGGGGTGAGCGGCCCGCAGGAAGAGAAAGGCATGCATAGGGTGCGGCGCGGCGCAGGTGGGCGGGGTGCGGGGTCGGCCGGTCAGCCCGCAGATGTCGTCAAAGGCATGCCAGATGGGTATTCTTGCAGCTCCTGGGGGGTATGGTGGGGCGGCGAGGGGCAGGGGGGCGGGGCGGCGGCGGGCGGAGGAGGGCGGCGCGGGTGCGATGAGACGGGCACCCGAGTTGGCAACAGGGCGGCCCAGCGAGCGTCACCAGCGCCGCCAGCGCGCTCGTCAGCCCCAGCGGCCCAGCCGCCCTCCTGGTCTTACCTGCCGGCCCATCCGTCTGCAGGTGGATGCGAGGTGAGCATGGCAAAGGGTGCGCTGTCGGCGCGCGAGGAGAGAAGAGAGAGAGCGAGAAAAAGCGTCGAGTGAGTGAGGGAGGCTCTTGATAGTTGCGGAAAAGGGAGCACCGAAAGTGCCTCGTCCTTTATTTCCCTGCACGCCCACCCCTTGTTTTGTGTCAATCATCAATGGCCTCGCGTCGGGCACGCTCGCGCCGGCGCAGCCGCGGCGTGCGCGAGGGAAGCAAACTGAGACTGGGCGGCACGGACCAGCGACCCCGAAAAAGTCATGAGGGTGAGTGCACCCGCCCGCGCGCGCGCGCACGGTGGCCATGCCGGGGGTGCTACTGCTGGTGGTGGGTGGCCGGGCAGGCACCTATCTTCCCTCTCTAACACACACACACGCCTAGCCGTGCGAACGGGTTACACCACACACACACACACGCACCTAGAAACAGGCCCGGGCGCACGGAACCAACACTGCGCACCCCTTCCTCTCTCTCTCTCTCTCTCTCTCTCTCTCTAGCCCTCCCTCTCCAACTTCAAAGCTTGGCCCGCGGCGCGGCCGCGTCCAGGATGGGCTGCATCTTGAGGGCCAGCGCCATGGACCCGCCGATCTTGAGCTTGCGCATGAGGAAGGCCTGAAAGAAAATGGAGAGAGGGAAGGGCAGCGGGTGAGAACACGCAAGGGGTGCGCGCCTCGACCCTCTTCCCAGGCAGGCCCTGCGCCCTCACTCCTCCCCCTCTCTCTCTCTCTCATCTCACCTGCTGCGGCCCCATCTTGCCCATGACCAGCTTGACAAAGTCGGCGTCCGCAATGGTCAGGGTCAGGTCCGGCTTGTCGGTCGGCGCGCCGTCGGTGACCTAGGGATGGTGAGAGAGGAGGTGAGAGAGGGAGGAGGTCGGAAAAAAGCACAAGCGCGCGACGCGGCCGTCCCTCTCCCTGTCTTCGCTGCACTTGCGGCTGCCGCTCTGCAATCACCTTGTGCTCCTTGCCCGGCCGCAGGTCCAGCGTCCACTTATCGCCCTCGATGTCGAAGACGATGAGGCCCTGGGAGAGGTGGCAGAGAGAGAGAGAGAGAAGTGTGAGGGGAGAGAGACTGATGGAGATGGGGAGGCGGCGGCGGCCGCACACAAGAGCCAGTGAAGGGCGGGCGAAGCACCTGGCGATCCGGGTGCCCACGCCAGGGGTCGTGCTGACACAGGAACTACCAATCGGGATGTGCGGTTGAGCCAAAGTCACCACCCTTGGGACCGCCCGAGCACGCGCCTAGAGGGCATTGAAAAGAAACTCCACGCCCTCTCCTCCTCATACCTTGGTCCCCTTCACCAGGTCCGCCCCCTCCCCGCCCGCCAGGGCGTCGTTCAGCTGTTTGAACAGGGCGGGCGCGGCTTTGGGCGCCATGGTATGTGGAGCGTTGGAGACGTTCTGGGTGTACGGGAGGTCGGCCACCGTGCACGCGAGCAAAATGAACGAGTGGGTCTGTTGTCGCCGCACCATTCCTTCGTTTGCGCTCGCTTGCCCGCTCGCTCTTCAAATCTCCGCCCCGCAATGGACCCGCTCCTGCCCATCGCCCGGGCGGGCCCGCGCATCGATCCCCTACGTGACGGCTCCATCTTCGACCGCAGGCCGACGGCGGACGGTGGCGGCGAGGCGTCGGGTGCTAGGTGTGTGTGTGTGTGAGAGATAGAGAGAGAGAGGAGCGGCGGCGAATTGATAGCAGCGCGCGCGCTCGCTGGCGCCCCATGTAGGCTCGGCAGCCCGTGCACCCACGGCACCCATCTCGTCCCGCAGGGATGGAGGGCAGGACATGCTCGCGCTAATGGTGGGGCGAGCCGGGCCACTGACTCCCATTCTCCCTCCTCCCTTACTGACAAACAGCGTGCCAGCGTCGTCAGGCGCCGCCCCGCCCCCGCCCGCCGCCCACCCACCCCCGCCCGCGGCCGCCCCGCCCGCGCCCGATCGGGCCGCCCTGGCCGCCCGCATCCGTACCAACTTCGAGTCCCTGCTGCGGGACAGTCCTCTGGCCGGCAAGATCCTGCCGGGCGGGGCGGGAGGCGGCGGGACGGCGGTGGCTCTGAACGCAACTGCCGGTGGCGTGTGCGCCGCGCCGCAGCCGCTGCCGCCCGTGGCCGCGGCCGCGGCCACGACGACGACGGCGTCCTCCCTGGAGAACCAGGCCCCACCGGAGGCGGCTACCGGCGCCCACCTCGCCCGCTGCGCCTCGGCCCACGTGGCCAGCGGTGCGCCCCCGGCACCCACGACCGCGACCGCCACCCCTGGCGGCCGCGCCGCGCCCACCGCCGCCACGGCCGCTGACCAGCTAGGCTCCCTTCTGCGCGCCGTCGCGGCGGGACGGCGCAGCGTGGGGGGTACGGCGGCGCCCACCGTCGCACCGCCGCCGCCCACCCGCCGGGCCAGCAGGGAGGGCGGCGGTGGAGGGGGTAGCGATGGACGCGCCGCGCTCGCCCTCGCCCCCGTCCCTCCCCCTCCGCGCACCCTGCCGCCCGACTTTGACCCGGCCGTCGGCTTCAAGCCCCGCTGCGCCGCGTGCGCCAAAGCCAAGAAAGGCAAGTGCGGCACCGAGTCCGCGACGTGGGCGTGCGAGAACCGGGGCGCGGCCGGCCTGCCGACCGCGCCGCCGCGCCGGGCGGTCCTCTTCCTACAGCGCCGCGCGGCGGAGGACGGGGACGAGGAATTGGCGGCCGCGGCGGCGGCCGCGGCGGAAGCGACGGCGGAGGCTGCCGCGGCGGCAGCGGGGCGGGAGGGCGGCGGCGCCCCCTCCGACGCGCCGCCCTCCAGCGGGCGCGGGCGCCCCACCCGCGCGGCGGCCGCGGCGGCCGCGGCCGCCACGGCTGCCGCTGCCCGCCCCCGCCGTGCAGCCGGCGGCGGCGGCGCGCCCCGCCGGCCCGGCATCTCAGGCCGGGAGACCGTGCCCCCGCCTCCGCCGCCGCGCGCGGGGGCGGTCCGCCGCCCGGCCACCCGCCGCTTCGGGTCCGGCGCGCCCCGCCTGTGGAGCTGTGGGGAAAATGGAGAGGGCACCACTGCCTCTGACGCCGCGGCCGCTGCCGACGCCTGGACGGAGGAGCAGCTGGTCGCCCTCCAGTCCGCCTACTTGGTGACGGTCGACCCAGCTGCGCCCGGGTACTGGGCCCGCGTCGCGGCGTGTGTGCCCGGGAAGACCGCGCACGAGTGTTTCGACAAGCTGTTTGGGCGGGCGCCGCCGGCCGCTGGGGACGCTGCTGCGCGCGGGCGTGGCGGGCGGGAGGAAGAGGAGGAGGAGGAGGAGGAAGAAGATGAGGGCGGGCACGACGAGCCCGCCCCATCCGCCCGGCGCACCTCCCTCGGCCCCGCCGCCCTGCGCAAGCGGGCGCGCGCGGAGCGGGCGGCCGACCGGGCCGCGGCCGAGGGGTGGACCGGAGGCGGGCCGGCTGGCCACCACCACCCCGCCGCCTCAGACGAGGAGGAGGGTGACGACGACGACGACCCCGCCGCGCCCGCCCCCGCCCTCGACCGGGCGACGACAGACCGGTACATCGACGCCCTCAAGCGGCGGCGGGGCGGGCCTGGCCGGTGGGCGGGCGCGGCGGCCGCGGCGGCCGCGGCCGGGATGGTGGATGGTGTGGGGAACGGTGGTGCCGGCGCCTCCCGCGGCCCGGCTGCGGCCACCCTGGCCCACGCCATCTTCTCCTCCCTGGCCGAAGAGGGTGGCCGCGGCGGCGTCGGCGCGGCCGACGACCTCGAGGAGGAGGACGACGACGACAGTGGCGAGGAGGCCGGCTTTAGCGAGGAGGAGGAAGAAGGGGCAGCGCGCGCGGGTGGTGGTGGCGGTGGCCGCCCGCACCACCACGCTCCGCCGCCGCTGCAGCCCGCCGACCCCGTCTCCCTGGCCCTGGCGGGGCGGAGGCGGGGCGGGGGCGGGGGCGGGGCTGGGGGGTCGCCCTCGGGCGTGACGCCGCCGCCGTGAGGATGGGAGAGGGAGTGCATGAAAAAGATAAAAAAACGAACACCGCTGGGTCGCTCCTCTCCTCTCTGCACTCATTCTTTCTCTTCTCCGGCCCCGCACGCATTTCTCTCGCTCTCGCTCTCTCTTTTTTGCTCACCCCCTCTCAACTGTGCACCATGTCGGCCTGGGGCGCCCCCGCCGGCGGCGCCTGGGCTACCCAGGTGGATGAGGAGGAGGCCGCCAACGGCGGCGAGCTCGCCGCGCCCTCGCACGCGCCGCCGGAGAAGCCGGCGGGCCCCTCCAAGTTTGTCGCCCGCTCGGCCGCCGAGCGCGCGCTCGGCGGGGAGGCCGCCTTCCCCTCCCTGGGCGAGGCCATCAACATCAAGGAGACCAAGGCCGACAAACGTAAAAAGGAGCTCAAGTCTGCCCGCCAGAAGATGACGCTGGCCGAGTTCCAGGCGGGCGACGCGCCGGGGGGCGGCGGTGGCGGCGGCGGCGGCGCGTTTCGCCCCTCGCGCGCGGGCGGCCCCCGCCCGGGCGCGCCCCTGGGCGACAACGTGCTGGCGTCCTTACCCACCGCGCCGCGGGCGCGGGGCGAGGGCGATGACTCCGGCATGGGCGGCGCCTTCAAGGACTACGGCGGCGACCGGGGCGGCGGCCGGGACGACGGGCGCAGCGACCGGCCCGGCCGGTCCGGCGGCTTTGGCGACCGTGAGGAGCGGCGGGGTGAGTTTATTTCTTTTGCAGAGAGCGAGAGAGAGGGGGGGGGAGGGGGGGCTTGAGCGCGCATAGTCTTCGCGCAGGCCACGCTAGCCAGCAGGCGCGCATGCTGGGCGCGCTGGATCGGGGAAGCGGCCAGCGCCAGCCTGCTTGCGACGGCCTCCCGTGGGGGCACCGCCGATGCGCGCTCGCCCCCATCGCGGGCCTTGGGCTCACACCTCTCTCTAACCCCTCCTCCTCTCCCTCTCCCACTCAGGCGGCTTCGGCTCCGACGACGATGACGACGGCTTTGGCCCCTCCCGCGCGGATGCGTCCGACAACTGGGGCGGCGAGAAGAAGTTCGTGCCCTCGGGCGCGCCGGGCGCGTCCTTTGGCGGCTACCGCTCGCGCGACGGGGAGGGCGCGTCGGGTGGCGGCCTGGCCGACCGCTACGGCCCGGACCGCGGGGGCGGCGGCGACCGGGACCGCCCGCCCCGCGAGGTGGAGCCGACCGGTCTGGCAGAGCGGTACGGCCCGGATCGGTCCCTCCCCTCCCTGGAGGGCGGCGCCGGCGGCGAGTTTGGGCCCGCCCGGGCGGACCTGGTGGACAAGTGGGAGCGCAAGGAGCTGCCGCCCGCGCCGGCTGGGGAGGGCGCTGGCGGCGGGGAGGGCGCCGCCGCCCGCGCGGGCCCGTCCGCGGCCGACTCCGAGTCCCGCTGGTCCAAGCGGTTTGTCCCCTCCGCGCCGGGGTCGTCCGCTGCGGCGTCCGAGGACGGCGGCGGCGGCGGCGGCGGCCCGCCCGTGGGTCGGTCGGACGACGCTTCCACTTGGCGCCGTGCGACGGGCTCGGATGGCGGCGGCGGCGGCGGCGGGGACCGCGCGTCGGGCCCGCCCTCCTCCGCGGGCGGCTCCCGGCCCCGCCTGGCCCTGAAGCCGCGCACCCTGCCGTTGTCGGATGGGGCGGGGTCGGGGCGGACGACGCCCGCGCCCGCGTCCGCGGGGCCGGCCTCGGAGAAAGGGTCTGAGGGCGGCGGCGGTGGCGGCGGCGGCCCCAACCCCTTCGGCACCGCCCGCCCGCGGGAGGAGGTCCTGCGCGAGCAGGGCCGGGACGCGGTCGCGGAGGACGCCAAGGCCAACAAGCCCCGCCCGGAGCGGCGGGAGCGGCGGGAGCGGGGCAGCACGCCCAAGGCGGGGGACAAGGAGGAGGAGGAGACGGCCCTGGCCGCGCGGGTCGCGGCCCTGAAGGCGCGCGTCGATGCGGGCGAGGGCGGTGCACCGGCGGTCGCTGTTGCTGCTGCGGAAGGCGCGGCGGCTGACGCGGACGCGGCCGCCGGCCCCGCCACGCCCGGAAAGACGGTCGCGGCCGAGCTGGCGGCCGCGGAGGCGGCCCTGGCAGCCCTGCGCCTGAGCGGCGGCGGCGGCGGCGGCGGCGGCGGCGGCCCCGCGAAAAAGGAGCGGGAGCGGGAGCGGGGTGACCGCCCCAAGAAGGGGGCGGACAAGGGCGGGGGCGAGAGTGGGGGGGAGGGCGGCGCCGCGCCCGCTGCTGCGGACAAGCCGCGCTGGTGAATGCGAGAGGGGGAGCAGCTTTGGAGGGCACATCCGGCGTCTGTGTGGAAGGGGTGAACGTGCGGGGGCGAGAGGTGGAAGCGGCGGCGGGTTGAAAATCATCTCTCTTCTCTCCGCCCGGTCTCTCTAAATCACCCAGTCCCCCGCCTCCGCGGGCGGCGGTGGCTGCAGCCGCACCGGCCCCCTCGCGGGGTCCAGGACGGGCGGCAGGTCGCCCGCCATCTCGTGGACAAAGGCCGGCAGGGCGGCTGCGCCGCCCCCAGCCGTGGCGTCCCCGCGTGGCCACGGCCCGCCGCTCGCACCGCCCTCCCCTGCCATTTCCAGCACCACCGCCCCGCCCGCGCCCCACCGGGCGTCCCACTCCCAGGACGGCGCCCGCCCGCCGCCGGCCGCCCGGGGCAGGCGGGTCAGGACCCGACGCAGGCCGCCGCCTGGCGAGGACGGGTCGGGGGTGACGGTCATCCTGTACCCAGGCGGGACCTCAAACCTTAAATCGCCTGCAAGCACGCACCCGGCCGCCTCAAACTCGGCCTGGCCGTGCAGGGTGATGACCGCAGCCTCCACCCGCACCAGGCGGCGGGACCAGGCCTGGGAGGCCGGGTGGTCCCAGTCCACGCCAGCGTTGGTCACGGTCACGCCTGACAGCCGCACACGGCCGCAGCGGGAAGAGTAGGAGAGGCGGGGCGAGGGGTCGCCGCTGTCGTCACCCTTTCCATCCTCCCCCTCGCCCGCCAGCCGCCAGTGGCCCAGCGGGCAGTCGGCGGCCACCAGTAGGGACCCGTCCAGGCGCAGGCCCGTCAGGCAGGCCTCCGCCACGTCCAGGACCAGCTCCGACCCCGGCGCGGCGGACCCGCCCCGCACCTTTTGAGCCACCACGGACCAGAGCGGGCCGAGGGCGGGGTGCCAGTGGAAGGACACGCCGGCCGGGCCGCCCGCCGCGCCCGGCGCGTCCGCGCCGGGCGGGACGGCCACCCCGCACGACCGCAGGAGGGCGACCCCGTTGGCCGCCGCGTCCGCGGCGGCGCCCTCGGGCGTCTGGGCCAGGGCCGCCGGGTCGGCCAGGTCCGCGCCCGGGGCGGCCGCCCGTTTGGCGGAGGAGGTCACCTGGCGCCGGGCCGCATGGATCGCAAAGGTGGGCAGGGACGCGGCGAGGGCGGCCGCGCCGGCCGGGTCGGACCCCAGGTCAGCGGGAGCTGCAGTGCCTGCCTCGGCCGGACAGGGCAGGTGGTCGGCCAGGGCCTGCATCGTGCACTCCAGCCGCCCCGCCCGGACGGTGGTGAGAGGAGGGGGAGGGCCGCCCCTGCCAGCACCACCGCCCGCGGCCGCGTCCCGGAAGGTGACGGCCTTGGTCGCGTTGAAGACGAGGCCGGGCAGGGTCGGGGAGGAGGAGGGGGTGGACGAGGAGGAGGAGGGCGAGGGAGGCCCGCCGCTCCCGCCCTCCAGGGCGGCCCGGGCGGCTGCCAAGCCCACAAATAGGACGTTGGTGTTTGCGGGCAGGTCGGGCGGAGGGAGCGCGGGCGCAGCCCTGGTGGCAGCAGGGCGGAGCCCCTCGCGCCCAAACTCCGTGTACTCGACGTTGGTCACCCCAAAGGCCCGCCGGGGGCCCGCCTGCTGCTCCCGCAGCGCCACCACCCCTTCGGCCGCCCCCGGCCGGCGCGGGCAGGCGACAAAGCCGAACCCGCCGGCCCGGGCGGTGCCCACCCCGGCCAGCGCCAGCAGCGTCGCGTCCGTCCCCGCGAGCGGGTTGGAGATCTGGCGCACCAGGGCCGCGCTCCGGCCCCGCGCGGCCAGCCAGTCAAAGGTGCCGCCGTCCGCCATGAGCTTCCACAGGGCGCCGTGCCCACCCGGGCGGGCCTCCGGGGTGAGGGCCCCGCCCAACAGCCAGCGCCCCGGCGGGGCCAGGGCCACGAGCGGCACCAGGGGCTGGCGCACGAGGCGGAAGGAGTCCCGCCCCCGCCCGTACCAGCCCTCCCGGGCCAGCAGGGCCTCCACCCGGGCGTGGTTGCCCTTCGCGTCCGACGTCATGACGACGACGGGCGTGGGCGGCGGCGGGGGGGCGGAGGAGGAGGGCGAGGCGGGTTGCGGGGGCGCCCAGGCCTGGGCGCCCTCCTCGCCGCCGCCCGCCTCCAGCGGCAGCGCCGGCGCCGGCGCGCCGCCCACGACCCGCCACCGCAGGTACTCCCGGGCTTGGAGATCCCGCACCACCCCCTCCAGGAGGGTGCGCCCCGCGAAGGGCAGCAGGGCGGCGGGCAGCGGGTCGCCGTTGGTGGGGCAGACCAGGCCGAGGCGGTCGCCCGCGCCGCCGAGGGGCAGTATCTCTGCCAGGGCGGGCCCCGCCGCCAGGCCGGCGGCCGCGGCGGCCCGGACGGCGGCCGCGGCGGCTGGCGACGCGTCCGACAGGTCCAGGCCGGGCGGGCGGTGTAGGCGCGTGGTGGTGGGCGGTGTGGAGGGCGTGGCGGCGGTGGCGGCCGAGTGCGCGCCCCCCGCCCCAACCTGCTCCCCCCCTCTCATGAGCCGCAGGCAGGCAGCCTGATACCCGGCCAGCCCGCCAATCGCGTCGTAGAACCGGTCCACGGAGGTGAGGAAGGCCACGAGGCCGGCCAGGGCTGGCGCGAGGGCGGGTGGGCCTAGTTAGAGAGAGAGAGAGAGGGGGGGGGGGAGCGAGAGAGAGACATGAGTGGGAAAGGTTCGGCGCGAGTGGGTGGCTGGAGGCCTCCCTTTCTCCACCCGCTACCCCTCCCTTCTCACCTCCCTCCGGCGGCACGGACAGGACGTGCGCCTGTCCCAGGGCGGGCAGGGTGAGGACCAGGGCCAGGGCGGCGGGGCCCAGAGACGCCGCGGCGGCCGTGAGGGCGGGGGCCAGGCTGTGGGATGGAGAGGAGTGGGATGGAGAGGAGAGGGGGCGGGGGAGAGAATCAGAACCTTGAGGAGGTGCGGTACGCTGCCTCTGCCTCTCCCTCTCTCTCTCTCTCTCTCTGTAAAAGGCGCGCAAGTCTCATTTTCTCTCTCTCCACTCACCTGAACTCGGCCTCGTACGCCTGGACCCGGCCGTTGCGGCGGAGGGCGGCGACCTGCGACGGAGGGTGAGAAAGAGAGAGAGTGAGAGAACGATGAGAGGTGCTCTCTCGCTGGAGGGGAGGTCTGGAGGCGAGAATTGGCCGCGCGCGCACTCGCCTCCCGCCTCTTTACCTTTGCCTCGCCCTCCAGCCCCCTCAACCCTGCGACCAGGCCGTCCAGGTAGGCCAGCTCCGCCTCGACGTCATCCTCGGAGACGGGCGGAGGCGGAGGCGGCGCGGGCTGCGACGCGCGAGCCGGCGGTGCGCTCGTGGCCGGCAGCGCCGTCGCAGTGTCGCCGACCGTGACAATTGGGGAGGCGACGGGCGCCACGCCGCCCGCCTGGTGCGGGCGCACGGGAGCGGCAGGCGCGGCCGAGGGCGCGGCCGCCCGCGGGGGAGACGGTGACCGGCACACGGGGTGGCGCCGGCGCGGGGCGCGAGGGTGCGTGGCGTCGGCCCCGTCCCCACCACCCGACGCCGACGCTGCTGCCGCAGCCGCTGGCGGGCGGCGCGGACACCACGGACCGCGCGGCTGACGAGCCCGCGGCGACGGGGCGGCCAGCCCGCCGCGGCCCGACGTGGACGCGAGCATGCGGCAAGTGCGTATGCGTGTGTGTGCGTGCGTGTGTGTGTGCCTACAGGGCCACTCAGGCCGGGCAGGGACCCATGAGGAGAGAAAAGGGTGTGTGGAGGGGTTTGAGGGGAGAGGCGAGCAAGCACCTCCCCACCTCTCCCCATCCTTTTGCGCTCGCCCCTCCCATCATCCAACGCCATCCATTCGGAAGCCGGCTTCTACACACACCTCAAACCGGAGACAGGGAGGCCGTTTCACCGGCGGCGGCCGCCACCGCCACCGCCGCCGCCGCCGCCGCCTCCAACCGTGCCACCACCACCGCCGCCGCCGCCGCCCCCCCCGCCGCCGCCACCGCTCGACCGCCCGCCCTTGCCGCGCCGGCCGGAGCGTTTCGATCCACCACCGCCGGGCGCGTTCTTGGCGGCGCCGCCGTTGTCCTTGGCGCCTCCATTGCCGCCGCCGCCCCCGCCGCCGCCGCCGCCGCCACGCCCGCCACCCGAGCTGTTCTTCTCGGGCGCCGGAGGGGGGGGAGGGGGGGGGTTGGACGGCGGCGCCGCCGGGCCGCCCATGCCCGCGGACGCGTGCAGCTGGCGCAGCAGGGCGCCGCCCAGGTCCGCGCCCGGCAGCAGGGCGGGGCGCGGCGGCGGCGCCAGGGAGGGCGGCCACAACCCGCCCGCGCCCTCGTCCGCCTGCGCGAAGCCAAAGCGGGAGCGGGCGCGCGGCTCGCCGCCGCCACCGGATGCGGCATCGCCCATCCCCGCCAGGATGGGCACCGGCAGCGCCAGCCCGCCCAGGCCGGGCGGCGGCGGGCGGGAAGGCTGGGCGGGGCGGTCGAGCAGCAGGGAGGGGGGCGGCGGGTGGTCGTGGCGAGGGGCCGGACCGCCGACGCCAAAGGGCGAGGTCAGGGGCGGCAGGGACCCGCCCCCGGCCAGGAGGGCGGACCCGCCGGGCGGGGGCATGAGGGGCGCACCCGCGGGCGGCCAGCCCTCGAACCCGGGCGGCGGGCCCCGCCGGCCGCGCCCGCCCGCGGGCGCCGGGGCGACGGAGCCTCCGAGGGGGGCCGGTGGCGGGGCGGCCGGGCCGCCGCCACCACCGCCCGTGACCGCCACCAGGGGCGGCGCGGCGGGCGGCGTGGGCGGGCCCGAAGGGCGGCCGCCGGTGCCCCCGGACTTGCGCGACCGGCCCTTGACCGCGGGCGGAGGTGGAGGAGGCGGCGGAGGCGGAGGGGCGGTGGGCAGCGGGGGCGGCCCCTGCGGCGCCGCCCCGCCCCCATCCCGCCCCTTTTTGTTGCGGGCAAGGATGACGACGGAGGGCGGATGGACCGGCACCGATCCCAGCGGTACCAGCGGCGGCGGCGCGCGCGGCGGGGGCGGGGGCCCGCCCAGGGCGCGCGCGGCCCAGGACCCCGCGCTCGCCAGGGGGGGCGGCGGGGGCGGGTGTGCGGGTGCGGGTGCAGCGGGCGGGGGTGCGGGGCGGGCGACAAGAGGAGGCGGTGGCGGCGGCAGCGGTGGCGGCGCCGGCGCGCCGCCCCGGACGACGGTGACGACGGTGCTGCCGCCGTGGCCACCGCCGCCGCCGCCCCCGCCATGCCCGCCTCCTCCGTTGGCTCCGCCGCCGCCGCCGCCGCCGCCGCCGCGCCCGGGCGCCCGTCGGCCCGCCACGGCCGCGGCCGTCTGGCCACTCCCACCACCGCTCGCCGCGCCCGTGCCCGCCAGGGCCAGGGCGTTGAAGCGGGCGGAGCGGGCCTCCTCCACCGTGAAGGTGTCGGCGTCGGGCGCGAGGGCGTGGAGGAGGGTGCACCCACCCGGCGCGCCGCCTAGGGGGCAGCCGCCGCCGCCGCCGGAAAGGAAGGCGGGGCAGTAGGCGGTCGTGGCGTAGCAGACCCGGATGGTGCGCCCGTCCCAGACGGAACCATGGCCGCCCTCCACCGCCCGCCGCGCGTCGCGGGCGTCCCGGAACGTGACGTGCGCGCTGAGCGAGGGGGGCGGGGTGGACGACGGCAGCACGCCGTTTCCGCCACCCGACGACGCCCCGGCCGACCCGCCCCGGTTGATGACGACCTTGCCCACCCGGCCATACCGGCCAAAGTAGGACCCGCCGCGCAGGGCGCCCTCATGCGCGGCCGCGGGCGGCAGGTTGGACGCAAAGACGGTCGTCCGCTGGACGACCACCACTGCCGACAGGTCGCGCCGGGACCGGGCGGCGGCGGCGGCGCGGCGGCGCTCTGCGGCCGCATTCAGCTGGCGCTGCACATCTTCCAGGCTGTGAGGGTGTGGGAGGGAGAGGGAAGGGAGGAAGAGGGGGGGCGTGTGAGAGCGTGGGCGTTCCGTTTTGGGAAGGGGAAGGTCGAGGGGGGAGGGGAGGTTGGTGGCGCGGCGGGCGGGTTGTGCGAGGAAATGGCCGCCGTCCGACCGACCCATGCTCATCCTGCCCCCGCCCACCATCCGGCCAGGTCGGACGACACCCCCGCCACCCGGACCAGGGGTGGCGAGGCCAGGCGGGGGGTGGGGGCGGCGGAAAGGGGGCGGGCAGAGGAGCAGGCGGCGGAGCGATGGGCGCTGGTGGCGCGGCGGCGCGGAATGGAGCGGCTGGCGCCCGGGCGAGCCCCACGCCAGCCGCCCTCGCCCCCAGCCCAGGCGCGACCACACACCCCGCCAACTCACAGCTGCGGGTCCAGACGCTGCTGCTCGATGCGGTCCTCATCGTACTCGGTGCGGCAGTTGGGGCACTTGGCGGCCGCCTCGTCGGCGCCCGCCTCGTCCAGCAGACGCTGGTAGCAGAATAGGCAGGGCTGGAAGGAGCAGGCCGTGCAGAGGCGGGCCTGGAGGTCGGTCGCGTCCAGCGGCTCCGCGCACAGCGGGCAGTCCGGCTCGTCCTCGTCGGAGGACGGGACGTTCATGGTGCGTTCTTTAGAAAGAGTAACAAGCAGGCGAGCGATTCCACACTCCACTCACTCCCGTCTTCTAGCCTTCCCTTCCTCTCTCCCTTCTCCCCCCGCCCCTTCCCACGACTATGGTCGCCGCCGCCCTGTCCCTGTCCGCCGCCGCCCGGCCCATTCTGGGTGGCCGCCCAGTCGCCGCCAAGTGAGTTTTTTTTAGGGCGGGTCGCTGTGTGCGGGGAGAGAAGGGGAAGAGAGCAGCAGCGCTTTGCTCGGGGCCCCCTGCCTCTCCTGTTTCTGCGCGAGCCGTTTGCCTTTGTGTTCCGCGCCTCCGGCCGCCCCGCGCGCGGCCTGAGCGGCCTCGGCAGGCCGCGCCACCCGTCTGCGTGGCTGGTCCATGCCTTGCCCCACTCATGCATGGGCAAGGGCTCGCCCCAAAGCCGCCCCGCCCAGCCTGCGCGCAGGGCGTGCCAAGAGGGTGAGGTTCGGGCCGCAGCGCCGGCGGCGGCGGCGGGGGCGGGTGCGGGGGGCCGCATGCGCAGCCCCTCCCCGGGGTAGCCGGGGCCTCGACCCGCCCACGCGCCTCACCAGGGCGTCGGCTCGGGCATGTACCTGCCAATGAGCATGGTGGCGCTCACCGGTGCGGCAGCTCCCGCCGGCCTCACCCTCCCTGCCTCTGTGGTCACGGCCTCTTTTCGGTGGTCGTTTGGCTCTCGTTACGCCGGCCCGGGCTCGCCCCCGCCGGGCGGCGCCTCCGCCGCCCCCGCATTGCCCACCCCGCGAGGCTGGCAGGTCGGGCCATAGAGAGAGTTCAGGCCTGAGCGTGTGCCCACAAGCCCCCCCCACCCCCACCCCCCCACCCTACCCCGCACTGACGCTCCCTCCTATCTCTTCCCCCAATCACAGGCGCGCCGCCGCCGCCCGGGCGCCGCCCGCGGCCCGTGGCCCCGCCCCGGCCGCCGCCCTGGGCGCCAACGAGGTCGCCGCCGTCGCCAACATGGCCACCGAGATCTCCTCCGTCGCGGGCGTCATGTGCGCCATCACGCTGGTGGTGAGTCTGGTGTTTTGGGGAGACGAGGGGTGCGGGGAAAGGGAGCGGAAAGAGGGTTGCCTGGAGAAGAGAGAGAGAGGGGAAAGAGGGAAAGAGGGACCCCGACCCCCAACCTCCTCACCCTTCATCATCAATCATGCACACCCCCTTTCACCAACAGGGCCTCGCCGTCGGCTTCGTCCTGCTCCGCGTGGAGGCGTACGCCGAGGAGAACGAGATCTGAACATTGGGGGGGGAGAGAGAGAGAGAGTGGTGGCCGTGTCGCACCGTGTCCAGAGAGCGAGGAGCGAGCCGTGCAATTTTTTGGTGGTGCGCGTTTTTTTTAGTGGCTGCGTCCACACCTCTTTTCACGGCGTCGGCAGCGGGGCACGCGCCGCTCGTGCTAGCTGTCCGTCGACGCACAGGCCGCTCCCTGATGCCCTCCCCTAGCCCCGCCCGGGACGACCCCGCGCCGGCTGAAGCCCGGCCCCCGCGGCGCGCTCCCATTGTGTTCTCGCCGCAGGGCGCCGATGCGGGCGGCGCCGGCGCACATGGGGGCCAGTCCCTGGACGACCGCCTGGCCTCCCGGCGCGCCACGGCTGGTCCGCGGGGCCGGCAGGAGCGGCGCACGTCGCCCTCCCGCTCCCGCTCCCGCTCCCGCTCCCGTTTCCGCTCGCGCTCGCGCTCGGGCTCGCGCAGCCCTGGCCACCCCCGCCGGCGGGTCGTCATTTCCTCGCGCCGGGGCGGCGGCGATGCCCGCGCCGCCCCGCCGCCCGCCCACTCCGCAGGCGGCTGGGTCATATTGGTGACGGGCCTTGCGGAAACGCAGGAGGCCGCTGTCCTGGACGCGGCGGCCGAGCACGGCCGCCTCCTGGACTCCAGCACAGCTCTGGCTCGGTCCGCCCCTCCCTGCCTGTTCTTGAAGTTCAAGGACCGCGCTGACGCGGAGGCGACCCGGCGGGGGCTGCAGGGCAGGGTGGTAAGTAAAGGTAGGGGGGCGGCGCGCCTGTCGGCGGACTGGGCGTTTGTGGGGGGTCGAGGCGGGGGTGGTGGCGACCGGCGAGGTTGAGAAAAAAAAACTGCCATCAAAACGGCGTGGCCAATTTCTTCACGCCCTGTGCCCTCTCTACGCCTCTCTCTACGTCCCTCTCTCTGTCTGTCTCTGCCCGCCCCACACGCTCCCTCTCTCTTCACAGCCCCGCCGACAGAAAAGAGGCCAGCAAGCCCTCCAGCCGCTCCCGGGCGGCGGCCACCTCGCTGGCACTCGCCCCGGCCGGCAGGGGCGGGATCGCGGACGCGGGCACGCCCAGCTCCCGGGCATGCGCGGCCATGACGCCGTAGGCGACCGCCCACCGCTCCAGGGTGGCCGGCGGGGGCGAGGACAGGAAGGCGCCAGCGGCCTGCTCTCGGAGGGCGGGCGGAATGAAAGGTTGAGGCGAGGTCGGGGCGCCGGCCGAGCGCATGCCCGGCCCTTCCTCCGGGCCGGTCGCTGCGGGCGGGGTGGGGCCGCCTGCGCCGCGTGAGGGATGTGGCAATGCCTGGGCTGAGCCGCTTAAGCACATCGGATGGGTGGTGGGGTGGCACGCCGGGCGGGGGCGGGCGTGCATTTTTAGCCTCGAAAAAGAAAGCGAGAATGAGATGAGAGACTGCAATTGCATCGTGCTGTTTCTCTCTCCCTCCTCATGGCCGCCCTCACCGCCCGGGCCGGCCGGGCCTGGCGCCCAGGAGCCCGCCGCCTGGGCGCGGCGCGGGCCTGCACCAGCGCGCCCGGTGACGCCGCCGCAGCAGCAGCGGCACCCGAGGCAGCACCGTCCATCTTTTCAACCTCGCGCCGCGTCGCCCTGCTGGAGCGGCCGCCCGCCAAGGGCGCGCCCGTCTCCACCCCGCGCCCGCCCCTCCCGGACGACCGCCTGTGGCAGAGCGGCGCTTTTGCGGCCCAGGTCTACCCGGACCTGCCCGCCGCGGCCACGCTCCAAGGCTGGGCCCGGACCCTGCTGAGCGGCGGCTGGAGCGACCCGCCCCTGGATGCTGGGACGGGCGCAGGCGCGTCTGCGGCGCCCGCCGGTCCCCGCCGCCCCTGGGTCGTCCGCACGGTCGCCGCCCAGACCCGGTCCCTGGAGGCCACGGTCGACCGGCTCCGGGCCGCGGCCGCGGGCCTGCCCGGCGGCGCCTCCCCGCCCGCGGACGCCCTGCTGCTGGTGAGTGGGGGCGACCCGGCCCGCCGCCTGGGCCTGCCAGCTTGGGCGGGCGGCGCCCGGACCGACTCCCTGGCCCTGCTGCGGGCGGCCAAGGCGCTGCAGGCCGCGGGCGACCTGCCGGCGGGCATGGGCCTGTGGTGCGTGGCAAACCCGCTCGCGGAGCGGGGCGCGGGGCGGGCGGCCGAGAAGGTGGGCGCGGGCGCGAGTGCGCTGCTGACGCAGCCCCCGCTGGGCCTGTGGGGCCCCTGGGAGGCCTGGTGGGCGGACGCGGACCGGCTGGGCGTGACCCGGCAGGCGGCGGTCGTGGCGGGCCTGGCCCTGCCCACCACGGCGGCCGGGTTTGCGTTTTGGCTGGGTCTGGCAGGGGCTGGGCGGGTGAGTGGGGCGGGCGCGGGCGCGTTGGCGCTGGGCCGGGCCGCGGCGGCGGGGCGGGGGTCGGAGGCGGCCTACCAGACGGCCATCGCGGAGCTGAACCGGCTGAAGGGGATGCCGGGCGTCGCGGGCGTGCATGTGATGCCGGTGTCGGGCGGCGGGCGTGAGGTGGCGAGGAGGCTGGTGGAAGAGGGTGTGCTGGGGCAATGGTGTGATGGCTAATGGAGAGTGTGCAGAAATGCGCACACACTAGCATCGTGTGAGAAGGAGAGGAGGCACGCGCGGGGCGCGCCTGCCCTGCGCCACCGCTGCACACGAAAATTGGCGCCGTGAACACAGGGGCGGGACAGAGAGAGAGAAGAGAGAGGGAGAGAGAAAGACGAAGAGACACGGCGGGCAATAACAGAGAGGGGAGGGGAGGGGCGCGGGGATGGGCGCCCCATCAGGGGGTTGGGGTTGCCGTCTCTTCTCTGCACACCTCCCCTCCTCCCTCCTCCCGCGCCCCCTCAAATAATACCCCGCACCACACCTCCCCTTCCCCCTCTCCACCTCTTCACGCCTTCACCCCCGCCCCGCCCTTCTTGGCCCCGCCCCACGGCGCCGGCAGATCGGCCAGTCGCGGGATCTCGCCTTTGGCCCGGGCGGCCTCGACCGCGGCGTCTGGGTCGGCGCCCTCGGCCGCGGCCGCCGCCCGGACGGCCGCCACGCCCGGCGGGGGCGGAGCGGGCGGTAAGGGCCGCGCGCCCAGGCACCAGTGCGGGAACCTGGCCAGCCAGGCCAGGGCGGAGGAGGCGGATGCCAGGGTGAGGGCGGCCTCCTCGACCGAGGGGTCCCCCTCGTACGCCGCGCCCAGCGGCGCGTCCACGGGCCCAAAGTGCAGGGCAAGCATGGCCGGGGTGACGGCGCCGCCCAGGGCGGCCTGTGTGTGATGGCAGAGAGAGGGAGGGCGACAGTGTGTGAGCAGCCTGCGCGGCCGGAAGGGGGTGAAAAAAGGGGAGAGGGGGGAGGTTACGGCCGAACGC
>Ga0114918_10001731_pt1 | contig 19557 bp, 20 predicted proteins | sample LantaG_FD_87015 | JGI IMG/M metagenome (GOLD analysis project Ga0114918, IMG submission 87015) | Deep subsurface microbial communities from Baltic Sea to uncover new lineages of life (NeLLi) - Landsort_02402 metaG | ecosystem: Environmental > Aquatic > Marine > Oceanic > Sediment | place... | reverse complement strand
TCCACCGTCATCCACTGGATCCCACTGTAGACCTGTCAACCCTCTTTCAATAGGCTCTATCTCTAAAGTGAATCTTGATAAAGCATTAAGGCTGTCTTTGTACATCGAATTACCCGCACTACAGGCGTAAGTCCTAAGGTATTTTCTTTCGGTTGATTTTATTCTATATATTGTTCCGTTAGGATCATCACCATACCCACCACCTGCATCAATGAATCGGAATAATGCTCCAACCTCAGTAATAGCCTCAAAAAGAGCAGGGTAAACGTTTTCTATAGATCTAGAATCCAATCCTCCACTCCAATCAAAACCTCCCCCGGTCCAACTTATAACAATTTTGTTTTGGGTTCTACCTTCAGTAAAACCTTTCCCTTTAGAAGCACAATCCGTTTTAAGTCTATCTATAAATAATCTAGAATCGTTTCCTTGAGCATCGTTAAAAAGCCATCCTGAGGAGCTATGGTAGAAAGACCTATTTCTTTTAGTTCCGTTGTAATAATAAGCAAAACCTACAGTCCTTCTTACATAATTAGTAGCACCTGCTCCCGCGGAAGTTATTTTTTCCTGCAATAACGTATCGTTATTTACTTTGACAAAAAATCTACCCTCAAACTCAGGTTTATTTATTGACTCTATTGATGCTATTTCAAATTGAAGACCAGGTGTAGCGGTAGCATGACTATAAGGAGCAACCCCCCCGTTAGAAGTAAAGTTCATATCCGCACCGAAAAGCCTTGAAGATGTTATAGTATAATGATCATTCCCTATAACCTCCTGTAATCCAATAGAAGAGATAGGATACCACTCGCTTGTATTTTCTTGGTTTTTAACCCTCATAACTAGGTTGCCTTCTGAAGCAGTTCCTTCTCCGAAGGTTTGTATAAACCCGGTGCTACCTGATGTGTTGTCACTTTTTATTACAGCTAGCTCATTAATATTTTCCATTGGAAAAAACCCCGCCGGAAACAATATACCTGAATTATTATCCGCTCTACTCATTATTCCTTTAGATTGCCTTGTATCTTTTAAAAATTGAGGGGCTTCGTTTTTTATGGCAATAACTTTATATCTAGCCTTCTCTAAGACAGGTGTGTCGTTAGCGTGCTCTTTCTTCAATATCAGGAAAGTTTCTTCGTCTACTTTATTTCGCTCAGCAGAAGGGAATGACAACCAAACGTTACCGTCTTCCGCATCATAGAACCTATCTAAACATAAGTTGTAGTACTCTTGGGATGTTTCTTTTACATAGTACTTAAAGTAAGGGAACTGGGCCTGCTGGTTATAATATGGGACAGCACTGGATAGAGTGGCTGTTAACCGGTTAGACAATGGAGCATCCATTTTACCAATTTTTACACTAGATTCTAAACTAGTAAACACAGGGGTCGTTCTGCCGTACGCATCCATATATGCAACACCTATTTGGTAAGTCCTAATAGATTTTACGGATTCAGCAACGCGCTTATTGTCAATAGTTACCGAATCGTTTAACACAGGTTCTCCGTCTACAAAAACCACTAAATTAGCAGCTTCCGTGCCCACCTCTATAATAGTCTGTAAAGGATTCTGATCTTGCGTTAGTAAATTAAAATTTTGAGTGTAATTTCCGTAGATTAACCTATTAGCAGTGATCTCCTGACTTAGAGCTTTTAAGGGAACATTGTCATATGGGCGTAATAATTGATTAGCATTTACAACAGATGTTATTATTTCTGTTTCTATACTAAACTCATTAAGAGCCCATTCTTCATCATTAGGTTTGAAAGTCTCCACTACGTAAACATTATTGTTGTTGGTAGCTTTGTAAAGTATATCAATGGATTCAACACCTTCTGGTAGATCAGCTGGTACAAAGTTAGATATAGTTAAGTCTCTAACATTATTAACCATTCCTAAATTGTACCCTTCTTTTGGAGAATAATCAAATTCCCCTGGTATGAAAGCTGGGTTACTAAAAGGCGAAAAAGCAGAAAGTTCATTGCTCTTGTATTTGTATCTATATCCAAATCTAGCAAATCTCATTTCAAAAAACGGGGTATCTTGCTCTAAAACAACGTTGTAATTTGTATCGGTGAGGCTTATAGGATTATCCTCTTCTTCTGTCCCTACGGAATTTACAAGTACCGTGGCACCGGTTTGGTTGGGGAATACCCCTATTATAGTTTGTATCGTACACCTAATTTCAGAATCTGTATCTAAGGGATCATTTTGAGAATTTGTAAACAATAGTACATCTCCGATCCTGTAAAAAATCTCCACTGGAGCCAACCAGCTCATTGTTTGCGGGCCATCCTCAAGAGTAATAGCCACAACATCTCCAAATGAGTCTATACCAAAATGGGTTAATGAATTAGTATTTAAATTAGCGGGGTTACCATTTGGGGCTATTCTATCTGTTGAAAAAGAAGTTATAGTGGGCGGCTGTAAAGGGTATTTTTTAATTACCGTTAAATCAGATTCAATAAAGTTTCTGTTGTATATTTGAGAGTGCGTTAAAAAGTTTGCTGTAGACCCAACCCAGTCTTTTATAAGTATCTTTTTAGGCTCAGTTTGATTATCTGTCCAAATCAACATGCCTTCTAGCACATTAATTCCAGTTATCAAATAATCTTTACTAAATTTTAAAACGTTTTGAGTGTCTACAACTAAGGGAAGAGTTAATTTTGTTTTTGTGTTATAAGTAGCTATTACACTTACTGTATCAGAAGCTATAAACCAGTAAATCTCATCTGAGTTTTCGTCTGATTTGGCCCCTATACAAATAGGATTGCTTAAGTAAGTAATGTATTCCGAACCTCCCCATTCTGTAAAAATTTCAGTAGTGGGATCATAGGCCTTATTAAGTAATTCTAAATTACCTTTTATATTTTGGAATGTTCCAACCTGAGAGCTTTCAGAGGAAGCAATTTCTAAATTTAAAGCATCTCTATATTCACCATTAGGAACTAATCTTTCATCAAGATCTTTGTTCATTTTTCCTCCGGTAAATGTGTGTATTAACTCTGCCATTCAGTTTACGATTTAATCCATTTGGATTGGTTTCTCATTACTTGCGCCATCAAATCACTTTTAAGTTCTGACAAACGAATTTTTGCATTTCTTCTAGCGGCCACAGCTTCTTTTTTGAATCTTTGAATAGCATACTCTTGAGTATTTGCTTTTACAGAAAGCACAGCGTGTACAATATGTTTATAAATAGCATCCACCGCAAATTTATGAACAGTCATATCTTCGTCGCAGCCCAATCCGTCACTTATATACTTTAAAGTTATAATTCTACCAGCCATATCAGAACTAAACCTGATCATACCTTTTATTTTATCTATGTAAAATACCCCATTTGCTTGTGATTGTTCTGGGTTTAACCCATACCTACCGCCATAAGCATATAAATTTAATAAATCAGGATTGTTTGCCCAAGCGTTCCAACCATTTCCATCTCCCGATAAAGGATAAGGACTATTAGCTTGGTATCTTCTTAAAGTTTCAGAAGGTTGTGGGTATGCAACTTCCCCATTCTCATCATATATATATTCATAATCTCCATCTTGTGCATATGGAAGCGGATTACTAGTAAGATCTGTTCTATATATTATTCTTTCAATACCTTGTTTATCGGTCCATGACAATTTAGTATAATTAACATAATCTTGAGGCATTATCATGTACAATCCAGGAGGACATTCGATTTCTACAGATTTTTCCTGAGGTAAGGTATCAAAACTGAATTCTTGAATAGCTTGTTGAGCGTGAAAAACTACATCTGTTCTTTTTACTTTTGTTATTATTTTTTCCTCTCCGACGTAAACTGTCATAAAGTTATTTATAATATCAGAAATACTAACAAATTGATAGCCACCATAATTCTCATCATTACTATCCCATAGACCATCTGGCCCTAAGTAATACTCTTCTTGTGTTTGATTTATTAAAGCCATCTATTATTGTTTTTCTTGTTGAACGGTTTGTATTTCCATACCATTAGCAATTTGGTACATTTGAATATCTTTTACAACTAATCCCGCAAATGCTAATACTTTTATAACCAATTCTGTTTCTTCTGAATCGTGTAACTCAAAGTCTACAGAGGTTGTAGCATCATATAAAGCTTCGCCATATACAATTTGGTAACCCCAGGCAGCCTCTGCTGGATTTTTTATATAATTGCACGATACATTCGTAACTAACTCTGTGCTGTTCGTTCCATACACTTTATACCCCGATGTATTGGCTACAAATATTGGTCTAGAGTTTCTGGGTTGTAAGTAAGGTGATTGATTTATCATCAAAAACTCATTGTAGTTGATTCTTTCTGCTTCAACAGGAGTTGTTGTAGTAACAACCGTGCCAGGTGTAGGATATAATGATTTGGATACTACCGTGTTTGCGTATACCACCGTGCCTAATCTGTATAGATCAGCAGGAGTGCTCCAATAGTTAATAGCAGGAGCCGGTTGTGCGCCGTAAGTCATGGCCGCATTTACTTCGAATAAGTTTATTTTTTCATTAAGGATATTAAGCATGTCGGAAAACTCAGTGTCATTACCAGGGGTTCTGCCATACTGATTAATATCGTAGAAGTATTGTTCGAATATATCTAATTGCGCTTGATTAGCGAATAGATTAAATTCCTGAGGAGTAACATACCCTCGTTGTTCTTTATTAAGTATTGCTAATACTCTTTGGTATACAGTATCTACGCTTACAGCCATAATTTATTTTTTATTATTATAATAATAGGCCACCGTTTAGTAGCCTATTACTATAAGGGTGACTAGTTAAGTCTTTTTTCAATTGCCTTGTAAATTTCCGTACCTTCATCTGTTTTAAAGAATGCTGATAAAGCCGAGTAAGGGTTTTCATCAAACGGTATAGTCATTACTTTACGACCATTTTGGCCATATGTAAAGGTTCTTTGATCTTGTGATAAATGTAATATTCCCTGTTCAACAGATTTAATACCAAAGCTTCTTAACTCTGTGTTTTCGTCAGTTGCTAATTGCAGGAATAGTTGTGGGTTCTTTCTAGCAAATATTAATACATCTCTTTTTAATTCAGATGATGATAAATCATTTACTTTTGTCCCTATTTCTACACGTAAAATTGCTTCAGCCTGATCTATTGATAAGTCTTTAGCCATGTTCAACGCTGCTAATTCATATTCAATCCACTCTACTTCATTAGTAGCTATTTGTTGTGGTTTGTATTCTTTATAAATGCTATTTAAATCTGGATGATATAAAGATAATAGTTTTTGTAAAACTACATTTTCTTTTGGCACTGCTAATTTACCATTCCTAAAAATAATTCTACCCATTATAACCTGTCCTTTTTGTTCATCAACAAATGGAGATTTTTGATTGGTAGCATATCTTAATTCTCTTTGGTAACCTGCTTCTGCGTCAAACCAAAGCATTGATTTAGCTCTAGAATGTGTTGTTGCTATTGAATATACTAATGGTTCTTTTCCGCTAGCTATTTCGTATAGTCTTTCTTTAATTTCCCAGGTATCTTTTTTAACTTTAAGTGCTTTTATTTCTTGAGGAGCAACCTCAACTTGTTTTGCTTGTGCTTTTGTAGCCATGATATAATATAATATAAATGTTAATAAGAGTAATAATTACCCCTGTCAGTTCAACAAGGGTAACCACTACTTGATAGCTATACTATCCTTTTAATAATACGAAGTTGTTCGCTGCTTGAGTACACATTGTTCTTTCTGACAAGAAATGTACATTCATAACATCGGCGTCGCTTGTATAGTTTCCACCAACTGAACCAGTTACCCAAGATTTCAATCGTCTGTCATCAGCTTCAGAAGCTCTGTATCTGATGTGTAAGAAAGGTCTTGAAATATTTTGTCCTAATTGTTGATCGTAAACTGTAGAAGTTCCAGCTGGTACAATCACACCTTTGATATCGTCAATTAATCCACGAGTTGTAGAATCATTTAAATATTTCCAGTCTGTTTTGTAAAAGTCGTATGATCCACGTCTGAATCCTGAGAATCCAAGGTTAAGCGCCATATCTTCTGAATTGTCAAATACACCGTAAGATGTACCTCCAACTCCATAAGAATTTTGAGCAGCCAACATAGTGTCAATACCTAGAGACGTTGCTCTATCTAAAAACATCATATTTTCCTCAATAGCTCCCTGCTTGTCTAGCTCTTGTAAGATTGTATCAAATGCGTCGATACCAGTTCCTGCACCTACTGTGCTGAAATCAGTTCCTGACCATACTAATCCTCTTTCTTCTAGCGTTGCAAATAAACCTTGCATACCTGAGATTGTCGCTCCTGCTGCATCTTGGAATACTCCTGCTGCGTTTTCTGCTTCAACCATACTCATTTCTAAGTAATCCTCAAATCTAATTCTTGATTCATGCTCAGATTTTAAATACCATAAGTATCCACCTGTTCCGATCTCAGTTGTAACTTCAACCCATCCAATTTGAGCAACGTCTGAACCGTTTACTTCATACTTGTCTCTTAAGATGATTGGTTTGTTACTGTAAGTTGTAAAAGATGCGTCAACTGAATTACCAGCTAATACAGACCCTTTTCCATATTCAGAACCAAAAACAAAACACGAAAGAGGTGCTCCTACAACCGCTCCTTGTAAAGCTACTGTAAGATTCCTGTTAGCGTTATCATATACTTCAATGTTATATGTTTGAATTCCAGCAACCGGAAGTCCGTTATTCGCTAAAGACTTAATGAAGGCTTTGTTCACTACATTACCCCCCGCTTTTAATGATACAACTATTGTCATACCTGGTCCAAGTAATGGAGTTTTTCCATCAGCACCTGGTGAAGGCAATCCAATTGTTTGTGTTCCTGCTACACCTGCTGGTGCATTAGAAGTCACGGTATCATATGCAATGTGTAATCTTCCTTGTTCTGACCAAACTACTTGATCTGATGCCATAGGCATCTCTGCTCCGACCATTCTTAAGAATCCAGTGATAGTACGATTACCGTATCTCTCAATTTCTTTCTCATAAACTTCGGGTAAAAATTGTTGTGCCCAATCCATATCAGTTAATGATAGGTAGTTATCCCCAAATAAACCTTTTACAGGTCTTGGAGTTAAGTGAGCTAAATTTGCCAGTGTTGCTGGCGCTACGTCAAATGCCATAATTTTTTATTTAATGTGTTTAAAACTTTTAATTTTTAATTTTGAACCATCACCCCCTGAATCGACCGCACGTAATGAGAATTGTCCTGGAGCTTTAACCTCTTGATGAACGCCTCTCGCGCCCATTTGTACGTTTTTGCTATTAGAAATACTCGTTTTCATAGCATCGGATTTACCTTGCTCATAAAAATGATTTGCGATTGAGTCCGCATTCATAGCTGTGAAAAGACCCTTGTGGTAACCTTTAGCATCTGACATTTCATTATTTTCGTTCAAGAACTTCCTGATAAAATTATTAATGTCACTTTGGGTTTCCTTAACTGCGGGAGCGTCTTTTACTTTAAATCGGTACTTTTTGTCTCCAACTTGATAATCAAAACCTTTGAAATCATCATTGAAAACGTTTTCCGTTTTATTTAAAAACACCTTTGTTTGCTTCTCAGCTATTTGAGTTGCTGCTTCGTTTTCTTTTGTATAGCGATTGAAAAAATCTACCGCTTTTTTTTGTTCGGGAGCTAATCTACTACCCCCTTTTATTTCTTCGTAGTACTTAGATTTTAATCCATCTAAGTGACTTTTGGCTTTTGCAAGCTCTTCTCTTTTTGCTAACTTTTTACGTCTTATATCACGTTCGTCGTCAATATCCTCGTCAAAAGCAAACTTGTCTTCCATTATAAAATCAACATCCTCTTTGTCTAAGTGGGGTCTTGTTGTTTCGTAATATTCTCTTAATAATTGAGATTTGTTTAATTGGCTATAATCAGTATTTAATTTTACGTAATCCTGTAAACTGCCGCCTGTGTCATTCATAAACTCCACAACCTTCTGGATGTTTTCCGGCAATTCCACACCTTTTTCGTGCTTATCATCAAGAGCTTCATCAAATTGTTCTTCTAACTTTTCAACTTTTTCTTGTACTTCCTCGTCGGTTATTTCTTCAAGAAAGGATTCTTCAACTTGAACGGGCTCTGGTTGTTGTGGTACTTCTTTTTCCACTTCTTGTACAGGTTTGGTTGGTTGATCTGTAGCCACGTCTGCTGTTATTTGCTTTGTATCGGCATCTGCTGGTTGGTTTTTTAATTTGCCTAAGTCCAGTTTTATAGTGCCGCTATCTTTATCGAAAGATGCTGTTTCACTTTTAGTTTCAACTGGGGCTTCTGCCTTTTGTTCTACCGGAGCTTCTGCTACGGATTCTGTTTTTTTAGGAGCTTTAATTTTAAAGTCCCCTTCTCGTTTTGTTTCTGACATGATAAAATATTATATAAGTGTTACTACTATTATTACCTAGGATCGAACCCTCCTAAGCCAAATCCGCCTCCCATTGTATCATTTCCTCCAGATTCGAAGTTGGTGGGTGGTGAATCGTTTTTTCTTTGAGAGATCATTTCGCTTTGTTGAGTGCCTTGTATTCTGGTTCGGGCATCTTTACGATCTTCTATTTCTTTTTCTTTGGCCCTGGCATTGTCTACTTCAATACCTTTAAGTTGCATGTTGTATTGAAATTCCAAAGCCATCAATTCTTTCTTGGCTCCGACTTCAACTTGTATTCTTTGTTGCTCAATTTGCCCTTTTAATTGTTCTAATTGGGATTTAGTTGCGAACAAAGCTTGGTCTTTTTGAACCTCTGCCTGAGCAGCTACTTGTTGTGCTTGAGCATTTGCTTGAGCTTGAGCCTGTATGTTTGCTTGTTGTTCTTGTTGTAATCGTTCCTGGCGTTTCTTTTGTCTAACTTTCAGTAATTGATTAGCTAATTTAAGGTTTCTAACTTCCCTAATATCAATAGCATCTGACAGATCAATTAATCCCCCAGCTAATGCTTGTTGAACATTGTTTTCTAGTAAGGCTTTTTGTTCGTCATCAGGTGTTAATTCTAAAAATATACCAAAGTCATGCAAATGTAAATCCCTCATTTCGTCCAGGGTAGCTACATTAAAACCACCTATCTTTTGGATAAACGCCTCTTTTGCTGGATGGTATTCTATTATATCTGATATTCTTAAAGATAAACATTCCGCGGTTTCTCTAGTTAAATAGAGTCCCGCATCTAATATGTGTCTTGTAGCTGTATTTGAATTAGCTGCTGCCATTTTCTGAACACCAACTAAAGCCCTTGCATCCGGGGTGCTCCCGTCTCTTGCTTCATTAAGACCTGTCACGTCCCGTATCATTTGCATGTAATAGTTGTAAGTCGATATCAGTGTTTGTAACTTTTGACCTCCACTACCGGTTTGCACTTCTTGAATAGGTACTTTACCAGGATTCATATCTCCCTCTTGGGTAAATGACCTACCTATTATAGAACCTGTTTGGAAAAACATATTTAACGCTTCCTGAGGATTATAATTTGTACCGTTACCTAAATCAACTTCATTAATACCGTCAGCGTCTAAATAAACACCATCGGGTATCATTTTTTGTAATACTTGTTGCAGCTTTAAATGTGTTAATTGTATCATATCAGCAAAAGCAGTACAACGACTTACTATTGATTCAATTCTACCTTGATACATTCTAGGGGCTGTTATAGCGTAATTCATTTTAACCTTAGTACTATCACTTTTAGGTCGCATCATGTTCTTAGCCATTTCCCATTTAAGAACAATATCAGTACCTAGAACCATCACACCTTCGTATAAAACTTCTAAAGATCTTGACATTTTCCCAAACTGCTCTTCATACATTTCAATAGGGGGATCAAATTGATCGTCACGAGCAATTATTTTTGTAGCCCCTGTTGCTGTTTCTTTAACTTTGTAAACCTCATTCATGTAGGTTTTATAATTAAAGTAAAGTATTTGAACTACATTTGAATCCCTATTATTATTTTGGTTGCTTAAGTTGTTATCCCAAACCCCTCTATTTTGGGAACCTTGTTGTTGTATACTCTCTAGTTGATCCTGTGTTAGGCCCGGAAACTGCTTTTTAAGCTCGTTTAAGGGAACAAATTTAACTTCCCCTGCATAGTATATATCTTGAAAATACGGGTCCTCTGTGTAAGAGTAAATCAAATAAGCTGGATCAACGTATTCTACTGTAACACCCTCTGATTCTGTGAAGTTATTTTTTACAGCACCTATCCCGAGAGTTGTAAGATCGTAATAATATCTTTTCTTTGTTAAGTCATACCTGTTTTCATCAAACATAACATTAATAGCTTCCTCTTCGGCAATTTCAATTCCCTGTTTGTAGGAAAGTTGCATGTGTAAATCCAACTCCTCTTCTGAATCCGGTAATCTATCTGGGTTATTTTCAAATAAGTTAATACCAAAGTTTTCTTGAGCAAAAACATTTAATTCTTCTGTTTGTAGATCCCTGATAATAGACTCCATATACTTAGTCCTTTTACTGACTCCGTATGGGTCTTGAGAATAAGCACTTAAATCAAAAGCTCTATCAGCTATTCCGTTAACTACTATATCAACAAACTTTGAGAGTATAGGCACAGGCTTCCAATCTAAATTTAGATAGGACAAGTCACCATTAATAGACATTTCGTCTTTATACTTCTGTATAGGCTGCTCACCTCTCGCGTATAGCCTTAAACTATGGAAGGTGTTCTGGTTACTCCTGAACCTTGTTACGCCAGAGTTGTTTGAAAACCATTCATTTTGAATCGCTCTTCCAACCTGGAGACCGTAGTCTTGTGACATCTTCTCTGCGTCACTCGCCACTTGACTTGGAAAAAAACTATTTACTACTCCTCCCATATTACTATTTTATTATTTTTGATTTTGATCCATCGATTTGGTATTTCGCAAATCTTAAATTAACTGGTTCTCTTTGCATCTTGTTTGTCGGTCTATATAAATCTTTATGACAAGCCATTATAGCTAAGCCTGAGCTAATTGCTGCATCAAATTTTGTTCTGTTGTTTATATCAAATTTAGCCCAATCACCTAATGTTTCGTTAAAATACATTGTGCCATACTCTCCTTGGTCGTTTAAACCTACATGCCTATCTATATACATTTCAATTGCAGCAGCATGAGCTTGCTTTATGTCTTCACTAGAGTTAGGTATACCACCTATTTCTTTTTCAGTTACAGATAACTTGTTCCATAACTTATCAGGTCTGTTCATTGAGTAACCTCTATATCCCCTCCTTTTAAAATAATATAAAAGTCTAGGTTTATTGTTTTCACATAAAATTGGCATTCCATAAAATACACAAGCCATTAATACATCTTCGAAAAATATTTCTGCGGTCTGAGGTCTAGCTACATATTCTAAAAAAAATGTGCTCGGAGGAGCATCTTCCATACTGAATTTAGTTAATCCGTGCAAAGCACCTTTAGAGCCCCTTCCATCCGTTGTTCCTGATATATCATAACTATCACAACCAAAAGCTCCCATGTGCTCGTTACCAGGCCATCTTACCCCGTTCTTTAGTAGTTGCCTATTTTGAATAGTATAATTAGGTACCCAACTTATTAAAAATCTTCCATTTGGGTTTGGTGAAAATATTACTTTAGAATCTTTTACCCCGTGTTCCCATTGAAAACTTCCTTTTGTTAAAACATTGCTGTTTCCTAAATCTTCGTTATAATCTATTTGTTCGTATATTTTCGCTAAGTTAAATATACTATTTTTTGTTTCGTCCCTAAAAGCATGCTCCTCTGTTCTTGGGAACTGTCTATAAAATTCATTTAAAGCATCCTGGTCTCCTTTTAAACCTTCCACTTCATTCCCCCAATGTTCTATTACCCCTACTTCAATTTCGTCCCCTTGAGGACCGACCGTACCAGGTTCTGGTCTATTGAATACAGGTAGTCCATAAGAATCAATGAATCCTTCGTAGTTCCATTCCATGGGAATGAACAAAGAATAGAGTCCTGAGCGAGTCTGTCCATTGGCGTTTCTTTTGGTAACATCTGAGCTGTTATATAGTTTTTTAAAATTGTCTCCCCCTTTATCTAAAGCGTTTGATGTTGAACCCATCATACACTTTCCAATAATTCTACTACCTAATCTAAGGGTGGTTTTCGTAACACGCCAGTTGTTGAGGATGTTGTTCGGCCTTTCCCATTTACCGCTTTCATCGTGGACGAGGAGTTTGAGTTTCTCTCCATCGTAGGCGTTATCACCCGTGTTCTTCCAGTCGATGGTTGTATCCAACCCCGTGAGGGTTTCTGTGGCTTTATTAGAATCAAGTCTCCTACGGGTAAATTTGGACGCTGGGACACGGTATGCGAGCTCGGTCTTTGGGCGGTCCATTCCGTCCTGTATTGGTTTAAAGAAAAATGGGTAGTTAACAGAAATGGGTACAACCTTATCTGTGAACATTTTCTTCGCATCGGAGCCAGATTTGGACAGTATCCCAAACCGTGAGTCGCTTGAAATGGTCGCCAGATTAACGGTCTCCCCAGAAGCCATGAATGAAAACCCTGAACGTCTATTCTTGAGATACGACATACCATAGCACCTTCTGTCTGCTTTGCAAGCCTCCCAGAATATGTAGAAAAGTCTATTTGACTCTCGAAAGTCTGGTTGCCCAACATCAATCTTGGACCACTGCAGGTACATAAAGTGAGTACCAGTAATGTAAGTGTCCACACCCTTATTATTGAACCAATAGCCGTATTCTCTTTTGTTAAAGTTTTCATCTATATATTCTCCCCATATGTTCTTAAATCCTTCTGGATAATCTCGCCAATCAAAAATACTTTTTATATCTTTTAACTCTTTAGGGTATTCTTCAGGTGTCCATTTATCAGTACTCTTATCTAACTTACCTGGGGATTTTGGTAAGGCTATTTTTAAATTCTGTATTTTATAAATTTCTCCAATTTGACCAGTCTTACTTATAACAATAACATCATGTTCTTTGTTATAGCCATACACCCATTTTTTACCTTTATTAAGCCTAGATATTGTAGTAAGCTTTATAGGCTCTATAACTTTGTATAGCTCTTGAGTATACATTATCTAGATCTTTTTTCAGCAAATCCCCCAAAAGAGGTTGTTTCAATTTCTTTTCTAGGTTTGTCTTCTAATATTCTTTCCTCCTCTTCAATACGACTAAGTATCTCAAATGCATCAAAGATTGCTAGCTTTTTTGTAGCTGCCGCATTCTTAAGTCTATCCGCTGTTATATCATCACCTGAATCTACAATAGCCTCTTTAGCCACCTTTATAAGTTCTTCAACTGCTTTGTGTCCAGCTTGGATTATACTCTTCTTCGTTTCCTTGATGTTCATATTTGATTGTAATTGAATTGGTGGGAACTCGGTATAACCTCTGCCCGTCTATTATAAATTCGTATTCTGAATTAGGTCTGAATCCAATTATTTGGCCTTCTTTAAATTCTCCATTTGAGTATTTAATAATACCTATTAATGGTTTCTCTGAATCTAAAGAAAACATTTTTGTTTCCTTAATTGGCATAACAAAAGTGAAACCTTTTAAAGCCTTCCATTTATTATTTCTTTTGTAAGCATACACTTGATCCGGTTGGACTAAATATACGTCTTCACTCAAGTAATTCTTACTATTCTTTTCAACGCCTCTAATATCTCTAAATCTTCTAAATATATTGTGGTGTATTATAATGTCATCACCTTCTTGCAACTCCTCATGCTTGTTAACTATCGGTAGACTTAAAATAGTACCTACTCTATTAACAAATTCGTGGTTTTGCATTTCTGTGTTAACTAATAGCTCACGCCCCCCAATATCTATTTTTCCAGTTGACCTACTACCCTTTGGCTCAACTAGGTAATTAAATATACTGTGCATCTACCATGAAAGATCATATTCCACAGATATCGACATGTTTTTGTTGAAGTCTTTCCAAGGCATTAACATATCTTTTTTAGTAATGTAGATAGAGTACTTATCTTCTTCCTCTACGATATGGGCTATAGTATGACCGCCATACACTTCCTGTCCAACAGCATAGTGCATAGCGTCATTCTTATAATCTTTCCCAACACTAATCTTTCTAATTGTCTGTTGGGACATCGCTAATTTCTCCTGTTTTTAGGTCGATATTAACAGCTCCAAACTCTTCCTCTAGGTCAGCTTGTAATTTAGATAATTCCGATACCACTGATTGCAATTGGGTTATTAGACCAGCTTTATGCCCTTCTAATCCACCAATTTGCATTTGGATTTGATTCTGCTTATTAACAGTTTCTTGCAATCCTTTTAACTGGTCTTCTGAAATTGACTTTACTTCTTTTGACTCCACATCTAATGTTTTTACGTTACTCATAATGATTTAATTTAATTGTTGTTATTTGGTTTTTGTTTATAAGGAAATGCTTTATTTAACATTTCTTTTCTGTTTTCGCAATTGCAATCGCCAGGTAGTTTATCTACTAGCTTTTTTATTCCAGTTGCTTTGGTTATTTTTTCTATGGTGTCCCCTAAACCTCTTGAGTTTAACATTTCCAATTTCTTCTAGCGATATCATTCGGGCAATCACCATTTTTATCTGGATCTTTACACTTTTTAATACCTGCAGATCTAGCACAGTAAGATTTCTTTCTTGAACCTCCCTCTGGCTGAGGTGCTTTTAGATTACCGCCAGTTTTATTATTATATGTTTTTCTTTCAGCAGCACTCATACCTGCTGTGTGAGGCTTTGTTCTTTTAGCTGGGCTCGTTAAACAGGAACCTCTCATTTTAAAAGCCATTATTTATATAAAGAGCCTCTCATAGTGTAGCCTCTTTTTTCCGCCACCGCCGTCACTTCTTTATTTGTAGAGGTGGTTAATGGGTTTATACCTGTATTTATATTGGTATCATTATCATTGCCAGTTATTGCATTGTTACTAACACCAGAAACATCATTTAATAGATCAGCATCAACAAGTTTATTTCTTGTGCTAGTAGTTGCGTCTGATTGCCTTAAATTTCTTTCAACGCCTTTGTACGTAGTTTTTCTATTAGGGTTAGCGCTAATTTCAACTTGGCGATCTCTATTCGTTTGATTTTTTTCAAAACTTCCAAGCTCAGAAGTGTTTTCAGCTTGCTTAGCTGTTAATCTGCTGAACTTCTTACCGGAAGTAACACCGGCATCTTCTAGTTTTTTTAATTTTCTGTTTGTAGCGTCTAATTTATTTTGAGATTGACGAACGTCTTTTCCAGATTTTTTAATTGATCTGCTTTGTTGTCTAACTTCCCAAGGCTGAAAAGCATCAACATCATCCCTTGTTAGTACTGGTTCTTCACTTTTTTTAGTTTCCCCTTTAACAACTATTTCTTTTTCAATCGGCTTTGCAGCCGCTACATCAGCCGCTAATCCATCAGCTATTCTTTTATTAGCTATCCTTGTTTCTTCAGGTGTAGCAGGCCTATCTAATATGGTGCTCCCGTTGTCTATAATAGCTTGATCATAATTTTCAGTTCCAGGTGTTCCGGGTACTGTAACTGTTTTCGTAGTGTCAGGCCCCTTAATTTCCTTTTTTACAGTAACGTCCCCCTCGTTTTTTTGTTTAAAAGGCGATCGCTTAGCGTATCCTCTCATTTTACTCGGAGACGGTATGTCTTTAGTTTGGTTATCCCCGTATACACCAGCTGGCCCTACGTTTAACAAAGGTTCTGTGATACCTTTCTTTTGATTAAATAAACCTGCGTTTACTCTTGCCGTAATTGGTGTATTCTTTTTTCCTTGTGTTCCCATTGTTATTAGTTGTTAGTTTTTTGTTCGTCTGTAGTTACTTCTTTTTCAACACCTGATATATCTAAATCAGCCGCCGCTGGTTCTTTTTCTTCTTCAAAAGCTTGTCCAACCGCAGCCCCAACATCTACAAATTTCTTACCAGTAATACGTGCTCCCGCAACTAACGTTTCATTTATTTTAAATGGAGAGGATTTTGATCTTTGTGTTATAGGATTACTTTTAGCGGGGCTAGCTAAGTCACCACCATAGCCATCTTGAAAATAAGCTTCACCACCATAAAAGTTTTTCTTTTTGGTTGGGGCTGAAAATCTTTTTTCAAATGATGCCTTTGCTTGGTTTAAAGAAACGTTTTCACCACCAACACCTTGTCTTGGTCCTGGATCTGATTTTTCTTGAAAACCGCTAGCGTTTTGTTTGGACTCAATTTTATTAAGTCTATTTGCTTCCCCTCTATATGTAATTGCCATAATTATGATTGTTTATATGCTTCGTTTTCCCATTCAAAGTCAGGATGACCTTCGTTCATGCTAGCCCTTTTATACACCCTAGCCGGGCTTCTTGTGTCTTTTTTCCAAGTTACAGAGTCTTCAGAATATTGTAGTCTGCCTGTAGCCATCTGGTCTAAGTGAACTTTTTCGTGAGTGACAGCATCTTCTATTTTTTTTTCGGATAATTTAGAATTAACAAATATTGTTCCATCTCTATTAGCCTCAGCTTCCACCCCATCTTCCAAATCATCTTTTAAAACAACCGGAGTGCCGAACTGGGATGTTTTTTCATGTATCCCGAATACTTCTGAATGAGGTTTTAAACTAAATGCCATTATCCTTTATACCCAGATTTATTAGCTGCTTGGGCATTTTCAGCATAGTGCTTTCTTGCAGATGAGCTTAAGCTTTGGTTTGATGCTTCTTTAATGTCGTAAGACATTCCTTTGTTCTTTTTTGCTGGAGAACTAATACCAGCTCCTTTGTTTGCACCAATTTTGTTTGGTCCAATTCCTTGAAATCCCATTTGTTTATTATTTATTTGTTAGTTATCTTTCTTTATCTTTTATCATATCGTCAATAGCTTTATTATAAACTTTGTCCGTATATGTCTTGTTCTTATAGAATTTACTCCTTTCTGATGTAGGTAAATCTTCTTCAGCTAAAAGTATTCTGTATATTCTGTTTATTAAGTTTTTACATTTAAAAGAAGTCTTGTAAACATTAAACTTCTTAGTTGTTCTGTTTCTTTTGCTCCAAACATCAATCCACCCAGCACTCCTCAATCTTTCCCATCTAGCTTTATCCCAAGAGTATGTGTAAACACCTTCAATAAAATCATTACGTGTAAAATGCTTTTTACAATCTAAATAGATCAACAACTCAAGGTCAGCATCTAAGATGTCATAGGTTTTACAAGCCCATTTTCTAACAAGCCTGTAATACTTGAATAAATTTAATTCCCTTAAGTCTTTCGACGATAGTCTCATTCAACTAACACAACATCATTAATAGTTATAACAAAATACATTTTGTCATCCCATTCAATCCCGTGGCCAGCATGCTTGTCGTATGTAATAATGCTACCTTCTTTTATATAATCAACCTTATCCCCTGCGCTTATGACTTTAGCCCTTAAGTACCTAATGTCGGTATTATGCGCTTCCGTTATTTCAAGTCCCCCTACTGTCTTCGGAGCCTCTTTTATCTTATCTATTACGATGTAGTAGTTAATTGCTTTCAAGAGATCTTACGTTTGAGATTATACAATCGGTTGATACTATAGTTGTAGCTACACTTATCGCGTTTTTTAATGCAGATTTTGTAACCAATACAGGATCTATAATACCGGCGGTTAGCATGTGTTTATAACACCCACAGGTGGCATCGATACCAGTTCCCTCCCATTCTCTATCTGTTACTTCCTTATTGCTATCTACGTATTCTTTAGGGTTCAATAAATCACTATACCCTGCATTATCTAATATAGTGTAATAAGGGGCTCTAATGGCTTCTAACAGTATTTTATAACCATCATCTTTATGTTCTATAATCTGAGAAGCATTTAATAAAGCCACACCCCCACCTGGAACAATTCCCTCTGCTAAAGCAGCTTTGGTAGCGTGCAACGCATCATCTACCCTATCTTTTTTTTCTTTTAATTCAACTGCGGAGTCGGCACCTATAAATAAGATACCTACTTTGCCAGTAAGCATAGATAGTCGCTCTTGTAGTTTTTTCTTTATATAACCATTTTCTTCTTTAGCTATCTTTCTTTCTACATCTGCAATCCTTTCGCTTATTTCTTCAGTAATTTTATCAATTTGTAATGTAGTGTTTTTAGAGTCCGTAACGGCCTTAACTACCTCTCCTAGTGCATTAATATCAATTAAGTCTAAATCGTCCCCTAACTCTTCGTTAATGACTGTGGACCCCGTTAAGATAGCTAAATCTTGAATAGCATTTTCTTTAGTTGGGCCAAAGCCTGGTAAATCGACTATATTAACCTTAATGTTTCCTTTAACCTTGTTCGCTAGCAATGTAGCATAAGGCTGGGCGTCTAACTGAGCAATAATAAGTAGAGACCTTTTAGACTTTACAACATGCTCTAATATATTTTGTATCCTTCGTACGGTTGGGATTACTGAACTTACCATTAATACTAATGGATTTTCTAATACTGCTGTACCTTTTTCTTTATCTGTTAATAAATGGGGTGATTTAATTGGTGACGCCCATTGTGTTCCTTCTACAAATTCAACATAAGTTTCATTCGTAGGAGAGTCTTCCATTAAAACAACTCCATTTCTGCCAACTTTTTCGTATGCTTCTCCAATTTTGCCACCAAGATCTTGGTCGTTGTTGCAGCTAATATAAGCAACTTGCTGTAACATTTCACCTTTAACTTCTGTTTTGGTTTTGTCAAGGTAATCCACAACTTCTTTATAACATTCTGAAATGCTTTCTTTAATATCCCTAATCTTTTCTTCACCTTTGTATTCGTTTAGTTTGTTTAATAGTGATTGAGCAAGGACGATAGCCGTTGTGGTACCGTCTCCTGCTTCTCTCACTGTATTGCTAGCAGCCTCTTTTATTAAAGTTGCTCCTATGTTCTCAACCGGATCTATTAAGACAACAGATTCTGATACTGTTACACCGTCTTTTGTAATCACCGGTCTACCCATTCCGTCCTCATATATTACGCATTTTCCGGAAGCCCCTAATGTGGACTTCACTGCGTTTGATAATTTTAAGACTCCGGACATTATTTTATTTCGCGCTTCATCGCCGAAATTCAGATCTTTAACAATCTGACTTGGTAAATTAAATTCCATTTAATTAAATTTTATTTGATTATATTATATTACTTGAATGTTTTTACCACTTTCGGTCCAGATACATAATCTAGTTTTCTTTGGTAATAGTTAACAGATCCATCAATTGCGCTTTCAGCGCCTTCAACTGTTTCCCGTCTGGTTACATCTTGCCAAGAATCCTTTTTATCTGGATGCTTGATCTCGGTTTGAAAAAATCCGTTTGGTAACTGGGTTATTCTCCAATTTGATTTGTCAGCAGCATGCTTCCAAGTATCTATGGCTTTTTCTTCTGGTTGTGGTTGACTAGTCCACGTATTAGTCTGGTAAAATAGTGTCATGGTTATGGTTTTAGTTTGACATTGGTTTTATACCTTGCTGGTATGGTTATATTATTACGTATTATTCTTCTTCGTTAACTTATTCTTCTGGTGGTACTGGCATCGGGTTTTCCCAAGTAAAATATAAATCTTCATTTACTGGTGTAATCT
>Ga0114918_10001730_pt1 | contig 19560 bp, 17 predicted proteins | sample LantaG_FD_87015 | JGI IMG/M metagenome (GOLD analysis project Ga0114918, IMG submission 87015) | Deep subsurface microbial communities from Baltic Sea to uncover new lineages of life (NeLLi) - Landsort_02402 metaG | ecosystem: Environmental > Aquatic > Marine > Oceanic > Sediment | place... | reverse complement strand
CTCCCCACGCGCCCCCCCACCCGCCCGCCACCCCACCCCAGCGCACCCCACCCCCCCCCACCCCACCCCCCCATACAGACAGAATGACCCTCGCCCCGCCTCCGCTCGACCCCTCCAGGTTCCCCAAAAACGGCCCCACGGACGCCGACGTCGTCTTCGCGACCTTCTTCGTCTCCCCCGGGATCGACCCGAACGACTACCGCTCGCTGAGGCCAGACATGCGGTTCGCCCGCGTGCTGAGGCAGAGCCACGCGCACCTCAAAGTTCACGTGGCCGTGCTGACGGACTCGGCGACCAAGCTGGGAGGGCTGGGGTCGGAAAGGGAGGAAGAAGGAAGGTGCTGCGACGACGACGACAACGGGACCAAAAACTCCAACTCCAAGACCAACAACTCTGAGGAGGCCTCTTCTGTCGAGATCTTCCGGTGCGCGCGCATCGAGCGCTCGCGCATGGGGAGGAACAGCTACTGCAACTACGCGCAGATGATCGCGCAGATCGACTACCTGGAGACGTGAGGAGAGATAAAGTTGGAGAGAAAGAGAGAGAAGAGAGAGAGAGAGAGAGACAGAAGAAGAAAGAGAAAAGATTTTAGATCGCAGTCAAAAAAAAAAAACTCTCAACAGCCTCTCCTCGCGCTGCGCCGCCGCGGGCCGCGCCAAGACCCCTCCCGTCGTATTCCTGGACACTGACATCCTCGTGGTGGGCTCGATCGTCGAGCGCGTCTTCGGCAACACCGGTGGAAGCTCCTCTGCTTCTCTCCCCTTCGGTGCCCCGACTTTGTCGTCGTCGCTCAAACAAGCCGCCGCCTCTTCTTCCCCTTCCCCTTCCTCCTTCGACTTCGACTACTGCTGCACGCTCTCCGACTCTGTCGACATGCCGATCAACTTCGGGATCCAGTTCGTGGCCCCGGGGAAGACGCAGAGGGCCGCCGAGTTTTTGAAGGGGGTCTGCTCGGTCTACGACTTCTCGAGCACCTTTACGGCGGGGCAGGAGGTATGGAAGAAGAAAGAAAAAATGATTTTCTGGAGGTTTTTTTTCTACGTCTTTCGAGTTTTTTATCTTTTTTTCTCTCTCAAAAGTCCAACTCTCTCCCTCTCCAACTCAACAGGCCATCGCTGAGTTCATGGGCGTGATGCTCCAGCCCCAGATCGTCGCCCGCCGCCGCGCCGAGGCCCGCAAGAGCTTCGGTCTCTCGTCGCTGGTCAAGACGCCCTGCGGAAAGTTCGAAGTCGCGTTCGTTTTATGCGACGTGTTCAACTACTGCCGCTGCGACCAGAGCTGCTGCTCGGACCCGGAGAGGGGCAGTGAGGGGATCCCGGAGACCGCTGAGGAGTTCCTACAGGTGCCGGTGCTGGCGGCGCACTTTGTCGGTGAGGGAAAATGGAGAAAAAGAGGAGGAGGAGGAGGGGGAGGCGGAGGAGGAAGAAAGGTCGACGAAGAAAGAAAAACTCACTCTTTTCTTCTATTCTCTCTCTATCTCTATCGAAATTCGCATAAAAGGCCACCGCAAGCCGGGCTTCGACGTCTGCTACGCCGCGTTCGAGAGAGGTGAGTTGTTATTGTCGTTTTGGAGCTCTAGAGAGAAGAAGAAGAGGAAGAAGAAGCTTTTGAAGAGAACAACAAAAAAGCTCACGTTCAACTTTCAAAAAAATCAAAAACACATTTTCTTTTTCCCCCCTCCTCGCAGGAGGCCCCCTCGCCGTCTACGAGGCCATGGCCGCCCTCCCCAACAAGGAGGCCGAGTACAAGCAGATATTCGGCGCCGAAGGGGTGAAAGACGCCGAAGCGTCACGGGAGGCCGTCGCGGCGCTCGTCGAGGGCTTCGCCGGCGCGGCCGTCGCGAGAGCCGAGGCCAAGGCCGTCGCGGTCAAGGGGGCGGTCGAGGCCGCCGCGGCGCTGGCTGCCTCCGTCGGTTTGACGGAGCAGCTGCTCTCGAAGAAAGAAGCGGAAGCGGGGGCGGCGGCGGAGGGAGCCGTGGCCGCTGCCGGGGAAGCCGCGGCGGTCGCCGCCGCCGCCGCCGTCTCCGCTGCCGCCGCCGTGGCCTCTGTCGCCGCTGCGGTGGGGAGCCTGGGGAGAGGAGGAGGAGGAGCAGGAGACGTGAAGCCTGCCTTGTTGGTGGATGAGTCTGTTGCTCCGCCGGTCACGCCGGCGCTGTCCCCTGCGGCGAAAGTTGGGTGAGAGAGAAGAAGAGAAGAAGGAGAGGGAAGAAGAGAGAGAAAGAGTTTGACATTTGATTTGCTAGAGAGAAAACGGGTGGGGAAAAACTGATCAAAACTAGAGCCATTGGGAGGGAAAGAGAGAGGAAGAGAGAACACGCAACGAGCACGAGATCGATAGCAGCCGCGGGGGCGGAGGTTTGGGTGTAAAAGAGAAAGAGAAAGAGACAAAAAGTGAAAGAGAGAAGAGGTCGAGGTCGAGGTCGACGTCGACGGAGGGGGAAAAAAAAACGATGCCCACCCTTTCACAATTTTCTCGACAGAAGAAGCAAAGCTCTCTCTTCCACCCTCGCTTTCTCCGGCACTCTCTGCCTCTCTTCGAGCAGCAGCAGCAGCAGCGAGCTCTCCGTCTCCCTCTCCTTCAACCCCACCCCCGCTTCTCCCTCCCGTCGCTCCACGGTGGCGCCCAGGGCGAAGAAGAGGAGCAGGACGACGACGACGACGACGACGTCGACGACGCAGACGAACCAAGAGCCGACGACGACGTTTGCCATGGCCGAGAGAAGGCCGATCGCGCTCGACGCCGGGTGGTCGTTCATGGAGAGGGGCATCCACAAGCTCAAGCGCATCCTGGAGAACGAGCACGAGGAGCAGTTCACGGCGTCGCACTACATGAACCTGTATACGTGAGTGGTTTTTTTCTTTTTCTTTTTCGTTTCGTCAATCGATTCGATGGTCCAGAAAAAAAATCGAAAAAGCAATGGCGCCTCTCTGTCGCCTCTCTCGCCCTTTCTCCTCCCTCGTGCTCACCGCTGTACCTGCGGAGGAGACCGAGGCGCTCCCGCAGAGGCGATATCGAGCTCTTTTGAGAGAGCATCGAGCGAGGAAGAGCGAAAGAGGAGGAAGGGCGACAGGCATCAAAGAGAGAGAGCGGCGAGAGCGGCGAGAGAGCGGCGACGACGAAGAGCGAAGCGCTGGTCGAGAGAAAAGAGCGATGATGGTTCGAGAAAAAAAGACTTTTTTCTCCCTTTTCCTCTGCTCTGCGCACCTTTGCTCTGCCTCGGCGCAAACAGCGAGCGTCATTGGTCCTCTTTGTGAGGTTGTGGGGCTGGATGGAGGAGAGCAAGAGGCTGAGAAGGAGAGCGCATGATTTTCTTTTTCGCTTGATGGCTCTTTTCTTTTTCTTCTTTCGACGACGATGACGACGACGACGACGACGGCGGCGGCGTTGACCTCTTCTTCTCCAACCGCTCTTCACTCACTCAACTTTTTCTTTTCAACCTCTCTCTCTCTATCACCCGCGCTCTTTTTCCAATCTTTCCCTCCCCATACAGCACGATCTACAAGTAAGTAGCCTGAAGAACTCGAAGCTTTACTGGAAGGAGAGAAAGGAAAAACTCTCTCTCTGAACCTCAACCTCTCGACGCTCACCTCTTCCTCCCTTCTCTTCCTCTTCATCTTCCACCTCCTTCAAAAAAAAAAAAAAGCATGTGCACCCAGAAGCCCCCGCACGACTACTCCGCCGAGCTCTACTCCCGTTACGGCCTCGCCTTCTCGGCCTATATCACAGAGCGCGTCCTCCCGGCCCTGCGCGGCCACTCGGGCGAGTTTTTACTGAACGAACTCTGGCAGCGCTGGGCCAACCACAAGTTGATGGTCCGCTGGCTGTCGAGGTTCTTCAACTACCTCGACAGGTACTACATCGCGAGGCACACGATGCACCCTCTGCCCGAGGTGGGGCTGATGCGGTTCCGCGACGAGGTCTACAACAGGGTCAAGCTCCCGGCCAAGGAAGCCCTGCTCGCTGCCGTCGCCAACGAGCGCGCGGGCGAGGGCGTCAACAGGCCCCTGCTGAAAAACGTGCTCTCGATCTTCATCGAGGTTGGGATGGGGTCGATGGACTGCTACCAGCGCGACTTCGAGGCGAGCCTGGTGGAGGCCACGAAGGAGCACTACGCGAGGGTGGCGGCGGCGTGGGTAAGGAAGAAAAAGTTTTTTTTCGGGTTTTTTTCCCGTTCGACCTCTTTTTTTTTTCCTTCTTCTTTCTTTGTTTCTCTTGCTCACTTCAAATCTCAAAACTCCAAACAAAAACAAAACCAACTCCAGGTCGAGGGAGACTCCTGCCCAGAGTACATGGCCAAGGCCGAGGCCGCCCTCCGCTCCGAGGAGGAGCGCGTCGACGCCTACCTGCACGCGTCGTCGCGCTCGAGGTTGATGGCGGGTGCGGAGCAGGCGCTGCTGGCGTCGCACGCCGAGACGCTGCTCAACAAGGAAGGGTCGGGCGTCTCCAGCCTGCTGGCGGACGGGAGGCGCGACGACCTGGCGAGGATGTACAGGCTGTTCGTGCGCGTGCCGAGGGGGCTGGACCCGGTGGCGGCGGCGTTCAGGGCGCACGTGGAAGGTAAAAGAGAGGAGTTTTTGGAGGTTTTTTGGGGGGAGTTTTTTCTTTTCTTTTCAAAAAACGAATCACTCACTCCTCTTCTTCTTCCTTTCTTTCTCCCTTCCTTCCTCCATCACCACCTCGCTCTTCAACGAAAGGCGAAGGAAACACCCTGCTGCGCAGGGCAGAGGACGCCGCATCGGCCAGGCGCGAAAAGGCCGCCGAGGCCGCCTCTGCCTCCGGCGCCGCCGCTGCTGGTGGTGCTGCTGGTGCTTCTTCCTCTGCTGCCGAAAAGGCCGCGGAGAAGACCGCGGGCGCCGCGGCGGAGCACCAGTTCGTCCGCGACGCCGTCGCACTCCACGACAAGTACCTCTCCCTGGTCGGCGAGTGCTTCCAGAACTCGAGCCTCTTCCACAAGGCCCTCAAGGAAGCCTTCGAGGCCTTCTGCAACAAGAGCGTGGGGGGGTCGCAGATGGCAGAATTGATGGCCAACTACTGCGACGCGCTGCTGAGGAAGGGGTCGAGCGGCGTTGGGGCCGTGGCGACGGGAGGGGCTGGAGGTGCTGGAGCTGGTGGGCCTGCTGGAGGAGCTGGAGGAGGAGCGCGCGGAGCGAGCGTTGGCATCGGAGGTGAAGGAGCAGCAGCTGCTGCCGACGGCGGCAACGACGGCGGCGCTGCTGCTCCCTCGCCCGGCGGCGCTGCCGCTGCCGCTGCTGCTGCGGCGGCGGCGGCAGCCTCCAACGCGATCGTCGAGGACAACGTCGACCTGGCCCTCGAGAAAGTCATCGAGCTCCTGCCCTACGTTTCGGAAAAGGACCTGTTCTCCGAGTTCTACAAGAAGAAGCTCGGCCGCCGCCTGCTCTTCGGTTCGGGAGCGGCCAACGACGACGCCGAGCGCTCGGTGCTCGCGCGCCTCAAGCAGCAGTGCGGCTCCCAGTTCACGTCCAAGATGGAAGGGATGCTCACGGACCTGTCGCTCGTTCGCGAGAAGCAGGCCCAGTTCAACGACTGGAGGGCCGCTCGCGCGGGCAGGCTGGGAGCTCGCACGCCCGCGGCCGGCACGCCCGCGGCCGCCGCTGCCGCCGCCGCCGCCGTCGACCTGTCGGTCACTGTTCTGACAACTGGCTTCTGGCCCAAATACCCTTCGTTCGACCTGCAGCTGCCCGCCGAGCTCGCGTCCGGCGTCGCTTCCTTCTCCGAGTTCTACGAGTCGACCAACCTGCACCGCAAGCTGACGTGGCAGTACACGATCGGCTCCTGCCACCTGCGCGGCAACTTCTCTCCTCGCCCGCTGGAGCTGGTGCTGGCGACGACGCAGGCCGCTGCGCTGATGCTGTTCAACGACGCTCCGCAAGAGACGCTGTCGTACACGGAGCTGCGCGACAGGCTGGGGATGCCCGACGACGACGCGCAGCGCGTGCTGGCGTCGCTGTCCGTGCTCAAGCACAGGGTACTGCTCAAGAGGGACGGCGGGAGCGCTGGAGGAGGAGGAGCTGGAGGAGCAGGAAAGGTCTCGCGCAAGATCTCGCCGACCGACGTCTTTTCTGTCAACGCCTCCTTCACCGACCGTATGCGCCGCGTCAAGATCCCGCTGCCGCAGATCTCCTCCGAGGAGAAGAAGAAGGTGGTCGAGGACGTGGCCCGCGACAGGTGCAACGCCATCGACGCCGCGATCGTGCGCGTGATGAAGGCGCGCAAGGTCCTCTCGCACAAGGATTTGCTCTTGGAGGTCACGCCGCAGCTCGCGCGCCTGTTCTCTCCCGACCCGAAGCTGATCAAGAAGCAGATCGAGTCGCTGATCGAGAGGGAGTACCTGATGCGCGACTCGGACAGGGCGACGGTGTACAAGTACCTTGCTTGAATGTGTGGAGAGAGAGAGGAAGGGGAAGGGGAGGGAATCGGAGGAAGGGAGAGAGGGAGAGAAAGAAAAAAATCAACTACCAACAAAAAGCGCAGCGCACCAGTTCTTCTTGTTCTTCTTCTACCTGAGTGTGTTCTGAGAGAGAGAGAGGGAGAGGGAGAAACCTGCAACAACAACAAAACAAAAGCAAAAACTTGACTGTTTCAAAGACGTGGTTTTTTTGCATTTCAGTTCAAATTCTCTTCTACCTCCTCCCGCCGTTCTGAGAGCTCCCTCCTCCGCCGCGGTCTCGACCTCCACCGCTTCCACCGCCTTTCCCGCTCCCTCCTCCTCCTCCTCCCCCGGAACGCCCGCGGCTGCTCCTGCTGGCCTTGTTGTCGTCCTTGGCGGCGGCGGAGAACTGGAAGGGCTCCCCGGACTGATTAGGCTGCAGCAGCGGCGGGGGCGGGCCTCCGCCTCCGCGAGGGAGCGGCAGCGGCGGAGCTGCGGCGGCGGCAGAGGAAGACTTTTCTCCTCCTCCTCCTCCTCCGCGGCGCGAACGGTCGCTTCCGCCACCGCGATCGCGCTCAGAGGGCTGCGGCGGCGGCGGAGAGACCCTCCTGCTGCGCTTGGACGAGCGAGAACCGCCTCCAGCAGCAGCAGCAGCAGCAGCGTCGTCGTTGTTGCCCTTGCCACCGTCGCTGCCGCCGCGCCCTCCTCGCTCCCTTTCTCCGCCGCCCTTCTTCTCGTCGTCGTCGCGGGACCGCTTCGAGTGCCTTCTCTTGTCTTCAGAGGCAGAAGCAGCAGCAGCAGCAGCAGCAGCAGCAGCAGCAGCGGCAGAGGTAGAGAGAGGCGGCGGTGGGCCTCCTCCGTCGCCGCCGCCGCGAGCTCGCTTCGACGGGCGGTCGCTGGCGTCGTCGCGGCCGCTTCCGCCGCCGCCGCCGCTTCGACCTCCTGCTCCTCCACCTCGAGAAGCATTCGCGTTGTCCGCGGGCTCGTCGCGGCGCCGCCAGTCGCGGCTGGCCCTGTCCGGGTCGACGTTGCCGTTGTTGTTGTTGTCTCTTCCCCTCTCTCCTCTGCCGCGGCTCGTCGGAAGGGGCGGCGGCGGCTGGGGTCTCAAGACCGAGACTGTGTTAGACGAGCGCAGCGGCGGCGGCGGCCCCGAGGACGGCTTCTCCTTGGGCAGCGGCGGCGGCAGCTGGGAGGAGGGGGCCTGAGCAGAAGCAGCACCAGAAGCAGAGGCAGCAGCGGCGCCACCAGCGGAGGGCTTGAACTCCTTGGCCGAGGCGCGCAGAGGGGCCGGGGCTCCGGTTTTGGACACAAAGGGCGCCGCGCTCGCAGACAGAGCCTTCTTCTTCGCAGCAGCGGCAGCAGCAGCAGCAGCAGCTACCGCCGCTTCCTTCGCCGCCGCCTCCTTCGCCGCCGCCTCCTCCCTCTTCCTCCTCGCCGCGGCAGCCGCCCTCTGCTCCTCCTGCTGCGCCCCGGCCGCCATCCCCTTCGCGAACGCCTCGGCGCTCAGCATGCGCCCGCTGGCCTTTTCCCGGGTCAGAGCCAGAACGTACATGTTAGCCAGGGTCCGCACGTCCTCCCTCGGGTCCTCCTGTTTGAGAGTCTGGGCGGCTCTGGATAAGCTTGTGGCTAAGGTGGCGAGCGAGGGGAAGGTGCGGACGGAAGCGTTGAGGGCCAGGAGGGCGTTGCGGGCCCGGACGTAGGAGCCTGGTTTTGTTGGTTGGTTGGAGAAAAGAAAAGAGGAAGAGTGAGTTTCGAGTTTTCTTTTTTTTTGAAACTTTTTTCCTTTTCTTTTTTTCCCAAAAAAACTCCCTAAAGAAAAAAAACCCAAAACTTCTTACCTGAAGACAGGCACCCGCCAACCAGCAGCTTGACGGCCTTGGCCTGCAGCTTGTGGCAGAGCTTGTTGAAGTTGCCTCGCGCGGTCGCGAGCGTCGCCGCCGGGAAGAAAGAGGCCACTGGGGGAGGAGCTGCGGCTGTTCCGTTTGCTGATGCTGTTACCGCTGTTGCCGCAGCAGCGGCGGCGGCGGCAGCAGCGGCGGCGTACCCGGGGTCGAAGGTCGCGAGCAGCGCGAACCCGGGGCTGCCGACGCACTCGCCGACAAAGGCCTGCTCGTCGGTCCTCCACCTGGGTTAGTGGTGGTTTTATTTTGAGAGGAGTGAAGAAAGACAGGGAGGGGGAAAAGAGAGCGAGTGAGTGAGTTTTCGTTTTTTTTTCCTCGTCTTGAAAATACCTCTTCTTTTTTCCCTCAAAAAAAAAAAAAAAAAAAACTCTCTTACCTCTCCAGCGCCCGCAGCGTGTGCCTCAAGAAGACTCCCAGGTTCCCGGCCTCCCTGTCCGTCGCGCACAGCAGCGCCCCGCCGACCACCTCCTTCATCACCCGGTCGTAATAGAGCAGCGTAGAGAACCCGGGCAGGCGGAGCCTCTGCTGGAGCAAGACCTCGACGAACGCGGCGACGTAGGCGGCGTCCCCTGGGGAGTGCAGCAGGCGAGGGAGGGCGCAGCGCTCAACGAAGGTTTCGACGGTGGCCGCGGCCTTGACGTTGGCGAGCCAGCCGATGGGCCTTTTGGTAGAAGAGGAGGAAGAAGAATTAGAAAGAGCAACGACTTCGCCGCTCGGGTCCGAGGAGAAGTCGAGCGCCAGCGCCTCGGCCTCGACCGCGGCCATCACAGCGGCGACGTGCCTCCGCCGCTGCGCCACCTCTTCGTCGAGCCTCACGACGGCGTCGGCGGCCCTGGAGATGTCCAGGCGGAGGGCGCGCGCGTCCTCGTCCATGGCGCGGAGCTCCTCGGGCGTCGTCACGACCTGTTGCTGTTGCATCTGCATCTGCTGCTGATAGGGCATCCCCCAAGCCCCAGCAGCTCCGCCTCCGCCTCCGACACCTCCGCGCCAGTTGGCCAGCGCGCGCTCCTTCGCGGCCTTGTCCCTCTCCAGGTCGGCCAGCTGCCTCTGCCTCTGCGCGCCCTCGGCCACGGCCCGCCTGCGCTCAGACTGGTAGGCCTCCTCGGGCACGACCAGGTCGCTGAGCCGCAGCCTCCAGAAGGCCGAGAAGAGCTGCGGCGTGAGGGCCTTCCAGGTAGAGGCGGGCTCCATGGCCTCGACCTCGGAGATGAGCGTTGAGTAAGGGACGAGGTGGTTGGTGGTGGTGCTGTTGGTAGAGGAGGAGGTAGCAGAAGAAGAAGGGAGGAGGAGAGGGGAGAGGAGCTCTCGGGCCTTGGCCTCTGCCGCGGCGCGCGCGCTCACTGAGGCGACGGCCACCTCCGCTTTCGCTTTCGCTTCTTCCGCCAGAGCAGCGGGCCCCGCGGGAGTGAAGGTCGCCTCTCCTTCCTCTTTCGCGTCCTCGAGCTCGCCCTCCTCGCCCTCTTCTTCCTTGCTCCCGTCGGCGGCAGGGGCATCAGCAGCAGCCTCCATGGGCGCTTCGCCTTCTTCGCCCTCTTCCGAAGCCGCTGCCGTCGCCGCCTTCTCCTTCTTCTCTTCTTCTGCTGCTGCTGCCTCCTTCTCCTTCCTCGCCTTGGCCTCTTCCTCCGCCCTCTCCGCGGCGTCCCCGGCCCTCGCGACGGCGGCCTCGACAGCCGACGGAGAAACCAAAGGCAGCAGGCTCCTCCACGCGTCAAAGGCGACGGGGGCGTCCACGCCGAAGGCCGAGCCCATCTTCCCCAGAGGAGCCGGCGCCAGAGCGGCAGCCAGCGCCCTGGGGCTCAGCGCCCTGCCGAGGAACTCGCCGTACTGCAGGCAGGTCTCGTGCGTCTTGTCGTAGAGCTCGGCGATCAGCTTGATGTGCGGGCTCGAGGTGGTGGCCGCGACGGCTTTTCGTTGTTGCGCGAGAAGGAGGAGGAGAGGCAGGGTGAGGGAGTCGTCGGCGTCGCCATTGGCGTCGTTGGTGGAAGCATCGGCGACGGCAACAGCTCCTCCTTCTCCACGTTTCCCTTCCGAGAACGCCGCGGCCAGCCTCGCGGCGACGCGCGCCTTGGCCTTCTCGGCAGCCAGCAACGTCGCGCCGGAAGCAGAAGAGCCAGGGGCGCCAGCTCCTCCAGCTCCACCTCCACCACCTCCACCTCCACTATCGCCTCCTCCGACATTCAGCGCCAGCTCCCGCAGCACGCTCCCTCCGGCCAGGGCCTCGACCTGCCCCTCCGACAGATCGGCCACCGTGGGCACGCCCCCCATGCTCGTCAGCAGCTCCTTCAAAACCAGTAAGTCGTAAGGATCGCACTCCTTGAGGGCGTTGGCAGAGTACTGCAGCAGCGGCCTGGCCGCGACGCGCTCGGGCCAGCGGCGGCACAGGCAGCCGGCAAAGGCCGCGAGCGACGCCAGCCAGTCGGCGATGTTGACGCCGTCTTCCTTGAGCTTGGCCCTCCTCGAGGACGCCAGGCGGTCCAACAACACAAACCCCAACGCGTCCATCGTCAGCGGCGAACAGTACTTGAGAGCCTCGACGCAGGGGTCTGTCATGTTTGGATAAGCCTCGGCCTGCGCCGCGACGGCGGAGGCCACCGCCAGGGGGGCCGAGTGCGAAGCCTTGGCGAGCATGCGTGCGAAGGGGGCCTGTGCCGCGGCTCGCTCGCGCTGGGCAGCCGAAGATAAAGCTCGCGCCGGGGCGTGGAGCCTCCGCATGACTTTCCGGGCTGCGACCACCGCCATCTTGGACGCGGCTGACAGCAACGGGGACGAGTTCGAGACGTCGCGGTGCGCCGAGTAGAGCCTGTATCGCTGCTCGTAAGGGAGGAGCTCGAGGCAGGACCAGGCCAGGGAGGCGGCCGCTGCGGACCCGGGGAGCAAAGAGGTGGCCGGGAAGATGACCGAGGTGAAGAGGTGTTCGGCGCGGGAGAGGGCGGAGCGAGCTGCCGTTGTTGCTTCGTCGGCGGCGTCGTCGCCGTTGTTGTTCTTCTTCTTCTTCTTCTCGTCGTCGCCTTTCTCGAGCTTCTTCAGGTTCGACTCGACGACCGAGCGCCAGGCCGTGCACGCCAGCGACAGCAGAGAGGGGGACACGAAGGCGTGCTGCCCCAGAGCGAGCATGTCCTCGAGGGCCCGGTCGGGGAAGTCGGAGAGCGTTTGCGAAGAAGAAGAGAGCAGCAGCAGCGAGAGAGGGTGAGGAACAGGAGGATCAGAAGAGGAGGGGGAAGTTTCTCCACTCTCCTTCTTCGCCATCGCCGTTGCCATCGCTTTCTCCAGGGACGCCAGCGCCGAAGCAGCGAGGGCGGCAGCGACGCCGGGGGAAGAGGCCGGGTCCAGCCCCTTGGAGACGAGCAAAGAATATAGGGCGGTGGCGTTTTTCCTCTTGCTGTTGTTGTTACTGTCGTCGTCGTCGTCGGCGGCGGCGGCGGCGGCGGCGGCGCTTCTCCCTTGCTCCTCCTCGCAGTGCAAGAGCGCCTCCAGCAGCAGCAGGAGCTGGTTGGAAGCGGCGCCGGCGGGCCCCCCCGCGGGAAGTGCCGCGAGCGAGCGCGCGTCGAGCTCGAGCCCCGCCGCGGAGAGGCCCGCGGCGTATGCCCCGGCCGCGGCTGCGTCCAGGCCGGAGAGAGCGTTCGAAGTACCCTCGGCGGTCGTTGTTGTCGCCTTCGAGGTCAGGGAGATCTTGCCGACGGCGACGGCCGCGGCCGTCGCCGCTGCCTTGCCTGCCTCGGCCGCCTTGGAGAGCTCCTCGCCCTCGGCAGAAGGGGTGAGGTGCGGGAGGAGCTCCTCGAGGGCGATGATCTTCGAACAGAGCAGGGCGGCGGCGACGGGCCACAGGGCCGCGTCGGAAGGTGGGGGAGGTGGAGAAGAAGCGGCGGGTTTCGGCGAAGCAGCAGCTGCTCCGGCGTCGTCGCCGCCGCCTTGGGCTCCTCCCTCCGCCGGCGGGAAGGCCCCCGCCACGGCGGCCGCCGCCCTCTGGCACCTCGCTCCCAGCACCTGCGTCACCGTCCCCTTCGCGAAGGGCGCGAGCAGGGTCCTGAGGGCGTCGTCGATGGGGCCGCGGGCGACAATGAACGAGACGGCTGCGGAGGGAGCATTGTTGATAATGCTGCTCGAGGCCGAGGCGACGAAGGCCCCCTCTTGCGCCGCCTCGATGATCGCGTCGGCCACGCGGTTGGGGTCGAGGTCGAACACGCCGATGAGCGACGCGAGGTCCTCGGCGGCGGCGGAGACGACGGCGGAGAAAGTCGACGACGACGAAGGAGGAGCCGAAGAAGTCGAAGGGTTTGAAGAACAAGAAGAGCCCATCATCATCGCCACGGCCTCTCCAAAGACCCCGTGCAGCAGCGCCAGCAGCTTGGAGTAGCCCTCGGCCTCCTCCCGCATCAGGTTGAACTTATGCTGGGTGTAGAGCGCGCGCGTGTTGAGCCTGACCTCGCGCTTGCGGAGCGCGTCCGCCGCGGCGGCGACGGCCGCGGCCGCTGGAGGAGCAGCAAGAGCAGCAGCAGAAGGGGCGCCGCCGCCGCCGCGGAGGGGCAGCGCCAGCGAGGCCGCGAGCAGGTCCCCGTCCCCGGAGCGCATCAGGTCGGCCTTGAGCAGAGGAGGAGAAGAAGGAGAGGAAGAGGGGGAAGAAGAAGAAGCGTCATCGCCGGCGGGAGTCATCATCAGAGAGCGGGCGAGCGCCGCGACGCGCAGGCGGGCGGCCTGAGGCGGCGAGGGATCGGTCGTCGTCGAAGGAGGAGGGGCGCCCTCTGTGGTCGCTTTCTCTTTCGCCGCCGCCGCCGCTGCCGCCTCCGCCTCGCCGAGCTCCTGCCAGGCGAGCCAGAGGGCGTCTGCGAGGGCCTGGGAGAGCCAGCGAGGGGGAGGAGAAACCTGTTTTCCCTTTTCCTTCTCCTTCCCTTCTTCTGTCGCGGCTTCCGCTTCCGCGTCGGGCATCGCTTCGTCGTCGCCTCCTCCCGCCCCGGCAGTCGGAGTAGCCCCTCCGAGCAAGCCCGCGGCCTTGATGACGTCGAGAGCAGTCACTACAGAGGCAGCTGCAGCAGCTTCGGCAGCCTCGGCGTCTGCAGCAACAGTAGCAGCGGGCGTCGCGGAGGAAGAAGAAGGAGCCACCGCCCCGATCAGGGACCTCCGCTTCTTCGGCGGTGGGGGCTTCGCTGCGGCGAGCTTCTCCCTTGCCACCGCCCAGACGAGCTCGTAAGCGAAGGATGAGGCCGATGCGGCGTCGGTCGGGGGTTGGATCGGCTGTGTATGGGGGGGAGGCATCGGGAGAGAGGTGGAAGAAGGTGAGAAAAAGAGGAGGTCGAGGTCGAGAGTTTTTTTTTCGTCGTCGGCGATTGACGTCGATTGATTCTTTTGACTCACCGTCGTCTCTCCGCCAGCGCGCAACGACTCGATCGCCTCATCCGTGATGTACGTCGCAGTCAAAGGGCCCAGCCAGTCGGGCAGAGAGGGCGGTGGAGGCGGCGCGGCGACGGGGGCGGGGGCGGTAGGAGCCGGCTGAGGCGGCGCTTCGACGACGATCGACGCAGCATTGCCGCCATCGTTCGGAACGCTTTCAGGCGCCGAAGGAGCGGCAGGAGCAGCCACGGCGGCTGCCTCTGCCGCCGCGCCGTTGGCGTCGTCCTCCATCAGCGCTGGGGGAAGTGGTGGTGCTGCTGCTGCTCCTGCTTTCGGAAAGCGGAAAAGCGGCAGAGCCTCTTCTTCAAAGAGAGAGAAAAAAATAAAGTGAGAGAGAGAGCTCGTTCGACAATACATTTTTTCGACGACGCCCGATCTGTGCCGGCATTCGTTTCCTTCCTCTCGCGTCAACAGTACCCTTCCACTGTGTCTCTGTTTCTCATTTTCATACCAGCACGTAGCGACATTCGAGACGCAATCTATCTTGGATTCAAATTGTCCAAAACCGAAGCGAAAGAGACAGAAAACACCACAAAGAAACGAAATGATCCTCGACGCTCTCCGCACCTCGTTCTCCTCCTCGACCAAGGTCGTGCTCGCGTCGGCCTCCCCGCGCAGGGCCGAGCTCCTCAGGCAGCTGGGCATCACCAAGTTCGACGTCAGGCCCAGCTTGTTCGCCGAGGACCTGCCCAAGACGGCGGACGGGGCGAGCTACGCCAGGGCGACGGCCGCGGCCAAGGCCAGAGAGGTCGCGGCGGCGGTCGCGAAGGAGCGAGAACAAGAAGAAGCAGAAGCAGAAAACGGAGGCGGTGAAACTTCTTCGAAGAGCGTCCTCATCATCGCTGCCGACACCGTGGTCGAGGTCGACTCCCTGATCCTGGAGAAGCCCTCGGAGACCGACGGCGGGCTCCAAGGGAAAGAAATGCTGCGGAGGCTCTCGGGCAGGGAGCACAGGGTCAGCACAGGGGTCGCGCTGGTTCTGCTCCCCCGACGACGACGGGGACGGGGAGGAGGAGAAAACGAAAACGAAACCGAAAAGGAAAAGGAAAAGTCTTCGTCTTTTTCCGAGACGACGCTGGTTCGGTTCGCCGAGCTTCCCGAGTCGGAGATCGACGCGTACGTGGCCAGTGGGGAGAACCTGGGGAAGGCCGGGGGGTATGGCATCCAGGTGAGGAGGAGGAGGAGGAGGAGAGGGGGGAAGGAGTTTTTCTTTTCTTCTTTTTTAGAAGAAGCACTCACCTCTCTCTCTTCTCTTCTCACTCTTCAACCTCCTCCTCCTCCACCACCACCAAAAAAAACAAATCCCCCAGGGCCCCGCCGGCGCGTTCGTGGAGGGGATCGAGGGGTGCTACTTCAACGTGGTCGGCCTGCCGCTGCACTCCCTGGCCAGGGAGGTGGCGGCGATGATGAGAGAGGAAGAAGAAGACTGAAGTGTAAAAAAAAAAAAAAAAGCGCGAGAAAGCTTTTTCTCTTTTCTTTTTTGGCTCTCTCTCGTTCCGTCTCTCTCCCTTTCCGCATCCCGAATCTCCCCCCTCTCAAAGGCATCCAAAGGAATCCTTCATTCTTAATCTACTGTTACAAGTTGTGGCTGAGGCCCAGGTACCCCTTGAGGAAGTCGTAGGTAGAAAAGCCGATCGCGGTCGACGGCACGACCTTGAGGTAGTTGATCGACACGCCCGCGAAGGCCGCGCGGAGCCCTCCCGAGCGCCAGACGCTCCTGAGGCCCGCGAGCGTGGAGCGGGGCATTGAATTAGCTGTGGTGGGAGGTGGTGGAAGAGAAGCGGTCGTTGCTGCTGCTGCTGTTGTTGCTGTTGCTCCACCTCCAACTCCACCTCCACTTCCGCCACCTCCAACTCCACCTCCGCCACCTCCTCCGCCTCCGCCTCCGCCTCCCCCGACGCGCGCCGCCTGCGCCTGCGCCAGGCCCGCCACCTGCATCTGCCTGCGCACCACATCCAGAGGGTAGGTCGCCGTCTGCGCCACCAGCCCGGCTGCGGCGCCAAAGGCCAGCGTGACCGCGACGGAGGGGCGGTGGGGAGGAGAAGGAGAAGAGGGAGGAGAAGAAGAAGTTGAATCATCTTTCCCTTCTCCTTTCTCTCCCTTTTCGACATGAGCCCCTCCGCTGCTCGAGGAGGAGTGCGCGTGCTTCGCCGACTGGTAGACGTAGAACTTGAGACCGGCGTACGGCAGGATTCCTGCCAGAGTGGGCCCGATCCCGCAGTAGAGGCCGCGGAGGCCGTGCTTCGCGACGGTCGAGCGCAGCACCGAGCGGACCGTCGAAGGGGAATTCTTTTTCGTTTGATCCCCTGTTGTTGTTTTCGCCGCTTTCGCCGCTTTCTCGGCTTCGGCGACGCCGCCTTCCATGTCGTAGGCGAGCCTCGTCCTCGCCAGGTCCAGGGGGTAGGTGGCGAGCACGGCCGTGGCCCCGGCGCCGGAGCCGGCGAGCAAGTCGACCCAGGGAGGGACACGCTTCTTCTGCTTCTGTTTCGCATCTTCTTTCCCCTGGGATTCCTCCTCTTCCCGGTCCAGCTTCAAGGCCCGCACCAGCCACTCGCGGTACTGCTCGTAGGCGCCGAAGTGCAGCGCCGAGTAGGGGACTATGCGGAGCACCGAGGCCCCGTTCCCCTTGAAGAGGCCCCTGAGGCCCTCGGTGCGGGCTATCGAGGCCAGCGTGCCGCTGATGCTGCTCTTGCCGCCGTTCCCGCCGGTGCTTCCGTTCGTCGTCGTCGTCTTCATCCTTCCGGTCTGGAAGAGGATCTTGACTCGCTCGAGGGGGACGACGCAAGTCTTGGCGATGGCGCCCGCAGCGCCTCCGGCGATCAGTTCCTGGGATGATGGATTCGGGTTCGAGAGAGAGAAAGAAGGAGAGAGAAAGAGAGAGAGAGAAGGTGACTTTTGAGGACTCGGACGGCAGCAGAGCAAGAAAGTCTCTTCTCTCGCTTCTCAAACACAAAATCCTCTCACCTTGACCACGACGGGCAGGCCCTGCGCATACTTCTCGACCGTCGCCGCGGCCTCGTGGCTCCGCGGGACCATCACCGTCACCGTTGGAGGCAGGAGCGTGTTGCTTTGGAGAGGTCGTCGAGAGGTCGAAGGAGAAGAGGTCGAGGGCGACGTCGAAGAAGAGGTCGACGTCAAACTTGTTTCTTCGTCGACTGATCGACGCATCTTCTCTCCGTTCGAAAGCGCGGCCCTCTGATTAAGCAACTTCCGCCAGCACCACGGGCTCAACTTCGCCTGCGCTGTGCCATGAGCGTGCTTGGAAGGATGAGAAAGAGAGAGAAGAGAAGCAGTGGCCGCAACGCGTCTGAAAGAAAAAAATATCGAATGCTTTCGTCGTCGACGGGGAAAGAAAAAATGAAGGAATTCATTTTTTTCCCCATTTTTTCCCATCAAACTTGATGGCCGTCTCCCTCATCTGCTGGACGCCCATCCAACCCTTCGCTCCCTCCTTCGTGCCCTCGAGACAAGCCAGGATCGTGATCGCATCGGTTCAGAGTCGCATCACGCGCAGATCGCCTCGAATCGTCCTCGTCGCTTCCTCGAGAGCATCATCGATGATGCCGCAAGAAGAAATTTCCACCATCATCCCTCGCGGCGACGCCCTCGTCGTCGTGCCCGGCCCGGACGGCGGCGTCGAGGGTCCCGGGAGGTGGCTGGCCCCCTTCTCCGCGGCCCTGGGACCAGACAGGACCGTGTGGCTTTGGTTTAAAGGTGAGAGAGAGAGAGAGAGAGAGAGAGAGAAAGAGAGAGAGAGAGGAAGGGGGAAGGAAGAGGGAGCGAGAAAGAAAGGGCGAAAGCGTTTTCAGTTTCGGGTTTTTTCTCTCCCTCTCTCTTTCATTCTTTCTTTCTTCCGTCTCACCTCCTCGGCCGCCTCCTTTCAAAACAAAAAAACAACAGACCTCCCCCCCTCGGCCCGCCTGCCAGACGCCGTCCTCCCCGCCCTCTCGGCAGCGTGCTCCGCCGCGGCTCGCGCGGGCCAGCCGATGGCCGACTTCGTTCCCGTCGTGCCCAGGCTCGCGGGCAGAGGAGGAGGTAGCAAGGTCTGGAGGGTCTTGGGAGGAGGAGGAGGAAACAAAGGTGAGGAGGACAACGGAGACGACGACGCTCCTCTTCCCTCTCCTTCTTCTGCTCCTTCTCCTGCTCCGGTCATCGCCAGCGTGGCGGTGGGCTCCGAGGAGCAGCGAGAGGAGGCCTCGGCGCTCGCGCGGAGGCTCGGAGGAGGAGAAGAAGGCTGTGTTTCCGTCGCTGTCGTCGTCGTCAAGCCGAGCTCCGAGTTCCCTCCCTCGCTCCCCCCTGTCTCTCCTGCCGCTGCTATCAGTTCTTCTGCTGCTGCTTCCGCGACAACAAAAGATCCACCTCCTCCTCTGCCCCCCTTCGACCAGGTCGCCGTCGGGGGCACCTTCGACCGCCTCCACGCGGGGCACCGCCTCCTGCTCGCGGCCTCGGCCCTGGCCGCGGAGCAGCGGCTCTTCATCGGAGTGACGGGGGACAAGCTTCTGTCGAAGAAAAAACATGCCGAGCTGCTGCAGCCCTTTTCAGAGCGATCCGGAGCAGCCGTGGCCTATGCGCGGAAAGTGCGGCCCGAGGCGGACCTCCGCGTCGACGTGGGTTCTCTGCTCGACCCGAAAGAACCGACGGGCGCGGAGACCGAAGAAGGGATGCAAGCCCTCGTCGTCTCCAAAGAGACCGTGAGCGGCGGGGAGGCGATCAATGCCGGTCGGGCGAGGCGCGGTTTCAGGCCCCTGGCGCTGCTGGTGGTGGGGCTGGTCGGGAGTGACGGCGGAGGAGGAAGAGGAGGAAATGAGGAGGAGGAGGTCGAGGCGAAGATTTCGTCGACCGACCTGCGGGCGGCCGAGGCGGCGAAGAAGAAGTAGAGAAGAGAGCACCAGAGATGAGAACTCTTGAGATTATTTCACTATTCTTCTTTCTCGCTCTGTTTCTCGAGCTCTAATGTAACAAAAGCGCGTGTTGAGTCGAAGAAGTCTCGACGCGGAGAAGAGGAAGAAGAGGGAAAGGGAAGAGCAAGGGTCGAGGTCGCAGAAACGGAAGAGAAATAAAAACGTCGCTCTTCTCACCATCATCACTTTTTTTCATTCTTCTCCTTTTCGCGCTCCTGCGTTTTCCCTTTCCGCTCCCTTTGCGCCTACCTCTCTCATTCTCACCAACAGCTCGCGCGTCTCTTCTTTGCTCCCCTCGAGCTTCTGAGATCCGAATCGAGGACCGAACGAAGAGGCAACGAACAGAAACGCCTTTCGTTCAATCGATCGATCGATAGAGCATCGATCTCAACAAAGAGAGAAAAACGAAGTTTTTTTTCGTTCTCTCTCTTTTCTCTTCTCTAGCGCATGTCTTCTGCCCAGCAGCAGCCTCCTTCTGAAGCAGCAGCAGCAGCAACAGGAGCCTCGCCTGACTCTCGGAAGCTGCTGAAAGACGCAATCGAGGCGACGCTGTGGAAGGTATAGAAAAAGAGAGGAGAAGATATGGTTTTTTTTTCTTCATTCGCTTCGAGCCATCGCGCACCTCTCTCACCTCTTCTCTTCTCTTCTCTTCTCTTCTCTTCTCTTCTCTTCTCTTCTCTCTCACCTCTTCTCTTCTCTCCGGAAAACTCATCACCCAGATCCACGAGATCGAGACCTCGCTCGCCAACTTCGACGGGGACGGGGACCTGCTCGCGCAGCGCATATGAGTTTGATTGTTCGTTTTTATTTTTTGGAGAAACGACGAAACGCGAGAGAGAGAGGAATCGTCGTCGCCCCTTTCCGACGATGGCAATCGCAACGACCAACGCTCCTTTCTCACCCTCTCTCTCCTCCCTTCTTACCGTGCGAGCGTCCAGGCGCCGCCGAGCCTGCTCATGGTTGGATCCAGGCGAATATGTTGCGT
>Ga0114918_10001729_pt1 | contig 19564 bp, 14 predicted proteins | sample LantaG_FD_87015 | JGI IMG/M metagenome (GOLD analysis project Ga0114918, IMG submission 87015) | Deep subsurface microbial communities from Baltic Sea to uncover new lineages of life (NeLLi) - Landsort_02402 metaG | ecosystem: Environmental > Aquatic > Marine > Oceanic > Sediment | place... | reverse complement strand
GGTTCAAAATCGAGTCGGTCCTGGGGAGCGGGACCTACGGCGTGGTCCTCCGCGCCTCGCACGCCGCCTCGGGAGGGACCGCGTGCGCTCTGAAGGTGTTCAGGGCGCCACTCGTGAGGACGGACTCGGCCGGCCTGGACTCTGCGTGGGCGTCCCTGACCACGGAGGCTCGCGCGCTGGAGCTCCTCGGCGCGACGACGACGGCGGCGGCGGCGGCGGCAACTTCAACCGCTGCGCTCGCTTCCTCTTCCCCTTCTGCCTCCCTTTCCGCCCCCTCGGGCATCCCGCGCCTGTTCGAGTACGGCATCCTCAAGGCCAACTCGCGCTCCAAGGGGCCTGGGGGAGACGCGGGAGCTGAGGAAGGCTCCTCGGCCGGCGCGACGAATGGCGGCAGCGGCGAAGAGGCCGGTTCCGCCGGCGCCCGCGAGCAGACGACGACGACGTCGCCCTCCGCCGCGCAGGCCGCCGCCGCCCCTCCTCCCGGCTCTCCTCCCGCGGCCAAGGACGAGGAGGACGCCCCGGCCTCCCCGCCGGACGCCGTCTGCCACGCCTGGATGGCCATGGAGCTGCTCGGCCCCGACCTCTGGCACCTGATGCGCGACACGAAGCAGCGCGCCAAGGCGAGCGTGGCCTCCTCTTCCCTCTCGTCGTCGTCGGCCTCGGCCGGCAACGACGAAGGAGCCCTCCGCCACGCGTGCAAGCTCTCTTGCCGCGCGCTGCTGTCCGAGCTCGCGCCGGCGATGCTCGGCGCGCTGCAGGAGGTGCACGCGCGCGGGCTCGTCCACCGCGACGTCAAGCTGGACAACTTCGCCAGCGCCGCCGGAGGAGGGGGCAGAGGGGGCGGCGCCAGGCCGCCGGCGTACCTCCTCGACTTTGGCGGCGTCGCCGCGGCGCCCTCGCTCGCGGCCGGCTCGGCGGCCGTCGCCCGCGCCGCCGAGGGGAAGACGACCTGCTTCTTCGGCACCCCCGAGTACTGCTCCTCCGCGGCGTTCACGGGGGAGCTGCCCCCAACCGCCGCCCAGGACGTCGAGGCTCTGGGCTACTGCCTGCTGGAGCTGTGGGGAGGGGGCCGCCTGCCGTGGGGCGCCGCCTTCCGCGCGCGCCGCAGGGCCGCGACGGCGGGCCGCTGGGCGGGCGCCAACCTGCGCGCGATGCGCCTCGCGCGCGACGCAGACTGGGCCGCGGCCGCCGCGTCCGGGCTCGTGCCCTGGTGGCTCGACGCGTGGATCACGCACGCGAAGCAGCAGCAGCGGGCGTTCGCGATCGCGCTCGCCGCCGCGGTGGCGAGGGACGGCGGGGGCGGGGGCGGGGGAGTTTCGGCCGCCGCCGCCGCCGCCGCCGAGGGAGCTTCTTCGGGGTCGACGCCGGCTCCAGCCGTCGCCGAGGCCGCTCCCCCCGGAACGCCCAACTACCGCCTGCTGCGCTCGCTGCTCAAGGCAGGCGCTGCCCAGGCCTCGGCGGAGGCCGAGGTGCTGCAGGAGGCCGCGGCCAAGGGCCGCATCGTCGCGGGGAGGGCCTCCTTGGCGGCGAAGCAGAGGGTCGTCAAGGTGGAGGAGTAGAGAGAGGGAGTTTTTTTTTTTTTTTTGCGGGCGATGCCTTTTTTTTTCTTTTTTTTTTTCGCTTTTCCTCGTGAAACCGCGAGCCCCGTCTTGAAGTGTCTTTTAGTGTTTTCGCTTTCAGCTTATCATTCTGCAACAAAGAGAAAGAGAGAGACTTCAACGATAAATGCTTCCAACCACGTTCCTTTCCTTTCCTTCTTCCTCCCCGATCTTCTTCCCTTTTCTTTTTCAGGGCCCGCGCCACGCAGAGGCCCCCGGCGGAGGGGGAGGAGAGGGAGGCTGAGGAGAGGGGCTCTGCGACGCAGAGGGCCTCCAGTCGTTCCACGGCCGAGGGGGAGGGGGAGCAACAGCAGCAGACGGACGGGAGGTAGCGGAGGACGAAGAAGGATACGCCCGGCTCGTCGCCCTCGCCGCCGCCGCCCTCGCCCTCGCGTCGACGGCCGCCCTCTTCAGCGGGTCGCCCAGCGTCGCCGCCGCGGCCGCGACGGTCCCGAACAGCAGGCTCGAGGCCGCCGCGCCCCCGGGGACCAGGGACGCCTTGTCCGGGTGGAACCGGAGGGCGAGCCTGCGGTAGGCCGCCCTGACTTCGGCGGCCGAGGCGCCCCGTGGGACGCCGAGGACGAGGTAGGGGTCGGGCGGCTGCTGCCGCAAGGGAGCCGGCAGGCCCGCGCTCGAGGGGCCCCCGCCGCCCCCGCCGCCCGCCGCGAGCGAGGCCGCGGCGCCCTCCCAGACGCTCGACCCCCATCCCGCGCCGGCGCCTCCCCCCCTCGCGCCCTCCCTCTCCGCTTCCCTGAGCCCCGCGAGCCGGTCCGCGGCCCCGGGCACTCCCAGCCGCGCCAGCCCCTCGAGCTCGGCCGCCGCCGCCGCGGCGTCGCCCAGCGCGGCGAGCGCCTCGGCCCTGCGGGCCCTGGGCCTCAGGTACGCGCCGTCGAGAGCCTCGGCGGCGCAGCAGTCGGCGACGGCGTCGATGTGCCTGCCCAGGGCCGAGAGGGCGGCGGCCCTGTTGCAGTGGAGGACCGCGTCGAGCTTGGCGTCTCCCGAACTCGCGTCGAGCCCCGCCGAGTAGGCGGCGGCGGCGAGCTCAAACCTGCGGAGGGAGAAGAGGTCGTTGCCGCGGCGCTTGGCGGCCTCGGCGAGGGCTCTCGGGGCCTCAGGCGGAGGCGGAGGAGGAGGCGGCGGAGGCGGAGGGGGTGGACAAGAGGGAGAGGCGGCAGCGGCAGCGTCGACCCCTCCTCCTTCCCCTTCGCCCTCGCTCGTCATCCTGCTCCGCCGCCGCGCGGCCGGCGGGGTCGACTCCGGAGCGCGCGCCGCCGGGGGCGAGCTGGAGTCGTTCGAGCCCGCCGACCCTGTTCTGCCTTTGGCAGCCTGCAGCGACCGCAGCCTGTGCAGCAGCGTCGAGCACTCTGCCTGCAGCGCGTCGCGCTCGGCCTCGAGCTCGGCGCGCTCGGGGGCGCCGAAGGAGAGGGGCGACGGGCTCGAAGGGGAAGGGGCGGCGGCGGTGGCGGAGAGGGAGCTGGCGCTCGGGCGCGCCTGGTGGCGGCGGTGGAGACCGAGGCCCGCAGCCGGCTGCTGCAGCGGCGTCCTGTCGTCGTCGGCCTCGTCGCCTCCACCTCCCGCGGAGAACAGAGAGGGCGAGGGCGAGGGCGAGGGGGAGGAGGCGAAGGAGAAGGCGAAGGAGCCCGGAGAGGGCGGCGCCGCCTCGGTCCCGAGGCGCGCCGCCGCCCCCGCGCTCCCCCCGCCGCCGCCCGCCCCCCCCCACTCCCCGCCGCTGCCCCTCCCCCCCCCGCCTCCGCTTCCTCCTCCGCGCCCCCTCTCCGCGGCCAGCGCCGCCAGCAGCCTCGCATTGTGGGCGGAGACGTCGGCCAGGGCGTCCCTGGCGCCCCTCCTGCCCGCCGCGGCGTCCGCGGCCGCGTCCCTGGCGGCGGCGGCGGCCGCGAGCGCCTCGGCGCGCTCGGCCCCGCGCGCGGCCGCGGCCTCTCTGGCCCTCGCCGCGTCGCGCGCGGCCTCCTGGGCCCTCGCCGCGGCCCTCCCCGCGCTGGCCTGCGCCCTCGCGGCCCCGAGCTGCGCCCTTCCCAGAGCCCGGAGCAGGTAGAAGGCGAACGCCGGGGAGCCGGGGGGGCCCGCGGTGGCCGCGCCCCGGGCCGCCGAGCGCAGGGAGCCTCGGACGGCGTCGGCGTCCGCCCTGGAGAGCGGCGCCGCGGGAGAGTCTGCGTTCGGGCCCGCGGCCGCCTCGGAGACGACGTCGTCGCCCGCGGCCTCGGCGAGGGCGTCGACGGCGGAGAAGGCGGACGCGGGCGAGGAGGAGGAGGGAACAGCAGCGGGAGCAGCAGCGCACGAAGGACTCGCCGGCGTTGCCCTTGCCGGCGGCGGCGGCGCTTCTTGCGTCGCTGCGGCAGCGGCGGCGGCGGCAGCCACGGCCGCGGCCGCCACGGGACCCGAGCGCAACGGAGCAGAGCGCATGGCCGCCACCGTCGAAAGGGCCGGCGCGGGAGGGGAGAGGCGCTGCTGCGGCCCTCGTTGCTGCTGCTGCTGTTCGCGGTGGAAGTGCCCCTCTTCGAGCGGCGAGTTGGGTTTCCCTCCTCCTCCTCCTCGCCTTTCCGTCGCGGCCGCGGGCGGAGAGGCGTTTGCGTTCAGGCTCGCGGCAGCAGCAGCTCTGGAGGCTGCGAGGCGCGCCGCGAGCGCCGGAGGGAGAGGGGAGACGCGCGGAGGATGCGGCAGCGGCGGAGGTTGCTGCTGCCGAGAAGAGAGTCCGTCGACGCTGCCGTTGCTGCTGAGGCGCTCCCCGAGAGGCGCCCGGCTCTGTGGCTGCTATCGCGCTCTCGTGAGCGCCGCTGCTGCTGCGAATTCGTAGTTGTAGGAAGGCTGTTGCTGCTGCTGCTGCTGCGGCTGGGGAGCAGCTCCTCTCACGGCGGCGGCAGCCGAGGTCGTCAAGTGCCGCGGAGCGGCAGCAGCAGCAGCATCAGAGGCAGCAGCTGCAGCAACAGAGGCGGCAGCAGTGGCAGAAGCAGGAGGGGGAGCCACGGGAGGAGTCCGGGGCAGGCTCCTTCCGGCAGACCTGTCGAGCAGGCTGCGCAGCTCGGCGCGGGCGCTGCCCGGGGCCGGGGCCGGGAACGAGGAAGAGGTCGGCGTCGGCGGCGGCGGAGGAGCGGCCGGAGGGAACATCGTCGGCGTCGCCGGCGGCGGCTTGTTCGCCCTTGGAGGGAGAGACATTGAGTCCAGTCCTGACATAATCGCGACGTTCGGGTCGTTCTCCCGCGAGGAGCGGGAGCGGCCCATCATCGAAGGAGGCGCTACTGCTGGCGAGTTGTGAGTTGCGTTGAAAAAGGAGGGGAAGAAAGGTTTTGCGGTCGAGCGTCTGCGCTGTCGAAGAGCGGCGGCGAAACTGAAAAAGAAAAAAAACCGAAGCTCTCATTTCCACCCGCAAAGCTCTCCCGCCATCTTTCGTTTTTTTTGTTCACTCTCTTACCTCGAACGTCGTCTCCGTCGCCTGTTTGAGGGCCCGGGGCGAGCGGAGGAGGGTTCTGAACCTGGCTGGGGCGGCCGGCTGCCATCGAAGAAGCTCTGCTTGTCGTCGTCGATGGGCGCGACGAGCAGAGAATGCGACGACGACGAGAAGGAGAAGAAAAAGCTGCTCGAGTCTTTTCTCTGTCTTCAACTCTTATCGAGCACAATGACGCGCGAAGAGGCTCTTGTCCTAGTCTCTGCGCGGAGTGGGAGGGGACGGAACGTGCGCCGCAGAGGAAGCGGAGCAACACCGGCGAGCTGGCTGCGTTTTCTTTTTGCTCTCCGCTTTCGGTTTCCCCTTTGTTTTCTGAGAAGCGAGTGAAGCTTTTTTCCATTCGCTCACTCTGGTTTTCGCAGGCGGCGAGGAGCTTGAGAGCTGCAAGAGGTAACTCATCGCCCCCTTCCGCCCTATCGTGCCCTCCCCTCCATTCCATAATTCGAATGCGGCAGTCGATGATAGCACGCTCTCCTCATGCGTGCGCGCGGCGACAGGCCGGGGCATCCACGAACAGAGGACCGGCAAAGGCTTTTCGGTCGAGGCGTTTGCCCTCATCGCCCTCGCCGCCGATGCCCTCGCCGCCCCGGACGCTTCTTTCTCCCCCCCGACCGCTGCCCGAGCGGCGCCCCCCCGCCCTCGTCGCCGCCTCCGCCGCCCTCGCCCCCGGCCGCGCCCCCCTCCCCCTCCCCGTCGCCTCCGCCGACATCGTCGTCGTCGGAGGGGGGATCATCGGCCTCTGGTGCGCCCTCTCCCTGCTCCGCTCTCCGGAAAACTTCACGGTCGCGCTGGTCGAGGCCGAGGCGGCGACCGCCGGGGGAGGGGGGGGGGGCGGGGGAGGCGGGGGAGCTCCGCTCTCGCCCCCGCTGCCGCGGGCGACGGGCGCCGGCCAGGGCTACCTCTGGCTCGCCCACAGGCCCCCCGGGACCCCGGGGTGGGACTTTGCCGCGGAGTCCCTGGCAATGTGGCGGGCTGAGGTCTGCGGCCTCGGCTCGGCTCTGTACGACTCTTCCGCTTCTTCTTCTTCGTCTTCTTCTTCTTCTTCTTCTTCTTCTTCTTCTTCTTCTTCTTCGTCTTCTTCTTCTTCTCCCTCCCGCCGCCCCTACGAAAGGACGGCATGGGCGGCGAGGGGGTCGCTGCTGCTCGCCCCGGAGCCCGGAACTCTGCGAGGCGACGGCGATGGCGACCGGGCGGCGGCGGCGGGCGGCCTCGCCGACTGCGAGGCCCGCGCCGCGGCGCTCCGCGCCGCCGGGCTCGCGGGCGCGCGCGCCCTCGACAGCGCGCAGCTCCACGCCGCCGAGCCCGCCCTAGCGCGCTTCGAGCGCGGCGCCGGGGGCTTGTTCGTGCCCTCGGACGTGCAGATCAACGGGAGGGGTGCGGCGGCGGACGTCTTGGAGAGGTGCTTCGCCGAGGGGGGCGGCGGGGGCGGGGGGTCCTCCCGCTCCCCCGCAAGGCGGCAGCGCTTCTCCGTCGTTGCCGGGGAGCGCGCGGCGTCGCTCGTCAGGGCTTTTCCCGGGTCTCCCGTCGCGACGGGCGTGCGGACAGCCTCCGGGGCGGTCATCTCGGTCGGCAGGGCCGTCGTCGTCGCCGCGGGGGTCTGGTCCGGCGAGTTCCTGGACGCGAGCGGCGACGGCGGCGGCGGGGGCGACGGCGGAGAGCGGCAGCCACGAGGAGGAGGACACCGCCCCTGGCGCCGCGTCTTCGCCCCGCGCCGCGGGCATCTCCTCGAGGTCCGCAGACGGCCTGGGCCCGACTCGGCATCCCTCCCGGCGCTGCGCCACGGGGTGATGGAGCTGAGCTACGCGCGACACTACGACGCGACGGCGGTGGCGCTGTCTTCTCGCAGCAGGCGGTCTTCGGCGGCGGTGAAGGCGGCGGCGGCGACGGCGAAGGAAGAGAGAGCAGCGGCAGCAGCAGCAGCAGCAGCGCCGGCGACAGGTGCCTCTGCTGCTGCTGCTGCTGCTTCCTTCGCCCCCACTGCCGCCGACGAGGATCACGGCGTCGTCTTTACGGCTGCTCCCGCGGACAGCACGGGCCAGACGTGGCTCGTGGGCTCTTCGAGGGAACAGGGGGGAGCGACGGGAGGCGGGAGCAGCGGCAGCGGCGGCGAGGGCTCGTCTTCCTCGGGCGGCAGCGACAGCGAGGGAGGGGGCGCGGCGGCGGGGCGAGCGGCCGCCGCCGACCCCCTCCTCGACCTCTCGGCCGGCGAGGCCGCCGCCAGGGCCGCCTCCCTCCCCTCGGCCGAGGTCGTCGAGGCCGTCCTGCGGCGCGCGGCGCTGTTCTTGCCGGAGCTGGCCGGCGTCGACTGGCCGGCGCCCGCCGGCGCCTCGGGCCTCGCCGCGGTCAGGGTCGGGCTGCGGCCGGCCTCGTCGTCGGGGATGCCGGTCGTCGGCAGGGTCCCCTCCTTTGGCGGGAGCGGTCTCGCGAGCAGCTCTTCCTCTTCTTTTTCGCCCTCTGCTGCTGCTGCTGCTGCTGCTGCTGCCGAGAGCAGCAGCAGCAGCGGCGGCGGCAGCGGCAGCAACGTCATCGTCGCCGCAGGCCACGAGGGCAGCGGCCTGACGCTGGCGCCGGCGACAGCGGCGCTCGTCGCGAGGCTGGTAGCAGGGGAGCCGGAGAGGGCTCTCCCGGCCTACTACAGCGCGCTGCGGCCCGAGAGGGCGCTGGAGGCCGCGAGGAGGGGGAACAGGAGGGGGATGCGGTAGGGAAGAGAGTTGTTGGGCGGGCGGGTTGGCGGGTTCGGGAGAACCTGGAACTGTAATAAAGCAGAAAACAAGTGAATTTTCATTTTTCTTCGCCTAGAATTGCTCTCCATCGAGGATCGGCACCTGATTGAAAGAACGCAACACTAGCGCGCGCTCGTTTGTCGCGCGCGTTTCTCACTCTCTGAACACTCTTTCTCCTGAGACCAAAACGCTGCTCTCTCTTTCTCTCTCTCTCTGTGCCTGGAAGAAGAGGAAGAACGCAAAAAGAAGGGCGCTTGAAACCTCTTTCGTCTTCTTCATCTGTCGTTTGTCGAGCGACAACAGATCGAAAAAACCTCTGTGACCTCTGCTCTCCTCTTCTTCCCCGCTTTTTTCGCCACCAGAAGAAAATGACAGTTCAGGCCGAGATCACCTTTGACAAGGTGCCAGAGTACGGCGAAGAGCGTCCAGGGGCCGTCGTGGCGAGCTTTGAGGTCCCGCCTCCTCCTTGGGAGCAGCAGCAGCAGAGGCAGGAGGAGGGAGGAAGCAACGGCCGCTGGGAGAGGAGCTCCTCGAGCTCGTTCCGGCCGGAGCAGCCGCAGCATCGACCTCCGCAGCCTCTGCCCCCGCCCCCTCGGCACGTCGGCTTCTTCTCCAAGCGCATCGAGAGGGCAGAAGCCGCCGGAGGCCCCGCCCCCGCCGCCGCGGCCGCTCCCAAGAAGCACCTCTCCTTCAACACCCCGCAGGCGGCCGCCGCCCTCCTCCCCGTCAGGGCCCCGCCGCTGCCCTCCGACCTCAACGAAGGGTACCCGGACGGCTGGACCCCGACCTCCTACCGCGCCAGCGTCTCGGACGTTGTTCTGGCCGCGAGGGCGTCCGGGGAAGACCCGCTGGAGTACGACGTCGTCTCCTTCCGCTCCAACCTCAGGCCAATCTTCGGGTGCTGCTTCGAGGGCCGCAGGAAGGAATGGACGGTGGACGCCATCGTCTTGGACTCCGGCGACGACCGAGGGGAAGGAGGAGGGGCAGCGAGCGGCAGCAGGCGCACGGTCTTTTTGGAAATCGTCCAGCACCTCGACGGCGGCGGCGGCGGGCGCTCGCCGTCCCCGGAGCAGGACCGCTTCTTCTTCTGGGGGCTCAAGTTCGAGGGCCTGTGCTTCCAGGATGGGGGCGAGGAGCCTCCCAGGGTCGGGCGCACCGAGTTCAACGCGGTGACGGTGCGGGAGCTCCCTCCGCCGCCTCCGGCGGCGACGGGGGCGGAGGGCGCGGCGGCGAGCGGGCGCTCCGCGCCGCTGAAGCTCCTGGTGGTCGCGGAGATGGACGGCTTCGACGAGCAGCTCGCGGCAGCGGCGGCGGCGGCAGCTGCGGCGACGACGACGACGACGACGACGACGGCGGCGGCGACGGCGGTGACGGCGGCGGTGACAGCGACTCTCCCTCCCACTCCTCCAGCATCCTCTCTCGTCGAGCTCAAGACCCTCAAGTGGCCCGAGCCCAGGAGAGACGGCACGCTGTTCAACGTGAAAGCGCCGACGTGGTGGCTGCAGTGCTTCCTCGGGTAGTTTTTTTTTTTTTTTTTGTCTTTTCGCTTTTCGTTTTTTTTCCTCTTCTTCTTCGGCAAGGTCGAGTTTTCCAGACCTGCAGAGAAACTCACAATCTCTTTCCCTCTCTTCCCTCTCGCTCGCTCCCTTGAAAAAAAAAACCCTCCCGCCAACCCCCCACGACAGTGGTGTAGACCACCTCCGCCTCGGAGGCCGCGACGACGCGGGCGTCCTCCGCAGCCTCGACGTCCTCGAGGTCTCGTCGCTGCCGCGCTGGGCCGGCCGGTCGTCGCGCGGCAGGGCGCGGTGGACAGCGGAGGGGATCGTGGAGCACGGCGGGGGCGTGCTGGATCGGATCGTGGAGGTGGCGAGGGAGCACGGGGGGAGGCACCTGCGGTTTCAGTACCGGGGCGAGGGCGGCGGCGGGTTTGGAGGGGGGGGAGGCGGCGGCGGTCGGGGGAGAGGGAGCGGTGGGGGCCGCTTTGGCGGCGGCGGCGGCGGCGGCTTCGGGGCCGCGAGCTGCGGCAGGATCACCGCGACGGAGGTCACTGGAGGGAACTTGGGCGAGAGGATCCGGGAGGCGCTGCGAGATGAGCGGATCGCGGGGGGAGCTGGTGCCGGCGCTGCGTGAAAGAAGAGAGGAGGAGGAGGAAAGCAAGCCCCCCGGAGCGGGAGGGCGAGAGCGACGGGAGGGCGAGAGTGAGGGGGGGGGAGGAGAAGGAAGAAGGGAGGCCACCCGTTCCGTTTTTTAAGCGCAGCAAAATTATCATCAGTTCTTTTTCCCCACTTTTCCTTTTTTGCCGCTCGCGGCCATTGCGGGCCCGACCGCAGTCGTCGTCCCCAAAAGTTCCATTTCCAATCCCTCCACGATGCCGCCAAAAACAACCCCGGAAGTCTCCGTCGCCAAGAGGAAACGGTGCGTTTGAGTTTTACTAGGCCGTCGCGCGTTTCAAGAATGGTTTCAATTTGCCGACGCCTTAACCAATCTCATTACCCTCTACCTCAATTCCTCCTCTTTCTCTCTCACCAAAAGCCTCGAGGCCCTGGAGCGCAGCATGGGCAGGAGCGGCGGCTTGAGCGCAGGCCCGAAGAAGCCGCTGGCAGCCACCGCAGCAGACCACCGCGACCGGCGCGAGAAGAAGAAGAAGAAGCAGCTTGCTGCCGCCGCCGCCGCTGTTTCGCCAGTGACGGCAACGACCTCCCCGTCCTCCTCCTCCTCCCTCGTGGCCGCCGAGGCCCTCTACCACCCGCTCCCGCGAACCGGGACGGTCCAAGAGGCGCTCGCGGCCTGCATGAAACGAAACGGCGCCAGCGTCTTTCTCCTCTCGACCAACGCGAGGAGCAGCAGCAGCGGCAACGCCCCCCCCTCGAGTGGCCTGCTCGAGACGGCTCTCGAGCAGCTCTCGGCGACGACCCGCCGCGGCGCGGCCGGGAGCGAGGCCAGGGGCGCCGCGCTCGCCCGCGTCTCTGAGAAGGCCCTGCTGCTCGAGGACCCCACGGCGGGCCTGGCGAGCGGCGGCCACGAGAAAAACAGGGAGGCGGCGGCGGCGTTCTTCGGGAACAAGAAGAAGAAGAAGAAGGCGAGGAAGTCTGCGTGCGGGCACAGCCGCCCGCGACCCTCGCAGCTTGCCCTGGCCGCCGCGGCGGCGCCGAGGCCCGAGCGAAGGGTAGCTCGGGCCGCCTCGCCTCCCGGAGCCGCAGCGGCGCCCGCGTCCACTCCCGCCGAAGCCGTCGCGGCGCTGGAGCAGCAGTGGAAGGCCTACGTTCGGAAACTGGCGGCAACGAGCAGCAGCGTCGTCGGCGGCGGCGGCGCCTCCGCCTCTGACGCCTCGGCGCTGAGCGCGCTGACGCTCGTCGGCGCCCGCGCCCGCGTCGCAGCCTCGAGCAGGGAGAGCGCGCTGGTCGGGAGGTCCGGGGTCGTGGTGGCCGAGTCGAGGCGGGCGTGGCACGTGTGCGAGCGGGGGGGCAGGGTGCGCGCCGTGAGCAAGGCCGGCGCTGAGCTCGAGGTGGAGCTGGCCGGGGGCGGAGGGGGAGGGGAGGAGGAGGAGGGCGGGGAAGAGAACGGGGGCGAGGCATTTCCCGCCGTCTTCGCGGTTCGCGTCGGAGGGGGTGCGCTGCTTTAGTCGGCGTCTTGGGGTGTGCGTGCGTGGGTGTAAATTGTTCGAGGGCGGAGGGGTTGTCCCGTAGATTCAAGACGGTCGAGGTTGAGAAAAAACAAAAACAATCAAACACGTTTCCGTCTCCGCTCTCTCGTCGACGAAATGCACACAAGCTCTCTCTTTCAGCATTGGCCCCTTCTGCTGGAGCTTGGGTTATACACAGGGCAGAGTGCGGAGGAGGAAGAAAAGGAACAGTCTTGTTTGATCTTTTCTTGTCTTGGGAGAGACGACTTTGCTAAAAAAACCGCTCGTTGCCAAAAAAAACCGCGGCGTGGGAACGCCTTCGCGCGCCTCCATGAGATATTACAAGAGAAAGTCACGCGACACGGGATGCTTCCCTGCGAGACCCTGAAAGCGCCGCGGGTGCCGCGGAGAAGGGCCCGGAGGAAAAAACAAAACACCGTGGCACAAGTGTTTAAGTAGCTCCGGTAATTCGTTTTGGTTACTCCTTCCTCCGCTTCACCTTCAATTCCTCGTGGAATTGGTTCGAGAAAAACGTCTCCCATAGCTCAGTTGGCAGAGCGTGCGACTGTTAAACCGCAGTCCGTGAGATCCGCACCGTTGTTGTCATCGCAAGGTCGAGAGATCAAAACTCTCTGGGAGAGATGCAAGTCTTTTTTTTTGTTGCTTTCCTCCACATCCCGAGTCCCCCATTTCGACTTTCGACAACCCCCATGACGCGCTCGGTGTTCGTCTCCTTGCTCCTGTGGTGCTTGATTGCGCTTTCGGCGCGCACCGCGCAAGCGAGAACGTGCGCGGAAACAATGTCGAGTGGCGCCTCCTGCGACGCCATCGCCGACCAAGCCATCTGCAAGGCCACCGCGGGTTGCACCTGGTGCGTGTCCGCTGCCGTCCCCTCGTCCTGCTTCTCCGAGGCCGATGCGGCGAAGCTCCCCGCTGCAGTGTTCACTTGCTCGAAAAGCGGAGTGCTGACGCTGAGTTTGGAGTAGTTTTTTTTTTTTTGCTTACCCCCTTTTGACTTCTGATGGCGAAAATGTTGCCAATCAATCATTCCTCGTCGGGGTTGGGCACTGCTTCGCTTTTTCGTGCTGCTTTCCGCTTATCGCGATGTGACCTACGCCAGAATTTGTGCCTGGAGACTCGGAATCAAGAGGATCGGAGGCGCGCAAGGGGCGCGTCGACTCAGAGGTTACTCAAAGGAAAGACATCCTCCCCCTCCCTTTTTTTTACGGAGCTCCAGTTTTTCACCCTTCAAGCGGTTCCATTTTCATCTGATGTTTACATCGTTGAGCAAGGATAGAAAAGTCATGCGCAGGGTGCTGTCGTGTTGTGTAAAAGTAGACAGCGCGCGAGGCTTGCAACCGCCATGAGGTGCATCGGTTTTCTTCCTTTTTCTTTCTCTCTCTCTCTTTCTTTCTCTCTCTCTCTCCGTTTTTTCCTTTTTTTCGCTCCTCTTTTGCACCTTCTCGTCGCTACATCTCCTCCCCTCTTCTGCATTCCGAGACCTTCGCGTCCCCTCTCTCTCTTCTCGTCGACACTTTTTCTCCTCCGCTCTCCGAGGGGCACGACACAGCCTCTCTCTCGCCTCCACCATGGCGTCGGCGTTGGCCGCACCAGCCGCCTCCGCTGCCGCCCCGGCGGCGACGACTGCAACGCCTTCTTCTTCGACCCTGCAGCATCAACGTCCTCACCACCACCACGCCCCGACCGTCCCCTCGACCTCCTCGGTCCTCCGCCGCGTCATCCCCTGGGACACCTATGTCGCGGCCAAGCTGCTGGAGCCGGGAACCGACGCGGCCTCCCTGCGAGCCGCGGACAAGCTCTTCTCGACCAGGAGGGCCGTCGCGGCAGCGGCGGAAAACGGAGCTCCGTCATCTGCTGCGCCCCCAGCTCCTCCGTCGTCGCACAATGCTGCTCCCGTTTCCCCCGAGGAGCTCTCGGCCACGGCGGCCCTGCTCTCTGTGCTTCGCGGCGTTACCAAAGAGGAGACTGTCCAGTACGTGCTGGCGGTGCTGGACGCCGAGGTCGCGGGCAGCCCGCGCAGGGCGAGGGAGTTGTTCGATCGCCGGGAGAGCGGCACCAGCGAGGGCGCCCCCTCCGCGCCCGCTCCCTCTTCTTCTCTGCCGCCCGACGCCGCCGACCTCTTCCTGCTCGCGCTGTCCCGCCCCGACTGGTTCAGCGTCGAGCGAGCCGCGTCGCTGCTCGCGGCGCGCTTCGGAGCTGGAGGTGCGAGCGGGGACGCCTCCCCCGCCTCCTCCTCCTCCCCCGACGTCGAGCGGCAGCGCGGCCTCTTCCTCGACTGGATCCTCGCCCAGCTGCAGCGGCCGGCGCACACGGCGCGCGGCGTGCCCGCCGCCGCGGGCGCTCTGGCGAAGCTGCTCAGGGCCCGCGAGGCCAGGAGCGCGGCGGCGGCGGCCGGGGCCCCCAGGCTCCTCGTCCCGCTCGTGCAGAGGCTGACGGGCAGCAGCTCCGCCGCGCCCTCTGCCTCCTCCGCCACTGCCGCCGCCGCCGCTGCTTGCGCTCCTTCCGTCCCGGCGACGCCGCAGCTGGCCTACGACCTCTGCATCTCGCTCTGGCAGCTCGCCCTGACGTCGCAGGGCGCCGAGGCCGCCGTCTCCGCCGGGGCCGTGCCGGCGCTGACCGACGTGCTCCGCGCGGCGGTGGCGGCGAAGGAGAAGGTGGTGCGGGCTGCGGCGCAGGCGCTCCGGGCGCTGCTCTCTCCCGCCGGCGGCGGCGCCGAGGCTCCCTCGGCCTCTCCCGCCCCCTCCTCCTTTGCGCCTCCCTCTGCTTCGACCCCGACCTCCTCGACGTCAGCGTCGGCGTTGGCGACGGCGGCCGGCGCCGCCGCCGTCTCCTGCGGCCTCGCCCGCGCCTGCGACTCGCTGCTCGCGCAGCAGTGGGACGACCCGGACGTCCCCGGTGCGCTGCGCGCCTGTCGCGAGGCGAGCGCCGCCGCGGCGCGCAGGGCCGCGTCGTGGCCGGCCTACCGCGCCGAGGTGCTCGGAGGGCGCCTGGCCTGGGGCCCCGCGCACGACGGCAGCGGCGGCGGAGGGGGCGGGAGCGACGATCCCTCGGGGGGCCTGGGGTTCTGGCAGAGGAACGCGGCGAGGCTGGAGGAGCGCGACGCCGAGGTGCTCCGGTCCCTGGTGCGGCTGCTCGCGGCCCCGTCCTCCGACGCCGAGACGCTGGCGGTCGCGTGCTCCGACCTGGCCCGGTACGCGGACGCTTCGGCCGACCCCGAGCGCGCGAGGGGCCAGCTGTCGAGCCTGGGGGCCAACGCGCACGCGACGAGGCTGCTCGCGCACGCCGACCCGGAGGTCAGGAGGCACGCGCTCGCCGCGGTGCAGCGGATTGTGCTGTCGAGGGACAAGCTGCAGTATCTGAACTTTTAGCGCGGGAGGTTCCCTGTGGGAGTGTTCTGGGGTTCTCCCGCCTCTTTCGGGAACAGGAGGGGGAGGGAAGGAGAGAGAGAGAGAGAGAGAGAGAGAGAGCGGGAACAGGAGGGGGAGGGAAGGAGAGAGAGAGAGAGGGCGTTCGTGTTAAATGAGAATAAACTTCGTTTTTGATTTTTTTTCAACCTCGACCTTCTCGAAGAAGAAAAAGTATCTCTTCTCTTTTCTACACTCTCTCTGTCTTCTCCACGCTAAAAGCACAACGAAAGACACTCCATCACTCCCTACGTTCTCTCTCAACACACTGCGTGCAAGAAACGAAACACACAAGAAAGAAGGAGAAGAAAACGGTATGCTTCCACTCGCTGTCACTCGAAGAAGAACACTTTGGCTCCAGGATTTTCCGCGAGCAGCCTCGCTTTGAAGAACACTTTGGCTCCCGGATTTACCACGAGCAGCCTCGATGTGCACTGGCGTTGCTGAAGTCCATCGGGAATGCATCGAAACGTACAGCACCACGCAGCGCAGGCGGGGGCAGCCCTCGACCAGGAAGTTGAGCGTGTCGGCGTCGATCTGAAAGTCGTTGGAGGAGAGTTCGAGAATCTCGAGCGACTTCAGCTTACCGATAAACGCCGGGACGGCGCGGTGGCCGCAGCAGCGTAGGTTGAGCTCTCACAGGGAATTCATGTTCCTGATCTCTGCAGGGAACGCCTCGTCTTGGGGCGCGTTCCCTAGATTCCTGTTGTATACGAGGTTGAGTCTCGTCAGTCCCTAGAGCTCGCCCAGCTCTTTGGGCAGCAACGAAGGCGGCAGTCCCTGAGGTCGAGCTCTTCGAGTTTTTTCAGAGACGAAATCTGGGCTGGAATCGCTGTGATTCATAAATGGGAGAGCTTGATGCGCCGCAGCTCTATGAGGGCGCAGAAGGACTCGGGGAGGCGCGACAGTGGTGACGCATTGACAAAAATCTCAGAGTCACTGAAGGTCAGCACTAGCTCCTCGAGGCTCCCTGTGAGCTGCCCGAGGGGCTCGACGTCGGACTCGAAAACGACGGCTCGGATGCGCTCGACGACGAACGAGCGCAGCCGGCCGTGGGGGGCGACGGAGACCGGCACGGACTTCCAGAAAAGCTTGAGATAGGGGAAACAGCAGTAGCCATAATGAACCCGAATTTCGGTTAAAGAAGAGGCCGTGATGGCGATGAGCCTGCCCAAGTCCTCCGAGCTGATGTCTACGAAAGCTCCGTCGAATCCCCCCTTGAGGCGCAGCTTGCGCACCGAGTCCGCGCGCCTCTCGACCCACGACAGCATTCTCGAGCCGTGGACGACAGGGCGGCGAAGAGCCCTCTCCTCCTCCCCCACTTCTCCACTTCCTCCTCCGGCGCTCTCCAGGCCTCTTTTTCGAGGTCGATCTCGAGCATCTCGTGCAGAGGGCTCGCGTCCCGGGAGCGGTAGAGCTCAGACCAATCCTTGCAGACGCAAGAGACGGTGCGCCTCACCCAGCGCAGGTTGTTGACCGCAACAAAGATTGACACGAGCAGCTCCTTCGGGAGGTCGTTGATGAGTTTCGGGAGGTCGTTGACGGGGAATTTAGGGACGTCGTCGTCGGGCGTCGCGACAAGCTCGAGGGTGTCGTTAGCCTCGATCATCGTTCGATGCTTGTCAGAGAGCACTCTCTTGCGTCTCACGAGTGGGATTGGCTTTATCGATCCGATGCGCTTTGTCGTCGAACGACGAGGCAAAAGAAAAAAAGTGAAGAGAAAAAAACTCTTCGAAGCTCTCACAGGAAAAACCCCACCACCTTTCCGCAACCTCACCGCTCTCCTCCCCCTACTTGTTGCTCTTCCCTTCCTTCAGCTGCTCCCGCGCCTTCCTGCTCGCCTCCGCGATCCCTTCCGAGACGGCGTCCGCCAGCGACCCGTCCGCCATCCCCCTCGCGCTCGCCACCTCGACTGCCGCGCTCGCCGCCTCGCGCTGCTCGGCCTCCTCGGCCGCCTTCCTCGACGCCGCCGCCGCCTTGTTCGCCTTGGCGATCGCGGGGAACAGGGCTTCGAGCCTCTCGGCGGCCACCGCGCCGCCGAAGACGCCCGCCGCGCCCACGGCGAAGACCGCCCAGACCCTGCTCTCGCTGGCCTGGGCCGCGGCCGCGGCCTGCTTCGGGAGGGGCCTGGCCGCCGAGAGCGCCTCCGAGGCCGACAGGGTCTCTATCTCCGCGCGGGCGACGGGAAGGACCGGCGCCGCGAGGGGCGCGACGGCGAGGCAGAGGGAGAGGGCGGCTGCTGTTGCTGCGGCGGCGGCGGCGGAGGAGAAAAGGGGGGAGGGCGAGGTGGTGGTGTTCCCCCCCTTTCCCTCCTCGCCGGCGCTTGCCGCTGCTCGCCCTCGCGCTCGCGCTCGCGCTCGCATCCCCCCCTGCCGCGGCAGGTCACTGAAAGTTTCGCGGTCCCTTCCCGAGGTAGACGCCGCGGCCGTGGCCGTCGGGGCTCGGGAGGCCTGGTTGTTTGGAGGTTTGTTTTGTGCGCAAGGGGGCGAAGAGAAGGGGGAGAGGTTGAGTTTTGGGTCGAGAAAAGGCAAGCCGTCGTCGTCGTTCGGGCAATGCCGTTTTTTGGCTCTTTTTTGCAAGCTTCTTCGAGAGGCTTTGAGTCGCGAATTCGATCCGCGCTTCTCACTACGCAGGCTTTCGCATGTCTGCATTGTCTCGGAAGCAGCGCACAGAGAGAAATGCTTCCCCTCTGCGCGCTAGTGTCTCGATGGTTCGTTGAGCGCTGCCGCAGCGCAAAGACAGCGTTGTCGAAAGAGATTGAGTTCGATCTCCTCGCACCTGTTGTCGCCGCTGCGTCGCAGGAGCCCTCTGCTGATGCCTCCCTGGATGCCCCAAGGACACCATCGTGTCGACGGGCAACATCGAGCAGGAGCGAAACGCGGCCTGGAGCGGCATCTTTGGATAGAGAATGTAGAAGAAAAAGAGGAAAAGAGGAAGTTCTGGCCGTGGCTTGGCGAAGAAAAAAAGGAAAGAACCAGAAAACCGGTCTGTTTGCCTCCTGACTTTTTTCCTCTTTTTTTTCTTCTTCTCCTTCACTTACTCTCGCACTCTCTTTTGTGCGCAGGATCTTTGATCGCTTCGCCCGTACTTCTACGCATTTCGCTCCGAGAGAATCCTCTTCTCTTCGTGCCCCCTTGATACAGAAACGCACAGCAAAAGCAACAAACAACTCTAGCAAGCAGAGCCAGCAGCGAAAACAGTCGATCGCCGCTCCTCGCTCTTCCCAATCAAAACCAGAAAGGAGAAGAGCGATGCAGGCCCCCATCACCGTCTTCACGCATGGCTCCAAGCGCGAGTCCGGCAAGAAGGCGCAGTTTGGCAACATCATGGCCGCCAAGGTGCGCCCAAGTTCGAGATAAGAAGAAGCAGAGCAACGAGCAGCGGACGCCAAGAGGGCGCGCCTCGGTCGATCGTTCGGAGTCGAGACCGATCGCATTCCATGCTCCGTCTTCTTCTCATGCCTCTCTCTCTCTCTCTCTCTCTTTCTCAAAACTCCCTCATAACAGGCCGTCGCCGACATCGTCCGCACCACTCTGGGCCCGCGCGCGATGCTCAAGATGCTCCTGGACGCGTCTGGAGGTGAGACGGAGGCTTTGGAGATGGAGAAAGAGGCGCGAGAGCGAGGGGCCGCTCGCGATCGAGTTTTCTGCCGTCGTTCGTTTCACTCGTCCTTCTTCTTGCCTCAACCCCCCCGTATCCCCCCCCCAAAAAAAAACGAAACTACTTCAAAACCAAATCCAGGCATCGTGCTCACCAACGACGGCAATGCCATCCTCCGTGAAATCGACGTGTCGCATCCTGCGGCCAAGGTGAGGGCGGAAAAGAGAGAGAGAGAAAGAGAGAGAGTTTTTCCTTCTACCGCTTGCTTGCTCTTGTTCCTTCTCCCCTTGTTTCCATTCTCGCTCTCACCTCTTCCGCGTTGCCTTTTTTTTTCAAAAAACATCTTTCAACGCCACAAAAAAAACACCAGTCGGTCATCGAGCTCTCGCGGACGCAGGACGAAGAGGTCGGCGACGGCACCACGAGCGTCATCATCTTGGGTACGATTCGAGAGAGAAAGTTTTGTCTGGTTTTTTTCTTCCTCCCCTTCGTCTTCTCGCTTTGTTTCCGTTATCTCTCACCCTCTTTCTCTCTCAACACAAAAAAACACACCCCCACCACCTCTCAGCGGGCGAGCTCCTCTCCGCCGCCGAGCCCTTCCTCGAGCGCAACATGCACGCCACCGTCGTCATCCGAGGGCTCACTCTGGCCATAGAGACCGCCGTCGCCGCCGTCGAGCGGCTCGCCTTCGACGTCGACGTCACCGACCGCGCCTCGATGCTCAAGGTCGTCTCCTCGTGCATCGGCACCAAGTTCACCTCGAGGTTTGGCCCGCTGATGGCAGAGCTGGCCCTGGACGCGGTCACGACCGTCGCGCACGTGCCCGAGGGAGCTCCCGAGGGCTCGCCCCCCGAGGTCGACACCAAGCGGTACGCCAAGGTCGAGAAGCTGCCTGGGGGAGACATCTCCGACTGCCGGGTGCTAAAGGGCGTGATGTTCAACAAGGACGTCGTGGCCCCGGGGAGGATGCGCAGGACGATCAAAAAGGTAAGGATGAGAGGGATGGAAGAGCGGGGGAGAGAAAACGCGAGGAGGTCGAAAGAGAGAGAGAGAGAGAGAGAGAGAGAGAGAGAGAGAGAGAGAGAGAGAGAGAGAGAGAGAGAGAGAGAGAGAGAGAGAGAGAGAGAGAGAGAGAG
>Ga0114918_10001728_pt1 | contig 19566 bp, 14 predicted proteins | sample LantaG_FD_87015 | JGI IMG/M metagenome (GOLD analysis project Ga0114918, IMG submission 87015) | Deep subsurface microbial communities from Baltic Sea to uncover new lineages of life (NeLLi) - Landsort_02402 metaG | ecosystem: Environmental > Aquatic > Marine > Oceanic > Sediment | place... | reverse complement strand
GTGGGTCGTCAAAGGCGGTTCTTTTGTCACCGTCAATTGTGATTTTGAAATTCTCAAACACTCTTACGACTGTCACCGTGCCAAAATCAGAACCAAGTGAAAATTCAGTGTTGGCTTTGACCGGTATTCTCCATCTCTGCCCGTCGCGGCTTTGGATATGCAGATACTCCGGCTTGTAATATTCCAAACGGAAGTCCTTCAGTCTTATGATGAAGGGCAATTTTTTTGTCCGTTCGTTGTTTTCCATTGTGACGCGGTTTTCCGAGTACCCTTCAAAGATTACCATCTCGCCTGCCAGAATCTTGTCTATCCCAAAGAGTTGTTTCTGGAGTCTATGACCGTCCTCTGAGCCCCACATAGACCCTATCAGAATGAGGATGCACCCGAGATGTATCAGCATAAGTGAAGGAACGCGAGCCAGTCTGCCAAATACCGCAAGACCTGCTATCAGCATGACCGTTAGTGCTAACCAATAAACACTCAAGGGCAGCGAATTGAAGAAATTTTTCGCGCGCTCAGCACCGGCAAACGCACCATATACAGAAAGGAAAATCAATAATATAATCGCCGTTAGCCCAGCCCACATCAAGCCGCGTCTAAACGTATTCATCGGCTCTCCTTAATGTCCATCAGCACACCAATCCGGCCGTCATAGCCTCACAGGAACCCTGCTTGATTATGACAGAAAAACCGCCATTTGCAAGCGTATTCGCCACACCGTTGTTCGTAATTGTCGTGCAGCGGGTTTTGGTTTGACAATGATAGTGGCTTTGTTTACAGTGTATTGCAGTCGAAAAATTACGCAAAGTCGAAGGCAGCGATAATGAAGCTTGTTCTAAGCAGCATAACATATCATAATTGCCCGGTACAGATACGCGAGCGGGTGACTTTCGAACCCGAACAGCGCTCACTTATGTTAAGGCAGATGCACGTCGAGGAGGCAATTAGCGAAGCGGTGATTCTCGAAACCTGTAATCGCCTCGAATTCTATCTTTACACCAAAAAGACTTTCGACGTAAGTGGCTTTTTAACAGAGTTTGTCGGCCGGGTCCGCCCTGACGCAGCTAACACTTGGCGCCAGTATCGCCGGGAAAAGACTGGAATGGATGTTGTTCGGCATCTTTTCGAAGTCGCAGCCGGTCTCGATTCGCAGATGATTGGTGAGAATCAAATTTTATCGCAGGTCAAATCCGCTTACGCACAGTCCCTTGATTGCAGGATGAGCAAATTCATGTTCCACCGCCTTTTTCACAATGCCTTTCACGTCGGAAAAGCCGTACGAACCCAAACGCATATCAACTGCGGCGCCGTTTCAATCAGCTTGGCCGCGGTAGAATTGGCTAAAAAGAAAATAGACCTCTCGGACGCCACAGCAATGGTGATAGGTGCCGGTGAAAATGCTGAGCTTGCTGCAAAGTATCTGCTCAAAACAGGGCTGTCAGACTTGATTGTAGCAAATCGCAATGCTGAGAAAGCTCAGGATATGGCGCTGCGCCTTAAGAAAGGCCAGGTAATTGGCTTGGAGGACATACCGCAAAAATTGGATGAAGTTGATTTGCTCGTTAGTTCGACAGGTTCTGCCGAGCCAATAGTAAAACACGAAGCAGTTGAAGATATTCTAACCCGCAGAGAGAAAAAGTTACTCATAATCGATATTGCCGTACCGAGAGATATAGACCCGGCTCTCGATGGCTTTGACTGTGTTTCACTGTACAATATTGACGATTTGGACGAGCAGATAAGCCGCAATAAACAAAAACGCAGCAGCGAAGTCCCCAGGGCCCGCGCCATTGTCGCCGAATTCACAGATAAGTTTGCCAAATGGTATGACTCGCTCAATTTAGTACCGGTAATTACGCAGCTAACACAAAAGGCTGTTGGCTTAGCCCGCGCCGAAGCCAGCCGTTATGCGAAGGATTTCGGCGAAGACAACGGTGATAAACTCAAACTTTTTGCCGAGTCGTTGGTAAAAAAAATGCTGCACGGTCCGATCTGCTTCCTCAAAGCCAACGGCGAAAAAGAGCCAACTGCCGAACAGCTTCAGGCAGCGGATTTGATAAATAAAATGTTCCTTTCACAAGATAAGCACGACTGATGGCACACCTCCTTACTGTTGCAACTCGGGCCGGAAAATTGGCCATTGCCCAAACTGAAATTGTAACTGCGGCACTGAAAAAAATTCATCCCGATATAGAAATCAAAATCAAAACCATAACCACCGAAGGTGACAGGGACAGGCGCACCGCCTTATGGAAGCTCAAAACGACCGGCTTTTTTACTTCCCGCGTAGAAGATACGCTGCTTGCAGATGAAGCTGATTTTGCAGTTCACAGCTTCAAGGATTTGCCTACGCATCAGCGCCAGGGACTGACCATAGCGGCCGTTTGTTCGCGACAATTTGCCGAGGATTGTCTGATAGCCGCTGATTCCGTTAGCTCAATTGAGCAGCTTCCCCACGCAGCAAAAATAGGCACCTCAAGTCTAAGGCGCATTGCCCAGGTAAGACATTTAAGACCCGACCTTCAAACTACTGACATTCGCGGCAATGTCACCACCCGAATAGGAAAACTCCACGAAGGAAAATTCGATGCCATTATTCTGGCAAGAGCTGGAATAGAACGGCTCGGCCTAAGTGACAAAATCTCATTTTGTTTTGACCCTCAGCAGTTTATTCCCGCCCCCGCCCAGGGCGCGTTAGCCGTTCAGACAAGAGTTGATGATGATGCAACAAGCGAACTTATTACCGCTATAGATGATGAAAAAGCCCACACGACCACTTTTGCGGAAAGACGGGTATTGTCAGTAATGCAGTGTGGATGTCACGCTCCGGCAGGGGCCTTTGCAGCGATTGATAAAGATGATATTATAATTTGCGCATTTATATCGGATTTGGAAGGCAGAAATTTCATAAGGCGCCGGATTACCGGCCCGGCTGCCAACGCCGACACCCTCGCAGAAAAACTCGCCAACCAGCTCCTCGACACCGGTGGAAGCGAAATCTTGGAAAAATTGGAAAGATAATGGGCTAAGTCATTGCGAGCGCAGCGAGGCAATCTCAAAAATATTTAGCCCCTAAATTTATTTAGGGGTTCTTGAACCAAAGAATATGACAAACCGCCACGTAAAAGGCAGAGTTTATCTCGTCGGCGCCGGCCCGGGCCAGGCCGACCTAATCACTGTCCGCGGCGCTCAGCTTCTAAAAACCGCCGACTGCATAATCTGCGATAGGTTGGCCAATCCCGCCTTACTCAAATTCGCCCGTCCGGATGCCGAGATTATTCCCGTGCCCAAAAGAATCGGCACCCGCTCAGTTTCGCAGCAGGATATTAACGAGCTGCTGCTTGAAAAAGCTGCCGGCGGAAAAACCGTAGTCCGCCTAAAAGGCGGCGACCCCTGCATCTTTGGCAGAGGCGCTGAAGAAGCAGCATTGCTCGCCGAGGCCGGTATCGATTTCGAGATAGTCCCCGGCGTAACCGCCGCCATCGCCGCCGCTGAATACTCAGGGATTATGCTCACTCATAGAGACTACAGCTCGCAGGTCGTTTTCATCACCGGCCAGGAAGCAGAAGGAAAAAAGGAAACCAATATCGATTGGTACCTACTCGCCAAATTCCCCGGCACCATAGTTTTTTATATGGCTGTTGGTAATCTCGAATTCATCGCTGACCGGCTTATAAAAAATGGTATGAAAGAGGACACACCAGCAGCCGTAATTACTTACGCCACCTTACCAACTCAAAGGATAGCAAAGGCCCCACTTCGCCAGATAACCGACAAGTGCGGCCACGAAAAAATTGAGCCGCCCGCGATAGTCGTAATCGGCGCCGCCGCAGACAGCGACGACCGCTTGAACTGGTTTATGAAAAAACCTCTGTTCGGCAAAACCATCGTTGCAACTCGCGACCATCGCGGCAACGCCGAGTTCGCTGCCAAAATTATCCAGTGCTCCGGCAACCCCATTGCGTTCCCAACGATAAAGCTAAAGCCCTTGACTAGCACCAATAAGTTTCTACAAACACTCGCCAAACTCTCGGACTATGATTGGATAATCTTTACCAGTGCAAACGGTGTATCATTTTTCTTTGACGTCCTCCAAAGCCTGAACAAAGACTGCCGCGTTTTTGCTTCCGCCAAAATTGCTGCCATCGGCGCCGAAACGGCTACGCGGCTGCGCCAATTCGGCATAAAAGCCGATTTCGTCCCGAACGTTTTCACAAGCAAAGAACTCGGCAAACAGTTAATCGCCTTTACGAACCTGCAAAGCAAAAAGCTTCTGCTCTTGCGCTCCGAGCTCGCCTCGAATGAGCTTGTAGAATTGCTGACCGAAGCAAAAGCCCAGGTCACTGAGACTCCCGTTTATGCCATCAAGCCGGAAAAAACCGAAAGCGAATGGCTGACAGAAAAAATCACCAAAGGCGAAATCGACTGGCTGACTTTTGCAAGCCCTTCCGCCGTTAAAGCATTCTTTGACCAAATCCCGACCGATTTAGTAAACTCAAGCGGCCTCAAAGTCGCATCAATTGGCCCTATAACTTCCGAACAGTTGAAAAGCTTAGGTGTTGTCGTTGATACCGAGGCGGCCGACCACACCATCGATGGCCTACTTGCTGCTATCGAAGGGACATATAAATGATAAATGTTTCAAAGCTATATTGCGGCCAGGCCGGCGAATCCGACCATTTAAGATATACCGACCCCGACTCCTTCGGCCCGGTAGTCGTCTATAATTGCACCGCCCGATGCAACCTCAACTGTTTGCACTGTTACAGCGCATCCGAATCAAGTCCCGGTGACACTGAATTAAGCACAATCGAAGCCAAAAAACTTCTCGCACAGCTCGTCGAAGTCAACTGTTCCGTGCTATTGTTCAGCGGCGGCGAGCCATTGTTACGCGATGATTTATTTGAATTGCTGTCCGAAGCCCAGCGTTTGAATCTGCGAACTGTAATTTCTACTAACGGCACATTGATTGATTTAGCTGCTGCAAAGCGCCTCGCCGACCTCGGCGTAAACTACGTTGGAATTTCTATCGATGGCGACGAGGAATTCCACGACAAGTTCAGAGGCTCCAAAGGCAGCTTCGAAGCCGCTCTCGCCGGAATCGAAAATTGCAAAAAAGCCGGCATAAGAACCGGCCTCCGCTTCACCATAACCAAGGCAAACGCAGCCCAGGTTCCCGTCGTTTTCGATATCGCAGCCTCCGCCGGCGTCCCACGAATCTGCTTCTATCATTTAATTCACACCGGCCGCGCAAAAAACCTCGGCGACCAGACTTTAACGCCCAGGCAAGCGCGGCAAACTGTTGATACGATAGTAGAAAAGACTGATGACTTTGTCCGGAGGGGACTGGCAGACGAAGTGCTCACCGTGGATAATCATTGTGACGGGCCCTATCTTCTGGTAAAGATGCAGGAGGAAAAGAACAGCCGTTTCGAAAAAGCTAAGCGGCTTTTGCTTGCCAACGGCGGCAACAAGGTCGGCGAAAAGCTCCTCTGCGTCGGCTGGGACGGCAGCGTACACGCCGACCAGTTCTGGAGAAGTTATTCGCTCGGTAATGTTAAGGATAAAACCTTCAAACAAATCTGGGAAAACTCGGCTGAGCCGGTACTTAGCAAGCTCCGCAACAAGTCACAATTTGCCGACCCACGCTGCCTAAAGTGCAAATGGTTTGACTTATGCAAAGGTAACTTTAGATTCTTAGGCACCGAAGCCGCCCCCGAGAACTGGCTCAACGAGCCGCCCTGCTATCTGACCGACGAAGAGATAGGAAGATAAGGTTATGAAATTCGAAATCCGAAGCACGAAATTCTAAACAAATACAAATAACGAAAGTACGAAGTTCAAAGCTGATTGGATGATTCTTAAACATTTGATATTTGAATTTTGGACTTGTTTCGGATTTCGATATTTGAGTTTCGGATTTATGTAATTGGGAATCTTAGGTTCCTTGTTTGAAATGTGCGAATTTGAGGAGTTTATGATGGGTTTTCCGGAAATCAGAATGCGAAGACTGCGAACCAGTAACGCGATGCGAAGATTAGTGCGCCAAACTTCTTTAAATGTAAATGATTTTGTTTATCCTCTCTTTGTCCGCGAAGGCAAAGGCCTCAAGGCCCCCATCAAGTCGATGACCGACTGTTTCCACTTCTCACCCGACACCATCGCCGCCGAAGCCGCTGAAGTTGCCGATTTAGGAATACCTGCTGTGCTGCTCTTCGGCCTGCCCGCAAAAAAAGACGCAGCCGGCTCAGAGGCCTGGTCAGAGACCGGCGTCGTCCAGCGCGCTATCAAAGAAATCAAAAAGGCTGCCCCTGACCTGCTGGTTATTACCGACGTCTGCCTTTGTGCCTATACCAACCACGGCCATTGCGGCGTAATAAAAGACGGCAAAATCGATAACGACGCAACTTGCGAGCTGCTGGCCAAAGTGGCGCTCTCGCACGCCCAGGCCGGCGCCGACATCGTCGCACCTTCGGATATGATGGACGGCCGCGTCCGCTACATTCGTGAATGTCTGGAAGAAAACGGCTTTCATAATACAGCCATTATGTCATACGCAGCCAAATATGCTTCCGCCTTCTATGGGCCGTTCAGGGACGCTGCAGAATCAGCCCCTGCCTTCGGCGACCGCAAAACCTATCAGATGGACCCGGCAAACGCCGACCAGGCGATGGCTGAGATTGCTCTCGATATAGAAGAAGGAGCCGACATCGTAATGGTAAAACCCGCCCTGCCTTACCTCGACATCATACATCGCGCAAAGCAGCGTTTCGATTGTCCTATAGCTGCGTATAACGTAAGTGGCGAATATATGATGCTAAACTGTGCCGCTGACGCAGGGCTTTTGGATAAAGACGCCGCAATGATGGAAATGCTCTACTCAATCAAACGCGCAGGAGCGGATATAATAATTACCTACTTTGCTAAGACCGCAGCAAAGAAAATAAGAAATAGCGTATAGGCCACAAGATACTGGAGTTAAAGCACACTACCTCGCAAATTCCTTGAACCGCTTTTCAAGGTGCTCCTTTGTTCTTATACCTTCGTAAATGATAACGAGGAATCTGAAGTGTGCACTTTCACCGGGTCCAAGCGTAAGCCTTAGCGGTATCACGGGGTTTTTCTTGTATTTGCTTTGTCTTTGAAAGTCACCTTGTCCTAACGGATTGGCCGAAAACAAACCGTAATCCCTGGCATGCCAATAGGTCGGATAGTTTATGCTCGCCGGATGGTTAAGAATAGCCACACCAACTACCTTGCCCTCTTTTACACCCTGCAGGGCGACCCATCGTGCCCGCTTGCCCCATACATTCTTGGCCGTTTCATCACCGTTGGAGCTGAAGTACCTGCCGGTCCCGGATATCGATTCCTTTGGCAGTGGCGCCCCGACCTTAGGCAGCACACCTGTGCCCTTCTCTCTCAAACAGTCGGCAACTCGAATCGCAAACATACCTTCCTCGATATCTTCAAATGTCACGGTGGTGTCTTTGGCCGTCAGTTCCATACTAAAATCGATGGCATATTCGTCCTCGTGCTCGCCGGCCAGAAAGACCATATTTCTGTTTTCTTCCAACAGGACTTTGCCGCTCTTGTCTATCCAATGGATAACGGTTGAAAGCGTTCCTTTACCTGTTCCGTTTGTCATTTCTGTCGTTTTTATGTGCCTGATCTGAGGGGGCGGCTTGACATTGTTCCAGAATTTGGTGCCATTGACACCATCTACTGAAAAGAAAATACCTACGTGATGCAAATGGTCGTCGGTTCCGCCTCGCATCTCTACCAACGGATGTCTCCGGGTCACTTCGATACCCGAAGGCGTGCGCACCGGGACTAAAACCGGCTTCGGCAGTTCATCTCCAAAAACGTAGCTTGTAAAAAGCTTGCCTTCAATCATTACGTCAATCTTGTCATCGGCTTTTACGAACTCCACCTTTGGCCTGATGTTCTCTGCCAGAGCGAGGATAGCAATGACAAGAACGGCCAAAACGCTAACGGTCGTTTTCATAGCAAATAACCTCCTGTACTTTGTACTTCGATTCTATTCACGCCCAAACCAACCAGGCCCAGTGCAATTCTATGCTCTTTGTGCTGACAAATCAATAAAAAAACAAAAATAATTCCTGGCGCAGTTTTCAGCGTTTCCTTTCCACCATTATCGCACCTAGGCCGGGCAGCAGAAGTGTGGATAGTTAACTATAACCATTTTGCTGCTATCAGGTAATTGTGGAAACTACGTATTGTTAAAAGGCAGAAAAAATTTGGCCACCGCCGTTGCGACGATGGCCTTAGGTCAAACATACCTATCCTGAGCTTGGAGGATTACATATTTTCTACCATATACAGCCCGCAAAGTCAAGCACAATCTTAAAAAAAAATTGTATGTCTGAACCAGTGCGCATAGGTCAAATTCTACCAACCGTTGAGAACTACGGCAATCTCATCGACAACCTCAATCTGTAGCTCCTTCTCACCTCCACCACTCACCCCTCCACTATTGGCTTAACTTGCGCGTTTGATTCGAAATTTGGCGTTTGTTTCGCTGGGCGGATTTGTCTAAGTACTTGCCGGTAGGGCGGTAAAGATTTTTTCCGAAATTTTGGTTTTTTAGTTTAAAGTGTCACGGATTTGATTGATTTTGCGGGGGCGTTTATAGGGAGAATTGACTGCTGATGTGCAATAAGCTACAGTTAGTTGCGCTTATGAAGAATGAAGAATACAGGCCGCGTCTTATAGCTTTTGAAGTTACTCAGCGATGCCGGTATGCTTGCAAGCACTGCCGGGCGAACGCTTATCCTGATGCCGGCGAGAAGGAGCTTAGCACCGAGCAGTGCAAGAAGATACTTTCAGCCGTGGCGGATTTTGGGAAGTGCGTGATAATTCTGACCGGCGGCGAGCCGATGGAGCGCGATGACATTTACGAGCTTATCAGACACGGCCGCAAGCGCCGCCTGCGTATGGTGATGGCCACCTGCGGCTATTTGATTGACGATGATTCGATTGTCAAATTGAAGAAAGCCGGCATATTGGCTTTATCTTTTTCTCTGGATGGCGCCGGCCCGGAGACGCACGATAAATTCAGGGCGGCCAAGGGCGCCTTTGATGCGGTGGTCAGTGCAGCCGAGGCGGCAAGGCAGGCAGGCGTTCGTTTTCAGATTAACACCACAATCAGCAAAATCAATGCGGAGGAGGTTGTCGGCATATCTGAACTGGCTAAACGGCTCGGCGCATATTGCTTTAATCCGTTTATCCTTGTGCCGACCGGCAGGGGAAAAGAAATTGAGGATGCAATGCTCGACCCGGTGGAGTATGAGGCGATGCTGGGTGAGCTGCTGCGAATAAAACTCAAAGGCGAAATTGAAGTGCGGGTCACGTGTGCGCCTCAGTTTTCGAGGGTTTGTCGGCAGGCGAAGGAGAGGTGTCTAATCGAGGAAACAAACGGCTGTATGGGGGGCAGGGGGTTTGGGTTTGTAAGCTATAAGGGTGACGTGCAGACGTGCGGGTTCCTTGATGTGTCGGCTGGGAATTTGATTGAGAACGATTTCGATTTCGGCAAAGTCTGGTTGGAGTCGGAGTTTCTTAAGAGCATTCGGGACCGGTCAAAGTATAAGGGCGATTGTGGGGTTTGTGATTATGTTGGTGTGTGCGGAGGCTGTCGAGCGAGGGCGTTTGCTATGAGCGGTGATTATCTGGGTGCAGACCCGATTTGTAGTTACAAGAAAGGAAACAAAAGTTGAGTGTGCGTTTGACCAAACTGCAAAAACGATTGTGCAACGAGCTGCAGGTTGGGCTGCCGGCTTGCGCGAGGCCGTTTGATGATTTAGCGAAATTTCTGGGCAGCGATGAAGGGACGGTATTGCGGGAAATCGGACAATTAAAAAAAGCGGGGATTATCCGGCGGATTGGTGCGTTGATAAATTATCAGGCGCTTGGTTTGATAAGCACTTTGGTGGCTGCCCATATCCCGGAAGAAAGCCTGAGAGAGGTTGCCGAGGCGGTGAATTCGCTGGCGGAGGTTTCACATAATTACCAGAGAGCGCACTACTATAACCTTTGGTTTACGCTGCAAGGGGAATCGGATAAGCAGATTGAGGTGACACTTTCAAATCTTAGCGGGCGTTTTGGTGTTGATTTTCATAGTCTGCCCGTCAAACGTGTTTTTAAGCTGGATGTGCGGTTCGATGCGGAAAGCGAGGGACAACTGTCCGGTGATGTTGAGGAAGTTTCGGCAGAAGAAAAAAGGGAAGAAGCAACTGGGAAAATTGAGTTGAGCAAGAGCGAAAAGCAGATACTGGCGAAGCTGCAGGAGGATTTGGATTTGACGAGTGAACCATTCGATTTTTTGTGCGGGGAAGGATTGGAGGAGGAAGAGGTTTTGAGAATTATCAAAGGGCTGATTGATAAGGGTGTCATTCGGCGGATAGCGGCGGTTGTGGACCATCGCAGGCTGGGATTTGTTGCTAATGTTCTTTTTTGCAGTGAAGTTCTGGAGAACAAGGTTGTCGAGGCGGGGCAGAGGCTGGCGCGGTTTGGGATGGTGAGTCACTGCTATGAGAGGAGGACTTTTGAGGGGTGGCCTTATAATCTTTTTGCGATGATGCACGCGAGGAGTATGGGGGAGATTCAGCACGTGATAAATAAATTTGTTGAGGCGGAGGGAATAGATTCGTTTGAGCTGCTGCCGACGGCGGCGGAGTTAAAAAAAAGGCCGGTGAGATATAAGTTCGAATAGGGGTGAGCGCAAGGGAGAAGAGAAAATCAAAAATTAAAATGCAAAGTGCAAAATGACAGATAAAAATTCAAAATTATAAAGCCACAGATTTCACTGATTTACCCGGATTTTCATAGATGGATTGTTTAATCTTGGGTGAATGGTTACTGAGAATTGACAACTTTCGGAACTGCAAAGCTATCGATGCGCCAAGAACCAGCAAGTTCGCCAATTTCGATATCTCCTAAGTGTTTCTGTGCTCGCTTAAGGAGTGAGACTTGGTTGTCAGTCAACATTGCTTGTCTGGATGCACCACGAGCATCTGCAAGCTTGTGTAATACCTTGAGTAGAGGGGGCAATTCATTTTTGCTAAAGGACTTGAGTAGTCTTTTTCGAAAACGGGAATTGAATTGCACAGAGCCGGGATATTCATAGGCAAGAAGATTTTCGATATCACCAATGTACTCCACAAATGGTCCCCACTGAACGGCAGAGGTACTATAGTTTTGCCATCCTTCTAAAATTTTTCGCCAGCCTGGTTCAGGAGGTTTAACATAGAACGAGATTCCGCGGGCCATTTGCAAGGTGGTAATTTTGGGTAGTATCATATCAAGAAGTTGCCAATACAGTTCATCTCTGAATGATGATCCAAGACGAAGTGACTCACCGGTGGAACTCTCCCAAGTTTGAAGTGCAATGTCCGGCTTATCACCTACGACAAAAAACCACCCTTGTCGTGCCAAAGTATATATGGTTAGTGCATTATATTGCTCCATCCAAGTTGGATTCATGATTAGTGCATTATCTTGCTCCATCCTCCAAGTTGCTAATGGTAGCATGGGTAAGCTAAGGCTATTAAGCAGGCCTTCTGGTAAGCAATCTACATTTGAGAGCAAATAACCGAGCCATATTCGTAACACATTTTGATGTAAAAGCTGGGAATTAGCTGCACGGTTTCGCGCAAGATTGGGCATGGGATACCGACGATGAGAATCAAACTTCCAATTGAAACGAAGTGTTGCTTTTGAAGTAATTGAAACTAAATATGATCTGGGTAGCCCTGGAACTTCACCAATTTTGAATCCTCCTCGAAGCAGAGTAGATTCGGATTGGGATGATTTGCTTTGGTCTGCAATAGAAACTGGTGAACCTTCAACAAGTTTCTGTTCAAGCTTTCGTGCGTGATAAGGGCTGACGAGAGCGATTTCGCCTTCAAGGCCTGATTCGTGGTCATTAACCGGGATGCGAACAGATAGTGGCTCAAGTCGTTCAGGCAATTGGACGGTAAGCGGGGTTCTGTCTATGTAGTCGCACGTAACCTGACCATCAGGTGAAAGATGCTCAAGATTAAGGCGGTAGGGTAGGTCTTGGCAGACATCTATAAGGTAGCGTTTTATTTCATGCAATTGTGGTGGTTGGTTCTTGTCATTGCCGGAGCCGCGCGCGAGGTATAGGGTAACCGATGTGCCTTTGAATCGGTCAAGACGTTCGTTTCTTTTTTCGCTCATGCGGATGAGTCTTGTGGGACCATCTATTATCAGTGTGCGTTTAAGAGTGTCACCACGGATGGAATCCCACATTGCAGTATCGACTTGGAGTCTGTCGGCGAGAAGAAAGCAGGAGAGGAATCCTATTCCAAATTCTGAAATTGGGGCAAAATCAAGCTCTTCGTTTTTGGTTCGGAGTTGGAAACGAATCTTGTTGAAGTCAGGGGAATTGTAATAGGACATTCCTACCTTAAGGAAATACTTTTCAAGTATCCATTTGTCCATTCCTGTTCCGGTGTCCCTGATAGTTAATTTTGATTGTGGACATTGTTCTGTAGGTTCTTCATACCGGATTGTAATACGATTAGTTGTATTGGGGGTAGTTTGAGGTTCGTACATTCGGGTCCAGGCGTCTTTCAGTTTGCAGGCATCTACCGCATTTTGAACCAACTCGCGGACTGCAACAAGTGGATTGTCATAAATTGCGCCACCCATTAAAAGTTGGTATACACGGTTATCGTCAAGTTCAAATTTGTAAGGAACATAGGTGTAGCCGTGTTGCTCGATTTTCGTCTGGACGGATTTTGGCAAGTTGAAAGAAAAGTCGGTGTTGCGGATTGAGAACGTGTCCCGTGTTGATTTGATTTCTTTTTCAATATCGCTGCAAAAGTGTACAACGGCATGGTGAATAATGTGGCTTGAACAATGGCCACGAAAAACGATAGCGTCTTCTTCGATATGCCAATTTGATATTGACAAATGTTTAGACCATTCAAGAACGGACTTGCTCTCCTGAGGAGCAAGATTTGTTGGCAAAAGATAGTAGAAAAGGACAGGTGGCGTGCGCTCGCGGTCAAAATCAAGAATATCTGCCAGTCGGAGCGCTGCAGCAACCATATGCAGATCGGCAATACAAGAGCCGAGTGTATAATCCATCGGGAAGCGGGGACGCTCGATGTTTGTCTCGTCGTTCTCGAGCAAGAAATCTAAGTCTTGGCCATGACTAACACATATTTCGATAACTTTTTCACGAAAAGAATCTCCAGCAAAAGAAAGGCAAGATTCAACATCAGGCAGTTTGGAGGGGGCTTTGTTATGGAATTGCTGTAATTGGGTAAGGAGTTCTTCATATCTTTCCCTGGAGGCGTGGCGTTGGCGAGTATCACGACAGAGCAGAGTTTCTTCGGCCTGGTATAGTTGATGGCGAGCTCGACCCCTTATTAGTTCAGAACTTTGGCTATTGGAGGCTTCATCTTTGAGTTGATTGAGGGATTTTTTGAGTTCTTCGTCAACTTCAAGGAGTTGCCATAAATCGGAATCGGGGCCAAGGCGTTCCTCGCGTTCCTGAGGACTAAGCGCCATACCCAAGTCATGTAAAAAGGCAGAAACAACCAGTAGAGCAATTTCTGGTGGAGTAAGCTTATCGCGTCTCTCAGGTTTAATAATATACCACATAAGGTGAGCGACTTTGAGAGCATGATTGGGGTCATGCATTGTGAAAGTCTCCATTTCGCGGGCGTTGATTTTACCCAAGAGGGGGGTAAGCATATCTTTCACGAACGATGTGATGTTTGTAAATAGTTTAGCTACCTCAGTATCAGACTTGGAGTATTCCTTGAGTTGTTGTATTAGATCAAGTTCCTCAAAAGTCGATGGAGTCTTTGGAATCTGCATTGCTGTGCCCTTTGTGGCTATACAAAACTATTAATTTTTTCCTTACAAATCCTCTCCGTCACTTTGTGCAGTTTTTGGACGTATTCGGCAAATGTGCTAACGACTTTTTCATATCCCAACATTATACCCAAAACCGACAATTCCCGCCTGTCCCCGTACGCCGTAGACGGGGGTCAACGCAAGGAGTTCCGCACACTTTAGGGAGATTATATGGGATAGAGTTCGGATTTCAATAGGAAAAAGGATGACCAAAAAAAGTGCTAAGAAAGACAGAATTATTATGGTTCTTATCCGTTTACCCCGTTAGAAACGTGCATCATCTTTTTCTAATGGGGTTAAATCCGCGTAATCAGTGAAATCTGTGGCTAATATAATTTCTTTTCTCTGTGGCTATATTCTTCGTGTCTTTGTGCCTTAGTGGCTAAAAGCCATGACCCTTAAAGCACTACATTAGTATATATGCATATACTTATATACTTCTATCCCCGTACAAAAAAACTTCGTGTCTTGGTGTCTTCGTGGCAAAAAATCCGCGTTAATCTGCGAAATCTGTGGCTAATATAATTTCTTTTCTCTGTGGCTAATGATTAAATATTCTTAGTGTCTTGGTGTCTTTGTGGCAATAAATCCGCTTAATCCACCGTTAATTTCGAAATTTGGTAATTTGAATTTCGATATTGTTTAGTGCTTCGTGCTTCGGATTTAGAATTTTTCCCCAAATCTGCGAAAACCGGACGAATATAATTGACCGCCCAATCCCACTTGTGCTGTTTTGACTCCTGCTCTCCTCACCCACCCTGATCCCCGACCCCTGGCCCCTGATCCCTGTCTGCACTCCTTCGCAAGCCACTGGTCACGTACAAAATCCCGCAATCCCCGCCAAACACGCCTTGTTTATCTCGCTCAGGTATTTGTTGAATACTTCCGTTGACTTACTGCCCTCTTGGATGATACCTCTATACTTTATAATACTACCGCCACAAAGCAACTAGAGCAAGTGGATTTCCGACGACCAAATACGAAAACCAAACGCTATTTATACCCACAAAAAACTCAGACTTTATTCTTTCGCCAACTTCCCGCTGTAAAGTAGAATTGCCCATTTACCTACAATGCCGGCAATTGTGACTTGCAATGCGCGAACGGCAGAATTACGGCCAAGGAAAAACATCCACATAACAAGTGATTTATATTTAATTACCTGTACTATTGGACGAACTCGCTTGTACCACCTGAGCATTAGTCTGAAGCGTCTGTCGCCTATCACACACCTGGTCACATTGTATGTCTTTTGCGCCGTACTGGCACTCACGTCAAGTAAACGGCCGTGTCGGCTAGTTTGCAAAAAAGTAGCGATATCATTTGAAGCGAGTTCGACTGCACGCACAAATTCACTAATGCCAGGCGCAAGCAGCGGATCTGATTCTTCCGGATAGAACGTCTTAGCGATCCCTTGGACAAGCTGAGGCAGCTCGTCCTTCAGTGGCTTTGTCCAATCAGGATTGAGTTTAGTTTGCAACAAGAGACGCTTTTGGCACGCTTTTACATAACTTCGAGCTTGTTGCTCTGCAGGACTTGTCGGTTCCGGCCCGAGCGAAACCTCCGCCTCTCTTATCGTGGAACGAGACACTCGATACACACGAAGCAGACTCCAACAGATGTAAGCGACAATTGCTGACAGAATCCCCGCCATGTACCAGCCTACAGGATGATTTATCAAACCCATTAAGCACAGGTCCTCAATTTTGCACTTTACGCTTTAACTTTTAACTTTTCATCCCCTCACCCCGAGTCACGGGCCACGAGCGACGCGTCACTAATATGCCGTTCCCGCGCCGGTCAAATGTTGATACAAAAAACGCAATTTCGATGAAGTTCTCCGCTCGTAGGTGCAGGCGTTCTTAACACCACAAAATATCAAAGATCCGCCTGTGGCGAAACCAAAATTTTCTAACCCGTCAAATCAAAAAGAGACCCGCAGGACGAGGTTAGCATCTGTGCCGAAGGTCCGCCTACGGCGGAACAAAAGCTCGCTTTTGCAGCAGAGTTCGCCTCGAACACCAAGCTGGCCAAAACAAAATCCGCGTTAACTTGTGCCTGCTGAAGCGGGTATCCGTGACTAAATTCCTTCCTTTAGGATTTAGAAATTAGAATTTAGGATTTTGCCGTTCCCCCTTATACCCTTCTGTCCTCTGTCGTCTGTCCTCTTTTTCTCTGTGGCCAATTTTTCTTCGTGTCTTGGTGTCTTCGTGGCTAAAAAAAACCTGCCCCAATCTGTGCTAATCTGTGAAATCTGGGCGAATATACTTGCCCCCGCAATTGCAGGGGTTCTCTAACGCCGGTTACCCCGCCGCTTTTAGCTTTTAGCTATCTTCTTGCTCTTCGTCCTCTAACTTCCAACGCTCGGTTTCTTCCATATCGTCGATCTCACGCTTCATGTATTTCATGATTTTATCTTGCAATGGAGCAAACTTGCCATACCACTTCAGCATCCCCTGATAGCTCGCTACCAGCATATCAAGACGGATTAGCTGCCATTTAGCTATACACTCCGGCTCCTTGATATTGGAAAACGGATCGCATTTGAAGGTCTTTTGGCCATCGGGGCCAATCTCACAGAGTTCGCAGTCTTTACATTGAATCATTTTTGCACCATAATTAAAACTAACGAAAAAGGCAAAGTAAAAAATTCGCTCTTTTACTTTTTTACTTTTCTGATTTTGTATGCTAACATATATTTCACTGGGTCAAAAGTATTTTGTAAAAAGATTTGGATTTGTTTTACGGAGTGATAAATGGCAAAACCGAGACGTCGACGCAAAGTTGGCAGTAAAAAAAGACGTGCCCGCTGGAAAGTCCGGCACAAAAAATAAGCTAATTGTTAGTTGTGCGTTGTGCGCATTGCGTATTATGCAAAATGCACACAGTACCATAAATGAAACATCTTAATATAACCTTCAAACCCGGCGGCAGGCAAATCTCGATTCGCGAAGGTGCAACACTCCTTGAAGCTGCGGGCAAGGCTGGTATCATTCTGAACACCGTTTGCGGCGGCAAGGGAATCTGCAAAAAATGTCTGGTAAGCCTTCAGCCCTCCGGTGAGCAAGTCCCCGCCTGCCAGTATCGTATCCAAAACGACATCACGGTTACCATACCAGCCACTTCCAGATTCTTTGAGCAGAGAATCCTCGCCAGCGGTATCGAGACGCAAGCCGAAATCCAGCCCGACATATATAAGCAATATCTCGAGATTGCAACGCCCGACAAAGTCCTCGGCGTGGCGGTCGATATCGGCACAACTACGGTTGTGGCCAAGCTGATTGATATGACGAACGGCCAATGCCTTGCAACCTGCGCCGACATAAATCCCCAGAGCCGGTTCGGCGATGATGTCGTAAGCAGAATCGCTTACGCTGCCACCGATGCAAAGCTGGCCGAACTAAACAAGATAATAATCGACTGTATAAATGAGTTAATCACCCGCCTTTGCGAACAGGCCTCGGTCGAGCCAAAGGACATATACGAAATGTGCGTCGTCGGCAATACGACGATGAACCACATATTTCTTAAATTCCCCATCGAGCAGCTTGGCCAGGCGCCGTATAAGGCCTTTTCTTTAGATGCCAATGACCTCTCTGCCAATAAGATGCCCCTGCATATCAATCCTGCCGGCAATATCCACACCGTTGAGAATATAGCTGGCTTCGTCGGCGCAGATACCACCGCGGTCGCTCTGGCAACCGGCGTAGATTCGGCGGAGGAAACGACGCTGGTCATTGACATCGGGACTAATGGTGAGCTGGCACTTGCGGCAGGGGACAAGCTCTATGCGGCAAGCTGTGCTGCTGGGCCTGCATTCGAAGGAGCGCGAATTACCTGCGGCAGTAGGGCGGCCGAGGGCGCAATAGAGGCCGTTGTTGTAAGTAACGATGACATCGATTTGGATGTGATAGGTGCTTGCCCAGCTCGTTCAATATGCGGCAGTGGGCTGATTGACGCCGTGGCGGTATTATTGGAACTCGATATTATTGACTCATCCGGCCGCTTCGCCAAGCCCGGCACGATAAAAGGCAACTTGCCGCCGGCTATTGTCTCTCGCATATGCGAGGAACAAGGTCAGCCAGCTTTTGCGCTCGCTTCCGCTGAAGAAGCAGGGGGGCAAGAAGTTGTTTTGACCCAAGCAGACATTCGCCAGGTCCAGCTTGCAAAGGCCGCTATACGGGCGGGTACGAAACTATTACAGAAAAAGGTCGGCCTTGCTGATTCTGATATAAAGCAGATTTTTTTGGCGGGTGCTTTTGGCAATTATATTCGAAAAGAAAGTGCTTTGCAGATAGGGCTTTTGCCAGATGTGCCGGCTGAGCGGATTCATTTTGTCGGCAACGCAGCAGCGTCGGGTGCGCAGATGATACTTGTATCCCGCCGATGGCGGGAGTTAGCTAAAGATTTGGCCCGCAAGATCGAATATGTCGAAATCGCACACGAAAAAGAATTTAGCGACGTTTTCGCAGGTTGTATGCTCTTTTAATTTGCCACGAAGTCACTAATACACAAAGAAATTAAACACGGATTGGAGCAGATTTTTTTTGACAAGTGACGGGGAATGTGGAGAATTTTGGGGGTGGTCGGCCGAGGGCGAAGATATTGCGTTTCTGAAAGGGTCTGAGCGGCAAGAAAAGAAAGAGAAGGCGCAAGGCGGGTAGTTTTTTTCCGGCCTTGTGACGTAAAACGGCCTGGAGGATAACTTGAATGGACGGAGAGCAGAAACGGCGGATAGAAGAGATAATGGCCGGGATGGAGTGCGAAAAGGACTTCGAATGCTACGAGTCCGGCTTCGAGAAGATTAGCAAGGTAAAGGACGAAGGATTGCTCGGTTATGTTGAGTGTCTGGAAAATCGTGGGACCCGGTGCAAATTCAAAGTGCCTTACGGCCACAGCATGTTTTGCAAATGTCCGCTTCGGGTCTATGTCGCCAAAGAATTAAACAAATGAGCAATTTTGTGGCAGGGCGAGTGCAATGTTAGCCGACCGTGCTTCGACTTTTATCTTTGTTCTTCCTATCTTCCTCGTGTCTCTAACTGTTCACGAATATGCGCACGGCTGGATGGCCTACCGATATGGTGATGATACAGCCAAGCGAATGGGCCGGCTGACTCTCAATCCCTTAGCCCATATCAGTCTCATAGGCACTATTATCTTACCGCTTATCGCACGTTTCGGCTGGGCCAAGCCGGTGCCGGTCAACTTTTCGATTCTCACCAAGGGACAAATCTTTAAGGTCGCGGCTGCCGGTCCCGCTGCCAACATATCTTTGGCGCTGATTTTGACCGCCGTTTTCCACCTGCTGAGACCTCAGCCAACATCGCTGTTCGGCCTTTTTATATTGCTCGCTATATTGTTCAATCTTGTGTTAGCTGTTTTCAATCTGCTGCCCATACCGCCGCTGGATGGCTCCAGAATGGTCGCCGCCCGCCTCAAATCCCCGGAGGCCATCAGGGCCTATAACAGATTTGGCCAGTACGGGATATATGTTCTTATAGGCTTTTTGGTCCTTGGCGGGTTTGAGCTATTACTTCCCCTTGTCGGCCTATTATACGCTCTCCTCGGCCTGCCCTTACCGGCCCTGTAACTTGTACCGCCGCGACACGAAGCGCCATAGGTCCCTTCGGCACTGCGCAAAGAACCAACACTAACAAT